>Ga0114972_10003774_pt1 | contig 11316 bp, 10 predicted proteins | sample M_140807_EF_Meta_FD_87354 | JGI IMG/M metagenome (GOLD analysis project Ga0114972, IMG submission 87354) | Freshwater microbial communities from Lake Montjoie, Canada to study carbon cycling - M_140807_EF_MetaG | ecosystem: Environmental > Aquatic > Freshwater > Lake | place: Lake Montjoie... | reverse complement strand
TCCCTCCGTCATCCGGGAGGATTCATTTCCACGAACAGGTTCAGGCTCGTCAGCAAAGAACTGTCCCCAGTTCTAGGAACTGTCACTAGTTTGAGGCAGTCCATTGTTGTTTTAATCCCAAGCCCCCTTCGATCGAAGAACGCCCATGCGAATAGCGATTGTATTTCTGCTCATGCTTATGGCCGGGAGCATGATACGGGCCAACCAGTCAACCGCCGCCCCCGGGTGATCGACCAAGGCCGATACTTCGAGAATCCACCATTATCAGGACCGGTGAAGTGAACCTCGGAAAACTGCCGGAAAGAGCATCAGGCCGTCTCGCTAGAGCTTCACCCAACGGAGCGCGTGAACAGGACTCCCGAAATCATCCGTCCACGGCTGTAGCGACTCTGGTGCCGTCATCGGAACTGCCCCCTCCAGCTTAGGAAGAGATGCAATAGGCGGGAAGAGCAATAGCCAACGGACCATAGACCGATTTACCGGCTCGACTTCGCCCTTTTGATTTTGATTCGTTGGATTGCTTTCAAGAGGACTCTCGATCAAGATCGGCTGCATCTGACACCGCTGTGCGATTTTGCACAGCACTGGAGCTAGATCGAGATTTCGGTTGGTGATATTCATCGCGATGAGCCCAGCGTTGGAAAGCCGTTTTTTGTAGAGTTCGATCGCTTCGACGGTCAGCAAGTGCATCGGTAGGGAATCGTTGGCAAACGCGTCCACAACAAGGAGATCGAGCAATGGCTCTTTCCCGTTTTTCACCTCCTCCGCAAGCAATCTGCGTCCATCCCCCATCCGGATTTCGGTAAGTCCAGGATGGGCTGCTAGATAGTGAAAGTACTCCTCGGCAACGGATCGCACCGCTGGGCTTACTTCGTAGTAGACCAGATGATCTGCGGGATTTGCGTAGAGCGAGAGGGAACCCGTTCCAAGACCGATAATCCCTACGCGACATGGCGTTGCAGAGTTGTCGTGAATCCACTGCCACGCTTTTGCAACACCAGAGTTTGCCTGATAGTACATCGTTTGGTTTGGATCCAAAGGGCCTTGGAGCGGTTCCGATCCATGCTGGGTTTGACCGTGCAACATGGTCCGCAATCCGCGTTTGGGTTGCTCGACCACACTCACAACCCCATAAAAATCACGTTGACGGGCAAGTACCGGATCGATGCTTTGTACGTTCATATGCGTCGCTAACACACCGACCAAAAAAATAGTCGCGAGCATCGTGGCTGGCCAACGGAATCGGCGGACCCAAACATCGTTTCGTATTTGAGGAAACATCAATGATCCATAATGAAGTGCGATGACCACAGCACCGAGCGAGAGCCCAACATGCAATTCCCAAAACTCGTTGAAAATCTTAGGGGCGAGGATCGACACGAAACCACATCCGAGCGCCCCACCTAAGGCGATGGCAAGATAAAAACTGGTGATCCGTTGCGATGGGGGGCGCAGGGTATAAAGCAGATTATGGCACGCCAAACTGATTGCAAAGACAACGACCATGTATCCAGCCACGATCGCAGTCCAAGGCAACCAGAGCTTGAAAATCAACAAGAAGACAGCGAGGGATCCGCCGAAAAAGTAAAGGCACATGTGCGCTGCCCAGTTTTCGAGTTTCGGAGAGCGAAAGGCCATCCACCATGATGCCAAGTACATCGCCAGGGGGATCACCCACAAGCCCGGCACGACAATTCCGGTTTGGGAAGCGTTGCTCGTCGATGCGGATAGCACAATCGACGAACATGCAGAGAGCGAGAGCCATGCCAAGAAGTTCCGATCGGCCAGCAGGAAGGATTCCCGCACCCCTTTGGATCTGTCAGGGACCTGATCTCCATGTTTCAACTGCCACGTCGCCGCACGGAGGATGATGGCTGTGTGTGCCAACAGACCGAGCGACAGCATGGCGAATGCGATACTCCACAACCAATCCTGTTGCGGCAAACCTAGGACAGGCTCGAAAAGAAACGGATAGAGCAAGCAACCGACGAGGGAGCCTAGGTTCGCTAACGAATACCATCGATAGGGCTCGGTCCCGGCATGCGTGGTCACAAACCAATGCGACAGGAGTGGACTCGTGCTCGAAAGGACCAGGTAAGGGAGTCCAATGGCGAACGAGAGTTGTGCCAAGATATGCCAAACAGGCTCCCAATCCGACGGAACTAGGTCAATACGCCAAGCCGTCAACAGGTTCGACTGGATCGGCAGCCAGGCCCATGAAAGGAGCAACAGCGTGAAGTGCAGTCTGGTCTGCTGGCGAACGGAAAGCCACGTCGCAGACGTATAGGCATAGAGATAGCCCAGCAGCAATCCCGATTGAAAAAACAGTAGGCATGACGTCCAAACGTGGAAGCCTCCCCCCCACCATGGAAGCAACGTCTTTCCCATGATAGGCTGGACCAGAAACAACAAGAACGCGTTGGCGATTAGTAAAACACCCAGCCTCATACGACCTATCTCACGCGTACTGTCTCACTTAGCCTGCTCGATTCGAAGAGCTGCAGCCATGGTTTCTCTGTTTCAACGAACAGCTCGCTATTCGAGGTTTTAACGGTTCGCAATTCTAGTCCAAAGGTTCGATCGCGGGGTCTACTCGCGAAAGACTTCGAGCTTGCCGCTTCGGATTGCTGCAATAAACTTTTCGAAATCCTGTTCCACTTGATCGGCATACGCCACTGAGAATGACACGATTGCGGTGTCGAATTTATCGCTCTTGCCGAGATAACCTGCGACTTCAGCTGCTTTTCCAGAGCGGGCGTGAGCATGGGCCAATGTCCAACCGCACCACTCGGCGTATTGCATCATCACCTTAGGAGTGAACAAGTCGACCAACGGTTTGATTTTCATGTCTTTGAGTTGGCGGATAAAGAATTGCCCATAGGGTCCTTCGGTCCAACCCAGGAAAATATCGCTGGCGGCTTGCATCATCCGGTAACCATGCACAATTCTCTCACCGTGGTTGGCGTGATACCCTTTTGCCGCGTAAGGTTCGAGCACCGACGCGCGGGCTTGTTTGATCTGTAAAAACAGCGGGTCGGATTCCGAGGCCATCAGCAACAGAATGCCGCAAAGCGTCCCGACGCTCCCCACGCCGACGACCTTGAATGCGATATCGACCAATTGAAATCGATCGAGCAACTCACGCCGATCTTCTTGGAGCGACTCGCGATACATCTGGAACCCGCGCAAGAGTTTGTCGGTCGGCACAGGATCGTTTTGGTCCGCCCAGTGGAAAATCAGTGGAGGGGCGTCTTTGATCCGAATACGCCCTCTTTCCTGCGTCGTCAGTTCCGGAAAATCTTTTGCCATGACGTCGTGCTCTCGAGCTTTTTGAAGACGCTTTTCGGCACGCTCCTTGGTTTCCGCGTCGTGAATCGTGGAGAGCATATCCTGGATATCGATCCGATCGTACCACGTTTCCAATACGGTTTTTTCGCTGTATTCCAGAGTCCGTTGTCGATATGCCTCGACGCACCGGATCGCTGTTTCCATCGCTGTGTGTTCGTCAAAACCGTTGTGACGACTCGCCAGTACGAAGCTCGTCGCGAGACGTTTCAAGTCCCATTCCCATGGCGCTTTCAGCGTTTCATCAAGGTCATTGATGTCGAAAATCATTCGTCGCTCGGGGGTAGCAAACGCACCGAAGTTTAAAAGATGGCAGTCACCGCAGACTTGAAGCTGGATGCCTGAAGCAGGAGTATTCGCCAAGTCGGCGGCCATATTCAATGCCGTACCGCGGTAGAAAGCGAACGGGGATTCCATCATGCGAGCATGGCGTACAGGTACCAACTGCTGCATTCGGCCTTGGTTGGACTGTTCCACCAGCGCGACGGGATCGAGTCGATCCGGACGAGGAGACCATAATGCATGGTCGCTGCGCGGTGTCGCCTCTCTCAACTTCTTTCCATTTGCCATTCGGTCGCTTCGGCGAAGCAATGGCTCGATGGGAAGCCAGTTGTTTTCTCGAGATTCGGTATCGGTCGACAGGAGAGGGACGAAATTAGCGAGCGAAGCACCCTCCGTCGACAATGTTGACTTGCTACTGGTGAGCTTGGATTTTGTTGGTTTGGAAAGGCCTTTCGGCGTGGGCTTTTCTAGTGTCATTGTCTTACCTGTTGGGTGGGGTGAATGCTATTTCGCAAATCGATCAATGGCTGTTGACTGACCTTGAGAAAGCCGTCTTGTGGCCGATCTAGATCCACAATGAGGGTGCCGATGGAGGAAAAGCTGAAAACCATGAGGAGCGTAGCGAGAGAGCGTCTCGATTTCGTAACCCCTTCGTGGTAACCAACACCAGCCATCGAAAACAGAGTGATTGCTCCCAAGAGCAGCCAAAGGACCATCGGAAGTCGATTGCGCAGACCCACCAAAACCCGTTCGGAATGGATGTCGATCATTTCGTTCAAGGATTGAATGAACAAGCTGACCGGCAGTGAATCGGGATGCTGGTGGGCTAATTGGGTTGCACTTTCCCAAAGCACTCGGTGCGTTTGTTCCGAGCGGGATAGTACCCTCTCCACATCGCGACTCTCGATCACCTCGAGCCGATCATCGATGTAGGTTTGAAGTTCACGTTTGATCGTTTCGGCAGCCGCGATCGATCCGTCACGACGCACGGAACCGTTGGAGAGTTTCGAACCGCTGGATCGAGGTGGCTCCTCGGGCAACGGTAACTCATCGAGAAACGGCAAGAGATCTGCTCGCAGATAGGTCGTGCCGATGGCATTGGCTTCTTGAACTACAATCGATCGTCGCGCATCAAAACGAGTTGCGGCTAGTCCGAAGGTGAATGCGAGGAGAAACGCGAGCAATCCCAAAGTTGATCCAACCATGGTGCCAACCACTTGTTCTCGCTCGTCTTGAAAGCTGGCTTGGCGAAATCGACCGATCCGAAAACCGAGTTCGATGGCGATCATGACGGAAATTGCCATCAGCAAAAAGACGAGCCAAATCGGACAAGAATCGAACGCCATGCTCTACACCCCTTCGACCAAAGAACTCGTTCGATGGATCGGCCTACGAACCTAATGCGCGTTCCGACGCAGCAGCACTACTGTGATTATGAAGGGGTGCGGGACGCGCAGGGTATAAAAAACAAGAAATTCAGCAAATCCGAAGGTTTGAGCAATTCCCGTCGATAGGCATCGCGTTAATCGCGGCGATCAGATCGTATCAGGCGGCGCGGCGCGTCGTCGCATCGACGCGGAGTTCCGGGACTGCCCGAACTTCAACCGCTGCAGCGCTGAACTCGTGTGCGTTCCCAGCGTGCAGCAACGACCCATCTTGGGCATAGAGTTTGATTTGTTGTTCGTCGATGAACCAAATCAAGCTAAAGCCGTGAAGAGAGAAACGTCTCCCACAGTACGAACCATTGCGGATCAACGTTGTTTCCAACATGGTTGACGGAGCATCCATACCGGTACGGCGACGGACAGTCTCTCGAAAACTTTTTCGAATAGCATCAACTTGTGTGGAACTCATGCTGTTCGGTATCGGCATGAAGAGTTAACAAGTTTGTCGCAATTGGTAATGTCGTTACAGATTACGGCGATTGACCTTCCAGAAAAGTGGATTTAGTTAAGCTTGGACGGTTGTATCGACCGATCCCATTGAGGTGAGTTTGCATCCTCCACGCAAGCCGACTGGAAAAAACAAAATGCTAGCATACTTATCTCCTGTTGCCGCCCAAGCTCTCGAGATGGAACTGGATGGGGAACACGTTCGGTTTGTGCATCGCTGGACCCCCAACGAGGGTACACCCTGGGGTGCGATGACAATCATCCATGGCTTTGGCGATCACGGTGGGCGGTTTGCTGGGATGGCCACGAGTCTGGCGAGTTTGGGGTTAGCGGTCACGGCGATCGATTTGATCGGGCATGGTCGCAGCCCCGGTCGTCGCGGCGTGATCGGTTCCTACGATCAAATGCTTGACGAGGTGGAACGAGCCGTGCGGTGGACCGATGGTCTCTTTCCACGCATTCCTCAGTTTTTGTTTGGGCAAAGCATGGGCGGAAATCTCGTGATCAATTGGTTGCTCAGGCGCGATACCCACGGTGTCCCACTCCGAGGCGCCATCGTGGGTTCACCGATGTTGCGAGCATCGAACATGCCCCAAGAAAAAATCATGAACGCGGGGCGATGGTTAGCCAAATGCGTTCCCAACTTGCGAATCCCAACCCCCGTGCAAGTCAACAAACTGAGCCAAAACAGGCAGGCCCAAGACGCCTACTTGCGCGATCCATGGGTTCACCGATCGATGTCGTTGCGTCTAGCCGCCAGTTTGATCGATAGCGGTTTGTGGGCCATTGAGAATGCATCCCAACTCCCCATACCCATGCTACTCATGCATGGGACCGATGACCAACTGACCTGCCCGACAGGGACGGAAGAGTTCTGCCAAAGGGCGGGTGGGCTCGCGACGTATTCCTCGTGGTTGAATTGCCGTCACGATTTGCACGACGAACCCGTTCGAGAGCAAGTCTTTGCGAAAATGACCGATTGGCTCAAAAGCCAATGCATCACCACCTATCGGTTTCCCTTCCAAAACCGGATTGCCACCGCAGTCCCGATGGCAGCGTGATTTCCTGATCCGGGAACTTGTTAGTATTGAGGGATCGCGAGGGAACTCTTATACTACTCCCCTTTGAATTGCAGGAATTTTAGCGAAGCCATCGCCATGAAAAGTGAACGCAGCCAAGTTCAAGAGTCCGATTTATTGGCAGACAAGATCGAGCATTTCGTGGCTCAGATCAAGCCGTACTTGCCAGCTGCCCTGGGTGTGAGCGCAGTCGCGATCCTCGGGATGCTCGGGTACGGGTTTTACACCAGCCAGATCGAAACACGGGCCGCGAGGGCGTGGACCGACTTCTACTTTTCCGACACGCAGTCCCAGGATCTCGAAGCGATTTCGAAGGATTTTGCAGACACTTCGGCTGGTCCATGGGCTCGGTTGACCGCTGGCGATGCGAATATGTCCAAAGCGATGGAGAAGTGGAACTTGGACAAAAACCTGTCCGACCAGTTCTTCCAGCAAGCCGTGGATGACTATCGCGAAGTCGCCATTCGAGCTACCGATTCCTTCGTGAAGAGCCGCGCGTTGCATGGACTTGGTCAAGCCCTCGAAGGCCTTGGGCAAAGGACCGAGGCGCTCGCGGAATACCAAAAGATCACAACACTAACCGGTCTTGGAGCCGAGTTCATCGCCGAAATCAATCAGCGGATCACTTGGCTGGACAGCCAGGACGGAAAAGATTTCTTCGCGTGGTACACCGAAAAACGCACCAACGCACCAGCTCCCGCAACGGGTGGATCAGGACTGCCAGGACTTCCCAATCTCCCCAATTTCAGCTTCCCGCCAACCGGCTCCTCGCCCGCTTTTCCTCCGATAGCACCCGCTCCTGAGATTCCAGCTACTGAGCCCCCTGCTGCCGAACCGGCACCCGCAACGGAGCCGGCACCCGCAACGGAGCCGGCACCGGCAACGGAGCCAGCTGCTGACACACCAGCGGGTGCAGCACCCGCCGATAAACCTTAACCCATCCCTTCCCTCGCATCTAACCTGGACCCTTCTGTTGGTGGTCCGATCTGGTTCAGCGAGATCAAGCGTTGAGCCATTGCGTGACTAAATCCAATCCGAATCGTCGCCCACCGAGAAGCAAAGACCAGCAGAGTCCGAAGGGCTCCAAATTGCCGATGGACGAACTCGTCCAACCGCAACAGGAGTCGCTTGTAGAAAGTGAGGCCAGTGAAGCTGCATCGGAGGAAATCGATTCGGATGAAGCAGATGTTTCTGGAGCTTTCACCCCCGAATCTGATGCCGCCGAATCTGATGCCGCCGAATCTGGGTCAGCCTATGTGTTTGCCGATCCAGTCCCCCTGAAAAACCTTAGCTTCACAGTGACCGAGGAGCATGCGAACACTCGGATCGATCTTTATTTGACGTTGACGATCGATGGCTACAGCCGTGTCTTTTTGCGCCGGGTGGTGATGAACGAAAGCGTCCTCGTGGATGGGCGTCCGGTGAAGCCTGCGTTTCGTGTTTTTCCAGGCCAAGTCGTACAAATCATCGATTTGCCCCCGGCTCCCACCGATGGTCCGATCCCCGAGGACATCCCGCTCGACGTGCTGTACGAAGACGAGTATTTGGTCGCGATCAACAAACCCGCGGGTATGGTGGTGCACCCTGCGAAGGGGCATTGGTCGGGGACGCTTACAGCCGCATTAGCCCATCATTTTAAAGAACTCAGCGACGCTGGTGGCCCAACACGACCAGGGATCGTCCACCGGTTGGATCGCGAAACCAGCGGCGTGATCTTGATCGCGAAAACCAACGAAGTCCACTTCAAGCTTTGCGCCCAATTCGAAGCTCGCGACGTGCAGAAGTCATACATCACCATCGTCAGCGGCAGACTCGATCGAGATCGGGACAGGATCATCCAAGCCATCGGGCACCATCCTTACCAACGGGAAAAGATGGCCATTCGCAACGGCCATCCCAGTAGCCGTTACGCGGAAACGCAGTTCGAGGTGACCCATCGCTTTCCGGGCTATGCTGTGCTCAAGGTATTTCCAAAGACCGGTCGCACGCACCAAATCCGGGTCCATTTAGCACACATTGGCTGCCCGGTCCTCTGCGATCGCTTGTACGCCGGTCACGCGCAGATCACTCGAGGCCAGTTGCTTCGGCGACAAGCTCGAGGGTTGCCGAATCGGGAGCAAGATTCCGACGTGATTTTGGAACGACAAGCACTTCACGCTGCACAGATCGAGTTCACCCATCCGAAAAGTGGGCAACCCATCGTGATCTCAGCCCCTTTAGCTGCCGATTTGCAACGAGTCATCGATGTCTTGCAAGAAGGTGACTGATCCGAGCCTGCTGGGCGATGGATTTTCCCAAAGATGCGCCCTGATCACCCCGGATGTACCCTTGCCAAACGGTGCCCAATGCGAAAGATACATGGATTCCGGCACAAACCATTCGTGAAAGGAAACGACTCGTGAATAGGGATTATCGCATGCCTCCTGTTTTTGACTCCCATGCGCAACAGAGTTACCAGCGTCAGCGTCAAATGACGCTGGGCGATTTGCTGCTGGAAAATCGAATTGTGTTTCTCCAAGGAGAAATCTATGCCGGCAACGCCAACGAGGTCGTCATGAAGCTGCTGTACTTGCAGAGCGAAAACCGCCGCAAGGACATCCACTTTTACATCAACTCCCCTGGAGGCGAAGTCCGGGCGACGCTTGCGATCTACGACACCATGCAGATGCTCAGCTGCCCAGTCGCCACGTATTGCGTCGGTGAAGCAGCCAGCGGAGCGGCTGTGCTACTCGCTGGAGGCTCTGCAGGCAAACGATACTGTTTGCCCAACAGCACCGTGATGGTCCACCAACCTCACGGTGGCGTTCGCGGACAAGTGTCCGACATCGAGATCCAAGCTCGCGAAATCCTTCGGCTCCGAAGCCAGCTCAACGATATCCTGGCCAAACACACCGGTAAAACTGCGGATCAGATCGCGGGGGACACCGAGCGGGATTACTTCCTCACCGCCCTCGAAGCCAAAGAATACGGTTTGGTCGACGAAATCCTGGCGAAAACCGCTGTCGAAGAAGACAAGTAAACTCGAATCGATCGCGCCGCGACGGCGCGCTCGAAAGTCCACCAGATCCTACCCAGAATATTTCTCCCTATCGGGAACCGAGAAAAGCTATGCCACTCATTCCATACGTGATCGAAAAGAGCGGTCGTGAAGAACGGGTCTACGACATCTACAGCCGATTGCTCAAAGATCGCATTATCTTCCTAGGAACAGACGTCAACGACGAAATCGCCAACGCACTCGTCGCTCAGATGCTTTTCTTGCAATCGGATGATCCCAAAGCGGATATCCACATGTACATCAACAGCCCTGGTGGCAGCGTCAGCGCCGGGATGGCAATTTACGACACGATGCAATTTGTTTCTTGCGATGTGGCTACCTATTGCATCGGCCAAGCAGCATCGATGGGCGCTGTACTCTTGACCGCAGGGGCCAAGGGAAAGCGTTACTCGCTCCCTAACTCTCGGATCATGATCCACCAGCCTTTGGCCGGGATGCAAGGGACCGCCGAAGAGATCTCCATCCACGTGCGTGAGTTCCAGCGAACCAAACGCCGCTTGAACGAGATCCTTATCCGACATTGCGGCCAAAGCCTTGAGCAGATCGAAAAGGATACCGATCGAGATCGATTCATGGATCCCGAAGAGGCATGCGCCTATGGACTCATCGACAAAGTGATCGAATCGATGCCACGCGTCGAGCCACCTGCCGCTACCTGATAACCAAGCGATCGTTTCGGTCACAACACGCGGGCCTACCCCTTGCGATGATTCACGATCGAGGAGGAGACACCGCTCGTGAGTCCTGCTCGCTCGGTCTCGAAGTTTCTTCTAGGAGTTCTGTCTAGAAGTTCAGTCTAGAAGTTCAGTCCAATGCGATTTTTGTTCCGCATTGGATCAGTTTGCACAGATATCAAACCAAGTATCTGCATCCACCTGGAATGTCGTTTTTGCCGATCGTTTTAGTTTCATTCGAACATCGATCGACCGCGATCGAACGGCTACGATGTCTGGATCATCCGATGGTACGGGATTCCCGATCGAGATCCGCAGTGTGACTTGGAGCAAGCCTCCCTCAATCGTCTCAACCGATCCGTCTACGCGGGTGCCAAACTCGAGTGCTGGCCCTATCTGGGCGATCTCTCCACCTGAAATGAATGAAAAAGGTTTTTGGTCAGCAGCAAGGATTGTCGGATCAGCCAGGTTTTTTTGGGAATCACCTCGTTTCTCGTAGACCTTAATGTTCAGCGTGTGATATTGCTGCTGTCCGTTCGGCGCCAACTCAGGAGCGGCGGATAGGCGTGGTGGTCGTTGTGGTTGCTGGGCCGCTGCCATGGCCAAACAAGCCGCTACTCCGCAGGCTGTCGTGAGAAACATCAAGTGACGCATTGAAATTCCCTTTTAAGAATGAACTCCGAGAAATTGCGATTAGACAGAATGAAATTTCTTAGCAATTTCGAGGATCCACCGCAATAGCAGTTAGCCGACCCCAGAGAAACGCGATAACTTTGCAAGTACTTGGGGTTCGCCTAGGGTCCGCAGTTGGGCTTAAGCGAGTTTCTGGCGGTTCGCGACCGAGGCGAGACTCTGCCACGAGAGATCTTGGCCGAGAGCCTCCATGTAGGTCCCCACACGATCCCAGTCCTCTTCGGTTTCCATAAGGAACTTCATGGAATCATTCGAAAGTTGAGCAGGAAGAGGGATCCAATGGGCTCGGAATT
>Ga0114972_10003773_pt1 | contig 11317 bp, 8 predicted proteins | sample M_140807_EF_Meta_FD_87354 | JGI IMG/M metagenome (GOLD analysis project Ga0114972, IMG submission 87354) | Freshwater microbial communities from Lake Montjoie, Canada to study carbon cycling - M_140807_EF_MetaG | ecosystem: Environmental > Aquatic > Freshwater > Lake | place: Lake Montjoie... | reverse complement strand
TGGCCAATTGAAGTTTTTAAAGGTTATAGTAACCCCAATAATAAAGAAATTAATTATTACTACCCTACCAATACTTTAGTTACTGGTCCGGATATTATTTTCTTTTGGGTAGCTCGTATGATTATGGCTGGTATTGAATTTAAAAATGCCATTCCTTTTAGTGAAGTATATTTTACTGGTACGGTGAGAGATAAATTGGGAAGAAAAATGAGTAAGAGTTTAGGCAATTCTCCAGACTTACTCGGTTTGATTGATCAATATGGTGCAGATGCAACTAGGTTTGGTATTATGATTGCTTCGCCTGCTGGTAATGATATTTTATTTGATGAAGCTGCTTTAGAACAAGGAAGAAATTTCAACAATAAAATTTGGAATGCTTTAAAACTCACAAAAATGTGGGAATCTAAAACTTCCAGTCAAGTTAATACAGATCATGAATTTGCTTTGCTTTGGTTTGAAAACAGATTGAGTGAGGTAAGTGTAGAGGTAGCCGAAATGATGAAACAATTTAGATTAAGCGAAGCATTAAAAACTATCTATTCACTGATCTGGGATGATTTTTGTAGCTGGTATCTTGAATGGGTAAAACCTGGATTTGAACAATCCATTCATGAAGAAGTTTATAAAAAAACAATTCAATTTTTCTCCGAATTGATGCAGTTGCTTCATCCTTTTATGCCTTTTATTACAGAAGAAATTTACCATCAACTCACACAAAGAGAAGATGATATTTGCATCAAACAATATTCAAAAAAATCAGCTCCAGATAATAAAATACTTCAAACAGGTAACTTATTAAAATCAGTGATAACAGGATTAAGAGATGTTAGAAATAAACAACAATTAAAACCTAAAGAAACCATTCAATTATATATTCAAACTGAACAATTAGAAAATTATAAATCAATTGAAAATATTCTTGCGAAACAATTAAACACTGCAGAAATTGTTTTTACTAATGACAACATATCAGGTTCTTTTACCACTGTAATTGATAAGGATACATTCTATATCATTACAGAAAGACCTGTAAATATGGAAAACCAAAAGGCAGAATTACTTAATGAGCTTGAACATCTTCAAAATTTCTTGTCGTCAGTTGATAAAAAACTTGGAAATGAAAAATTTGTTCAAAATGCAAAGCCAGATGTGTTAGCGCTGGAATTAAAGAAAAAAGCAGATGCGCTTGATAAAATTAAAGTAATTGAAGAGCGGTTGAAAGCTACAAATTAATGTATTGGTTTCATGGAATATAAAAAGGCAACAATTGATGATATCCCTGTAATATCAAAATTGGCAAAAGAAATATGGCCTAAAGCTTATGGTTCAATAATAAGTACTGAGCAATTAGAGTACATGTTGAACTTGATATATGCACCTGATGCTTTAAAAAATCAAATTGAAAACTTACAACATCAATTTATTATTGCAGTAGAGAATGAGAGCCCAATAGGATATGCATCCTATAGTTTGCTGGAAAATGATACCTATAAACTACACAAGCTTTATATCCTGCAAGATTTTCAATGTAAAGGCGTTGGAAAAAATATCATCAATAAAATCATTTCACTAATTGATTCCAAAAAACCAATTACATTGAGACTAAATGTAAATAGATATAATCCTTCTGTAGCGTTCTATAAAAAAATGGGCTTTGAAATTTCACATCAAGAAGATATTGAAATAGGCAATGGCTTTTTTATGAATGATTATGTAATGGAAAAAACTTTTGAATAAATAATCTTATTAATCAGAAGTTGAAATACTATGTTTTTTGTCCCTTAAAATATTGTCTAAAGTCCAATCGATTTTTTTCTGAAATGGATGCTTCCTTTCATTACAATCCATTTTACTGCAAATAGAACAAGAAAAATCCATACAACCATCAGTATGTACAAACATTTCAAACGACTCTCCAAATGTTTTATTCACCATTGATGAAAGCGCATCTATTTCCTCATGTGCCTGATGTACATTAAAATACCAAGGCACTGTTAAATGACAATCTAAATGAATCATCGAGCCATATTTTATGATTCTAAGATTGTGAAGATCAATCCAATTTATACTTCTGTTTTTATTTAAAGTATCCACCATTTTCTTAAGCAAAAAAACATCTGCTTCATCCATCATACCTGATATAGAACTTCTAATAATTTTATACCCAGTAAATAATATCATGAAAGCAAAAACAATAGCAACTACACTATCTATCCAAATAATATTTGTAAAATATAACAAAATCAAACCTACAATAATACCAATGGATGTATAAGTATCGGTAATTAAATGTTTTCCACTTGCAATTAAAGCTTGTGAATTATTTTTCAATCCGTTTCTTACACAAATCTTTCCGGCTATAAAATTTAAAGCTGCAGTAAATATGATTAATATCAACCCCATATCAATTTGTTCTACCTGATGAGGATGAAATAGATTTAAAACCGCTTCTCTTATTATCATAAATCCAGCAATACCAATTAACATTCCTTCGATGGCAGCAGAAATCAATTCTACTTTCCCATGTCCATATGGATGATCCGAATCTTTTGGTTTAGCAGATATATAAAGGCTATAAAGTCCAATAAAACTAGCAATAACGTTAACGATACTTTCTAAGGCATCGGTTAAAATAGCTACAGAATGTGTTTGAAACCAAGCATATAATTTGATGACAAATAAAAAAACAGATAATAGGGCGACAAATTTTTGTATTTTAAAATTTTGATTGGCTGTTTTCAAAATTATTAATTGAAATGTGTAAATAATATATTAATATTCAAATAATCTTAGAATTTAGTAAATATAGCTACATTCATGATTTTAAAAGATAAATCAAAGTAATATTTGAATTAAATGCTAATTTAACAAGGCTTATTTTTGTAAAAATAATTAATTATGAATTTCCAACTTTCAGAAGAGCACTTAATGATTCAACAAGCTGCAAGAGATTTCGCTAAAAACGAGTGTTTAAATGGTGTTATTGAAAGAGATGAACAACAAAAGTTTCCAAAGGAACAACTTGAAAAATTAGCTGACTTAGGTTTCATGGGAATGATGGCAAGCACAGAATATGGTGGAAGTGGAATGGACACTATTAGCTATGTATTAGCAATGGAAGAAATTAGTAAAATTGATGCTAGTGTTAGTGTTGCTATGAGTGTGAATAACAGCCTTGTTTGTTATGGCCTTGAGAAATATGGAAATGAAATGCAAAAAGAAAAATATTTAACTCCATTAGCTCAAGGAAAAAAAGACAATGAATTATATATCGGTGCATTCTTATTAAGTGAGCCAGAAGCTGGAAGCGATGCCACTTCACAAAAAACAACAGCAGAAGATAAAGGAGATTATTATTTATTAAACGGCACAAAAAATTGGATTACTAATGGCAATAGTGCAAGTGTTTATATTGTAATTGCTCATACACATCCGGAAAAAGGAAGTAAAGGAATAAATGCTTTCATTGTAGAAAAAAATTGGCCAGGTGTAATAGTTGGCGCAAAAGAAAACAAACTTGGAATTAGAGGAAGCGACACGCACACTATTTTATTTAATGATGTAAAAGTGCCAAAAGAAAACAGAATTGGAGAAGATGGATTTGGATTTAAATTCGCAATGAAAACTTTGGCTGGAGGTAGAATTGGAATTGCTTCTCAAGCATTAGGCATTGCTAGTGGTGCTTATGAGTTAGCCTTAGCTTATAGCAAGACAAGAAAATCTTTTGGAACAGAAATCATGAACCATCAGATTATTCAATTTAAATTAGCTGATATGGCTACAAAAATTGAAACAGGTAGATTACTTTGTTTGAAAGCTGCTTGGGAAAAAGACAACAATATAGATTATACATTAAGTAGCTCAATGGCCAAAGTATTTTGTAGTGAAACAGCCATGTGGACAACAACCGAAGCCGTTCAAATTCATGGAGGTTATGGATTTGTAAAAGAATATCATGTAGAGCGATTAATGAGAGATGCCAAAATCACTCAGATATATGAAGGAACTAGTGAAGTTCAGAGAATCGTAATTGGCAGATCTATTCTTAAATAACTATTTGCTGATTAACCCATCTATACTCATTCTTCCTGGCCCTGCAAATAATATCATTAAATAGGCAGTTAAATATAAAGTAGCCTCTTGTCCGTCTCCAAATACTTCAGTATTATGCACTTGAAATAATGCAACGCCCATACAAATAATTAATGGAACAACTGCTAGTCTAGTAAATAAGCCAAGTACTAAAAACAAAGCACAAAATAATTCGGCAAAAATCGTCAAAGCCAATGAAGTACTCATTCCTAAATGTAAAAAATTAAAAAACTTCAATTTCATCTCATCATATTGAATAAGCTTGTCGTATCCATGTTTCATCATTAAAATACCAAAAGTTAATCTAACAATTAGCATTCCAAAATTGAACAAACCAGTTGAATAATGAATTGAAGTGAGCTTTTTCATTTTTTTAAATTTTACCCAATATACCAAATTTAAAATGAAAACATTCAGTTATGCTATAAATTAAATTTCACATTTATTAACATGTGAGGATTCTTTGTTTCATTTTTTTTAATGAATTGTTAGTAGCATTGTAAATTAATACACAGAATTTCTTTAAAATTAAAAAGATTATGCATTCATTAAAATACAAATTCTTAATACCAGCTGTTTTATTCATCAATATAAATTTTGCCCAAAAGACTTTTTCAATAAAAAGCGACATTCGAAATTCATTTCAAAATGCGATTACATTATTTAATGAGCACAAATTTTCAATTGCCTATTCAATGTTCACTGACTTAAAAACAAAACATTACTCAAATGACAATGAAAAATATATTGATTATTACATCATCATTTGCGAATTAGAATTTAATTATGCATCTGCAGAAAACAAAGCCCTACAATTTCTTCATCAAAATGAAAAAATTGCTCTACAACAAAATATACAATTTCACCTTGCTCATTTTTATTTTATGAAAGGCGACTATGAAAATTCATTAAAATACTATAGCCTTTGTGATAATCGAAATTTCACAAATGAAGACATTGCCAATTTAAAATTTGAAACCGCTGTTATTTATTTCAATCAATCTAATTTCAAAGATGCATCGCCTTTATTTTTAGAAATAACCCAAATAAAAAACAATAAAAACAATATCCCTGCATATTATTATTTAGGGGTTATATATCGCTCACAAAAAGAATACGATAATGCATTGGAAGCATTCTTAGTTTCTGAACATTGCAAACCATTTGATAAAGCAATACCTTATTATATAACAGAAATACTCTACAAGCAAAATAAAAAAGACAGAGCTTTGGTTTATGGCGATAGCGCTTTACAAAACAACCAAAATTTAGATTACGAATTAAATTTAAAATTATTAGTAGGACAATTGTATTTCGAAGAAAAAAAATACAACAAAGCACTTCCACTCATTGAAAATTATGTTTCCAAAAGCGATAAAATACAAAAAGAAATTTTGTATCAATTGAGTTTCTGCTACTACAATTTGAATAACACTGATAAAGCAATAAACGGTTTTAAAGAATTAAGTAACGAGAATGATTCTATTGGCCAGATTAGTATGTATTTACTTGCTGATTTGTATTTAAGAATTCAAGACAAAGAAAATGCCAGAAATGCTTTTCAATTTTGCTCATTCAATAACAGTAACTATGAATTAAAAAGAATTTCAAGATTCAACTTTGCAAAGTTATCATATGAACTCGGTTACCAAAATATTGCCATAAATGAATTGAGCAAATACATTAAAGATTACTCACAATCGGAGTACGATTTAGAAGCAAAAGAAATCTTAATAAACATGCTTACTGCCACAAATAACTTTGATGATGGTTTGGCGCTCTATTTTAGTATCAACAACCCAAATTTAAATTTTCAAAAAGTTTATCCTAAGTTATTATATGGCAAAGCCACTCAATTAATTAATGATCAAAAATTAGATGAAGCCAATGAGTTACTTTTTAAAATAATAGCTAATTCATTATCAGAAAAAATCATTCCTTTCGCTAAATTCTGGAGAGGCGAAATAGCGTATAGACAGAAAAGATATGAGGATGCTATAAATCTTCTAAATGCTTTTTTACAATCAAAAAGCGAAAATCTGGGAGATGCCAATTTTACAAATGCAAAATATTCATTAGGATATAGTTATTTACAAAATGAAGAGTATAAAAAAGCTTTGACATGTTTTGAAGAAATTAGTACCTCCATTAATAAACAATCCACATTTATACAAATTGATGCCTATTTAAGAAGTGCTGATTGTAACTATTTATTAAAAGAATATTCGAAAGCATTAAATAAATACAATTATTTTATTGAAAACAACTTACCTCAGGCCGATTATGCTTTATACCAAAAAGCAATGATTACGGGCGTAAAAAACAGCTCAGAAAAAATTGATCTTCTAACAGAATTATCAAACAAGTTCCCATCAAGCAATTTGCTTATAGATGCTCAAATGGAAATAGCTAACACTTTCATAGACGACAAAAAATTCACTTCTGCTATACCCTATCTAAATAATATAATTTCCAATACTAATGCCTTAAGATATAAACCTAGCGCCTATTTTAATTTAGGATTAGCATATTACAATAACAATGATAATAACCAATCTATTGAGGTATTTAAAAACTTAATTCGCGAATTTCCAAAAGCGGATGAGACAGTAGATGCTTTGCAAATAATAAAAGACATTTATGTAAATAGCGGAACTCCGGAATTATATATCAGTTTACTCAGAACAAACGGCATTAATTTATCCAACAATGAAGCGGACTCATTGACTTACATAACAGGATTGAAGAAATTTGAAAACGATGATTTTAATGGAGCGGTTAAAAGCTTTACTGATTATTTGGGAAAATATATAAACGGGCAATACAAATTAGAAGTGAATTTCTATCTCGGAATGTCTCAAATAAAAATAAAAGACATTAATAATGCCACAAAAAGCTTAGGTTATGTAAATGAAATTGGCATTAATCCATATTTTGATGAAGCTACTCTTCAATTAGCAAAAACATATTATTTTGATCTAAAACAATACGACAGTTCGAAAATTTATTTCCAATCATTATTAGAAAATACTACGGATAATGAGTTTCAGTTAGAAGCGCTTAGAGGATTGGTAAGAACATATTATCAACTTAATAATTTCAATTTAGCCAAATCAGTTTGTGGAGATTTATTAAATAGAAAAGGAATTAGTACTGACGACAAATGTATTGCATTACTAGTACTAGGAAAATCACAAGAAAATAGTAATGAATTAGATTCAGCTATTATAAATTTCAAAGCACTTGCTCAAATCAATAAATCTCAATGGGGAGCAGAAGCTAGATACGAAATTGCTTATTGCTATTTCAAACAAAATAATTTAAATGCTGCAGAAAAAGCTTCAATGGCAGTTATAAAAGAAACTGGTGGTTATGACTCTTGGGTTACAAAATCTTATATTTTAATGGGTGATATTTTTATGAAGAGAAAAGATTATTTTAATGCAAAAGCAACTTATCAAAGCGTATACAAAAATTGTAAAGACATTGAAATAAAAAAAGAAGCAGAACAAAAATACAATAACGCAATAATCGAAGAAAAAAAATCATCTAAAATCATCCAATAAAGAAACACATGATTCATCGTACTTATAATATTATCAAAGCTGGATTTGCTCTAATTACATTACTGTTATCATTTAATAGTAATGCGCAAAATGATACCGCTAAAAGCACAAGCGTAACAATTATTTCAAATTATAAGCCTGCATTAATTTCTGTTGCAAAAATTAATTTTTCAGCAGCAGCTTATCCATCCGACACTAATAAAATGATTAAGCCTTATTTTGTACCAGCTCAAAATTTAGGCATTTCATATAAACCAGGAACGCTTCAACCTTTAAGCATCAAAAGGGATTTGAATGAAATCAAGAAAGAAAATTTCAGTTATCTAAAAGTTGGATACGGCTTACTTAAAACACCATTTCTGGATGCTGGTGTGAGCTATAATAAATTACCGAATGTTTATGTAAATAGTTTTATAGACTACATTTCATCCACAGGAAAAATTCAAAATCAAAAATACTCGGAATTAAATTGGAAAGGAATGGGCCATTTTCAACTGAATAAAAATGAATTGTCAACAACAATATCATACAATAGAAACCAATACTATTTGTATGGCTACAATCATGATTCTATTTCTTTTGACAAAAATGAAATCAGTCAATTGTTTCAAAACATAAATTTTAATACAAGTTTTAAAAACACTTCTGCCAATAAATTAAATTTACAATATCAACCTTCCCTATTTTTAAATTTATTTTCCGCTAATGATTCTTTAAAAGAAACCAATTTAAATATTTCATTACCTGCCAAACTACCCATATACAAAAGTTTATTTTTTGAACTAGAAGGTCGTGCAGACTTGTCTTTCATAAAGAATGAATATTTGCTTAAAACAGACTCTGCTAATTATCAAAATAATATCTACAACTTAAAATTGGCTTTACAATTTGATGCAAAATATATTGATGTTGTTGCGGGCGTAAAAACTTATTATCAAAATAATAAAGTCAGCATTATACCTCTTTTGAATCTAGAATTACCCATCGCTAAAAAGTCAATTATTATTGAAGCGGGTATAAATGGAGAAATCACAAAAAACAATTACAGTAATTTAGTTGCAATAAATCCCTACTTGAATTTAAATCAAAAATTATTAAACACAATTTCAAGATCATACGGAGGTGGATTTAGAACAAACATATCAAAAAATATTTCTTTTAGAATCAATGCTGCTCTAATTCAATCTGATCACTATTTATTTTTCATAAATGATACAAGTAATGTAAGAAGCATGAATAGATTCAATCTTTCATCAGATGAAAAAATCAATAACTTTAGAATTTCGGGTGAGTTGCAATACACTCTCACAAATAAATTAACCATCAATTCTAAAATGATTTTAAATGGATACGAAGGCATGAAAAACAATGCTAGAGCTTGGAATACACTGCCATTTGAGTCAATTTCCTCTTTAACTTGGAACCCATTCAAGAAACTAACGATTACAAGTGAATTATATATTTTTGCAGTTGGTCATTATTTAGATTATAAAAATGTAGACAAATCATTATCTGGCGGAACAGATTTTAATGTTGGTGGTTCTTTTAAATTTAATCCCCATTGGAGAGCTTTTATCAATGTAAATAATATATTTAGTCAAAAATATGAACGCTGGCATAACTATCCAGTATATGGCCTGAATGGAATAGGTGGTTTTAAAGTAAATTTTTAATTTTTATTATGGTAGATTTTATAGAAAAATATTTAATCAAAAATAAATATTGTGCTATCCCCCAATTAGGCTTATTAAAGCTCGAAAAAACAAGCGCTCAAATTTCGGTAGCTGATAATTTAATTGTTAGTCCTAAAACTAATGTTGTTTTCTTGCCCAATGATAAAGAAACAAATCAACACTTTATTCAGCAATTTTCTGCAGAAAAAAATATAGAGCAAAGTGAAGCAAAAATACAATTAGAAAATTTTGTACAAGAAATTGAGCAATTAAATAGTGGCGAAACAAAACAGCTTAATCAAACTGGCTATTTTTTTAAAAGCGAACAAGGGATTATAGGTTTTAAACAAAATGATGTTATTAATCAATTCAATGAAACACTTGTTGCAAAAAGAGTAATCCACCCCAATCAGAAACATTCTGTTTTAGTTGGAGATGAAGAAAAATCAAATGTTTTTATGTCTGACTATCTAAATAAAAACAATAAAGTTTCAATTAATAAATGGTGGGTATTCCTATTAATTATTCTAATAGCTGTTTCAATTGTCGTAATGAATCTAAATCACTTTTAAAGCTTTTGTAAACAACTTACAATAGATTCATATACTTGATTATCTGGCATAGTAACTGGTATAAATGCCTCCCCTATTAGTTTTTCATATAGCTCAATATATCTGTTACTAATTTCATTTATCCATTCATTAGACATAGTAGGTACAACTTGTCCTTCTTTACCCATAAAATCATTTTGAATAAGCCACTCTCTCACAAATTCTTTACTCAATTGTTTTTGTCGTTCTCCATTTAATTGTCTTTCATCAAAACCATCTTTAATAAAATATCTTGATGAATCAGGTGTATGAATTTCATCCATCAAGTAAATTTTATCATTTAAAATTCCAAATTCATATTTTGTATCTGCAAGAATTAATCCATTTTTATCTGCTAATGCTTTTCCTCTTTCAAATAAAGCCAATGCATATTGACTTAATATTTCCCATTCTGAAGCTGTAGTTATTTTTTGTTGAATAATTTCTTCTTTACTAATATCTTCATCATGACCTTCTGATGCTTTTGTTGAAGGTGTAATTATTGGAGTTGGAAAAAAATCATTTTCCTTCATTCCATCTGGCATCTCCACACCACATAACGTTCGTTTACCAGATTGATAAGTCCTCCAAGAATGACCGGTTAAATTACCACGCACTACCATTTCTATTTTAAAAGGAGAACATTTATAACCTATGCTAGCATTTGGTACTGGTGAATGAAGTAACCAATGCGGACAAATATCACTACAAGCCTCAAGCATTTTTGCTGCTATCTGATTTAACACCTGTCCCTTGAAAGGAATGGGTTCTGGTAATATTACATCAAAAGCAGAAATTCTGTCGCTTGCAATCATTACCAACCATTTATCATTGATTGTATATACATCTCTTACTTTTCCTCTATAAAATGATGTTTGATTAGGAAATGAAAATTGACTCATGAATTTGATTATTAATTTTAAGTATTACAAATTTAATCTCTTAGTTTGATTACAAAAAAGTTGTTTACAGTAAGATTTCAACAATTGTTTAAAACTAAAAACATGATTTTTTCAAATGATTTCATATTTTGTATATATCTATTTAACGATTGCTAATGAAAAATATAAAAATAAACACATTCCTATTAATACTTGTCACACTTTTACATCTACATTTAAAAGCCCAAAAGTTAAATCTAACTGGCGTTATCAAAAACAGTATTACTAAAGAAAAAATTTCAGCTGTTTCTGTAATTGTAAAAGAAAAAAATATTGGAACTTATACTGATGACAAAGGTTTTTACAAATTCAATAATATTCAATTGCCTTTAACACTTATCATCAGTTCAATTGGTTATGAAAATAATGAAGTAATTGTTAATGATGCGTCCTCGAATAATATCTTTTTAATTCCATCCAGCACATTAGGAAAAGAAATTGTAGTGTCTGCCTCT
>Ga0114972_10003772_pt1 | contig 11319 bp, 10 predicted proteins | sample M_140807_EF_Meta_FD_87354 | JGI IMG/M metagenome (GOLD analysis project Ga0114972, IMG submission 87354) | Freshwater microbial communities from Lake Montjoie, Canada to study carbon cycling - M_140807_EF_MetaG | ecosystem: Environmental > Aquatic > Freshwater > Lake | place: Lake Montjoie... | reverse complement strand
AGCCTTTTTCTTCAAGTCGGCAAGGCTGGTTTTCTTTCCTTCCAGAGAAGTATCCTTTTTGTTGCAGCCAGCCATTCCCAATAGAAAAATGGCAGACAGAGAAATTATCAGATTTTTCATGTTACTCAGCATTAAGTTGTTTTCAACCGGAGATCCGGATTAATATATTGATTGATAATGAAAATTGTGTCCCGGATTGTCCGGATTTTTCGCTCATCTTTTTCGCTGAGCTCAATTTGAAACTCATCCTCAAAAAGATTCAGAAGTTCCTTTTTTTCAGGGCTTGTGAGTCCCAGATCTTCCAGATATTTCCCATTCCGGAGCGTTCGGGTATCCACCAAAAAGTGATTCCGGAGAATATAAGCACAGCGGTCTTTTAATGTAGAATTCATTTTTCGTGCTGGGTTGAATTAGTCTTTAAGCAATTGGCCCTGCGCTTTATCAAGGTCAATTTTGGCGATGATAAAATCATAAAGTGCCGTGTAGTAATTGGTCTGGGATTCCTTCAACGAAGATTCCGCATTTGTAACTTCCAGATTTGAACCAACACCCTGGCGGTACTTCACTTTGCTTACCCTTACGACTTCTTCAGCCAGTTTCAGGTTTCTCTTTTGTATGGCGTAGCTTTCAAAAGCATTGGCAAGGTTGATGTTGGCTTGCTTCACCTCGAAGTCAATCACATTCTCCAGCTGCTTCATGCCATTGCTGATTTTCATCATGTTAATGCGCGACTGTTCGGCCTTGTACTTTTTCTGGAGGCCATCAAAAACCGGCACGCTGAGATTCAAACCGAAAAAACTGAATGGGGCATAGCGGAATTTTTCGTTAAAATTCGAAAGGTTGGAAAATTTAGATGCAGCGGAATTCACGCCGAGGTTGGCAATGGCAACCAAGGTTGGGTAATAGCCTGCCTGAACATTTTTTAAATCCAGGGCGGTGAGTGCTTTCTGGGTTTGAAGGGTGGAATATTCAATTCTTCTGGAATAATCGACCGTTCCGCCAAAGGCTTGCAGGGAATCGGGATTTACTTCATCCAGTTTTCCAGAAAGGATAAGAGAATCACCAACCGGCATTCCCATCTGCAGTTTTAATCCATAGCGGGCAAGCTGCAGAAGACGGACTGTTTTTTGTTTTTCCGATCTGAGGTTATTAAGGGCAACTTCAAGACGATTCACATCAATCTGCTCTGCGAAACCGTTTTTGAAAAGCAAGCGAATTTCGCGGCAGGTACTGTCAAGACGGCTGAGGTTCAAATCAAGCAAACGCGACTTTTCACTGTTTACCAAAATGGAATAGTAGGTTTTGCTCACCTGTTCGGCTATGCTGGTTCTGGCTTGTTTGAGTTGTTTGGCCGACAATTCCTGATAAGTCTTTGAAGCCTTTAGTCCAACCAGGTAATTACCGTTGAATAAAAGCTGAGATGCCTGAATGTTTCCCGTTAGACTGTTTTCCAATGCCAGGCCAAAAGCAATGGGGGCATTAATTGCAGGTGCGCCTTTAAAAGCATCCGGAGAGATGAAAAACGGGGTACCTGGGGTGTTCTCTAGAACAAATTTCTGGATTTGAGGATAATGTAAAACAGATGCTGAACCGCTAATCTGCGGCAATCCAATGCCAATGGTTTCCTGAACTTTGGCAGCTGCTATGTCGGTATCCAGTTTTGCATTGCGCACAAGCTGACTGTTTTCCAGTGCAAACTGAATTGCCTCATTGGCCGAGAAAGTCCTGACTTGCGCCGACAATTCCAGGGCAAGCAAACCTGGCAGAACCAGAAAAATGAAAATTGATTTTCTTAACATATACTTTAACTGAATTATCTAATTTCTTTAAAGAGATTTTCGGAGATGGTCTCCCATTGTTTCAGGCCTTTTGATGTTACAAGGCCCCTTACAAAATGATCGATGAAAAAAAGCTGAACTCTTAGGATATCCCATTCAGATTCATGGAAAATGTTTCGGTCAAATAAGGCTTCAACCTCAATAATCCGCAACCTGGAAAACAATCGAACATCAATACCTTGACGATAAACACCTTCAGAAATGCCTTTCTCCAGGTTTTCGGAAACCGCCTTGATAAAATGGCTGTCACGGTGATTCTCAAAAACTTCGTAGGCCGCGCTGTGGTATTTTTTCAAATCAAAAAGCACAGAAGGGTGAATTTGGAGGATGTTCTTTTTCATGAATTCTGAAATCTGAAGCACCTCCTCAAGTGCAGACAGGCCAAGACCAATAAGCAATTCCAACTGGCAAACAACATCTTCAGCCATGTGCTTCTCCATGATTGATTTTACCAGGGTGTCCTTATCAGGAAAATATTGGTAAATGGTCTTTTTCGACATGTTGCAATGCCGGGCAACCTCATCCATAGTAATACTCTTTATGCCATATCGCATAAAAAGCTCCTCTGTTTTGAGGATTATTTTTTCACCTTGTTCCCTGCCTTCTGTCTTCATTCTTCGAATTCGGGTGCAAAACTGCGGAAACTTTCGCAACAAAAAAAGTTTCCATAGAATATTCCTTAAATGCCTTTCTTTGTTGTTGCCTAAATTGGGCAGAAAAAGCCATTGCAATGAGTCTTCAATTAATGTTTGACCCAGTCCAGGTAGAGGATACTCTGGACTTTGAGCACTACAGCTTTATCAACCAGCGGTTCCGCAAAAACCAGGATTCCTTTCCACAACTCGATGGGTTGGACATGGCCATTGTAGGCGTCACAGAAGATCGGGGAAACCCCGAAAATGAAGGGGCCCATTCGGGAGCCGATGCCATTCGCAGGGCACTTTATGGACTTAGGGCTTCTCATGTGCGCTACAATGTGGCTGATTTGGGAAACCTTAGGTCGGGAGAAACCCTGGAGGACTCTTCCTTACGCCTGAAGGAAGTGGTGAGAACTTTACTTGAAAAAGGCATAGTGCCCATCATCATTGGCGGAACACACGATATGGGACTTTCAGTGGTTAGGGCTTTTGAAGAACTGGAAAGAAAATTTGTTTTCCTCAATGTGGATAGCCGGTCGGACACTGAGCCGAATGCGAGTCAAGGAATGGCCCAGCACCACATCAGCCGAATGCTCACTCGCCATAAAGAAATCTTGAATAAGTATATCCATCTTGGTTACCAAACCTATTTGGTGGACGAAAACATCTTGGCGGCAATAGACCAGCACCACTACTACAAAGTCAGACTTGGAGAACTGAGGGAAAACTTCCGCTCGGTAGAACCCATGGTTCGTTATGCCGATTTTTTAAGCTTCGATATTTCAGCGATACGAATGAGCGAAGCACCTGCAAATCCAAAAGCCTTTCCTTACGGTCTCTCCGGTGAAGAAGCTTGTCAGATTGCATGGTATGCAGGTTGCAGTGAAAAAATGTCTGTTTTCTTCCTCAGCGAAATGAACCCGGGTTTGGATTACAGAGACATCACCGCCTCAACCTTGGCAACGATGGTCTGGTATTTCATCGAAGGATTTTATAACCGAAACGACGAACTGAGTTTTTCACCTGCCGAAACCTCCCGTTTTTCAGTCCTTGTACCGAAGTTGAGTGATAGCCCTGTCGAATTTTATCAAGGGATTGTTTCGGGAAAATGGTGGATGAAAATTCCGGCAAAAACCGAAGAAGACTTATTCGAAATGCTGCCTTGCAGCGAAGAAGATTACAAAATGGCAGCGGCGGGGGAAATTCCCGGTAGATGGATAAATCAACTTTTTAACCTTTCTTAAAAAGTGCTTACCCCAGACAACATTCTTACTGGCACCATGTTCCTTGGCCTTTTTGCCATGGTCTTGTTTTTTATTAAGAATGATGAGATGCCTATTCTATTTGTTCTATTCTTCTACACCTCGGGGATTCAAAGATATAATCTGGTTAAAGCCGGTGCTTCGAGATGGGTGGTGGTGGCTTACTCGAAGAATATTTTTAATTTGAACGACGAGTTAGGACTCCAGGCTTTGAATTATTTCTTTTTGGGCACTTTGGTGATAACACTCTCCTATGCACTTTTTGCATTTTATCGAAAACCCCCAAGTGTATTTTATGATGATAAAATCACCCTTTTATACTTTCTAAAACAAAACCAGGTGCTCATTATCACTGGGTTTGTGTTGATCGCCAGCGTTAGTTTTTATGCCAAAAGAGCTTTCATTGCTTCCTACCTTGAAACTGGAGGTGGGCTGGCTTTGGGTGGATCCTATTATCAAATGATTGGATTTGGACTTGGAGGAGTTATTCCTCTCATGTACTTGATTTTTAGAAGCTTTGAATTCAAGACCCAATTCATTCCAAAAATTGCAATTGGTGCCATTATGGCTTTTGCTGCCTCTTTGACCTATTCCTCTTCAGGTCGGTTTCAATTTATTTCATGGGCAATTACCATCGGCATTATTCTGGTTGGGGACAGCAACCCATTTTACAAACTTCGCATTTATTTGCTGGGAGGGTTTGCCGTTTCGCTTGCCTTTGGCCTTGCAGGTGTTAGCCGCAGAGTGGATACAGCCAAAATGGGAAATTTTGAAAAATTATCTGCTGCCTGGCAACGAAACAAATCAACTGAAGATGCTACAATGCTGGATGGGTTTATGATGGTACTTCAGGTTTATCCCCAACACCTAGACTACCATTATGGAACAGAACACCTTGAAATCCTCTACAGGCCAATTCCAAGGAGTATCTGGCCCGATAAACCACTGGGCGGGTATGCAAATAAGCTAGGACTTAATGAAAATATGGCTGGAGGATCGGTAGGGATTTCTCAATCTCTTTATGGCACTTTTTATGGTGAAGGGGGAGTAGCAGGCATCGTGATTCTGAGTATAGTTTATGCTTTCCTGATAAATCGAATCATGAAAAACTCCTTGAATTTTAATTCAGATACTCGGCATATGATCAAAGGAGCAACCATAGCATCAATCATTCCTCTCCTTAGAGGTGGAGATTTGCCCGGTATCTATGCATTTATTGGAATGAGTTTTTGGCCGATAATGTTCTTCGTATCAAGATACAAAGCGTTTAGTAAAACAATTATGTTCCAAAGAAGGAGCTTTTTGGCAAACAAAAAGGCTGAAGAGATAAAAGAACAAGAAGTGTATGTTTAGCATCGAAGACTGCCGAGTCATTGATTTACCTAAACACCTGGACCCTCGGGGAAACCTTTCTTTTTTTGAAGATTGCAACCAGATTCCGTTTGCAATAAAACGCAATTACCTCATTTATGATGTTCCAGGGGGAGAAACCCGAGGTGGACACGCATTTCTAAAACAGATGGAATTTATTGTGGCATTGTCGGGTAGTTTTGATGTAGTGGTAAAAGATTCTTTCGGAGCAACAAAACGATTCCAACTGAACAGAAGTTATTTTGGAATTTATATTCCCAATCTGATCTGGCGGCATATGGAGAATTTTTCAACCAATGCTGTTTGCCTTGTTTCGTCATCAACATTTTTCGATCCGGCAGATTACATTCGTGATTTTGATGCCCTTGCTTCATACACGCCGACTTAGAAATGAAGACAATTCAAGACATACAGGTAATTGAATTACCCGTTATCCATTTCAGGGCTGGAAATATCTCTCCAATCGAAAACCTCAAGGAGATTCCCTTTGAAACCAAAAGAGTTTTCTACCTCTACGATATTCCCGGAGGTGAATCCCGCGGCGCCCATGCCCACAAAGAATGCTGGCAATTTTTAATTGCGGCATCAGGGAGTTTTGAAGTGCTGGCAGATGATGGTTTTGAGAAAAAATCATATTTCCTCAATAGACCAAACAAGGGTCTTCTGATTCCACCCGGAATCTGGGCTTCTGAACTAGAATTTTCGTCTGGTTCTGTTTGCCTTGTACTTGCCTCTCACCATTATGAGCCCGGTGATTATATCCGGAATTATGAAGAGTACCTTCAATTCAAATCCAAAAAATGAAGGAATTAGAATGGAATACAATTGGATTTCTTAACAGATATCTCCGGCTTCAAATTGAATTCGATCAGGCAAGTACACACTTGAACATTAGCCCCTTAAATTGGGATTCTTCCCATTTCAATGCTGGGATGCACAAACTCAATTATGTGCCCGAAAATTGTACGCCGGAAGAAATCAAGTCTATCCTTCCAAAAAAGACAAGTCAGGGGAAAAGACTTCATTGTTATGCAGAAGTGCCATCAGAAGCAAATGGTGCAATCCAAGTTTTGAGTAAAATAGGATTTACGCTCGTGGAATCAAGAATCACCTATTTCCACCTGCTTAAAAATCTGAATCCTCCGGAAAATCCAACAAGAGCAGCGGTTGAAGCAGACATTCCATGGCTCCGAAAAACTGCATCGGGCGCAGTTAATCCCAACGATAGATACCACAATGATGCTTTTTTTTCATCGGAAGCTGCCAATCGGTATCTGGAAACTTATATCGAAAATTGTATCCGGGGATTTGCCGAAACCGTATTCGTCCCTGACCTCGAAAAACCGCCCCATTCTTTTGCGGCCTTAAGCAAAATACATGTAAAAAACGCAGAAGAAATTCAGTCGCTGTACAGAATTCCACTTACTGCCTGCCTGCCAGAAAATAAAGGATGGCATTACCACCTTTGCCTTGCAGCCCTCCATTATGCAAAACAAAAAAATGCGGCTGCCCTCGTAATGACAACCCAAACCAGCAATCGGGCTGTAATTCACAATTGCGAAAAGCTTGGCTTTCGGTTTGGTTCGTCTTTCCACATCTTTGCAAAAGAACTATGAGTATGGAAATCCCCTTTGTTTCATTCAATGCACAAAATGCTGCAGTAGCAGAAGAATCAAAAGCCGTTTTTAGTCGATTTATTGATTCGCAATATTATGTGCTAGGGCCAATGACCCGACAATTCGAAGAAGATTATGCCAGATTCAATGAGGTGCAGCACGCAATTGGCATTTCCAATGGTCTTGATGCGCTTCATATTTCCCTAAAGGTTTTAGGTATAGGTCCCGGAGATGAAGTTATTGTACCAAGCAATACCTACATCGCGACAGCACTTGCCGTAGAAATGGCAGGGGCAAAGGTGGTTTTCGCCGAACCAGATGCCAATACTTACAACATTTCTCCGGCATCAATCCGAAATGCCATTGGCCCAAATACCAAAGCCATTATGCCGGTGCACTTGTACGGACAGGCCTGCGAAATGGATGAAATTATGGCCATCGCAGAGGAATTCAAGCTTTTTGTTGTGGAGGACAATGCACAAGGTCATGGCGCTCGCTTCAATGGAAAAATTACCGGATCCTTCGGACATGCCAATGCAAGCAGCTTTTACCCAACCAAGAACTTAGGTGCATTCGGCGAAGCAGGAGCCATCACCACAAACTCTGCGGAATTAGACAAGGCAATTAGAGTCTGGAGAAATTATGGCTCTGAAAAGCGTTACCACAATATGGTAAAAGGCTATAACAACCGAATTGACGAGTTGCAAGCTGGTTTGCTATCTGTGAAACTCCGGTATTTGAATGATTGGACGAAAGCCCGTCAAGAGGCTGCAGCCAGATATCACCACAACCTACAGGACCTAAAAGGAATCATTCTTCCGCATTGCCATCCGAACGCAAGCCATGTTTATCACTTGTTTGTAATTCGCTGCGAGGAAAGAAACAAAGTTCAGGAATACCTTGAATCCAAAGGCGTTAAAACCGTAATCCATTACCCGATTCCTCCGCATTTGCAGGAGGCTTATCAGGATGCAGGTTTTGAAAAAGGCGCTTTCCCAATTGCCGAAAAACTTGCAGATACCAGCCTTAGTATTCCAATTTTTCCCGGCATTGAGCCCCAGCAGATCGATTATGTCTGCGAACAACTGCGGAGCTATTTCGGTTCATAATTTCTGAATCTGATTTCTGGTTCAAGAAATCTGCCCTGGAAATATATCCGCCGTATTGCTTCCAATCAAAGGCATGTAAGAATCGGGGCATTCCTATATTCTCACTGGCCTGCGGCTGACTTACTTTTGATTTCTGGAAAAGACTTGCTCTTGTCTCAAAAACAAGTCCTACAGCCTTTGCAAAGACACAATATGAAGATTCGGAAATCAGACCCAAACAGTTGGTATGAGTGAACCACTACTCCTAAAACTGATTCAATTATTTGCCATTGCGTCAAGATTCCATTCTGAAAGGGGAAGGGTAGAGAAAATCATACGCCATTTCCTGCAGGTCCAGCTTTCCATAAGTCAACCCGAAAGATACTTACAAGTTTTTGACGAATATCACGCCCAAAACCTAAAAACAGGCACAACAAGGGGAGGAAACGAGGATAATTTCTCGGTTAGAGAATCCTCAAGAATGGTGCTTTTATGCACACAACTCAACGAAGAACTAAACCAGGGCCAGAAACTAAACATCATCATCATTCTGATTTCCCTGCTGGAATCCGAAGCCAATTCTCTGAAACCGCAGGAATTGGAATTCCTTCATTCTGTGGGGGAAGTTTTCAACATCCGCGACTCAGAGTTTCACCAGATAATTCATTTCTGCAGAAAGAAAAGAGGCCAGGATCCGGACTTCAAAAATGTCCTGATTATTTCCTCCAACCCCGATAGAAAACCCAAATTCGGAAAGCACCTGCTCATTGGAAATTTAGCCGGCTACATAGCCATAATGAAGCTGGAAAAGTCCGGCTCATTCCATGTGAAGTTTTCCGGAAGTGAAAATGTAAGCCTGAATGGGGTATTGATGCTGGAAGATGAAGTTTATGACTTCACGGCTGGAGACCTGATTAAAAGCAATAATGGCTTCCCGATTTATTACTCAGATATCCTTTCCCGGTTTATGGAAGACCGGCAGGAAAATCAGATTATTTTCGATGTGAAGGGTCTGGAATATCAATTTCCAAATGGAAAAAAGGGCCTTCATACACTTGATTTTTCGGAAACTTCCGGAAAGATGGTGGGCCTAATGGGTGCATCCGGTGCAGGAAAAAGCACATTGCTGGAAGTTCTGAATGGAAACCTGAAGCCCTCGGCCGGACACATAAAAATCAACGGCCTGGACTTGCAGGCGGATAAGAAAAAACTGGAAGGCGTTATCGGATATGTTCCACAAGACGATCTTCTTATCGAAGACATCACTGTTTTTCAGAACCTCTTCTACGCAGCCAAACTCAGTTTTGCGGATAAATCAAAAGAGGAGCTAAAAGCCCTCGTCCAAAAAACAGTAAACGACCTGGGCCTCTCCGAAATTTCAAGATTGCGTGTGGGAAGTCCACTCGAAAAGATAATTTCAGGTGGGGAAAGGAAAAGGGTAAACATCGGTCTTGAGCTTTTGCGGGCACCGGGAATCCTCTTTCTGGATGAACCTACCTCCGGACTATCTTCGAGAGATTCTCAAAGCATCATCGAACTTTTAAAGGAACTCAGCCTTCAGGGAAAACTGGTATTTGTGGTCATTCACCAGCCGTCTTCTGATATCTTCAAAATGTTTGACCGCCTGCTGATCATGGATACTGGCGGCTACCCGATTTATTATGGCAACCCAATTGAGGCCATCGTTTACTTCAAAGGAAAAACAAACCAGCTAAACAAAGAACATGCCTACTGCTATGAATGTGGTCATGTAAACCCCGAAACCATTTTCGACCTGATAGAAGCCCGCAGGGTAACCGAATTCGGAAAATACACCCGGGAAAGAAAAATTCAACCTCAGGAATGGTACGAGGAATTCCGGAAAAACTTCAGCGCCCAAAAACAAGAAGTAGTTTCAGGTGCCAGCATTCAGGCAATCAGAGCCGCCGACTGGCTCAGGCAATTTAATGTCTTCATCAAAAGAGACCTTCTTTCTAAGTTGAATAACCGGCAGTACATGGCCATCAACCTCTTGCAAGCACCCCTGCTCGCATTTCTTCTGGCCTACATCAACCGGTATTACAACATCGACAAACTTACTGGAGGCCAGTACAGTTTCGCCGAAAACGACAACATCCCCGTGTTCATTTTCATCTCCATCATCGTTTGCCTTTTTCTTGGACTTACGGTGAGTGCAGAAGAGATTTTCCACGACCGTAAAATTCTGAAGCGGGAAAAATTCCTTAATCTTTCAAGAAGCAGTTACCTGCTTTCCAAGGTGCTGATTCTGTTTTCACTTTCCGCCTTCCAAACGCTGGCATTTTGGTTTATTTCGTGCCTCATTCTGGAAATAAATGAGTTTTCCTGGATTCAACTCGGTCTGCTTTTTTCAGCCAGTGCTTTTGCCAACATGCTGGGACTCAATATTTCATCGGCATTTAATCAGGCCGTTACCATTTACATTCTGATTCCGATTTTACTAATTCCGCAACTTGTGCTGGGTGGAATTGTAATTCAGTTTAACAAGATTAATCCAGAGCTGAAAGACAACACAGATGTGCCCATCATTTCTGAAATTATGGCCTCCAGATGGGCTTACGAGGGGATTATGATTTCCTTTTTCAAAGACAATAAATACAATAAAACCTTATTTGAAACGAACTTTTCAAAGCATTCGGCCGACAACCGCTACATCTATGTTTTTCCGGAACTGGAAGCCAAATTGCAGTATGCCATGGAGTATTCAAACAGCGGGCTTTTCAAACACAAGGAGAAAATAGCCAGTGATTTTGAAGTCCTCCGAAATGAACTGAATCTCGAAAATTCACTTCATCCTGCGCTTGCATTTAACCGCGTAGATGATTTAAAACCAGCTTGTGATGGCAGAACCATGCAGGCTGCTATGGATTATATTTCCAGGTTACGGATCTATTATTCAGGACTTTCTAAAAATGCCTCAGACAGAGAATCCGACCTTATCGGGGAAATGGAAAAAAGCGAAGGCGGGAACAAGGAACTCAATAATTTGCGGCTTGCCAGCCATAACCGGTCGATAGAACGCTACCTAAAAAACACCGATGATGAAAAGAAAATCATCGAAACCGATGGACGAATTGTGCAAATGGCGGATCCCGTTTTCAGAGCGCCGGATGGAAACCACATTTTCTCAAGGGCGCATTTTTTCTCCCCATTCAAATACCTGTTTGATATTCGTTTGGATACACCGGTTTTCAACATCATCGTCTTATGGCTCATGACAGGATTTCTTTACCTCCTGCTGTGGTTTGACGGGCTTAGGAAACTGATAGATTTCCTTTCTTCCGGAAAGAGTTCCAGAAATTAAGTAAGAAGGAGAACCCTTAAATCTTTCCGTTCTGCAAGAAAACCCATTACCTCATTTCTGAATGGAATCGAGGGTTGTGCCCTTACCTCGGCACGCAATTGCGGAGGCAGCCAACCATTATCACATTCGGCACGGGAAGCGGCAACAGCCTGATTCGAACCATTTCCACCAAACACCATCCAGT
>Ga0114972_10003771_pt1 | contig 11319 bp, 8 predicted proteins | sample M_140807_EF_Meta_FD_87354 | JGI IMG/M metagenome (GOLD analysis project Ga0114972, IMG submission 87354) | Freshwater microbial communities from Lake Montjoie, Canada to study carbon cycling - M_140807_EF_MetaG | ecosystem: Environmental > Aquatic > Freshwater > Lake | place: Lake Montjoie... | reverse complement strand
TGTGCAAGCCGAGACTTGAGCGCCTTGGTGGGCGACAGGGCAGCGGGGGCCCCCTGCTTCGTGAGGACGATCTGTGCAAGCTGCTCGACCCAGTCCTGCGCCTCACTCAGATCGGCCGGCGGCGATGCGGCCAGCAAAGCGGCCGACTCGGACTTCGCGGTCCATTTGCTGCCGTTGTGCGGCAGCCACCGCGCCAGGCAGGCCACATCCTCGCGCATCTGCGGATCAAGGCAGACCTGCCAGGCAAGCGCCTGGGGTGAATCGATTGCGACCTGTGGCGCGGCCCCGCACACCGCCACTGCCCATTGCGAGGCGCTGTCGCACCAGAGCGCGCGATAGGCCAGCGCGGCACGGTCGGCCGCCTGCGCCAGCGCTGCGCCGGGTGCATCCGGATCGACGCCCAAAGCCACCGCCCAGTCGGTTCGCTGCTCCAGCATCGACTGCAGGCACACGCGGGTCTCATGCAAACCGATCGCTGCGACCACGGCTTCAAAATCGGCCCGAAGTGCGGCGCGGGCCGGCGTGTCGATTGAATCCAGCCAGGCATACCAGCCCTGGCGGATCAGCGAGGCGCCTTCATCGGTCAGCGTGGAGCCAGCACCGAGCTCATCAGTCAGCGGCGCAAGGCGCGCCAGCAGGCCGAACCAGCTGTGAAAGGTGGTGATGTCCGCGCCGCGCGGATGGCTCAGGAGGTCTTCATACAGACCGCGGGCCCGATGCATCCGGTCGGCCGCCTCGGCTTCGTTCAAGCCATACCAGTCCTTGAGCGTTCCGAGCAGCGCTGGGTCATCGAGGGTGGCCAGGTCACGCAAGGAAGAGACCAGACGCTCGCGCATTTCATGTGCAGCCAGACGGGTGAAGGTGACCGCCAGGATCTGATCCGGCTCGGCGCCATCGAGCAAGGCCCTGACAATGCGCCCGACCAGCAAGGTCGTTTTGCCGCTGCCTGCGCAGGCCTCGACCAGCACGCTCACCGAAGGGTCGATGGCAGCCCGGCGAAAGGCTTGTGAGTCAACTGACCGCGCATCGACCTCGAAGCGCTCGCCGTTCATGCCCAGTGCGCCTTTCGACACAGCCCGCGACTGGCGCAGAAAGCGCAATCAGTGCCCGAGGCGACCAGCGGCGCGCCCTCATCGATGCGAGCCAGCGTGTGGGGCAACTGTGTCTGCCACCACGACAGGGTTTCTTCGATCGACTCCGAGCTCATGTGAAAAGCCAGCTGCCCGCGCTTCAGACTGAGATAGCCGGCCTGGGCGACCTGCGCACCATCGACAGCCTGTGCAAACCAGGCATACATCGCCAGCTGCGCATCGCGTCTGGGTTGAGCAGCTCGCTCCTTCAGGCGGGTAGCCGAGCCGAGCTTGTAGTCGATCACCCGAAGCCCGGCCTTGCCTTGATCGATGCGGTCGATGCGGCCTTCGATTCGAACCGTCCGATCGGTCTGCGCCCGCTGCCAGTGAAGCTCGATCCGATCGGTGCGCTCGCCGGCCTGCCATCGCCATCCCTGTTCCGCCTGGCTGATCGCCCAGTCGAGGTATTCGGGCAGGGTGGCGCGCCATTCGGCCAGCTGATCGACTGCGCTGGCGCTGCCCTCGTTGACCTCGACCGCCGCCCGATCGGTGATGGCCACGAGGCGTTCGAGCAACTGCGTCCGTGCCTGCGCTGTAAGCGGCTGATCGTCTTGGGCCAGCCCGGCGTGAAAGCGCTCAAGGATGAGGTGAACGAGCGTGCCCCGCTCGCGGATGCCGGGCGCATCGACCGCCTCGCGCCGCTCCCGCAGCCGCCAGCCGGCCTGCGCGCCGAACCGGAACGGGCAGGCGACCAGGTGTTCGATGCTGCCCACCGACAGTCGCGACGGGACACCGGCCGACAGGGTGATCGGCATCGGGCGGGCCGGCTGAGCAGGGATGGTTCGTGCGACACCGGGACGGTCGTAGCGGGTGTTCATCGGGGAGGCATGACGGATCGATTCGAGCCGCTCAATCAGGGGGCTGGGCCGTGCACCCGCCTCGGGCTCGGTTCGACAGCTGATCGCCGATTCACCCGCCATCGCGAGCAGCAGGATCAGATCGCGTTGCTGCCTGAGGGCATGCCCGGCCAGCGTCGGCAGCCCCAGCCACTCGCGCATCGGATCATTAACCAGCGGCAGGGGCGCAGGCGCTGCCGGCAGCGCGCCTTGCGCGGCCCCAAGCACCAGCAGCGCATCGAAGGAGCGCCCGACTGCATCGGCAGCGGTGAGCATCATGACCGGACTGTCGATGGCGCCGCGATAGCGCTGTCGCTCGAAGACCAGGCTGCACAGCGCCCGGAACTCCGAGAAGCCGAGATCCTGCCGGTGGGCGATTGCGCTGGCTTCGCGGCGCAAGGCCGCCAGCACCGCCAGCACCTGGCGGCCGGCCTCGTCGGCTCCGAGCGCCGAGAGCGCCCCGCACCAGCCCAGCATGCGATCGAGGCAATCCAGGTGCTGCGCAAGCGATTTCGCCGCGCGCTGCTGCGCGCCTGCCTCGATGAGCGTCTGCACGCCCTGCGGCGCAGGCTGCTCGGCGGTTCCGAGCAGGCCTCGCCAGCCGCGCAGGTAGCCGTCGACACTGGCGCGCTGCTCGATCCATTGCCACAGCTCGCGAGCCTGGCCAGGCCGCACAAACGGCGAATCGAGCCAGCCCAGCAGGTCGTCGTAATAGCCCTGCCCCGACACCGCATCGAGCCAGCCCATGACTGCACTGGCCGCGACGGTTGTCGACAGCAGCCAGCCTTCGCGATCGTCGATCAGCACCAAGGCCCGCTCGAGCAGCGCCCTCACCCGGCGAGCCAGCCAGCGGTCGAGCGCGATGATCGCAAGCTTGGGATCCGGTTCGCCCGACGCCCTGGCCGCGCTGATTCGCCCAAGCAGCCATTCGACCGCCAGATGCGCCTCGCGCTCACGATCGGATGCATGCAGCACGACCGGCGACGGCCCGCGCGGATCGTCCTGCCACATGCTCTTGCGCTCTGGCAGAGGCTGGCGGGGCAGATCGAAGGCTTCTGGCCAGGCAGCCTGCAGCAGCGGAGATTGCTGCCCGATGGCGGGCCAGTCGGGCGTGAGCCAGACCCGATCTGCGGGCGGGACCTGCTCGCGCAGGCGCGCCCTGAGCGCGGCTTCGAGCGGCGTGTCGGGATGCCAGGACAGCCAGGCCACGCGCGTGCCGGTGCGGGCCCAGGCCAGCCCCATGCGATCGATCCGATCCAGGTCGATGCGGGCCGCCTCGGTGACCGATGACCCGAGCACCTCGGCCAGATCGACCAGCACGGTGAGCTCCTGCGCCAGATGCTCGAGCGGCAACGGGGAACCGAAGGCCTGCGTCGCCCGGGCCAGCCAGTCCGGATCGCGCAGGCCACTGAGCTCGCCCGACAGGGTGACCGCATCGAGCACCTGCATCAGACCCGCCGCCATCGCCAGGCGCTCGGTCGGCGAGCGTCGCTCGGAGCCTTTGGGCATCACCGAATCGACTGCAGCGAGCACCTGCAGCAGGCGGGCCAGCGGGTCGGGGCGCCGCACCGGCGCGACGGCGTCGAGCCAGGCATCGAGCGGGCGAATCGGCGGCGCAGCAAAAGGCCGGCCATTGAGACCCCAGTGTCGATAGAGGGCGCGCTGCAAGGGGGCCACCAACTGTCCGGCCGGCACGATGATGGCCAGCGGCCTGCGCTGGGCGGTTGTCGCGTCCAGGGCAAGCCCCTGCGAGAACGCGGCGGCCACTGCTGCCCAAAAGGCCTCGGCACCCGCGGCGGCGGGACGCACTCCCACAACACAATCCACCGGAACCGGACCCGGATGCGTCGCACTGTTCATGGGCATTTCACGATGAGGCTTCATTCGGGGACGAGCGGTCGGTGTGGTAAGTTAGCCGATCTTCAAAGGGTTTCCCATGGACATCACACACACTTCCGACGCCAACTTCGATGCTGACGTGCTCAAGGCCGACACGCCGGTGCTGGTTGATTACTGGGCCGAATGGTGCGGCCCCTGCAAGATGATTGCACCGCTGCTCGACGAGGTCGCACGTGACTATGACGGCAAGGTCCGTGTGGTCAAGGTCAATGTCGACGACAACCCGGGCGCAGCCCAGCGCTTCGGCATTCGCGGCATCCCGACCCTCAAGCTGTTCCGCAATGGCTCGGAAGTGGCCACGCAGGTCGGCGCAGTCTCGAAATCGCAACTCGCGTCCTTTCTGGACAGCCACCTCTGATTCGTCGTACCCTTCGGTAAAACGCACAGTCGTTTCCGTCCGCCGCGGCATGTTTCGGTCCTGCCGAATCATCTTCAGCCGCGACGGTTCCGGGGTCAGCCCCGGCCCCCCCAGATCGTTTTCCCGTGTCTGCCCGGTTTTCGGCGTGGGCACGCGCAGCCGGCAAGCTCGTTCAGTCCACTGATCGAACGCGCCAAAGCGCCGCTCCCCTGCGGGACACCGACCTGTCGCTAGCTGTACACCCCTGACGATGCACCTGTCCGAACTCAAAGCCCTTCATGTTTCGGCACTGATCGAGATGGCCGCCGGCCTCGAGATCGAGAACGCCAACCGACTGCGCAAGCAGGAGCTGATGTTCGCGATCCTCAAGCGACGCGCTCGGACCGGCGAATCAATCTTCGGCGACGGCGTTCTGGAAGTGCTCCCGGACGGCTTCGGCTTCCTGCGCACGCCCGAGACCTCCTACCTGGCCAGCCCGGACGACATCTACATCTCGCCCTCGCAGATCCGTCGCTTCAACCTGCACACCGGCGACTCGATCGAGGGTGAAGTCCGCACACCCAAGGATGGCGAGCGCTACTTCGCGCTGGTCAAGGTCGACAAGATCAACGACCAGCCGCCCGAGGTCAGCAAGAACAAGATCCTGTTCGAAAACCTCACGCCGCTGCACCCCGACAAACCGATGACGCTTGAGCGCGACACGAAGTCGGAGGAGAACTACACCGGCCGGATCATCGACATGATTGCGCCGATCGGCAAAGGCCAGCGTGGTCTGATCGTAGCGCCCCCCAAGGCCGGCAAGACGGTGCTGATGCAGCACATCGCACATGCCATCACGGCCAACCATCCGGAGGTGGTGCTGATCGTTCTGCTGATCGACGAGCGGCCTGAAGAGGTCACCGAGATGCAGCGATCAGTGCGCGGCGAGGTGGTCGCATCGACCTTCGACGAACCCGCCACGCGTCACGTCACGGTGGCCGAAATGGTGATCGAAAAGGCCAAGCGCCTGGTCGAGCACAAGAAAGACGTGGTCATCCTGCTTGATTCGATCACCCGGCTGGCCCGCGCCTACAACACGGTGGTGCCGGCTTCCGGCAAGGTGCTGACCGGCGGCGTGGATGCAAACGCGCTGCAGCGTCCCAAGCGATTTTTCGGAGCTGCTCGCAACATCGAAGAAGGCGGATCCCTCACCATCATCGCCACTGCGCTCGTCGACACCGGCAGCCGGATGGACGAAGTGATCTTTGAAGAGTTCAAGGGCACGGGTAACTCCGAACTGCACCTGAACCGGCGCATGATGGAAAAGCGGGTCTATCCGGCCATCGACATCAACCGTTCGGGCACGCGCCGCGAAGAACTGCTGATCCCCAAGGAGCAGCTCACCAAGATCTGGATCCTTCGCAAGCTGCTGCACGACATGGATGAGCTGGCCGCCATGGAGTTCCTGCTCGACAAGGTCAAACAGACGAAGAACAACAGTGAATTCTTCGACTTGATGCGCAAGGGCGGCTGAGTTAAGCTCTTTGGTTTTCCACATTTTCGGGAACGTGGGCGGCTTGATCAGGAACGGGTCCTGACTGAACGCTTCGCCTGGCGCCCCACTCAGGAGCATCGGTATGAAAGAAGGCATCCACCCCAACTATCGCGACGTCGTCTTTCAGGACATGTCCTGTGACTTTCGCTTTATCACCCGCTCGACAGCGAACACCCGCGAGAAGATCACCATCGACGGCACCGAATATCCGCTCTTCAAGCTGGACGTGTCGTCGGAATCGCACCCGTTTTACACCGGCGCGCAACAGCGCGTGAACGAAGCCGGTCGCGTCGAGAAATTCCGCCAGAAATTCGCACGCAGCGGCAAGGCCAGCGTCTGATCCGTCAGGATCGCGCGAGCGACTCGCGCGATCTGGAGCCGACGACTCCATGAAGCCCTTCGTCGTCACCTCGCTGCAGGCAGCCAAGATGCCGCGCTGGCTGCTGCTGGCGTTGTGCGTGTTGTATGTCGTGCCAGGCCTGCTGGGCCGTGATCCCTGGCGGTTTGCCGATGCAGCCGGGTTTGGCATCAGCTGGACCATGGCTCAGGGCGCCCACGGCGCCACCGACTGGCTGCTGCCCAATGTTGTCGGTCTGCCCATGACTGACATCGGACCGGGCCCGTTCTGGCTGGGTGCGCTCGCCATGAAGGCCCTGCCCTTTCTTCCGGCCGACACGGCCATGCGCCTGACCGCCTTGTGCTGGCTGGTGCTGTTGCTGTGCTCGGTCTGGTATGCCAGCTGGCTGCTGGCCGGGCGCACCGAGGTGCAACCGGCCGATCCCTTCGGCGCCTCGGCTTCGAGAATCGATTTCGGCCGCTCGATGGCCGATTGCGCACTGCTGATCATGCTGGCCACCTTCGGCCTGCTCGAACGCTCTCATGAAACCACGGCCCATTCAGCGCAGATTGCCTGGGTGGGTGTCTTTCTGTTTGGCTGCGCGCGCGCGCTGGAACGCCCAAAGCTGGGCGGCGCGATTGCCGGGGTCGCGATCGGACTGACCGTTCTGACCCGAGGCATTCCGACTGCCGTGGTGCTGGCACTGACCGCCGCGCTGGCCACCGCCCTGTCCAGACCCTATCGACTGGTTGCCTGGCCGATGCTGTCGGCGCTCACACTGGCTGCGCTGGCCACCGCCCTGCCCTGGCCGCTGGCACTCGGGCATGCTGACTGGATCGGCCTGGCGGACCCGGTTGCCGCGCTGAACCACCGGGCGGCCTGGCTGGCGCGCAATGCCGGCCAACTGTCCTGGCCAACTGCTGCCTCCTGGTCGAATCTGCTTCGCAACCTGCCCTGGTTCTTCTGGCCAGCCTGGCCGATCGCAGCCTGGGCGGTGTGGCAATGGCGCTCGCAGCGGCTCGCCGCCGCAGTGGCCCTGCCGGCCGCGTGCACCGCAGGTCTGCTGATGCTGGCGGTCTTCAGCACCGGGGCGAGTGAAGTCGCCCTGCTGCCGGTGATCGCTCCGATGGCGATGCTGGCTGCGCTCGGTGTGCCGGCCCTGCGCCGAGGCATCAGCAGCCTGATCGACTGGTTTGCAGTGATGAGCTTTTCATTGATCGGGCTGGCGCTGTGGGCCTACTGGTTGGCCTTCATGACGGGCTGGCCGCCCCGCATGGCCCTTAGTGCACAAACGGCGGTGCGCGGCTTCATGCCGATCCTCGATCCACTCGAAGCACTGCTCGGTCTGGCGGCCACCATCGCATGGATCGTGCTGGTCTACTGGCGGGTATCGCGCCAGCCGCGCGCGCTGTGGCGCACCGTCGCCCTGTCCAGCGGCGGGCTGGTGCTGACCTGGTTCCTGCTGATGACGCTGTGGCTGCCCGCCGCCAATTTTCGCAACACCTATCGCGATGTCGCACAGCAGGCCGGCGCCGCCATCCCAGGCGGCTATCGATGCATCCGCACGCTCGGGCTGGATGCAGCGCATCGGGCGAGTTTTGCGTATTTCGGCGGCATGCGGCTGGACGACGTCCGCCCCGATTGCGACTGGCTGCTGCTGGCCGAGCGCATCGATTCACCGATGGCCATCGAATCGATCCCCGGCGCCTGGCATGAAGCCTGGAGCGGGCAGCGGCCAGCCGATCGGCGCGAGCGCTTCAGGCTGCTCAAGCGGCGGGCCCAATGAGCGCCCGTACCCCGCACCAGCCCACGGTGCGTTCGATCCTGTCGCTGGGCTGGCCGATGCTCATCAGCCAATTGGCGGTGATGGCCAACGGCATCATCGACACCGCGATGGCCGGCAACCGCTCGGCCTTCGATCTGGCTTCGGTGGCCATCGGATCGAGCATCTACTTCGTGGTCTATGTCGGTCTGATGGGCGCGCTGCAGTCGATCTCGCCAATGGCCGCACAGCATTACGGCGGTGATCGCCCGCATGCGGTGGGCGAGACCTGGCGTCAGGGGCAATGGATGGCCCTGATCCTGCTCGTGCCCGGCGCCATCGCGCTGGCCTTTCCGCAGCCATTTCTCTCGCTGGCCGGGGCATCGCCCGAAGTCACCGGCGCGGCCACGCGCTATCTGAATCTGGTGGCGCTCGGCTTGCCCGCAGCCCTGTGGTTTCGGGCCTTCACCACCTTCAATGCAGCCGTCTCGCGCCCGCGCACGGTGATGGCGATCAACCTGCTCGGGCCGATCTGCAAGATTCCGCTGAACCTGCTGTTCATGAACGGCAGCGATGTGCCTGCTGCGTTCGGGCTGCCTGCAGTGCCTGCCCTGGGCGGTTCCGGCTGCGGCCTGTCGACCTCGGTGATCGCCTGCGTGAGTGCGGCGATCGGCTGGACCATCCTGCGTCGCGACCCTTTTTATCGCCGCTTCGCCCTGCACGGTATCGGCCGCCCCAATGGCGCCACCCTGCGCGAGTTGCTGCGTCTGGGTCTGCCGATCGGAGGTACTTATCTGATCGATGTCAGTGCCTTCCAGTTGATGACCCTGCTGGTGGCCCGACTGGGCACCGAGGTGGTCGGTGGCCATGCGATCGCATCGAACCTGGCCGCGGTGATCTTCATGCTGCCACTGTCGATGGGCAATGCGACCAGTGTGCTGGCCGCCCAGGCGCTCGGTGCGGCCGACCCGGTGGGCGCGCGACGCACCGCCTGGCTGGGTATCCGGCTGGGTTTTGCAATGGCGATTGGAATGGCGGTGGTGTTGTGGCTGGTCAAAACGCCTCTGGCTGCGGCCTACACCAAAGACCCGGCGGTCGCAGGCATTGCCGCCTCCCTGCTGACGCTGGTCGCGTTCTATCACCTCTTCGATGCGATGCAGTGCGTGCTGGCCTTCGTGCTGCGCGCCTGGAAGATCGCGGTGGCGCCGATGCTGGTGTTTGCTGCATCGCTGTGGGGCATCGGGGTGGGCGGCGGCTGGTGGCTGGCGTTTGGGCTGGGCTGGGGCGTCAAGGGCTTCTGGATCGCAGCCGCCGCATCGGTGGCTGCCGCATCAGCCGGTCTGCTGCTGATCTTCATGCGGCACACCCGGGATTCGATCGACGCGACACCCGCTGCACCTGCGGCCAGCCGCTGAGACGGCCAGCCGAGCTGCCGGTTTCAGCCCGCCGGCATCGAAAAAAAGTGCGCCCGGTAGTGGCGTAATTCGTCGATCGACTCTTCGATGTCTGCCAGCGCGGTGTGGGCACTGCGCTTGGCGAACGCCTTGGCCACCTCGGGGCGCCAACGCTTGCACAGCTCTTTCACGGTCGAAACATCGAGGTTGCGGTAGTGAAAATACGCCTCGAGTTCCGGCATGGTGCGGGCCATGAAACGACGGTCCTGGCCGATCGAATTGCCGCACATCGGCGATTTGCCCGGTGGCACCCAGGGCCGCAGGAAATCGATGAGCATCGACTGCGCGGTGGCCTCGGTGACATTCGAGGCCTTGACCCGTGCGGTCAGCCCGGATCGGCCATGGGTGGCGGTGTTCCAGCTGTCCATCGCGGCCATCACCGCATCGGGCTGGTGAATGGCGAGCACCGGCCCGGTGGCCAGGATATTGAGTGCGCTGTCGGTGACCACGACCGCCACTTCAATGATGCGATCGACCTCGGGCCGCAGCCCGGTCATCTCCATATCGACCCAGATCAGGTGGCTCTCGTTCGGTCGAGCAGGCAGTTCGGCCGGCTGGCCATCGGGCTGTTGCGCAGGTGTCTGTGACATACTTTTCTCCCTCTGTAGTGTCTCATGCGGCCCCGCTCGGGCCCCCGCCCCCCTTGTCTCGATGAGTCCTCATTGAATCTGCCCGCCCCTTTGCTGTTTTCCCTGATTTTTTTGACCGCGCTGGTGCTGTCGGTCGGCACCCGGCTGTGGCTCGCCGCGCGGCAGGTCCGCCATGTGGCCCGTCACCGAACGGCGGTGCCCTCGCAGTTCGCAGACCGCATCACCTTGTCGGCTCATCAGCGCGCGGCCGACTACACCCGGGCCCGTGTGCAGCTTGGCATGTTCGAGAGCCTGCTCGGTGCCGCGGTGCTGCTGGGATTGACCGTACTGGGGGGCATCGAATCAATCGACTCGCTGCTGAGCCAGTGGCTTCCCGACTCACCCATGTGGCGTCAGGTCCTGCTGATCGGCGCGGTGGCACTGATCGCGTCACTGATCGATCTGCCGATCGCCCTGTACCGTCAATTCGGTCTGGAAAAACGCTTTGGCTTCAATCGGATGACCCCGGGACTGTTTCTGGCTGACCTGCTCAAGGGCATGGCCTTGTCGATCGCCCTCGGCCTGCCCCTGCTGATGGCGGTGCTGTGGCTGATGGACCGCGCCGGCGAGCACTGGTGGCTCTGGACCTGGGCGGTCTGGATGGCCTTCAATCTGGCGGTGCTGGTGCTCTATCCGACGGTGATCGCACCGCTCTTTAACCGCTTCGAGCCGCTCGAGGCCGGCCCGGTCCGCGATCGGGTCGAGGCGCTGCTGGTGCGCTGCGGCTTTGCAGCCAAAGGCCTGTTCGTGATGGATGGCAGCAAGCGCTCGGCCCATGGCAATGCCTATTTCACCGGGCTGGGCCGCGCCAAGCGGATCGTCTTCTTCGACACCCTGTTGTCACGCCTGTCGGTGGAAGAAATTGAAGCAGTGCTCGCCCACGAACTCGGGCACTTCGCCCATCGGCATATCCTCAAGCGGGTCATTTCCAGCTTTGCCATCAGCCTGGCGGGCCTGTGGCTGCTGGGCTGGCTGTCGCGCCAGGCCTGGTTCTATCAGGGGCTGGGGGTCACGCCAGACCTGGGCGGCGCGACCGGCGGGCATGCACTGCTGCTGTTCTTTCTTGTCATGCCGGTCTTCACCTTCGTGCTCAATCCGGTCTCGAGCTGGCTGTCGCGCCGGCATGAATTCGAGGCCGACGCCTTCGCCGCACGACAGTCAAGCGCCGAGCACCTGAGCCGCGCCCTGGTCAAACTCTACGAAGACAATGCCGCCACACTGACGCCCGATCCGGTGCATTCGGCCTTCTACGATTCGCATCCGCCGGCGGCGATTCGCCTGCAGCGGCTCGCAGGCCTTAACACCTCGCACGCCGCACCCGGATGGTCACCCGCCTGACGACCGGGCACCTGATCCCTGAAAGCTCACACCATGCATGAG
>Ga0114972_10003770_pt1 | contig 11319 bp, 9 predicted proteins | sample M_140807_EF_Meta_FD_87354 | JGI IMG/M metagenome (GOLD analysis project Ga0114972, IMG submission 87354) | Freshwater microbial communities from Lake Montjoie, Canada to study carbon cycling - M_140807_EF_MetaG | ecosystem: Environmental > Aquatic > Freshwater > Lake | place: Lake Montjoie... | reverse complement strand
TTGCGTCAGGCTGCAGCGGTGGTGCGGGGTCGTCAGCGGGCCGCCAACGTCAAGCTGGCGATGGTCGTACCCGGCTCTGGGCTGGTCAAGGCGCAGGCCGAGGCCGAAGGTCTTGATCGCATCTTCATGGATGCCGGATTCGAATGGCGCGAGCCGGGTTGCTCGATGTGCCTGGCGATGAACGCCGATCGCCTCGAACCCGGCGAGCGGTGCGCGTCCACCAGCAATCGCAATTTCGAAGGCCGACAGGGCACGGGCGGGCGCACTCATCTGGTCAGCCCTGCGATGGCCGCAGCCGCGGGCGTGTTCGGGCATTTTGTCGATATCCGCCGCCTGTAGGCCGCGGTCAGTGAGCTGATTATGGAAAAATTCACTATTCATCGCGGATTGGTCGCCCCGCTCGATCGGGCCAATGTCGATACCGATGCGATCATCCCCAAGCAGTTTCTGAAGTCGATCAAGCGCACCGGTTTCGGGCCCAATCTGTTCGATCAGTGGCGCTATCTCGACACCGGCGAACCCGGGATGGACAACGCGCGCAGGCCGCTCAACCCCGATTTTTCGCTGAACCAGCCGCGCTATCGCGGAGCATCGATCCTGCTGGCCCGCAAGAATTTCGGCTGCGGCTCATCGCGCGAACACGCGCCGTGGGCGCTGGCGGACTATGGCTTTCGCGCTGTGGTGGCGCCAAGCTATGCCGATATCTTCTTCAACAACTGCTTCAAGAACGGACTGCTCGCGGTGTGCCTGAGCGAGTCCGAGATCGATCGCCTGTTTTATGAGGTCGCGGCCTTCCCGGGCTTCGAGCTCGTGATCGATCTCGAGCGCCAGACGGTGGCGACCGCCAACGGCTCGCTGACCTTTGGCTTTGAGGTCGACCCGCATCGCAAGGACTGTCTGCTGAACGGCTGGGACGATATCGGCCTGGTCCTGCGCCATGCCGACCGGATCCGCGAGTTTGAAGCGCGTCGATTGGCCGAGCAGCCCTGGCTCGGAAAGATGCTCGACACCTGATTGCAGGCCAATGCGCACTCGCTTGCACTCGTTTGCACTCGTTTGCATTTGGTTGGCGTGTTCTCCCGGCCCGACCGGTCGGGCTAATGTTTCTTGATTTCCTGAGGAATTCACTCAATGAAAATTGCTGTATTGCCAGGCGATGGCATCGGCCCCGAAATCACTGCGCAGGCGGTGCGGGTTATCACTGCGCTCGGTCTGGGTATCGAGATGGCGCAGGCGCCGGTTGGCGGAGCGGCTTACGATCAGGCGGGCGATCCGCTGCCTGCCGAGACCATTGCCTTGTGTGAGCGATCGGATGCCATCCTGTTCGGATCGGTGGGCGGTCCGCAATACGACACGCTGCCCCGGCCGATGCGCCCCGAACAGGGGCTGCTGCGGCTTCGCAAGCATTTCGATCTCTACGCCAACCTGCGACCGGCGATCGTCTATCCCGAACTGGCGCATGCGTCGTCCCTGAAGTCGGAGATCGTCGCAGGCCTTGATCTGCTGATCATCCGCGAGCTCACCAGCGACATCTATTTCGGACAGCCGCGCGGTGTGCGGATCAACGAGTCGGGCGAGCGCGAGGGTTTCGACACCATGCGCTATGCCGAGTCCGAAATCCGACGCATTGCCATTACCGCATTTCAGGCAGCCCGTGGCCGGGCCCGCAAGGTCTGTTCGGTCGACAAGGCCAATGTGCTCGAAACGACCCAGTTCTGGCGCGATGTGGTGACCGATGTCCATAAGGACTTCTCGGATGTCGAGCTGTCGCACATGTATGTCGACAATGCCGCCATGCAGCTTGTCCGCAATCCGAGGCAGTTCGATGTCATCGTCACCGGAAATATGTTCGGTGACATCCTGTCCGATGAGGCATCGATGTTGACCGGTTCGATCGGCATGCTGCCGTCGGCGTCGATCAATGCGAAAGGCTTCGGTCTGTACGAACCGATCCACGGCTCGGCGCCCGACATCGCAGGCAAGCGCATCGCCAATCCTCTGGCGACCATCCTTTCAGCGGCGATGCTGTTGCGCCACTCGTTCGGTCAGGAGGCGCCCGCCCGGCGGGTTGAAGCGGCCGTACGGAAGGTGTTGGCCCACGGTTTTCGGACGGCTGATATTACGGAACCCGGGTGCAAACAAGTTGACACAGTTGCGATGGGCGACGCCGTGCTGGCCGCGCTTTGAACCCTAGGAAAGCAGAGATAACACGATGATGAAGGTTGGTCTGGTCGGTTGGCGCGGGATGGTGGGGTCTGTCCTGATGCAGCGCATGCGCGAAGAAAATGATTTCGCCCACATCGAACCCTTTTTCTTCAGCACTTCCAATGCCGGTGGCGACGCGCCTATGGGCATGGGCAAGCTGCACAGTGCCGACGATCTGACGGCATTGGGCAAGATGGATGTCGTGCTCACCTGTCAGGGTGGGGATTGGACCAAGGCGGTTTACGCGCCGCTGCGCGCGTCCGGCTGGAGCGGTTACTGGATCGACGCCGCCAAGACCCTGCGGATGGCCGACGATGCGGTCATCGTGCTTGATCCGGTGAATCGCACGGTCATCGATGCGGCGCTCGGAAAAGGCGTTCGCAACTATATCGGCGGTAACTGCACGGTCAGCCTGATGCTGATGGCTCTCGGTGGGCTGTTCGAGCACGACCTGATCGAGTGGGTGTCGGCGATGACTTATCAGGCGGCCAGCGGGGCTGGCGCTCAGAACATGCGAGAGCTGATTTCGCAAATGGGTGCGCTGCACGCGGCAGTGGCTGATGATCTCGCCGATCCGGCGAGCGCCATCCTCGAGATCGACCGCAAGGTTGCCGACGCGATGCGTTCACCCGCGTTGCCAACCGCCAACTTTCGCGGCGTGCCGCTGGCTGGCAGCCTGATTCCCTGGATCGACGTGCCGGTCGAGCATGGCCAGAGCATGGAAGAGTGGAAGGGGGGAGCAGAGTGCAACAAGATTCTCGGCCGGCCAGCCTTCCGTACGCCCGGCAGTATCCCGATCGATGGCCTGTGCGTGCGCATCGGCGCGATGCGGTGCCACAGCCAGGGGCTCACCGTCAAACTGCGGCGCGATGTGCCGCTCGGCGAGGTCGAATCGATCCTTGCTGCCGGCAACGACTGGGTCGATGTCATTCCCAATGAGCGTGAGGCCAGCGAGCAGCGCCTGAGCCCGACTGCGGTGACCGGCACCTTGCGCGTTCCGGTGGGGCGACTTCACAAGCTGGCGATGGGGCCGGAGTATCTCGGCGCCTTTACCGTCGGTGACCAATTGCTGTGGGGGGCCGCCGAGCCCCTGCGGCGCGTCCTGCGAATCATCCTGGCGCGCTAGGTTGTTAAAATGCCGATAATTTGCCTGAGCTTGCGCACTTAAGTTACTGATGTTACGATTTTTTTTGAATTTCCTAACTGGGGAAAAGCCGTGAATCGACCGGTTTCAAGCCTGACTGCCCGCCGTATCTCGTTTCCGCCCAAAGCGATCGCAGCCGCGGTCTTTCTGGCGGTCGCTTCGCTTTCCGGGGCTGCGCCGGCAGCGGGTCTGGGCAGACTGAGCGTGCTGTCCGGCATCGGCCAGCCCTTGCGTGCCGAGGTCGAGGTGACCGCTCTCGGGCGGGATGAAGGTCAGTCGCTTTCCGCCCGCCTTGCCCCCCAAGACGCATTTCGCCAGGCTGGGCTCGAATACAACCCGGCGCTCTCCGGGCTTCAGTTCGCGATCGAGTCGAGAGGCACTCGGACCTTTGTTCGAATTACCTCGGCCCGACCGATCAATGAACCTTTCGTGGATTTGCTGGTCGAGCTGAACTGGGCGACGGGCAAGCTGCTGCGCGAATACACTTTCCTGCTTGACCCGCCCGAGATGCGCAATTCGCGCGCACAAGCCGACAATGTCGTCGGGTCGGATGTCTCGTCGCAGGTCGGCGGCGTTGTCCGCGCCGCGCCGGCGCCGTCGGCGCCAGCCGCTCCGCCGGTACCGGCAGCACCCGCCGCAGCAGCGCCCGCAGCAGCGCCCGCCGCAGCGCCTGCTGCAGCACCCGCGCCAACGTCTCAGGTCGTGCGCCCAGTACCCAGCCAGCAGCCTCTCCCGCCGGCGCAGGTGCTTGCGACGACCAACGCGGTCGGTGTTCGGCGTGGCGATACCTTGGGCCGGATCGCCGGGGCGGTCCGTCCCGAAGGCGTCAGCCTCGATCAGGCCATGGTCGCGATTTATCGTGCCAATCCCCAGGCCTTTATCGGCAACATGAATCTGGTCAGGGAGGGGACGACCCTCGCGATTCCCGACCGCAGCGCGATGGCAGCGATCGAGCCCGCTGAAGCGGTTCGTGAGTTGCGCATCCAGACCCGCAACTTTGCGACGTACCGTCAGCGACTCGCCGGTGCGCCGGCGCTGATCGATACGCCAAGATCAGGGCGCAGTGCCACCGGCACTGTCGCGGGGCGCGTCGAAGACGGTTCAGGTGCCGCTGCAGGTGGCGACCGTTTGCGGCTGTCAAAGCCGGCTGAAAGCGGTGCTGCGGCAGGTGGCCGGGCGGGGTCCGCCGGCTCCGGCAACGCGGCGGCCGCCCGAAATTCGACGGCCGAAATCGGTGTGGCGCGTGATGCTGCGATGAAGGAAGCGATGTCGCGCATCGCCGATCTCGAGAAGAATGTCACCGATCTGCAAAAGCTGCTTGAACTCAAGAACAAGTCCTTGTCCGACACCCAGAAGCAGTTGGACGAGGCCCGGGCGGCCGCCAAGGCCGTGACCGGTCAGGTTACTGCGCCGGTGGCTGTCGAGCCGCCCAAGCCCGAAGTCCCTAAACTTGAAGCGCCGAAAACCGACGTGCCCAAACCGGAGGTCGTTGCGGTCGAGCCGCCGAAGGCCGAGGCCCCGGCGCCGGTTGCGGTGCCTGCGCCCGCAGTTGAGCCCGCCAAGCCTGAAACGGCCGAGCCTGCCAAGCCTGAAACAAGCGAGCCGGCCAAGGCGCCTGTGCCGGTGCCAGCGGCACCTGTGGCAGAAGAGCCCGGCTTCTTTGATGATCTGCTCGACAGCCCTTTCCTGTTGCCTGGTCTTGGCGGCATTGCCGCGGTGGCCGCTGGCTATGGCCTGTATGCGATGCGTCGTCGGCGCAAAGTCGAAAAGTTTGAAGACAGCCTGATCTCGGCCGACGCATTCAACTCCAATTCGCTCTTCGGATCCACCGGTGGGCAAAGCGTTGACACCAGCAACAGTATCTTCAACGCCGGATCGTCCACTGCCGCCGTCGATGTGGCGTCGACCGAGGTCGATCCGATCGCCGAGGCCGATGTCTACATCGCCTACGGCCGAGAGGCTCAGGCCGAGGATATTCTCAAGGAAGCCCTTCGTCGCCAGCCCGAGCGGCAGGCGATTCGCAAGAAGTTGCTCGAGATCTATGCGGGTCGCCGCGACGCGAAGGCATTCGAGGGTGTCGCTGGCGACATGTATGCAATGACCGCGGGCGCCAACGATGAATGGCCGCAGGTCGTGACGATGGGGCTGGCACTCGATCCGACCAACTCGCTTTATGGCGGCAGCGCCGATGCCGTGGCCGAGTCTTCGTTCGAGGGCGCCGAGGCGGCGATGGATAACGAGCTCTCAGGCAAGGCACTTGATGCGCTGGAAATCGGCGACTTCTCTGAGCCCGATTCGCAGCCCTTCTCCAACGTGGTCGAGCAGGCCTTCGGTACGCCGGCTGATGCCGATGCCGATCTTCGTGGTCTCGACTTCGACTTGAATATTGATACCCAGACCAGCGCCGCCGAATCGACTGGCGGGTCGCCTTTCGGTGCAGCGACCGAGACTGCAGCGCAAGATTTGCCGTCGCTTGAGGATCAGTTCGATCTGCCCTCCTTGGACTTGCCCGAGCGCGTAAGCAAACCGGCCGTCGCATCCTTCGATGCCCCCGAACTCGATCTTGATCTGTCTGATCTCGAGAGCCTGACCAAGCCGGTCACGCTCACCGCCGACTCCGAAACAGCGCTCGATCTGTCTGATGTGAGCCTTGAGCTCGAGCCTGAACTGGTGGCTCAGGAAGCCGGTGACGAATCGGCGGCAGGCCGCTGGCAGGAAATGGCGACCAAGCTTGATCTGGCCTCAGCCTATGAGGAAATCGGTGACAAAGAAGGTGCTCGCGAACTGCTGCAGGAAGTCATCCAGGGTGGTGATGGCGGGCAGCAGCAAAAGGCGCGTGCCATGCTGAGCAAGATTGCCTGATCGCGGCGCTGATCGCCGCCTTGGTCGCGCGTTGGGCAGTCTGATGGTCGTGCGCCGCCTGCCGTGAGGGTGGCGCTCGGTCTGGCCTACGATGGTGCCGGCTTTCCCGGTTGGCAGACCCAACCCGCCGGCAATGCGATCCAGGATCTGGTGGAAGTTTCCCTGTCGGCACTTGCCGGCCATCGGGTGTCGACCATCTGTGCCGGACGCACCGACGCCGGCGTTCATGCGCTGGCGCAAGTCGTCCACTTCGATACCGAGGCATCTCGCCCGCTGACTGCCTGGGTCAGAGGTGTCAATGCCCGACTGCCCGAGACCATCGCGGTGCAGTGGGCGCGACAGGTTCCCGCCGACTTCCATGCACGATTCGGCGCTCGCTCAAGAACTTACCGCTACCTCATCCGCAGGTCTGCTGTGGCGCATCCGCATTGGCGCGATCGCGCCGGCTGGGTGTTCCGCCCCTTGGCCATTCCCGCGATGCGCGAGGCGGCCGCCGCGCTGATCGGCGAGCATGATTTTTCGTCGTTTCGCTCCTCGCAGTGCCAGGCAGCGACACCGGTCCGGACAATGTCCCGCATCGATCTCGCCGAGCGTGGACACTTCCTCGAAATTACCCTGACCGCCAATGCCTTCCTGCACCATATGGTTCGCAACATCGTCGGAGCGCTGGTCCATGTGGGAAGCGGCAGGCAGTCGCCGCAATGGATGGCCGATCTGCTGATCGCGCGCCGACGCGCATTGGGTGCGCCGACCTTTTCGCCCGCCGGCCTGTATCTGGCGGGCGTTGACTATGATCCGGCGATGGGCCTGCCGGGCGGCTTGCATGACCCGCTTGATCCGCCGGGTATCCTGCCCGATGTGTCAGAGGGGGCGGTGTCATGAGAACGCGCATCAAATTCTGTGGTCTGGTCCGGGCCGAGGATGTCGATACTGCAGTGGCGTTGGGTGTCGACGCGATCGGCTTTGTCTTTTATCCGCCAAGCCCCAGGGCGCTTGGCGTGGACGACGCGCTGGCCTTGCGCAAACGCCTGCCGTCGTTCGTATCGGCGGTCGGTCTCTTCGTCAACGAGGCGCCTGACACCATGACCGCCATCGCGAGTCGCGTCGGGCTCGACGTCATCCAGCTGCACGGCGACGAAACACCGGATCAGGGGCGCGAGATGTCCTCAGCGTGTGGCCTTGCGTGGTGGAAGGCCATCCGGATGCGACAGCAGACCGATTTGTTATCATCGGCGGTCGACTTCAAAGATGCCGAGTGTCTGCTGCTTGATTCATTCAGCGAGGCCTTTGGCGGCAGCGGCAAGGTATTCGACTGGTCCTGGATTCCGGCCGGCCTGACATCCCGAATCATTCTGTCGGGCGGGCTCGACCCGGATTCGGCGGGGCCAGCCATTCAGCATGTCAGGCCGTTCGCGGTCGATGTTTCAAGCGGGATCCAGGGGCACACGCCCCGCCACAAAGATACAGCGCGTATGGAGCGATTCGTCGCTGCGGTGCTGTCAGCCGATGCAGGTAAAACATGAAGCCCTATGACCTTCCCGACGCGCTTGGCCACTTCGGCCCTTACGGCGGAACCTTTGTCTCCGAGACGCTCATGCATGCGCTCGAAGAATTGCGTCAGGCTTACCAGCACTACCGCACCGATCCTGACTTCATCGCCGAGTACAAGGACGAGCTGAAGTATTTTGTCGGTCGTCCCAGTCCGATCTATCACGCCAAGCGCTGGTCCGATCAGCTCGGCGGTGCGCAGATCTACTTCAAGCGTGAAGATCTGAACCATACCGGCGCGCACAAGGTCAACAACACCATCGGTCAGGCACTGCTCGCCCGGCGCATGGGCAAGCCCCGCGTGATCGCCGAGACCGGTGCCGGCCAGCACGGCGTGGCCACCGCGACCGTGGCCGCCAGATTCGGCATGAAGTGCGTGGTCTACATGGGCATCACCGACGTCGCCAGGCAGGCTCAGAACGTCTACCGCATGAAGTTGCTGGGTGCCGAAGTGGTCCCGGTCGAGTCTGGCAGCAAGACCCTCAAGGACGCGCTGAACGAGGCGATGCGCGACTGGGTCACCAATGTCGAAGACACCTTCTACATCATCGGTACGGTTGCGGGTCCGCATCCCTATCCGATGATGGTGCGCGATTTCAATGCGGTGGTCGGTCAGGAGTGCCTGTGGCAGATGCCCGAGCGCATCGGCCGTCACCCCGACTACGTCCTGGCCTGTGTCGGTGGCGGCTCGAATGCGATCGGCATCTTCCATCCCTACATCCCGCATGAGTCGGTCAAGCTGGTCGGCGTCGAGGCGGCGGGCGAGGGCATCGAGACCGGGCGCCATGCGGCATCGCTGTCGGCCGGTACGCCCGGCGTGCTCCACGGCAATCGCACCTATCTGCTGCAGGACGCCAATGGCCAGATCATCGACACGCATTCGGTGTCAGCCGGCCTCGACTATCCCGGCGTGGGCCCGGAGCATGCCTGGCTCAAGGACAGTGGGCGGGCCAGCTATGTGGCCATCAACGATGCCGAAACGCTTGAAGCCTTTCATACCTGCTGCCGCATCGAAGGCATCATCCCCGCGCTCGAGACCAGTCACGCACTGGCCTACGCGGCCAAGCTCGCGCCGACCCTGTCTCGCGACAAGGTGATCCTGGTCAACCTGTCCGGTCGCGGCGACAAGGACATGCACACTGTTGCTCAGGCCGGTGGCCTGGCGCTCTGAAGAAGGCCTCCTGATGTCCCGAATCGCCGCCAGGTTCGATGCCCTCAAGGCTGCCGGTCGCAAGGCCCTGGTGCCTTACTTCACCGCCGGCCATCCAAGTCGCGAACACACCGTTCCCCTGATGCACGCCCTGGCGGGCAACGGCGCCGATGTCATCGAACTCGGCATCCCGTTTTCTGACCCGATGGCCGATGGTCCGGTCATCCAGAAATCGAGCGAAGCGGCCCTTGCGCTGGGTGTCGGCCTGGGCGATGTGCTCGAGTGGGTCCGCGAATTCCGCCGCGACGACGCCACGACGCCGGTGGTGCTGATGGGCTACATGAATCCGATCGAACGCATGGGCGTTGCGGCGTTTGCCGAGCGCGCGGCGCAGGTCGGTGTCGACGGCGTGCTGGTGGTCGATCAGCCGCCCGAGGAGGCGCATTCCTTCGTGCCGCTGCTTCGAGGCCATGGGCTCGATCCGATCTTCCTGCTGGCACCGACCTCCAGCGCCGAGCGCATCGCGCAGGTCGGCAAGCTTGCAAGCGGTTACGTCTACTACGTCTCGCTCAAGGGTGTGACCGGAGCGGGCAATCTCAATGTCGAAGAGGTGTTGGGAGCCTTGCCCGCGATCCGCGCAGCGACCGGATTGCCGGTGGGTGTGGGGTTTGGCATCCGTGACGGACAGACCGCGAGGGCGATCGCCGCACGGGCCGATGCAGTCGTGATCGGCACCCGACTCATCCAGGAAATTGAGGCCGCGGGCCCCACTCAGGCGGTCGAGAAGGCAGGCGCCTTCATCCTGTCGATTCGCCAGGCGATGGATGCCCCTTAGCAAAACCAGCATCAGGCAAGCCTGAGTCAGGCATACCAGGAGGCTCACCCATGAGTTGGCTTGAAAAGCTGCTTCCCCCTCGAATCAAGCGATCGGTCGGCCGATCGGCCGAGGGTCGTCGAACGGTTCCGGAAGGGGTCTGGCTGAAATGCCCGAGCTGCGATGCGGTGCTTTATCGCGCTGATCTGCTCGCCAATCTTTTTGTGTGCCCCAAGTGCGATCACCACTTGCGCATCGACGCACGCGCGCGCATCGATGCCTTGCTCGACGCCGAAGGGCGATACGAGATCGGTCACGAGGTGCTGCCGGTCGATGCCCTGAAATTCAAGGACAGCCGCAAGTACCCCGATCGTCTCCAAGAGGCGATGGACGAGACCGGCGAGACCGACGCACTGGTGGTCGTCGGTGGCGCGATGCGTTCCTTGCCGGTGGTGGTGGCAGCCTTTGAATTCGACTTCATGGGCGGCTCGATGGGCGCGGTCGTGGGCGAACGATTCGCGCGCGGTGTTCACACCGCGGTCGAGCAGAAGGTGCCCTTCATTTCGGTGGCGGCTTCGGGTGGCGCTCGCATGCAGGAGGGACTGATGTCGCTCATGCAGATGGCCAAGACCACTGCGGCCCTGACCCATCTGTCCGAGGCAGGGCTGCCCTATATTTCGGTGCTGACCGATCCGACCATGGGTGGTGTGTCTGCCAGCTTCTGTTTTCTGGGTGATGTCGTGATCGCCGAGCCCAAGGCCCTCATCGGTTTTGCCGGCCCGCGCGTGATCGAACAAACCGTTCGCAGCAAACTCCCGGAAGGGTTTCAGCGCGCCGAGTTTCTGCTTGAAAAGGGCGCGGTCGACATGATCGTGCATCGCCGGGCCATGCGCGACGAAATCGCCCAGTTGCTCGCTCTGCTGTTGCGCCAGCCCTCGGAGGCTCTGGCCTGAGCCCGCAAAACAACGCCCAGGCGGTCACGCTGGCCGCCTGGCTCGACCGTATCGAGCGCCTGCATCCGCGTCAGATCGAACTCGGCCTCGACCGGGTGAGGGTCGTGGCCGAGCGCATGGCGCTGAAGCTTGACGCGGTGTCGATCGTTGTCGGCGGTACCAATGGCAAGGGCTCGACCTGCGCCATGCTCGAGTCGATCCTGCTGGCTGCCGGGTACCGTGTCGGCTGCTATACCTCGCCGCATCTGATGCAGTTCAATGAGCGCGCTCGCATCAACGGTGAGCCTGCAAGCGACGAACAACTCATCGAGCAGCTCGAGGCGGTCGATGCGGCGCGGGGCGACACCTCGCTCACCTGGTTCGAGTTCACGACGCTTGCCATTCTCAGGCTCTTCGAGCGTTCGTCGCTTGACGTGGTGGTGCTGGAAGTCGGATTGGGCGGGCGTCTCGATGCGGTGAACATCATCGATGCCGACTGCTCGATCGTGACCTGCATCGACATCGATCATGCCGAATACCTTGGCGATACCCGTGAGGCGATCGGTTTCGAGAAGGCGCACATCTATCGTCCGGGTCGGGCAGCGATCTGTACCGACCCGGTGCCGCCGCAGTCACTGATCGACTATGCGAACTCGATCGGCGC
>Ga0114972_10003768_pt1 | contig 11322 bp, 10 predicted proteins | sample M_140807_EF_Meta_FD_87354 | JGI IMG/M metagenome (GOLD analysis project Ga0114972, IMG submission 87354) | Freshwater microbial communities from Lake Montjoie, Canada to study carbon cycling - M_140807_EF_MetaG | ecosystem: Environmental > Aquatic > Freshwater > Lake | place: Lake Montjoie... | reverse complement strand
GGCTCTAAGAGGCAACTCAAAGACGAGACCCTTTTGATGCGCACTACTCCCCGACCAGCCGTGGCGGCTTGCAGGCTGGACTGGACACCGGGAAATCGACCCGAAACACTCCGCACGTTTTTATGACCACTAACACTCTTCCCATGCGTTTTTCCAACCAAGTTGCAGTAGTCACGGGGGCAGGACGCGGCATCGGCCACGCCATCGCCCTGCAATTCGCCTCGGAAGGGGCGCGGGTTGCGGTGGTTTCTCGCAACGAAGCCAACGCGGTCCGCACCGCTGACGAAATCAACGCCAAGCACGCGGGCCTTGCCAAGGCCTACTCTGTGGACGTAGCGAATCACGCAGCGGTAGCCGCTCTGGCCTCCCAGATTTTAGGGGACTTCTCAAGAGTGGACATTCTGGTGAACAACGCCGGCGTCACCCGGGATAATTTGTCGCTGCGTCTTTCCGAGGAAGACTGGGACGTCGTCTTGGACACGAACCTCAAGGGCACCTTCAACTGCATCCAGGCCTTCGAGCGCTCGATGATCAAGCAGCGCTCGGGGCGGATTGTAAACATCGGCTCTGTCGCAGGTCTCATGGGGAACGCTGGCCAGGCCAACTACGCAGCCTCGAAGGCCGGGCTCCTGGGACTTTCCAAAACAATCGCCCGCGAACTGGCCAGCCGCGGGATCACCTGCAACGTCGTCGCTCCGGGCTTCATCTCCACGGACATGACTGAAGTGCTTCCCGAAAAAATCAAAGACTCGGTCACAACCCAGATTCCGCTGGGCCGGTTCGGTAAGCCCGAGGATATCGCCACAGCCGTCGCATTTCTCGCCAGCGCGGAAGCCGCCTACATCACAGGGCAATGCCTCACGGTGGACGGCGGCATGGTTATGTAAAAGCACTGCATATGGACCTCCTCCTCCTCCGGCACGCCGAAGCCCTCGACTACGCCGCAAGCGACCTCGAGCGCCCCCTTTCTGCCAAAGGCCACCAGCAGGCCTCTCTGGTGGCGGAACTGCTGGCCACCTACCGGGTGCGTCCCACGCTCCTATTGAGCAGCCCCGCCCAACGCACCATGGAGACGGCGGAAGCCTTGGCCGAGACGCTCGCCCTCACCGTAACCCCCTGCGACTGGGCGCTCCCCGGGATGACGCCCGAGGAGGCGGTCGACGGACTGGGCAGCCATCTGAGCGCCGCCTGTCTTGTGCTTGTAGGCCACCAACCGGACCTTGGCGACCTCGCAGCCAGCCTCCTTGGCCGCCCCAGCACCCAGCATCTCAACTTCGAAAAAGCCTCCCTCGCCCACCTCTCGCTGCGCCCCGGCCAGCCAGCCGTTTTAGAAGCATTCATCCCATGCAAACTCCAGTAACTCCCCGGGTGCTGCGCACCCGCAATTTCGTCAAAGACGCCGTTTCCCTGATCCTCGAAACAGGGCGTGAGGCGATCGCCCGCTCAGGAATGTTCCGTCTGGGCCTCGCAGGTGGTGGCACGCCCCGCGCCGTCTACAAGGCCCTCGCCAAATGTGCCGACGACCTCCCTTGGGAATGCGTCCAAATCACCTTCGGCGACGAACGCTGCGTCCCTGCAGACCACCCGGAAAGCAATTTCCACATGGCTTTTGAATCGCTCCTTTGCAGGGTTCCCCTGCCCGTGGGAAACGTCTTTCAGATCCACGGCGAAATCGATCCAAACGAGGCAGCCGCCCAATGCGAAGCCCAGCTTGCCGCCGTTGCCCAACGGATTGGCGAGCCCGTCTACCGCCACGATCTGCTGCTCCTCGGGTTAGGTGAGGACGGCCACACCGCCTCCCTTTTCCCAGGCTCCCCGGCGCTGGAAGAAACGCAGCGACTCGTCATCGCGACCACCGGCCCCAAGCCCCCGCCCCAGCGCGTGACCTTCACCTATCCCCTGCTCAACGCCTCCCGCAGGGTGGCTTTCCTGTTAAACGATCCGAAGAAGGAACCCGTGCTTGAAGGCGCCCTGCGGGGAGAATTCCCCGCGGGCAAGGTCCGACCGACCGATGGTGAGGTCGTCTGGATCGTCGGTTCCTGAGCCACGGCCCCGGACACCGGGGAATGCACGGGTGCCAAACGGCGCCCGCACTCCGGCGCACCCGTCGGGAGCAGCGGGCGATCCGCAACCGCCCGGCTACTCCTGCGCCTGGGCAAAGAGCCGCCGGATAACCTCCTCCACGGAGACATCCTCAACGGAGAGATCGACCACGGGCCAGGACGCCAGAGCGTCGCGGCAAACATCGGCCACCTTGACCCGAGGCACCCTGATCTTCACCCCAAGCGGGCTGCGCTCCAGCACTTCACCGAGCTCCTCAAAGCGGCCTTCGGTTTCCGTGGAAAAGGTGAGGCGCAGCAACTTGTGGGCTGAAAACCGGTCGACGATGGCGGCAAGCGGCCCGTCAAAGAACAACTTGCCATGGTCAATGATGATGACCCGCTGGCAAAGCTCCTCGATGTCTCCCATGTAGTGGCTCGTCAGCAGGGTGGTGACTCCGGACTCGCGACTGTGCCGCTTGAGAAAGTCGCGCACCCTTTTTTGCGAAGTCACATCCAGCCCGATGGTCGGCTCGTCCAAAAACAGAACCTTGGGCGAGTGCAGGAGCGCGGCGGTGAGCTCCATTTTCATACGCTCCCCCAAGGAAAGCTCGCGGACCATCACATCCATTTTGTCCGCCACGTCCAAGAGTGTCGTCAACTCCTCCACCACTGCGTTAAAGCGCTTGCGCTCAATTCCATAAATGACGCGGTTCAACTCCAGTGACTCGCGCGCCGGCAAATCCCACCACAACGCGTTCTTCTGCCCCATCAGTAGCGCAAACTGCCGCTTCATTGCGTCACGCCGGTCCCATGGCCGGAAGCCCAGCACAGCGGCATCCCCGGAAGAGGGCTGAACCAAACCCGACAGCATTTTGAGCACCGTGGTCTTCCCCGCGCCGTTGGGCCCCAGAAACCCCACAAACTCCCCCGGCGCAACCTGAAAACTCACCCCGTCCACCGCCCGCATTTCTGTATACTCCCTATGTACCAAGCCCCGGACAGCGCCCCACAAGCCGGGCTTCTTCCGGTAGGTGCGGAAGACCTTTGTCAACTCGCGGGCTTCGACAGCTGGAGCGGTCACAGGCGCAGGATCCGGGGGCAGCCACCACCCTCAAGCAACAACGGCCGGCCCCGAGACCCTGCCGGAGTCTGACTCGAGCAGGGCAAGGATCCGTTCGACCGCAGCCTCGGCACTCAGGCCGTGCTTGGCCCGAAGAATGTCAATGGAACCGTGCTCGATAAACTCGTCGGGCCAGCCGATCCGCACGATCGGGACCGCGATGAATTCCTCGGCAAGGTGCTCCATCACCGCGCACCCGTATCCGTTGTGGAGAACGTGATCCTCGAAGGTGCACAGAACTTCCGCCGACCTGGCATAAAACTCCAAGGTTCCGGTGTCCAGAGGCTTAATCCACCTCGGATTGATGACCGCAACCGAAATCCCGCGCGCCTCCAGCAACACCGCCGCCGCCTCGGCCATTGCGCACATATTCCCCAGACCGAAAAGCGCCACCTGAACGGGCTGCGAATTGCCGTGACGCACTACCTCGGACTTTCCGATCTCGAGCAACCGCGGCTGCTCCGCCGGTTTCGCCCCGGTGCCCACGCCGCGGGGATAGCGGATCGCGATCGGACCGGCGGTGTAGTGGTTCATTGTCCAAAGCATGTCCACGAATTCGGCCTCGTCGCGGGGCGTGCAAAAAACCAGATTGGGCACGTGCCTCAGGTAGCCGATGTCAAAGAGCCCGTGGTGCGTGGGGCCGTCGTCACCGGAAAGCCCCCCGCGGTCCATGCACAGCGCGACGTTCAAGTTCTGCAACGCCATGTCGTGCACAATCATGTCGTAGGCGCGCTGCATGAAGGTCGAGTAGATCGCCAGAAACGGCTTAAAGCCTTGGACCGCGAGTCCGCAGGCGAACAAGGCAGCGTGCTCCTCGGCGATTCCCACATCGAAGTATCGGTTGGGATGCTCGCTCGCGAACGACGCCAGTCCGGTGCCGCTGGGCATCGCGGCGGTGATTGCCACGAGCCTGTTGTTCTGCTCGGCGAACTTCGAAAGCGTGCGACCGAGAAGCTCCGAATAAGTGGGTGTTGTCGTTGGCTTCGTCGCCCCTGTCTTCGGCTCGAACTTTCCCAACCCGTGGAACTTGTCAGGCTTTTCCAGCGCGGGCCCGTAGCCGCGGCCTTTTTGCGTCAAAATATGCAGAAGGACGGGCTCGTTCTGGGTCTTTAGAAACTCAAAGGTCTGCACCAGCAGGTCAATATCGTGCCCGTCAATGGGACCATAATAGCGGAAGCCAAGTTCCTCAAAAATCACGCTCGGCAGGAGCAGGTTTTTCACCCCCGCCTCCACCTTGTGGGCGAAATCCAAGGCGGTCTGACCGCCAATCATCCTGACAAAATTCGACGCCTTTTCGTGCAGATGCGCGTAAGACGGGTTGGTGGCGATCTTGTTGAAGTAGGAAGCCATGGCCCCCACGTTCTTGGCAATGGACCACTCGTTGTCGTTGAGCACGACAATCATCCGCTTGGTTTGCTCGGCCGTGTTGTTGAGCGCCTCGTAGCTGACGCCGCAAGTGAACGCAGCGTCCCCCGCAACACAGACGACGTGCTCGTCACCGCCGCGTAAATCACGCCCGACCGCCATCCCCAGCGCGGCGGAAAGCGCAGTGCCGGCGTGTCCCGCTCCGTAGCAGTCGTGGGGGCTTTCCGACCGCAACAAAAAGCCGTTCAGCCCCTCGTACTGGCGGATCGAGCCAAAGCGGTCCCGCCTTCCGGTGAACAACTTGTGCACATAACCCTGGTGGGAGACATCGAACACGAACTTGTCCTTGGGAGTGGAAAACACCCGGTGCAGCGCAATGGTCAGCTCTACGACCCCGAGGTTTGGCCCGAGGTGCCCGCCCACCGACGTGGGGTTGTCCTCGGAAAGAACCCGCACCAGCTCGTCCCGGACTTCCTGCGCAAGAACAACCAGATCAGCCGCCCCAAGTCTCTTGATGTCAGCCGGAGATTGGATCGTTGGAAGAAGCTTGGTGGCCATGAATGGATGAATAAATGAGTTTGGTTTCCTACTACACGCAGCAAACGGTCCCTAGAACAAACTGACTTCGTCCGGGTCGCTCCTGCGCGTGGACGAGTTGCGCGAACTCGCCACCGGCGCTTGCGCGGGGGCGGGCAAGGCGGTCTCCGCCGCGGCCGAGGAAGGATCAAACTCGCTTAGATCGGCCGCGCCCGAGGCGTTTTTTGCGATCAGTTCAATCCGCTTTTCCGCCGCTCCAATTCTGTCCTGACAGACCTTCACAAGCCGGGTCCCCTCCTCGTAGCGCCCCAGGAGTTCCTCAAGCGGCAACCGGTCCCCTTCCATCTCCTCGACAATGTGCTCCAATCGTTCCAGTGCGGATTCAAAGGAATGTTCCGAGAGTTTTGGGGAAGTCTTTGCCATGGTCAGTCCCACAGCTTAGCGGATGCCTGCCCGAGCTCAATCCAAGTTTGCCCGGAAACACTCCCAGCCCTAGGCTCCCCTGAGCTTTGTCCCCTCAATTCTCCGCCCCCCATGCGCCACACTCCGATTGACCCCGCACTCTTCACGCAGAACCGCCATCGCCTCTGTGGTCTCTTGGAAAGCCATTCCATAGCGGTCCTCAACGCCAACGACGCACTGCCCGTAAACGCGGATGCCACCCTGCCGGTGCTGCCAAACTCCGACCTCTTCTACCTTTCGGGCATCGAACAGGAGGAATCGGTGCTGGTGCTGGCGCCCGGTGCCTTCAACGAAAGCCACCGCGAAATCCTCTTTCTGCGGGAACCCAGTGCACTCCTCAAAACATGGGAGGGCCACAAGCATTCCAAAGAAGAGGCCTCCCGCATCTCAGGAATCAAAAATGTCCGCTGGCTTTCGGAGTTTCCCGCTCTCTTCCACCAACTCATGTGTGAGACAGAGCACGTATACCTCAACACCAACGAACACGGGCGGGCCACCATAGCCGTAGAGACGCGTGACGCCCGTTTTATCGCGGACTGCCGCCGGCGCTATCCCCTTCACGATTACCGCCGCCTGGCTCGGTTAATGCACCAACTGCGCGCGGTGAAATCGCCTGCTGAAATCGATCTGCTGCGCAAGGCCATCTCAATCACAGACAACGGATTCCAGCGGGTCTGCCGTTTCGTAAAGCCGGGCGTGAACGAGTTCGAAATTGAAGCGGAATTTGCTCACGAATTCATCCGCAGCCGTGCCTCATTTGCCTACACTCCCATCATCGCCTCCGGGCCAAACGCCTGTATTCTCCACTACAACCAAAACGACCAACCCTGCCGCAGGGACGACCTCCTCCTGCTCGACGTAGCTGCCCAATACGCCAACTACTCGGCTGACCTCACGCGCACCATCCCCGTCAAAGGCCGTTTTACCCGCCGGCAAAAACAGGTCTATAACGCCGTCCTGCGGGTGATGCGCGCCGGCATTGCGGGCGCTGTCATCGGCAAACTGCAACGCGACTGGCAGCGGGAGGCGCAGGCACTCATGAACGAGGAACTCCTCGCCCTCGGCCTTCTCGAGCCCAAGGACATCAAAAAACAAACCTCCGAGAAACCCGCCTGCCACAAGTATTTCATGCACGGCTTGGGGCATCCGCTCGGCATTGACGTCCATGACGTCGGCTACACGCAACACCCTTTCGCTCCGGGATGGGTCCTGACGGTCGAACCCGGCATTTACCTGCCCGAGGAAGGCTTCGGCATCCGTCTGGAAAACAACGTTTTGGTTACGGAATCTGGACCGGTCGACCTGACTTCCGAGATCCCTGTGGAGGCGGACGAGATCGAAGCGCTCATGGCCACCTAGCCTGACGCCCCGGCCTACCTGCGCCGCGCCTGCGCCGGGAGTGCCGCGCCCGGCAGACCCCCGCCCGTCCAGTAATCCATCACGCCCAGCGTGGTGAAGCGAAACACGATGTTCTGTGCTTCGGCCAGATCCACGCCCGTGCGTTTCGCCAGCGAGAGGAGCGATTCCGCCCCGTTGACGTTCGTAGCAAAACGGGCCTCTCGGTCATTCAACCTCAGGCGCTGCACGATCTCCGTTCCACGACGGGTGTACACCGGCGACCCGTTCGAAACGATGCGCAACGAAAGCGGCAACTGGTCCATGCGCACATGACGGAGCGAAACCAGAACCCAGTTGTCTGCATCATCTCCAGACGCCGGAAATTTCGCGGCGAACTCCGGTAGACTGTCCATGCGCTCAAACTCGAAGGCGACGCGGCCCGCAGTCCACAGGGAAGCGAACAGCCGGTGGCCGTGCTCCCGAATCACAGGAACGACATCCTCCTGGGCCAGAACCCCCTTGAGTCCGAGATAGAGAAAAAGAGGGCAGCCGGAAACGGCCTGTCCGAGCTGCGCCTCCATAATCTGTCCAAGCGTCGCGTCTTCAAGCACAACGGGAGACTCGCGACAGTAGAGCCCGAAGTTGCGGGTCGAAGCGAACACGAACCGCCCTTTGCTCACATAAAGCTCCACCGGCGCCCGGTTCACAAAAAAGCGCAGAATCCCCGTCAACCGATCGCCATGGGCCATCTGGAGGGCGGCTTGGATTTGGAAGAAGCCGGTGTGACCGCTGTAAGCGGAGCGCGCCGGATCCAAATCGACCACGTCGGAGCCGGCGCGCGGCAAGGAGCGCATTGAGGCCACAACCCGGGAGAGCAGCTCCGCCATTGCATCGTGTAGAACCGGCTTTTCCAGCACTTTCCGCACGTTGGTAAACCGTTCCTCGAGATGATCGGCCTCTCCACTGGCGTTGACAATGCACACCGGTATGTCGGCTGTCTGCGGGTCGCTGGCAAGCCGCATGCAGACTGCCTCTGCCGTCAGGTCTGCCAGCGTATCGGAAAGCAGAATAAGCTCCGGATGGGCGACATTGAGCCGGTCAAACGCATCAACACCGCGCTGGGCGTAGAGAACGTCAACCGGCGCCCCCGGATATTGTTGGGCAAGCACTTTCTCCGCCAGCTCCGCGGAAGCTGACGAATCGTCTATGACTAGTACTTTCTGAAACATGAACTGGGTGGGCGCTATCCCGGGAAAATCCCGAGGCGCGAAGCGTCACACTAAACTCCGAACGATTCCGGTCAAGGTTCCACAGCCACTCTTCTGCCAATCGGTACCGGGAGCCCTTTCCTGTCGGCTTTTTGCTCGCTCCCAAGCCTGAGTATTTGCACCCTTGCGAGTTCTATGTCTTCAGAAGTTCGCGTCCGTTTCGCCCCCTCGCCCACAGGCTACCTACACGTTGGAGGCGCACGCACCGCCCTCTTCAACTGGCTGTACGCCCGCCACCACGGCGGCAAGTTCATCCTCCGGATCGAGGACACGGACAAAGCCCGCAACACCCAGGAGGCGGTGCAGGTCATCCTCGATGGGCTGCGCTGGCTGGGCCTCGACTGGGACGAGGGCCCTGAAGCCGGAGGAGAGCACGGTCCCTATTTCCAATCCGAGCGCGAGGACATCTATCTCCGCCACTTCCTCCAACTCAAAGACGCAGGCCACCTGTACGAGGACCAAGGCGCCTGGCGCTTCCGCTCCCAGCGCGAAGTGGTCACCGTCGACGACGCAGTGTGCGGCAGCATCAACTTCGACCTGAGCAATCCGGAGACGCACCCGGACATGACCATCCGCAGGCCGGATGGATCCTGGATTTTCCACTTTGTAAACGTGGTCGACGACATTGAAATGCGAATCACGCACGTGATCCGCGGGGAAGACCACCTGTCGAACACACCCAAGCATCTGGAGTTGTTCAAAGCCCTCGGCCACACTCCGCCCCAGTACGCCCACATTCCGCTCATCCTCAACAAGGATGGCTCCAAAATGAGCAAGCGTGATGCGGGCGCCAGCATCACCAGCTACATCGAGGGCGGTTACGCACCCGAGGCGGTGCGCAATTACCTCTCCCTTCTGGGCTGGTCCCCGAAGGAAAACCGCGAAATTCTTGAGATCGGCGAGACCATCCAGCTCTTTGAGCTTGCCGGAATCAACCGCAAGAACGCCCACTTTGATCTGGACAAGTGTCTTTGGCTAAACGCTCAACACATCGGAAAGATGCAGGTCGCCCGACTAAGAGATCTCTCCCAGCCCTTCCTCCGGCAGGCGGGCATCGTGTGCGGCCAACCAGACGAACTGGACAAGGTTCTTCTCCTAGTGCGCGAAAAACTCAAGCTCCTCTCCGACCTGCCGGACTGGATCTCCCACTTCTTCACCGAGGCCTATCCATTCGCACCCGAAGCCGTTGCCAAGGTCTTCGGCAACACCACTGCCCCGGAACGACTCCTCGCCCTCGCAAACTCCCTCGAAGACCTCAATCCCTGGTCGGCAGACGCTATCGAGCATGCGCTCAAAGAAACCGCGACAAGCTTCGGCGCCAAGCACACGGAACTCCTCCTTCCCACCCGGGTCGCGGTCTCAGGACGGCCCTCCGGGCCGAACCTCTTTCCCATGCTCGAAATCCTCGGCCGTGCCAGAACTGTTTCCCGTATACGCCACGCAGTGGAACTGCACGCCGCACTTCCTTAATGAACAACGCCACGCGCCAAGTCTACTCTCTCGAGGATCTGCGCTCATGGACGAGCACCGGTGCGCCAATTCAATTGGCGGTGCTCGGGTCTCCAGTGGCCCACTCAGCCTCGCCGCCCATGCACATGGCCGCGCTTCGCGCCTGCGGCCTGCCGCATACCTATGGCAGGATCCACATCCTCCCGGAGGAACTCGCTGAGGCCATCGCACTCCTGCCGCAAACCGGCTTCACCGGCGTCAATCTGACCATCCCCCACAAGACTGCAGTCCTCCCGCTGCTCTCCACCATCGACCCAAAAGCGAGGGTACTCGGCGCGGTGAATACAGTCGCCTTTGAAACCGGAACAGCCGCGGGATTCAACACCGACGGCGCCGGACTCGAGCGGTCCGTCGCAGAGTCCTTCGGCGTGCAGCTCTCCAAACTCCGAGTCCTCATCCTGGGATCCGGAGGTGGCGCGGGCCGCGCAATATCGTTGTACTGCGGCCTTGCCGGTTGCTCGGAAATCACGCTGGTCAACCGCACCCTCTCGAAAGCCGAAGAACTCGCCGCCCAGCTGAGGACGCTCCCGTCCCCACCGCGCGTGCACGTCGCCGCGCCCGAAGCGGAAGAACTGCGGTCTCTTGCAAGAGAGGCCCAGCTGATCCTGCAATGTAGTTCGCTGGGTATGCAACCGGACGACCCATCCCCCCTGGATGCCGCGCTGCTTCACCCACGCCACCTCGTGTACGACACAATCTACAGCACCCCCACCCGCCTACTCAGCGACGCAACTGCAGCAGGTGCGCGCGCCGCAAACGGGCTCTCCATGCTGCTACACCAGGGAGCCCTCGCTTTCGAAATCTGGTTCAAGCGCCCCGCGCCTCTTGAATTAATGCGGGAAGCGCTGCTGCATGCCGTCTCCCCCTCCCATTCCTAAGACTCCCAAAAATGGATTCGCTTATCCTAGCCCTTGATATCGGCACTTCCTCGTGTCGCACAGCGCTTTTCGATGAAACCGGAAGACGACTCCTCGAGTCCACAGCTCAGAAGACCTATCCGCTGTGGACCACGCCAGACGGAGGTGCCGAGATTGACCCGCCCCTGCTCCTTGAGGCAATCAGGCACTGCCTCGCCCAAACACTCGGCCACGCCCGTGCCTCACGCGCGCTGCGGAGCGCAAAGATCCGGGGAATCGGCGTCTCCTGTTTCTGGCACAGCCTCATTGGAACAACCAGCAGCGGCGAACCCCTCACGAAGATAATCACCTGGGCGGATGCCCGTTGCCGGCCGGACGCAACCCGCCTGAGGGAGACTTTTTTGGAAAGGTCAGTCCACAGCCGGACTGGGTGCATGCTTCGCAGCTCCTTCTGGCCGGCAAAGCTCCTTTGGCTTCGCCGCACCCAAGCGTCCATCGCTCGCAAAGTAAAACACTGGATGTCCCCAGCGGAATGGCTGCAACTCCAACTCACCGGTGCCCACCGCTGCGCATTGGGCATGGCAACCGGCACAGGGCTTTTCAATCCGAGCACGCTTCGCTGGGATGACGCTCTTCTGGACCACTGCGGCCTGAAACCATCACAACTGCCGGAACTCTCCGACGAGCCCGTTTACGGAACCGGAGCCCTTGCCTCGGAATTTCCAGAGCTTTCGGACGTTCCATGGTTCCCAGCGATTGGGGATGGAGCGGCCTCCAACCTTGGATCCGATTGTACGAAGCCGGGCCTTGCAGCAATCAACGTC
>Ga0114972_10003764_pt1 | contig 11330 bp, 12 predicted proteins | sample M_140807_EF_Meta_FD_87354 | JGI IMG/M metagenome (GOLD analysis project Ga0114972, IMG submission 87354) | Freshwater microbial communities from Lake Montjoie, Canada to study carbon cycling - M_140807_EF_MetaG | ecosystem: Environmental > Aquatic > Freshwater > Lake | place: Lake Montjoie... | reverse complement strand
GCTACGGCCGATCAATTGGATGCGGTGGCCCAGTTGAGCGAGCAGTTCAGCGCGGGCGAAGTGCGCGTGACGCACGACCAAAACCTCATGCTGCCTTGGGTGCATGCAGCAGATCTGCCCGCTGTGTGGCGCGCCGCCCAGCAACTGGGCGTGGCCAAGGCCAATGTGGGCTTGCTGACCGACATGATCGCCTGCCCCGGTGGCGACTTTTGCGACTTGGCCAACGCCCGCTCACTCCCGCTGGCCGAGGCCATTTTGGCGCGCTACCAAGACCTGGACGAGCTGGACGACTTGGGCGTCATAGACCTGCATATTTCAGGCTGCATCAACTCCTGCGGGCACCACCACAGCGGCCATATTGGCATTTTGGGCGTGGATAAAGACGGCAAAGAGTGGTACCAAGTGACCTTGGGCGGCTCAGACGGGGCGGCCATCAGCGGCGCACCCACCCCAGGCAAGGTGGTGGGGCCGTCTTTTTCCGCGCACGAGGTGCCCGACGTGGTGGAAGCCATTTTGGACACCTACACCCAACACCGCTTAAGCGGCGAAACCTTTATGGCGTCTTTGCGCCGTTTGGGGCTGGAGCCCTTTAAAGCCGCCGCTCAGCTGGCCCGCCAAGCCACGGTGGTGTCTCAGCCAGAGGAAGCATCGGCATGAACTCCCAACTCAAGTTGCTGGTGTCCAGGTCCAGGGCATCTGGCGCTGAGACTGCTGAAACTGGCATGCTCACCCTTGCCAACGACGCCGATCCTCGGGCGGCAGACCTGGCAGGCATCACCCGCATAGAGCTGCAGTTTCCCAAGTTCACCGATGGTCGGGCCTTCAGCCAGGCATTTTTGTTGCGCCGTCGGCTGGGTTTTCAGGGCGATATTCGCGCCACGGGCGATGTGTTGGCGGACCAGTTGCAGCAAATGGCGCGCTCAGGCTTTTCTTCGGCGGTGTTGCGGGCTGACCAAAACCTAGACACCGCTCAGCGCCAGCTGGACCGCTTCGCCAGCTTTTACCAAGGCGACGCCGTGCACACGCAGCCCCACTTTGCCAGCGCCACATGACCCTAGCGACGCAACTGCACGCCCGTGCAACTGCCACATTTGATGCCAAGCTGTCGCACAGCCTAAGTCTGTTGCGCCAAGCGGCCTCTTTGGTGCAGGTCAGCCAAGCCAGCAGCCTGGGCGCGGAAGACATGGTCATCACCCACCTGATTGCCCAGCACCAGCTGCCCATAAAGGTGTTTGTGCTGCAAACAGGGCAACTGCACCCCGAAACCCTGCAACTGCTGAACCAAGTGCAGTCTTGGCCCGGCCTGCACCTGGAGGTGTTTGAACCCATCCCCACCTCGGTGGTGGAGTTTGTAAGCCGCGAGGGCCAAGACGCCATGTACAAAAGCATGGCACTGCGCAAAGCCTGCTGCCACATTCGCAAAATGGAACCCTTAGCACGTGCGCTGGCCGGGCAGTTGGCGTGGATTACAGGTTTGCGCCGAGAGCAATCTGACGCCCGCGCCGAGGTGCCCGACATAGACCGCAGCGCCCAAGAAGCCGCCCCCACACAAGCCTTAAAGTTCAACCCCTTGGCCGACTGGACTTGGGGCGACGTGTGGCACTACATTGCCACCGAACAAGTGCCCTACAACCCCTTGCACGACCAGTTTTACCCCAGCATTGGCTGCGCGCCTTGCACCCGCGCCATCAGCCTGGGTGAAGACTTTAGGGCCGGGCGCTGGTGGTGGGAGCAAGAGTCCGCCAAAGAGTGCGGCCTGCACGCCCTATGAACGCTAGCAACCGCACCGAACTGCACCGCCTGAGCAACAGCCATTTGGATGCGCTGGAAGAAGAAACTATTTATATATTGCGTGAAGTGGCAGCCGCCTTTGAGCGCCCAGCCCTGCTGTTTTCAGGAGGCAAAGACTCTTTGGTCATGCTCAAGTGCGCCGAAAAAGCCTTTGGGGTGGGCCGCCTGCCCTACCCCTTGCTCATGATCGACACCGGCCACAACTTTCCCGAAGTGACCGACTTTAGAGACTTGAGAGCCCAAGAGCTGCAAGCCCAGCTGATTGTGCGCAGCGTGGAAGACTCCATGAAACGCGGCACCGTGCGGCTTGCCCACCCTGAGGAAAGCCGCAACGTCCACCAATCCGTCACGCTGCTCGAAGCCATTGAAGAATTCAGGTTTGACGCCCTCATTGGCGGGGCACGGCGCGACGAAGAAAAAGCCCGTGCCAAAGAGCGCATCTTTAGCCACCGCGATTCATTTGGCCAGTGGAACCCCAAGGCCCAGCGCCCGGAGCTGTGGACCCTGTTCAACACCCGTATTCAGTCGGGCGAGCATTTCAGGGTGTTTCCTATTTCCAACTGGACCGAGCTGGACGTGTGGCAATACATAGACCGCGAACGCATTGCCCTGCCGTCGCTTTACTACAGCCACCAACGCGAGGTGGTGGAGCGCAAAGGTTTGTGGGTGCCCGTCACCCCGCTCACGCCACCCAAAGCCGGTGAGTCGGTGGTGCTCAAAGACGTGCGCTTTCGCACGGTGGGCGACATCACCTGCACCTGCCCTGTGGCCAGCACCGCCGCCAGCGCAGCCGACATCGTGATTGAAACCCTGTCTGCGGACGTGAGCGAGCGTGGTGCCACCCGAATGGACGACAAAACCTCAGAAGCCTCCATGGAAAAACGCAAGAAAGACGGGTACTTTTAATGGACGCCCTGCGCTTTATCACCTGCGGCAGCGTGGACGACGGCAAAAGCACCCTAATTGGCCGCCTGCTGTTAGACACCCGTGCGGTTCTGCAAGACCACCTTGCTGGCGTGACCCGTCAAGGTCACCAAGCCGACCCCAGCGACGCGGGTGCCACCGTCGATTTGGCCTTGCTGACCGACGGCCTGAGCGCCGAGCGCGAGCAAGGCATCACCATTGACGTGGCGTACCGGTACTTCAGCACCGAGCAGCGCAAATTCATTATTGGTGATGCACCCGGCCACGAGCAGTACACCCGCAACATGGTCACTGCCGCCAGCAGCGCCCACGCCGCCGTGGTGCTGGTAGATGCCACCAAGCTGCAGTGGACCGACCCCCACCTCAAACTCTTGCCTCAAACCCGTCGCCACACCTTGCTCCTGCACTTGTTGCGTGTGCCCTCGGTGGTGTTTGCCATCAACAAGCTCGACGCGGTGGATGATGCGGGTGTGGCTTTTGTGCACATAGAGCGGGCCTTGCGCGCTTTTGCGCAAGAAGCAGGCATTCAGGCGCGCGCCATCATTCCGGTATCGGCCTTAAAGGGATGGAACGTGGTGGAGTCGGCCAACGATGCGTGGTGCGGTTACAGCGGCCCCAGCCTATTGGAGCTGCTGGAGCAATTGCCCGTAACGCCTGCAGATGTGACCTTGCCCTTTGCGTTTCCGGTGCAGTGGGTGGAAAAGTTTTCTTCGTCAGCGGACACGCATCAAGGCCGCCGTGTGTTTTGGGGGCGTTTGGCTTCTGGGCAAGTTCAGCCCGGCGACACCGTGCGTGTTTTTCCGGGCCAGCAAACTGCCACCGTGGCGCAAGTGCTCAACGCGGTGCGCTTGCCTTTTAAAGCCCAAGCCAACCAAAGCGCTGGCGTGGTGCTGGACCGCGAGGTGGATGTGTCTCGCGGCGACTGGCTCATCACCCACGAGGCGGGGCTGCTCACCGAAACCCGCGAACTCCATGCCACCGTGGCTTGGCTGGACGACGAGCCCTTGGTGGTGGGGCGTGTGTACTGGTTGCTGCATGGCCACCGCTGGGTCAAAGCCAAAGTCAAGCAGGTGAGTTACCGCCTGAACATTCACAACCTGGCCCAAGAGGCCGCCACACAACTCGAACCCAATGCCATTGGCCATGTGGAGTTGGCTTTACAAGAGCCACTGGCCACCTTGCCGTTTGCCCAATCGCGCAGCCTAGGCTGCTGCATTTTGGTGGACACCGCGAGCCATAAAACCTCTGGCGCCTTGCTCTTGAGCAAAACCCCATAAAATCGCCCATCCTTTTTAGTTTCATCCCAACCCGCTATGACCCACGTTGTCACTGAAGCCTGCATCCGCTGCAAATACACCGACTGTGTGGACGTATGTCCCGTGGACTGTTTTCGCGAAGGCCCGAATTTTTTGACCATCGACCCTGATGAATGCATCGACTGCGCGGTCTGCATTCCAGAGTGTCCCGTCAACGCGATTTACGCCGAAGAAGACGTACCCGCTGACCAGCAACACATGACGGCCCTGAACGTCGAGCTGGCCAAGCTGCCCACTTGGAAAAGCATCACCAAACGCAAAATTCCTTTGGCCGATGCGGACGACTGGAAAGACCAAACCGGCAAGCTCAAGGAGCTGGTGCGTTAAACAATGAACGATTCGCTACTCAACTCCAGCACCGCAACCCAGAACATAGAAACTGATGCGGTGATTGTGGGAGCCGGTCCTGTTGGCTTGTTTCAAGTGTTTGAGCTGGGTCTGCTGGAAATCAAGGCCCACATCATTGACTCCTTGGCCTACCCCGGCGGCCAGCCCATGGAGCTCTACCCAGACAAGCCCATTTACGACATTCCTGCCGTACCGGTGTGCACCGGCAAAGAGCTGACCGACGCCTTGATGAAGCAAATTGAGCCGTTTGGGGCCACCTTTCACCTGGGTCAAGAGGTGTCAGTGGTTGAAAAGCAGGCCGATGGTCGGTTTTTTATAGAAACCTCCAAAGGCACTCGCTTTTTAACCAAAACCATCTTCATTGCGGCTGGTGTGGGCTCGTTTCAGCCGCGCACCCTTAAGGTGGATGGCATTGAGGCCTTTGACAACACGCAGTTGTTTTATAGGGTTAAAAACCCGGCCGACTTTGCCGGCAAAAACCTCATCATCGTGGGCGGCGGCGACTCTGCTTTGGACTGGACGCTGAACTTTGTGGCCGAAGGCCCCAACAAAGCTGAAAGCGTCATCTTGATCCACCGCCGCGACGGCTTTAAGGCGGCTCCTGCCAACGTGGCCAAAATGAGAGAGCTGTGCGACCAATACGAAATGCAGTTCATCGTGGGTCAAATCACCGGGTTTGAAGAAAGCCTAGGCCAGCTCAAAACCGTCAAGGTCACTGGTGGCGACGGTGTGACCCGCGTGGTACCCGCCGATGTGCTGCTGGTGTTTTTTGGCCTGTCTCCCAAGCTGGGTCCCATTGCCGATTGGGGCTTGGACATTGAGCGCAAGCAGTTGGTGGTGGACACCGAAAGGTTTTCTACCAATGTGGAAGGCATTTTTGCTGTGGGCGACATCAACACCTACCCCGGCAAGAAAAAGCTGATTTTGTCGGGCTTTCATGAGTGCGCCTTGGCGGCCTTTGGGTCCATGCCCATCATCAACCCCGACAAAAAAGTGCATTTGCAATACACCACCACCAGCCCCAAGCTGCATAAGGTTTTGGGTGTGGAATCGCCGGTATTTGACTAAGCCCCTGCGCTTAGCGACGCTTAGCGCAACAAGTGCATGGCTTGGGGAGCATGCCCATGATTGAGCGGCCCATGCCCTTGGCCTGTGGTCACCCCAGCACCCGCCTCTATAGCCGCCACAATGTAGTGTCGCGCCTGCTGCACGGCTTCTTGCAAAGGCAAGCCCAAAGCCAAATGCGCCGCAATGGCCGAAGACAAAGTACAGCCCGTGCCGTGCACATTGCGGCTTGCAATGCGCGGACTTTGCAAGGTCAGCAAGGGCTGGCCCGTTTGCAGCAACACATCCACCACCTGAGCGCCCTGCAAATGTCCTCCTTTAAGCAAAGTTGCCTGCGCACCAAGGTCGCACAGCGCTTGCGCTGCGGCGGGCAAAGCGTCTATGCCATCAATGGGACGGCCCAACAGCCATTCGGCCTCATCGAGGTTGGGCGTGACCAAGCTCACCAGCGGAAACAACTCGTTCACCAGCACAGCCATGGTGTCTGCGGCAATCAAACGGTCGCCACTGGTGGCCACCATCACAGGGTCCAGCACCACCCGCTGAAGCTTAAATTTTTGAATGGCTTGCGCCACCACGCGCACCAGCTCGGGCGAATGCAGCATGCCAATCTTGACTGCATCCACACCAATGTCTTCCAGCACCGCCTCTATTTGGGCGGCCAGCATATCGGCGGGCAAGGCGTGTATGGCACGCACGCCCAGGGTGTTTTGGGCGGTGACGGCGGTGATGGCGGTCATGCCGTAACAGCCCAGCGCACCAAAGGTTTTCAGGTCGGCCTGAATACCTGCACCCCCACCGCTGTCCGAACCCGCAATACTCAAGACTCGGGGGTAATGGACGGGCGTTGCATGGGGGGTATGGGATGGGTCATTCATAAGCAAAATTATCAGGGCTGGACATGAGCACTCCCTCCACATTGCGTTGCGTGGTGCTTGGGGCGGGCATTATGGGCCGCCTGATGGCTTGGCAATTGGCACGTCAAGGTCATGACGTGTCGGTTTACGAGGCTGGCAGCCCTGACGCTCAGGGCTCGCCCGCAAGGGTGGCTGCGGCCATGTTGGCGCCCTTGGCAGAGTCTGCCATTACCGAAGCCTCTGTGGTGCGGATGGGTCACTATGCGCTTGGGCGCTGGCCGGAACTGTTGGCGCAGTTGTCCAGCCCCGTGTTTTTTCAGCAAAGCGGCACCCTGATTTTGTGGCACCGCCAAGATGCGCCCGAGGCGCAGCGCTTTACCCGTTTGCTGCAGACCACCCAACAGCAATTGCCCGAACTCCCCCCTATGCAAATGCTGGACTCTTCGGGCGTGCAGGCTTTAGAGCCCAGCTTAGAACAGCGGTTTACCCAAGGCGTGTACCTGCCCGGCGAGGGGCAGTTAGATAACAGGCAGCTGCTGCAAGCCCTGCTTCACGAGCTGGAACAACTGGGTGTGGCCCTGCACTGGAACAGCCCGCGCGAGCCCCAAGACTTTGCCGCAAGCGCTGGCGGGCAAGCCACTTTCGACTGGATAGTGGATTGCCGTGGCATGGGCGCTGATCAATGGGCACAGCTTAGAGGGGTGCGGGGTGAGGTGGCGCGCATACATGCCCCAGATGTGCAACTTAGCCGTCCAACGCGTTTGATACACCCGCGTTACCCCATATATATTGCGCCCAAACCAGACGGCTTGTTTGTGATTGGCGCCACCGAAATTGAAAGCAACGATCGCTCGCCCCCCAGCGTGCGCTCCACATTAGAGCTACTGAGCGCGGCCTATGCGGTGCACCCGGGTTTTGCCGAAGGCCGCATTGTGGAAATTGCCACCCAGTGCCGCCCTACCCTGCCCGATAATCTGCCCGCCATGCGCCTCACCCCATCGACAAACTCTCAACCCCACGTGCTCGCCATCAACGGCCTTTACCGACATGGGTTCATGATTTCTCCTGCTCTATTGGATGTAGCGTTGGAGTGCATGCAACAAGGTTCATCGGCTTTGGGCGCCAAGCTGGACCTGAACATCACCTCATCAGGCCATGACGCTTAAGGTCTTGATCAACCGCCAGCCGCACCAATTGCATCAGGATGCCACCGTGGCACAGGCTATAGCGGCCCTCAACCCACGGCCGCCTTTTGCGGTGGCCGTCAATACCCAGTTTGTGCCCAAGTCTGAATACGCGAACCGACTCTTGGCTCAAGATGACGAAGTGGAAATCATTGCGCCTGTGACGGGCGGCTAGACTCGGGTTTTACGCCCACTTATGACTCCTCGCGCTCCAGACCCCCTCGTTCTTTACGGCGAAACGTTTCACAGCCGCTTGCTGCTCGGTACATCGCGTTACCCATCGCCTGCGGTTCTTCAGTCGGCCATTGAGGTGTCCCAACCTTGCATGCTCACGGCGTCTTTGCGTCGGCAAAGCGCCCAAACCCAAGAGCATGGCCAAAGCTTTTGGCAGCTGCTCAAAGCATTCAATATTCCGGTGCTGCCCAACACCGCGGGCTGTCACAGCATCCAAGAGGTCATGACCACCGCGCAAATGGCGCGAGAAGTGTTTGAAACACCTTGGATCAAGTTGGAGCTTATTGGCGACGACTACACATTGCAACCTGACACCCTCAATTTGGTTCAGGCCGCCACCCTGCTGATTCAAGAAGGTTTTAAGGTTTTGCCCTACTGCACCGAAGACTTGGTGCTCTGCCAAAAGCTGGTGGATGCGGGTTGCCAAGCCGTGATGCCTTGGGCCGCCCCCATTGGTACGGGCAAAGGCCCCGTCAACCCCTATGCCATGCGCATGCTGCGCGACCGCCTTAAGGTCCCCATGATTGTGGACGCAGGTTTGGGTAAACCTTCTCACGCCTGCCAGGTGATGGAGTGGGGCTACGACGGGGTGTTGCTCAATACCGCCGTGGCTTTGGCGCAGGACCCCGTGGTCATGGCGGGCGCTTTTGCCGGGGCCACGCAGGCCGGGCGAGATGCCTGGTTGGCGGGCGCCATGGTGGAGCAAGACTCTGCACAGCCCAGCACGCCGGTCATGGGCACGCCTTTTTGGCACCAGCCCTAGACCCTTTACAACTGAACATGGACCCGCGCCTTTTAAGTTCTGAAGAACAGGCCCTAAGCCACGCCATAGTCCAAGCCCACCATGCGCGTATGGGTCTGCCTGTGGTGGACGCGCCGTCGAAATCGCCGCATGGCGCTTTGGAGTCCAAGGCATTCGAGCAAGCCCACTCGGTATACCGTGCGGCCAAGGTGGCCTGCCTTGACATGGGGTTTATTGAGTCCGATGCCGAATGCGTGGCCCGCGCATGGCAAGCCCAATCTGAAAGGCTTGATGAATGCGACGCCTCCCTTTGGCCGCATGAACCGGTGGACTTTGGCATTCGCTTGGACTCGGCACAGCCTCATGGCCCTGCATTTGCGCCCTGCCCGCACAAGCTTGGGCTTTATGCCGTGCTGCCCGATGCCGTTTGGGTGGCTCGAATGGCTCAAGCGGGCGTGCCCACCGTGCAGTTGCGATTTAAGTCTGAAGATGCTCAAGCCATTCAGCGTGAAGTTATCGCTGCGGTTAAAGCCGTGCAAGGCACGGGCGCGTTGCTGTTTATCAACGACCACTGGCAGGCTGCAATAGAAGCCGGAGCCTACGGTGTGCATTTGGGGCAAGAAGATTTGGACACCGCCCCACTTGAACAACTGCGTGTCTCAGGCATCCGCTTGGGTTTGTCATCTCACGGCTACGCCGAAATGCTGCGTGCCCACGCCGTGCGACCCAGCTACTTGGCTATGGGGGCGGTGTTTCCCACCACACTCAAACGCATGGCCACAGCACCACAGGGTTTGGGGCGTTTACATGCCTATGCGCGCCTCATGCAGCACTACCCCCTGGTGGCCATTGGTGGCATAGGAGCGGAACAATTTGCTGAGGTGCTTGAAACGGGCGTGGGGTCTATTGCGGTGGTCAGAGCCTTGGTGGCTACAGACCTAGCCACAGACCAGCCAGAGGTACAAGCCCAGCGGCTTATGAAGCTGATGGTGCAGCGCTAGAGCTCACAACGCTAGAGCTGTCTGGGGCCAAATCTTTTAACTGAAGGGGCAACACCAAAGTAAAGCGAGACCCCTCGCCCACTTTTGACTCCAGCTCGATAACGCCCGACATCAACTCAGCCAAAGCCTTAGACAGCGCCAAGCCCAAACCTGTGCCCCCGTGCTCGTAGCTCACCCGCTCATCGGCCTGACGGAATTTTTCAAACACCATTTCATGCTTGTGCTCCGGAATGCCCGGGCCGGTATCCACCACGCTGAAGCTGATGTGTGTGGTGGTCACGGACACCTCTAAAGCCACATAGCCGTTTTGAGTGAACTTGAGGGCGTTAGATAGCAAATTGTTCAAAATTTGCTTGAGCCGCAAACCATCACACCAAATCATTTCGGGTACATCTGGGTTCACCTGTACCCTGAATTCCAGGTTTTTGCTCGCAGCCGTTACCCCAAAAAGGTCGGTACAAGACTTCACCAAGGTGCGCACATTGTTGGATTCCAAGGTAATGGCCATGGCACCCGTCTCAGCCTTGGCGAAGTCCAAAATTTCAGACAACAAAGAATTTAAGTGCTCTGCACCACGGCGAATCAAACCCGCTTGCTCTTTTTGGTTGGGCTTTTCTAAGCGCGCTTCCAGAAGCTCGGCAAAACCGCGAATGCTGGTTAAGGGTGTGCGTAGTTCATGCGAAATAGCGGCCAAAAACTCACTCTTGGCTTTGTTGGCGGCCAAGGCTTTTTGCTCACTGTCCTTAAGGGCTGCATTTTGTTCTTCCATGTGCCGCAAGCTGGCGAGCAACATCAAGGCAGACAAAGACACCGCCAAGGTGAAAGCCAAACACAACAACACGGCAGCAAAAGAGGAGCCGCGCCATTCAACCAAAGCTTCTTGCGTGGTGGTGGAAACAAAAACAGCCAACGGGTAGTCGCCTATACGGTGGTAAGCAATGATGCGTTCTTTGTTGTCAACGCCGCTCACACGCACATAGCTGCCCTCTTTTTGGACCAAACTTTCTTGCAAACCGCTGTTGTTGGGCACTAGGCCGCCTATTTCTGTGGCCTGCCCGCCTAAGACACGGGCTCGGATCACCCGGTCATCACCAAATAAAGACACGGCCCCCTCTGAACCCAAATCCACACTGGCAAAGATTTCTTCAATATAGCTTGGGTTCAAGGAGGCCACGGCCACGCCCAATTTTTTATCTTGCCGTTCAATCACTCTAGACAGCTGAATCGTCCATTTTTTTGACACTTTTCCCAGCACGGGCTTGCCAATGAACAGACCATCTTTTGAAAATTGACCCGAAACAGATTGCTTGGTTTCAGGATCTAGGTGCGACTTTATGTGCTCGCGTTGGGACAAATCAATCGCGCCAGTCCTAGACCGGTCAGTATCCAAATTGCTGGCAATAAAAATACCCGCTTCATCAACATGCGAGAGCTGGCTGAGAATTTTTGGTACCAAACCTGTTTCATTTGCAAAGCGAACATAGTCATTTTTTGAAATGTTACCTTGCACCACCTCATCAGCCATCCGAATCGTGGCCTGATCTACAGTAGCCAACAAACGGTTGATTTGCTCTTGAAAGCTTTTGGCAAGGTTGGCGTTGTTTTTAATTTGAGAGGCAATGGCTTCTTGGCGGTTGAACCATACTTCAAGCGCTGTAACGGACCAAGCCATCACCACAATCAGCACACAAACCCCCACCACTAGGGGCTTGGTGCGGTTTACCTCAGAACTGGAGAACCCCAACCAACTGGGCATACCAAAGTGGTTGGATTTGGCTGCTGGTTCAGTTTTTTTCATGGCGCCCAGTTTAAAGGATGGTGGCCTGTATCAGCTATTGGTCAATTTTCATCTCGCGGATGACGCTGCG
>Ga0114972_10003761_pt1 | contig 11333 bp, 5 predicted proteins | sample M_140807_EF_Meta_FD_87354 | JGI IMG/M metagenome (GOLD analysis project Ga0114972, IMG submission 87354) | Freshwater microbial communities from Lake Montjoie, Canada to study carbon cycling - M_140807_EF_MetaG | ecosystem: Environmental > Aquatic > Freshwater > Lake | place: Lake Montjoie... | reverse complement strand
TTTTGCGGTCAAGAATGGCGATGCGAGCAATCTAGTCGAGACATTACGAGCGTTGATACCATCGTCGAATACAGCAGTGGGTGCAGCGGGTGGTCCTCAGCTTTCGAGCAACCCTGAGGACAATTCGCTCTTGCCGCTTCGATTCACCGTCGACAATCGGGGAAACAACATCATTGCGATTGGGTCTGAGGGAGATCTGAAGATTGTCGAGGCCTTGATTCTGCGGCTTGACGAGGGTGAGGCTTCGAAGCGTAAGAGCATGGTGTATCAATTGAAGAATTCACCTGCGATCGATGTAGCTACTGCGATCAATCAGTTTTTGCAGAGCAAGAGGATCGTCGAATTGGCGGCGCCTGGGGTGAACAACCCATTCGATCAGCTCGATCGAGAGGTCGTCGTTGTTCCTGAGCCGGTTCAGAACAAATTGATCCTCAGCGCCACTCCGAGGTACTATGATGAAATCGCACAGCTGATTCAGAGGCTCGATGATCAGCCGCCTCAGGTCATGATCCAAGTGATGATTGCTGAGATTCTGCTCGGCAACACCGATGAGTTTGGGATCGAGGTGGGGATTCAGGATTCGGTCCTTTTTGATCGCAGTCTGCTTGGGAATCTTGTGACGACGACCGCCACGACAACGACTTCGACACAGGCTGGGGTCGTTACCGCGACAAGTCAGGACATCGTCGCTGCGACGAACAATCCCGGCTTTAACTTCAATAACACCGATCCTTTGGGGAATAGTGCTTCCTCAAAGGCGTTGCAGCGATCCGCCTTGGTCGGTGGCCAGGGCCTTTCGAACTTTGCGGTTGGTCGTGCCAACGAAGAGCTTGGCTTTGGTGGTTTGGTTCTATCGGCCAGCAGCGAGAACGTGAGTTTCTTGCTCAGAGCGCTTCAGGAGACGCGGCGTCTGGAGATCCTCTCGAGGCCGCAAGTACTCACGCTGGACAACCAGCAAGCGTTCATCCAGGTCGGTCAACGCGTTCCCCGAATCGCCGGTACGAGCGTCAATCAATTCGGTGTTCAGAACCAGCTGACGCTCGAGAATGTCGGATTGATTATCGGAGTCACCCCGCGGATCAGTCCCGAAGGGAATGTCGTCATGGAGATCGACGCCGAGAAGTCCAAGCTTGGGCCAGAGGCTGAGGGGATTCCAATATTCATTTCCCAGAATGGAAACGTGGTCCGGTCGCCGAGAATCGACACGATCACCGCGCAGGCCACGGTCAGCGCTGCCGACGGTGAGACCATCATTCTCGGTGGGCTCCTTATCCTTAAAAAAAGTAAACGGCACCGTCAGGTTCCTTGGTTGGGAGATATCCCGATCTTGAAATACCTCTTTAGCTACGACTATTTTGATGAGAATCGGACAGAGCTGCTCATCATCATGACACCGCACATCGTAAGAAACCCCGGGGACATGGAGCGGCTCAAACAAGCTGAGTTTGCGAGGGTCAGTTGGTGCGAGGCCGATATCTTTGCGATGCATGGAGACGTCTTTCCAAAAACCGGCATGATTCAAGAGTGGCAAGATGAAGACGATTCGGTGCCAGTGATCTATCCTGACGTCGATCCACGGGGTGCTTTGCAGTCGAACACCAAGACCGACAGTATCCTGCAACGTATGGCCGGTCCGGAATACTACCAAGTTCAACCGGGACCGGCCCAAGCCGGACAGGCGCAAGGAGGACAGGCAGCCACTGTTTATCCAGGAGAACTGCCCGCTCCGGTAGTGATCGCCAATCCGATGCCAGTCCCATCGGCGATGGGGACGGCATCGGGGTCGACACCAACGGCTCCTTCGACCAAGCCTTCAGCGGGCTTGTTGCGATTGCCCCGAACGATTAAGCCAGCACCTTAAGATCCCGCTAGTACACAACCATCGGCTCCAAGGAACCAGCGATGAACCAACGACCGTCCTATTTAGAGATTTGGAGCTGTCTAGCGCTCCTGGTCGCGACGGCGTTTCCCATCGGTTGTCAATTCGCCCCAAAGAAAACGCCTTCGGGTTGGAATTGGGGATCAGAGGAAAAGCTAGTTGTTCCGGATCGTATTTTAGCGATCTGGACCGATACGGTATTGCGGCAACCCAACCAACCAGGAGTGAGGGGTTTTGGCGGTCGCGTTTTCTTTTACGAGAAAGAGCAGAGCGATCCGATTGAAGTCGACGGGAAGCTGGTTGTTTTTGTATTCGACGGGGACGACCATGATCCTGACAATCAAAAGCCGTTACGCAAGTACGTGATTGAAGCGGATGATTTTTCCAAGCACATGAGCAAGACCTCGATTGGTCCTGCGTACAGCGTTTGGCTCCCTTGGGGAGACGTCAAGGGTCCGACGATGCGGCTTAGTATCATCGCACGTTTTGAGGGGCGAAAAGGGGGGACGACACTTTCGGATCCGACGATCAAGTTGCTTCCTGGGGTGGAGGGCAAGGTGCGGAAGAATACGCCTTCTCCGAGCGACAAGCCAGCAGCGGAGTTCCCACAGCAAGCCGTGGCCGGGGGCGTACAGCGAGCCGGTTACACCGAGCCGACGAAGCCTGCTGGCGCGAATCAGATGCCGGAGCGTTTGATCGAGCCTGAACGAAGGACCCAGACGATTGAAGTTCCACCGTCGTTTCAGCGACATTTTCAGGGTTCGGATGTTTCGCCGGTTCTCCAAGGCGCAGGCCCGATGAATCCTGAAATCACTAGATCTCAAGTCACGACGGAGGTGATCGACGCGCGAAGCCAGAAGCTTGGGACCTTCAAGAAGGCATTTGTTGAGCCTGCGGCCCCTGCGCGTCCGCTGACCAAATCTCCTGCGAGTCGTTTGGAGATTTTGCGTAGCGGAAAATCGCTAAGCAAGAAAATTTCGGATTCGACTCCGAGTAACGACACGCAGACGAGCGAGCCCTAGTTGACACCCGTTCTTTGGGTTTGATGGGTTGAGCTCAATGGTTCAGGCCAGTGCCGACCCCGTATAGGCCCAGTGCTGGCCCTGAGCTTGCATGAATCAGGGCGGATTGATTTTGGATTGGATGAGTTCGATGGCGCGGAGGAGTTGAGTGTCTTGGGAAATCTGCTCGTCGTTTGGGTCTTCGACTCTGGATAGGGGATGATTGGCAAGGACCCCATTTCTAAGTGGGTCGCTACGTCTGCGCATTCTTTCGGATGCGATCGCAAGCTGTTTTTGATCGAGGGTGATTTCAGCTCCGGGGCTAGGTTCCACACCCCACTGGTCATCATCCGTGTCCTTTGGTCTTTTATGAATTCGGCGGCCGCTGGGGGGGAAGTAATAGGCGGTGGTGAAGCGGATCGCGGCGCGGCCACCTTCGATCGGGATCACGCTTTGAACATTTCCTTTTCCGTATGATCGTTGGCCGACGATGATGGCACGATTTCGATCTTTCAAGCAGGCCGCAACGACTTCGCTAGCGCTAGCTGAGTTTTCGTTGATCAGCACAGCGACAGGCAGGTTGTCAGGTACGATGGTTCCGGGTTTAGCGTTGGCCGACTCGATCTTGGTCATGCCACGGCCTTGGGTAGCGACGATTAGTCCGTCGTCGAGGAACAGATCGCAGACATCGACGGCCGTGTTCAATAATCCACCGCCATTGTCACGGAGGTCCAGGATGATTGCGTCGATTTGCCCGCGCAGTGGCTTCAGGGCGTTTTCGATTTCCATTGCTGTTTTTTCGCCGAAGAGGTTGGCGTGAAGGTACGCGATTCGAGGAGCGGTTTGGAGTTTGAAGTCCCAGGTTCCGTCGGCTAAGCGTCGATCACCCGAGACGCTTTGGGTATCGATAAACTCTCTGGTTGCTTGGATGTCGATCCTCTGGCCTGCTCGATCGATACCTAAACGGACTTGGGAGCCGACGGATCCGGAGATCCTTTTGGAGACCTCGGAGGTATCGATCGATGCGGTGTCTACTCCGTCGACCTCGACGATCAAGTCGCCTGGTAGCAGTCCGGCTTTGAAGGCAGGAGAGTTAAAGAGTGTCGCGATCACGGTGATCGCAGGCCGGATCGGAGGGCCTTCGACCTGCACACCTAAACCAGCGTAACGCTGCTCAAAAATCGAATTGAATCGACCTAGGGACTCTTCGGAAACATACGAGGAGTTGGGGTCTAGGGATTCGAGCATCCCCTGCAGAGCTGCGTTTTTCAGGTCGCTTTTCGAGACTGGATCGACGTAGGAGTTCGAGACAAGCTCGATGGCGTAGGCCAAATCACGAGCATGCCGATAGCGGGCAGAGTTGGCGTAGCATGCCAAGCAAACCAGTAGGGCAGCGAGGAGTATTTTCAGGCTCTTGTGGCTCATTTCGATCCGCTCGTGATGGGCTACTGTGATGGACTATTTGGAGCCCAAGGACCAGCGACTAGGACTCCTGCAGGTAGGGTTTTTATGCTACGATGCCGAGCATGAATTCTACAGATCCGCGCGATCGCGACGCTATTGTATCCGAATATTTCGAGCAATTGCCCTATGCCCCTTATCCGGTCCAGGAAGATGCCCTGATCGCTTGGTTTTCCTCCGACCAAGGCGTTTTGGTTTGTGCACCGACCGGGACCGGCAAAACGCTCATCGCTGAGGGGGCGATTTACGAAGCGTTGCGGACTGGTCGCAAGTGTTACTACACCACACCGCTGATCGCGTTAACGGACCAGAAGCTCCAGGAGCTCCAAGCTTCGGCAATGCGGTGGGGTTATCCAGCCAATTCGATAGGACTCGTTACTGGTAATCGCAAGGTCAATCCAAATGCGCCGATTCTAGTGGTTGTTGCCGAAATTCTTTTGAATCGGCTCTTGCATCACGATCAGGCTTGGGTCGAGGGTGTAGACTCAGTGATCATGGATGAGTTCCACAGTTTCAACGATCCGGAGCGTGGGATTGTCTGGGAGCTGAGCATCGGGATGCTACCCAAGCATGTGCGGTTGATGCTTCTTTCTGCGACGATCGGCAATAGCGTCGAGTTCTGTTCTTGGTTGCATCGGGCTCATGGGCGAAATTTGGAATTGGTGCAGGGTACAGAGCGGAAGGTGCCTTTGCAGTTCGAGTGGGTCGAGGATTTGTACTTGGACGAACAGCTCGAGAAGATCTCAGAAGGGGACGATGTTCGCAGGCGGACTCCCGGTTTGGTTTTTTGTTTCAATCGAGACCAATGTTGGCAAGTCGCTGAGTTGCTCAAGGGGCGGAAGCTCATCGACAAAGAGCGTCAGGCGATAATCACCAAACGGCTTGAGGGGATCCCACTCGGAGAGGGTGCTGGGCCGAAGATCAAGCAGATCCTCATCCGTGGTGTTGGGATCCACCATGCGGGGATCATGCCCAAGTACCGTCGGCTGGTCGAGCAGCTGTTTCAGGAGAAGTTATTGAGTGTGTGCGTTTGTACCGAGACTCTCTCGGCTGGTATCAATTTGCCTGCTCGATGCGTGGTTTTGCCGAACTTGGTCAAGGGTCCATACGGAAAAAAGAAGCTCATCGATTCTGCTTCGGCACAGCAGATCTTTGGGCGTGCGGGAAGACCGCAGTATGATCGCGAAGGTTTCGTGTATGCATTGGCCCACGAAGACGACGTGAAGTATTACCGTTGGAGGTTGCAATACGATCAGATTCCCGAGGACACGAAAGATCCGAATCTGATCAAGGCCAAGAAGCAGCTTAAAAAGAAAATGCCAACGCATCGACAGGGGGAGACCTATTGGACCAAAGAGCAATTCCAAAAATTGGTCACGGCCCCGGCGGCGCATCTTGCTAGCCGTGGTCCCCTGCCCTGGAGGCTTTTAGCGACGATGCTCATCGAGGATCCCCAGGTTCAGCCGCTTAGAGATTTGGTTGGTCGTCGCTTGCTCTCGCCGAGCGATTTGGTCAATGGGCAAAAAGAGCTCAATCGGATGCTCGTAACGCTCTGGACGGCTGGGTTCCTAGAACTAATTCCTACTCCTAAGATCGCGAAAAATCCGGCAAGCAACCAGACGGTGTCAGGGGACAAGAAATCCTCTCCCAAGGAATCCATAACTGGTTGGCTCAAGTACGCTTTGCCTGCTGGGCAATTGGAGTCTGCGGCAGAGCAGACCGATGATGACGAGGAAAGCACTACGGAATTAAACACCGAGGAGGCTGGTTCTCGGGGGTATGATTTAGAGAATTATCGCCCCGAGAGGATCGAGGCCAAGCCGCGTTTGGAGCTTCTTTGCGAGCTACGCAGCGTCAATCCGATCTACGGTTTGTATGTGATCCAGCAGATGCAGTTTGCCGATCCAATCGAGCGGATCCAAGTCTTGGAGAGTGTTTTAGAGTTGCCCGCGAACATCAGCAAATTGGTTCCCGTGCCGGGGCCAGACCAGTTGCCCTTTGGCCCGTTGGCACAGCAGCATTTGCATCCTCGGTTGCTGGAACTCGGGTTGGCCGGAGTCCAAGAGATTACAGGCCAGTCGCCCGAGGATGAGGAATCCGAGGAGGGCTCTGGACTTGGAGATACCAAGCCGAGTCGGCCCTGGGATCGATCCGATGGGCCAGTGCCCAGGCCGCTGGCGTTGGGAGAAAAGCTGCGTCGAATGTTCGATTATGATTTTCCAGGCGTGCACGATGTGTACACGCGAAGCGTCTGGGTTGTTGGCGAACTGCTTTCATTCGAGGGGGACTTCAACAAGTACATCGTCACGCGAGGTCTTCAAAAGCATGAGGGGATGCTCTTCAGGCATGTCCTTAGGTTCGTCTTGCTAGTCAACGAAATTAGTTGCATCGCTCCAGAGGATTCTACACCCGAGGAATGGGAGGAGCCCTTCGATCGTTTGGCAGAAACTCTTATGGAATGTTGTCGGAGGGTCGATCCAGAGAGCACCGACGAGATCGTTCAAGAGTTGACAGACCGGCAGAATCGGATTGTGCATGGTCGCGTATCTCCGGGTAAGTGATTGCAATGACCCTTGATCCGGCGATGCTTTCGATAGGGAATTGGTTGCTTTTGGCGCTGGCTGCTTTTGGAATCGGAATCACCAAGAGTGGTTTTTCGGGGGTGAGCCTAGTCCACGTGCTGATCTTCGCGTATGTTTTTGGTGCGAAGGCCTCGACGGGTGTTGTGCTACCGATGCTCATCGTTGGGGATACCATGGCGATGCTGATGTTTGGCCAGCATGCCGATTGGGGTTACGTGCGACGCATGTTTCCGCCGGCGATCGTTGGAGTCGTGGTCGCTTGGCTGTTGATGGATGTGATGAGCGAGTCCTATTACCGTCCGACGATTGGCTGCATCATCCTCGGCTTGGCGCTTGTGCAACTGGCTCGTATGTTCCGCGAAGATTGGTTTACCAAGGTTCCTCATAGCAAGCTATTTGCATGGGGCATGGGAATTCTCGTTGGCATAACGACCATGTTAGCTAACGCTGCTGGCCCGGTTTTCGGCATATTTTTGATTGCCATCGGGCTACCCAAGAAAGAGTTTGTTGGCACAGCCGCTTGGTTTTTTCTTTTGCTCAATGTGGTCAAGATTCCCTTTAGCTGGAATCTTGGGCTCATACGCTCTGACACCCTTGCGCTGAACGTGATATTTCTGCCGCTGATCTGGTTGGGGCTCAAAGCAGGCAGTAACTTAGTCAAAAAAATAAATCAAAGAGGGTTCGAAGCGGGGATAATCATCCTTGCGGTTATCTCCGCCGCTTCTCTACTTTTGTTTTGAATAAATCTCCTGCAACTTCTGCGATTTTCAACTACTCAGGTTGCCCTTGCAATCCATCCTTCATACCACCCATGATGTACCAAAGTGGGCCATCGATTGTGTAGGAGACAAATCGAACAGCTCCATCTGCGAAACACATATGAAGACCACCCGAGTGCATGCTATGGAATTTGCTTGCATCACCTGACTGTAGAGTTTTCAAGCCGGGAGACCAAGGGTATGGTAGCATGAATCTCGTATATTGGCCGTTTGCTGAAATCCACCAAAACGAGTTGAGCCTACCTGAGAATGTTTCTGGCTTCCGCCAGCTACCGGTCACTTCTCCAAATAGAAACGTATTTGATAATCCGTCCTTGATCTCCGCAATTTGGGTCTTGGATCGGATTCCAAAAACCCCATTCAGGTCGTCAGGGGTCAAACCAAGCCTGCCCAAATTTGCACCAAAAGGTGCGGCTCCATCCAATTCTTTCGACCCAGTTTTTCCAGACCGCCCCATGCAACCAAGATAGTTTGTTTTTCCCATGGTTTGGTGCCAAGCGGCATTTGGAGTAGTTTCTTCGATAAGCCAATGGAACGGAGATGCATTGATCGAGGTTGTCCACGCTTGGTTTACAAAGACTGATTGGGTAGCGTCTGATGAACTCGCATCGGAAGGACATAAGTACAGTGGGATTTGGTACTGCCCAGCGTCCCATGCGGGAGTCTTTGTCCAGTACGTATTCATTTTCTGCTGCATCGAACCCACCGGAGCACCAACACCAGAGCTGTCGACGCTTAAATTCACCGAGGATTGCAATGTACTCCAAATTTGGTTAGCTTCGATGAACGGCAGAAGGAGTGCCAGGTGCCCAATGCCGGAATGCTGGTCTTTTTGAAAGTTGTAAGGATTGGGGGGAACAGCCCCGGGGAATGGTGCGTTTTGTGGTCCTGGGAGCAATGCGCCTGGCGGAAGTCGCTTGTTAACGTTTTCAAAGTTCTGTGTCGCCATTCCAATTTGGCGAAGATTGTTCGTGCAACTCATCCGCCTTGCGGCTTCGCGAGCCGCCTGCACGGCTGGCAAAAGCATACCAACCAGCAAACCGATGATCGCAATCACCACCAGCAATTCCACAAGAGTGAAACCTCGCCTTGCCCACATCGTCGACCTACTCATAGCATTCACCGTTTCGCCTTGGTTAATCGGTTTAAAGCCGCGTTGAGCAATAAAAAACGTTGCCAATCGCGACGCTAGGTCGGTCCGTCGACGTCTGAATTCAATTCTTTTGTCGTTTTCCTTCCTGAAAAACTACTCAGACAACCTAGGTCAAGTCTACGGGTGAGGCAAGATTTTCCACAGGTTTTTTGAAGTTCTGTGCCGTTACGATCCCTAAAGAAGGAGTATTCCGCGTTTTACTCCTTCGTAATGCGACACAATGTCGGGGTTGATGAGGGTAGGGAACCGGTTGTAAAAAAAGCAGGGGCTATTTTCTTAGCCCCTGCTTTTTTTGTTTTTGAAAAATTCTAGGCACTGCGGCTAGGCGAGGTTATTTTTTGGCTTCCCCTGCTCCGGAGAGTTCTAAGCCGCTGTCGCGTTGCTCGCCTTTGAAGTCCAATCGAGTCACCTTACCCGACTCGTCCTTAATCGCATCGATCAAGATGGTGTTCTTGCCTTCAAAGCCACCGCGTAGCAGTTCCTCGGACAGTGGGTCCTCGATGCGTTGTTCGATTGCGCGACGCAGTGGACGAGCTCCATAATCGAGGTTCGAACCTTGCTTGATGATGAAGTCTTTGGCATCATCGGTAAGTTCGATTTCGAAACCTCGTTCTCGGAGTCGTTCGCGAACCTTGGCAAGTTCGTAATCGATAACCTTTTTGAGGTCCTCGTTGTTGAGGTGTCTGAAGATGATCACGTCATCGAGACGGTTGAGAAACTCTGGGCGGAAAACTCTCTCGATCGAGTCCATGACCCGAGCTTTCATACTTTCGTAGGATGCATCGTCTGAGGGTTTTTGGAAGCCGAACGCTTGTTCGTTTTTGATCGCCTCAGCTCCAGCGTTGGTGGTCAAAATCAAGATGGTGTTTCTGAAGTCGATATTACGGCCAAAGCTATCCGTCAGGCGACCTTCTTCCATGACTTGCAAGAGCATGTTGAATACATCGGGGTGAGCCTTTTCGATCTCATCGAGAAGCACGACCGAATAGGGCCTACGACGGATCTTCTCGGTCAGCTGTCCACCTTCTTCGTAACCGACATATCCTGGAGGGGCTCCGATCAATCGGCTGACGTTGTGCTTCTCCATGTATTCGCTCATGTCGATATGGACCAGTGCATCGGCGTCGCCGAACAAGCACTCTGCCAGAGCCTTGGCAAGCAATGTTTTTCCTACGCCGGTTGGGCCTGCGAACACGAAGCAGCCGGTGGGGCGTTTCGGGTCCTTGAGCCCACTGCGGCTGCGTCGAACGGCGCGAGCCACGGCTGCCACGGCTTGCTCCTGGCTGACAACCCGTTTGTGGAGTTCTCCTTCCATGTTCATCAGGCGCAAGGAGTCTTCGGTTGAGAGTCGTGTTAGCGGGATGCCGGTCATTTTTGAGACGACTTCTGCGATGACTTCTTCGTCAACCACACCGTCGGTTTCGCGACTCTTTTCTCGCCACTCTTTGGTGATCAGTTCTTTTTTGCGCCGAAGCTTATCGGCTTGGTCGCGAAGCGCTGCGGCCTTCTCGAAGTCTTGGTTGGCGACGGCTTCTTCTTTTTCTTTGTTGAGCCGTTCGACATCCTCGTCGATGTCTTTGAGATCCGGTGGCTTGGTCATTGTGCGCAAACGTACCCTTGCTCCGGCTTCGTCGATGACATCGATGGCTTTATCGGGCAAGCATCTTGCGGTGATGTATCGCTCGCTCATTTCGACGGCAGCGGAGATTGCATCATCGGTGATTTGAACGCGGTGATGCTCTTCGTAGCGTTCTTTAAGCCCCTTGAGGATCTGGATCGTCTCGTCCTTGGAGGTCGGTTCGACGATGATCTCTTGGAAGCGTCGGGCAAGTGCGTTGTCCTTTTCGATGTACTTGCGGTACTCGTCGAGGGTCGTCGCGCCGATGCACTGAATTTCTCCACGTGCCAACGCGGGTTTGAGAACATTGGCCGCATCGATTGCACCTTCGGCCCCCCCGGCGCCAACCAGAGTGTGCAACTCATCGATAAATAGAATCGTGTTGCGAGCTCGACGAACTTCGTTCATCACCGCCTTGATCCGCTCTTCGAACTGCCCTCGATACTTGGTTCCCGCGACCATCATGGCTAGATCCAAAACGACGATTCGTTTTTCTGCCAAGATTTCCGGGACTTCGCCGTTGACGACTCGCTGTGCGAATCCCTCAACGATGGCGGTCTTTCCAACACCTGCTTCACCGAGCAGGACCGGGTTGTTCTTGGTCCGTCGACAAAGGACTTGAGTTGCACGTTCGATTTCACGCTCGCGACCTATCACCGGATCGAGCTTTCCTTGCCGTGCCAACTCGGTCAGGTCTCGTCCAAAGCTGTCCAAGGCCGGGGTCTTGCTTTTTCCACCCTTGCTCGAGGTGCTCGGTTCGCTCGCGCCCGATGAGGCTCCCTCGAGTCGACGTGGCTCTCCGTCGCCCTGATCGATGCCGTGACCCAAAAGGCTCAGCACCTCCTCCCGAACATCTTCGA
>Ga0114972_10003760_pt1 | contig 11334 bp, 9 predicted proteins | sample M_140807_EF_Meta_FD_87354 | JGI IMG/M metagenome (GOLD analysis project Ga0114972, IMG submission 87354) | Freshwater microbial communities from Lake Montjoie, Canada to study carbon cycling - M_140807_EF_MetaG | ecosystem: Environmental > Aquatic > Freshwater > Lake | place: Lake Montjoie... | reverse complement strand
TCAGCGGTTTCCTGAGTTGGAGACAAGCCGTCCGGAGATTAAGCGGATCGATCAATTGCTCGCCGACCAGATGTTCCAGGCATCGGTGGTCGCGCAAAACGCAGGCCAGCATTCACTCTCCGAGCAGATTCTCCGGGGATTCCAAGCCAGCACTCTCTCGGTTGAAACGCAGCTGAAGATCGAGCGCAGGTTGGAAGCGATTGCAGGCGTTAAGAAGGACTGCGATCAGATTATCGCATGGCTGAAAGAGGACTTGGGCAAAGCAACCGAGCCGGCCGTGGGCCAGGAGTTTGGCCCCATGATCGATGAGATTGGGACTTATTTGAACGAGGACACGCGGGTTCGTTTCGCCGACTATGTCAACCAGCGTACGGACCCAGGTTTGACGCCCGACCAGAGGATCGCTTTGGGATTCTCTGGTTGGCTCTACGGGTCGGGATTGGCTGAACGGAATTTATCGGTCGTTCGATCGGGCTACATCGCTCGAAGAATGATTTCTGACTTGCTTGCAGGGAGACGCAAGAACGACGCTTTGATACAGTCGATCATCAAGCTAGAGTCGGGCACACCCAGGTATGTGACTCGGATCTTGGAGAACATGCCTCCTGCGATTTCGACCGATGCCAGTTCGCAACTTAGCGCCCAGGTACCCAGTACGGAAAATCCACTCGAGCAGATCGATGTGCCTTTTCCCGGCAGGTACATCTTGGAGGTCCCAACCAGCAGAGAGTTGGGGGGGCGGATGGTACGTTACATGGTCCAGCTTCCAGCCGAATACAATCCTTACCGCAAGTATCCATGCATATTGGCATTGCCCAGCGAGGAGATCCCCTTTGGCGACGCGCTCGATTGGTGGACGTCTCCGGATCGTTCGAATACAAAATTGCAATGTTTCGCAGATCCGTCTCGCAACGGATACATTGTGATTTCACCTGAGTGGAACGAGATCAAGCAGCCGGTCTACAACTACACCGAGAATGAACACCAGATGATTCTCAGGCCGCTGCGAGATGCAATGCGGAGATTCAGCATCGATACGGATCGCATTTTTGTTGCAGGTCATTTCATGGGTGCCGATGCTGCTTGGGATTTGGCTTTTGCCCATCCAGACATGTGGGCAGGGGCGATCATGATCGGAGCGATCGCCAAAAAATACATCATTCAGTATTGGCCCAACTCCAGGCATGTTCCCACCTATTTTGTCAACGGTGAGTTCGACGGCGACAATCCAATGTACTTGAACGCATCGACTTGGGACAACATGCTCGATGATCGCAAGATCGATACGATGGTCACTCTTTACACGGGCCGAGGTCACGACCACTTTCAGGAAGAGCTGCCAAGGATTGTCGAGTGGATGCAGATTCCCACCAGGAGAAGGGTGGTCGCTCCCGATCGCTTCAGCGTCGTGACCAGTAGGGCTGGAGATCGGTATTTCTGGTGGTTTGAAACCACACAGCTAAATCCGGACAAACTCGTGCATCCATTGCTCGAGCCCGACCGTTGGGATGAGTACGAGATCGAGGCATCGCTGAATCGAGAGAACAATGCCGTCCGTATCGTCAAGGCGGCGGCCAAGGAATACAGCATATGGCTCAGTCCAGAAATGGTGGACTTCACTAGGAAAGTGACGATCGATGCCAAAGGGACCACTCGCAGGTATGACATCAACGGATCGACGCAGGTGATCCTCGAGGATGTGCTCGGTCGTGCAGACCGCCAGCACCCTTTCTGGGCAAGAGTCGATGCTCCTCTAAAGTAAATACCTATGTCCGATTCCAAAAGCTTAATCGATTCTGATCGTTCTTGTCGGGTTCTGGTATTGGGTGCCCATCCAGATGATGCCGAGTTCTTTGCAGGTGGACTGCTTCATGAGCACAAGCGTCGGGGGAGCGAGATCCGACTCGTGAGCGTCACCAATGGTCAGTCGGGGCATCACGAATTGAGCTCTGAAGTGCTCGTCGCTAAGAGGCGTGCAGAGGCCAGAGCATCTGGAGAGGCTCTCGGGTGCGAGTATGCGACATGGGATTTTCCAGATGGCCGTTTAGAGCCAAGCCTTGAGGTTCGCGAAGCGATTATCAGGGAGATTCGTCAGTTCAGACCTGATTTGGTGCTAACCCATCGACCTTGGGATTACCATCCGGATCACAGGGCTGTAGGCCAAGCGGTGCAGGATGCTTCCTACATGGTGATGGTACCCAAGGTAGCGCCAGGTTACAGTGTTCCGGAACGTGAGCCAGTGGTTGCATTCATGGTGGACCTTTTTACGAGGCCTGCTGCATTTCGGGCGGATTTTGTTTTCGATGCGACCGAGCATTTGGACGGTATTCTTAAGATGCTTGCTTGCCACCGCTCCCAGTTTGTCGAATGGATACCTTGGATCGAACGCATTGCTCAGGTTCCATCCGAGCCGCAAGCTTGGACGAGCTGGTTCAAGGAATTCTTCATCGAAAAGACCTCGGCAAGGGGGCAGCGATTTTGGAATAAGGATTGGGGCCCGATGCCGATGCTCATCGAGGCTTACGAAGTCTCCGAGTATGCGGGTAAGTTGTCCGCAGAGTTGCAGGGGCGATTGTTTCCAGCTTGCCGAACTGCGAACCAGAGAAGCTAGCTATGCAGACGATCGCTGTCTTGGATTTTGAAACTGCGAACCATCAGGCCAATTCGGCCTGTCAGTTGGGGATTGCGATTCTCGAGCCTTGGCAGATTGTTCGCCAGAAAAAATGGATGATTCGTCCTAGCCGTTTGTATTTTTCGCCGCGCTGTGTGGCCGTGCATGGTATCACCGCGAGCGATGTTTTGGACGCTCCGACCTGGGAGGAGATCTGGTCTGAGGTTCTTGAGTGGATCGATGGCAATGTTTTGGTCGCGCACAATGCTGGGTTTGACGCCAATGTGCTGTTGGCAACAAGTTTGCATTACGAACTAGCGGTTCCTCCTCTGGATGTGCAATGCACGCGCTTGATTTCTAAGCGGAGTTGGCCGGCTCTGCGCTCGCATTCGCTTGCATCCATGGCCGAGCATTTATCGATCGAGTTTCAGCATCATGATGCATTGGAGGATGCCAAGGTGTCAGCGAGGCTGCTCATCGAGGCGGCAACCAAGGCTGGGGCTGTGGATCTGGAGGATCTTGAAAATCGATTGGGGCTTGTTCGAGGCAGGGTATGGAGCGATCGGGTGCGTCAGCCACGGTCGGTGCGTCGTTCGAGAATCGAGACGGTGGCTGAGAGCCCAGGGCGGTATGAGCCCAAGCGTTATCGCAAAGACGGAGCGCCGCTAGAGTCCGACTCATTGCGTCGTGGCCGGCGGATCGCCGATGAAATTTTAATGCACTGCAAAGGTAGCTCGCCGATCGATGGAAAGCACTTGGTACTCCTTGGGACCCTTTTGGGTTTGGACCGCCAGGATTCATCAGCGTTCCTGAGCCAGTTGGGCGCCAACGTTCAATCGGACATTAACTTGCAGACGCAGTACGTCATCCAAGGGAATCTCAGCCAGAGCGAATCCGATGGCGAGGACTCCGAATCCTATGCAGGCTTGGCGCAGACCTTGGCCGGCATTACCTCAAGACGTCAGCGGGACATTGATACACGAAGAGAGGAAGGCCATGCGTTGACGATTTTGTCGCAGCGGCAATTGTTGGCGATGTTGCCTTCGGGAATTGCGACTGCACGAGGTGACGAGCGGTGATAGAGAAATCGAGCGAGAGTTTAGGACCCGGAACGGTCGTTGGCCTAGGTACGGACATTATCGAGTGCGATCGGATTGCCGCTATGCAAGAGAAGCACGGCGATGAATTCCTGCGGAGGGTTTTCACGGACCGAGAAATAGCTTACTGCGGCGATCGCAAAATGTCTGCCTTGCATTATGCAGGGAGGTGGGCAGCCAAGGAGGCTGTATTGAAGGTGCTCGGTACCGGCTGGGCCAAGGGGATTCAGTGGACGGATGTTGAGGTGGTGAATCTTGCCTCCGGGGCGCCATTGGTCGTACTATCGAACCGAGCCTTAGAGATCGCTAACGAACAGGGGATCAATCAAGTGCGGGTCTCGATCTCTCATTGCAAGGCCTATGCGACGGCCTTTGCGATCGGTCTCCGCTGAGCATCTCGCAAGGGATTAGGGTTTCTCTGAATTAGGGGTTTTGATCGGTTCCAGTTTAATTCCCGCATGCAGGATTTTGAGCTGGATATTGAGTTTAAGGTTATCGCATCGCTGATGAATCACTTCGGATTGGTTATTAAAAAGCAGCGACGAATTCTCTTGCGTGTAAAAGCCATTGATGGCGCTGATGAGGCTCAGCAGGTCGCTAACCGTGGACAGGTAGTGCAATTTTTCCGACTTCTTCAAAGGGTCCGCTTCTCCCAGGATATCCTTGTTGCTTTGAAGCATGCTCAGGAGACTCACCAGCGAATTCAATTCGTGAAATCGTTTTCGATAGACCCACATTTCCAAACCCAGTAGGGCAAGAAATCCAAGTATGATGTTGATTAGGATTCCTAGGAAAGCATCTAGCCCCTGGAACATTTCACTCGCATCCGTGGCATTGAAAACAAAGTCCTTGGATTGCAATTGGCGATTTTCCGTCTCGAAAAGCTTCGAGAGGTTAGCCAGGGCCGAATCGCTGATCCCGGGTCTTGCCACGAGAACATTCGGGACCGTATAGGTCAAAGTCTCCTGCATCGGAATTTCTGGTTGTTGGGAAATGTAACCCGCCGGCATTCGAAATTCTTGGGCATAACGAAGCTTTGCCGCATGGGCTCCGATGTAAGGGGACCGGAACTCGAAACCCTCGGAGAGGAGCTGCTTGATCGCTTCGACATTCCTTTCGCTGGCAACATTCACAACAACAAAGACTGCATCTACCTCCGGGGGAATCTGGTATCTGGGTTCGGATGTTCCGGGGAGTTTTGCTAGCGAGTCCCATTCGTGCCTGTACTGGACCTTCGTACCGGAGTTCCACCGGTGAAAAAACTCCTTGGCTACGCTGTGGCTTCCTTCATCTTTGACGTTGGTCAGCACGACGGATACAGGGCGGGTCTTCGGATCGATCTCTTTACGGGTCATCCACACGACGACTTCGAGGATAGGCGTCTGAAGGACGGTCAGGGAGTCCGGGACCGGGATCCCTGCTTGGATGAACGCTACATCTGCTTTTTTGGCCAAAGGGACTCCAGAGATGCGTTGAATAGCTTCGGCAGAGGAGTCCACTTTTACCGCATGCATCTTGGCCTTGCGAAAGTATCGCAGGTTTTCATCGACAAAGTCTCGCTCAGGGACAGCAACGCTCACCGAGGTGGCGAGGAAGAAGTTCCAGTAGGCCCAAATGAGGAAGCCCAAAAGAGCCAGACCGAGAAAGGCGGCTGGCAGTCGACTGACCGAGATGAAATTCCGACCTCTTAGGGCTACCTTCTGAGCCTCTTGAGCGGCTCGGTTGACTTCATCGACAGCCCCGGCGAGCCCCGAATGCCCCGGCAACTCGACGTCGATCTTCTCGCGAATTCGAACCGCCCCGTCGATGATGCCTTCGATTTTCAAGTTCATCACGGCACCAAGTAAAAATCACCGAAAAAAACGGTCAATATCCCCGCTTGGACTAGTTTAGCTCACATATTTTTCATTATACACAGTCGATACACTCAAAGATTGAGAAATTTGATGACCGATGAATCTTCGGTCTATGGCGCTAGTTCCCAGGGAGGGTACCATGGTCACACGGTTAATGGCTTGTCTTTTCTCGGCTCTTCTCGGGCTTTGTCATCTACCCCAGGACTCTCGTGCGGGGATGGTCTTCAATCTGATCGACATCGGTCAAGCAGGGGTGGGTACACAGCCCAGAACTGGCTTTCAGCAGGCAGCGGATTTTTGGTCGAGCAAATTTAACGACAATATTGTGATCAATCTAGAGATCGGAATGGCCTCTCTTGGTGGCTCAACTCTCGGTGGAACAAACCTTCAATTCGTCTCGGGGGCTTATTCGTCATTTCGAACTGCGGTACTAGCCGATTCGACATCGCCAGACGACAGCCTCTTTGCAAGCAATCTACCGACTGGCTCAAGTTTCAGCGTTTATATCAATCGGACCTCGAATAGCCCTAACGGTGCTCTGAGCGCAACGCCCTACGTAGACAACGACGGTGACGCGAATAACACGTCCGTATTTCTAGCTCGCGCCAATGCGAAAGCACTCGGGCTGATTGCTGCAAATAATTCAGCCGTGGATGCCAGGATTCAGTTCAACTCCAATTTCAATTTCGACTACGATCGAACCAATGGGATTTCGTCGAATGCCTTCGATTTCGTAGGAATTGCAATCCATGAGATCGGTCATGCAATGGGCTTTTTTAGCGGAGTTGATCTGTTGGATGGCAATGCTGCTACTGGCTACCGAGATGATGAGTACAACGTTGTAGCTCCACTTGATTTCACACGGTTCTCTGCGGCAAGCCGATCCGCAGGTGCCAACATCGACTGGACTGCGGATGGTCGTTCGAAGTATTTTTCGGTAGATGGCGGAACCACTGTCGCAGTCGATAACGCTTGGTCTCTAGGGGTTACCTATGGAGACGGTAGGCAGGCGAGCCACTGGAAGGACGGACTCGGCCGGGGGATCATGGACCCGACTTTTGCTCCAGGTGAACTAGGGGTGGTAACGAACCTAGACCTTCGAGCCTTTGATGTCATTGGCTTCAACTCGTCGGCTGTCCCCGAACCGACCAGCATCGCAATCTTCGCGGGTGGCCTGGGCATGCTGGCAATCGCCCGCCGAAGAGGAAAAGCGACTACCTAGGCTTTGCAGCTTCCCTCGCTTGACACTCCATCCAAGTTCTGTTGAACGTTGGTTGACTCCTGGCCGATGAACCGGGTATTGATCGGTCTTTGACCCAAGGTGTTCACGGAATTTAGGATTTATGCAAACGATCAAGTACCTTGCTTGCATTCTATGGAGCTTGTTCGTTGCTTGTCCTGTCCTGGCTCAGGATTTCTCCCAGTACCTGCATCAACCCACACAGGTCGATCCGAATGCCGATCCAAATGCCTCGTCGCCATTGGACTATCAAGGCGAATTAGCCTCGGATTACGAGGTGGTAATCCCAAGTACGATTCCGTCGCGAAAGCTACGTCGCATCGATGGCGCGGAGGTCGAGTCCCCAAAAGTCGTACGCTTCGCTTCGTCGGATCCTGGATACCGGGTTTACCGAACCAGCGAATCGATCATCAGCTACATGCCTGGAGATGGCGAGCAGTTCGGGTGGCTTGATTTCCAAACCAACCCCTATATCTCAACGACTCAATCCTCAGGTATCACGACTGCGATTGGTCTCCACCTGCTCTCGGGTCCGAATTCAGTTCCTTTACCACCGAGGCTTTGGGACTTTGTGCTCGGTTATCAAAAGCGAGACACGTTGGGTGATCGGTTCAGTTATGACCTAGCGTCGAGTATCGGGGTCTACAGCGACTTCGAGGACAGCGCGCGCGAAGGAGTCAGGCCGTTGGGGCACGCGGTGGGGTCGTTTCATCGAAGCCAGAGATTGGATTGGGTCTTTGGGGTCGATTACGTGAATCGCGACGACTACAAAATCCTACCGGTGATGGGATTTTCATGGCACAATCCGACCGGCACTGGTTGGCGTTTTGACATGGTTTTTCCTCGACCTCGCATTCAATACAGCTTAACGGATACCAGCCGACTGTATATGTCCGGTCTGCTCGGGGGGGGAACTTGGGATATCGAGATGCCCAAGGAAAAGGATGACGTAATGACCTACCGCGACCTGAGGATCCTCTTTGGACACGAGCAACTGACACCAGGTGGGAATATTGCCGCGACTGAGCTGGGACTCGTCTTCAATAGGCACTTGCAGATGCGCCACTCGCTGGAACAAGTCGACTTCGACGACGCATTCATCTTTCGTTTAGTCGCACGCCGTTAGGCTTCGGGGATAACGGGGATAAGCTGAATTGGCTTGATCCTCACCGCAACGTTTCCGAAGGTGCTGCCACCACCCAGGTCCGTCAGTCGCTCACTGGTAAGATCATTGAGGCTTTTTTTGTCGGGGCTGAGTTTCGGCCACCACTGACCTACCGAGATGACCACGCCTTGTTTTGCATCCTGGGTCACCACTGCTTTGCGTTGGATAGTCCCGTAGCGGCTTGCAACCTCGATCGGCTGGCCTTCGAGGATGCCGTACTTCTGGGCATCAGCGGGATTAACCAGCAGGGTTGGTTCTCCACCTGCGAGTTTGATAATGCTCGGGACGTTTCCCATGGTCGTGTTGACCACGACGGCACCTGGAGGCGAGATTAGCCTCAAGGGATACTCTGGATTCAATTCCTCCTCGAATTCGATTTGTTTCGGAGCGGGCACGAAGCGAATCTTGCCATCAGAAAAATGGCTACCCTGGGAATACGGCAGAAAAGGAGTCGGAAGGGACAATTTGATCGAACGCTCGGCAGTGAGTCTTTGTCGGGTGATTCCAGCGAGCCAGGGATTGGAGGAGTTGAGCATCTTGTCGATCAGCTCATCGGTACCCCAATCCAATTCGGGAATATCCAGTCGCAATCGCTTGGCAAGCTGCTGAAAAACCCACCGGTTGGTTTTGGCTTGGCCTCTGGCAGGTACGACCGCATCGGCGTACTGCAGGTAGTAGTGACCGTAGGATGTGTAGACATCGGGGTGTTCAAGGAACGTCGTTGCTGGCAGCAGATAATCGGCGTAATCGGCCGTGTCGGTTTGAAAATGTTCGAGCACCACTGTAAACAGTGAATCGCGCTTTAAACCCTGGCGAACTCTCGCTGAATCGGGTGCGACGGCCGCGGGGTTGCTATTGTAGACAAAGAGCGCGTGGATGCTCTGCGGCTGGCTCAGCAGTTCACTGGCCAAGCAATTCATATTGACATGTCGGCAGGTGGATTTCGATCGGTGCGCTCCGGTGATCTCTCGACGGTTCAACTGAAAGGCACCGCTGGTGGACAATACCGAACCACCACCGAGCTGTTTCCAAGCTCCGATGAGTGCTGGCAGCAGAGTGATTGCACGGCAAGCGTTCCCGCCACCTTCGTTGCGGGTCATGCCATAGCCGACTTTGATGAAACTTGCTCCGCTCTTGGCATACGAGCGGACCATCGCTTCAAGGGACTCAAGCGGCACATCGCAAAACTCCGAGGCCCTCTGAAGCGTCCACGGCTGGCAAGCTTGGCGGTACTCATCAACACCCGTTGCGAATTGACCGAGATACTCGCAGTCCTCCCAGCCCTGTGCTAGTATCTCTCGACCGATGGCCAGGGCCAAAGCCGCGTCGGTACCGACACGAATTTGCCAATGCTCGTCGGCGAAACGGGAGGTTTCGTTCCGATAAGGATCGATATGGAGGATCTTTGCCCCTCGTTTGCGAGCCTCTTTGAGGATCGGTGCCAGATGCGAGTTGCTGCGAAGGACGTTGATTCCCCAGAGGACGATGTAACGTGAATGTACGAGGTCCTCCGGGTCACACCCTATCTTGTTCGGACCGTAGTTGGCTTCCCAAGCTGCTCCGCCGGTGGTTGCACAGATCGTTTGATCGAGCTCCAAGGCGCCGAGCGAACGGAAAAACAGACTCGGCGAGTCACCTTGGATCACCCCCATGGTACCTGCGTAATGGTAAGGCAGCACGGACTGACCACCATGAGATTCGAGGATGCTCTGGAGGCGATCTGCGATTTCATCGAGTGCCGTGTCCCAAGTTACCCGCTCGAACTTGCCCTGGCCTTTGCCCCCAACGCGACGCATCGGATGCAGCAATCGGTCGGCTTGCTCCTGCCGTTCCGGATACCGAGCCGTTTTCACGCAAGCGAACCCACGCGTGATCGGGTGCGATGGATCTCCTGCAAGGCCGACGACCTTGTCTCCATCGACTTGGATGTTTAGGGCGCAAGCGTCCGGGCAATCCAATGCGCAGACCGAGGGAAGGACTCTGATGGACGGGGTATGGTTCATTAGATTAACCGTGTGCACCATGCGTTGGCGATTGCGACGATCATCGGGATGTCTCGTTCGCTATTGGTAAGTAGGTGATTGCTTCCCGGTAGAGCGACGAGCGTGCCTGGAAACGAACGTCGAGTGTCGCTTGTCTCTGTGTCGCTTGTCTTTGGGGATCGATGATATCCGGCGTTGAAGATGGCATGATGGAAGCCGACGGTTTCGTCGTCGGGGGAGTGGAAAACCAGGACAGGTTTTTGAAGGTTTGCGACGGCCTTAGGTAGATCGTGCTTGCGGAAATCGTCTACCATTTGACGCTGGATTTCATGCTTTTGGCCCCCGATATTCACTGTACCGATCCCTTTTTCCCCGATCGCAGGGTCCATCTTGAGCAACAGATCTGCTAGGTGCTGTGTGTCGCTCGGTGCAGCCAGCGCAATGACCCCTGAGACACTGGGGATTTGATCGGCCATGGCCAGACTCGCTGCACCGCCGAAACTATGGCCGATGAGAAATCGGGGGGCATGGTATTCGCTAGACAAAAAGTTCGCAGCAGACACTAGGTCTTCACAGTTGGAGCTAAAGTTTGTTTCTGAAAACACGCCTTCGCTCCCCCCTAGTCCGCTGAAGTCATATCGAAGCACGCCCCAGTTGCAATCGGCCAGTCCCCTCGAGATCCGGACAATCGCTTTGAGATCTTTGTTGCAGGTGAAGCAATGGGAAAAAAGGATCCAGCCATGGATAGGCCCCTGGGGCGTTTCGAGGACCCCGGCAAGCTTTCCGCGACGACCGGGGAAATACACCCGATGGCTTTTTCGCATCGTTTCACTCATCGTTCGATGAACCAGATGGTTAGGGTTACCGGACTCTTCGCATCAGGATCGAACCTCGATCCCCGGCGGCTTGGAACCCCCCGGAGAGAACGTCACCTGTGATTTGGGTTTGCATTTGGTAGCTTCCCAAGATGGGTCCGAGTTTTTTCGAGGAAGTCAAAATGGTTTGGCCATCTTGGGTGGATTGAGGGATCAGCTCAGCACGATAAGCAAACGGGATGATAGCTGCAAATCGACCTGCAAAGCGGGCTTGGTAGGTCCCCTGCGACGTCGGAGTGATCGTCACCTTCATCGGACCGCTGTGTCCCGTGGACTCGCTTTTCCATCGGCCTTGCCAGAGACCTTGCGGACTGGTCCCAACGGTCTCTTGCGCACAGACAACAGTGCAACAAACCACGGCCCCTAGATCGACCAGACCAAAAAGTACAATAAACAATAACTTATTCATGCTTCACCTTTCGGACATTCTTGACATTAGGGAATACGTTTCATTCGCACGATTATAAGGTTCTTCACGAATTTTAGGGACTAATTACCCAATCTTTCG
>Ga0114972_10003759_pt1 | contig 11336 bp, 4 predicted proteins | sample M_140807_EF_Meta_FD_87354 | JGI IMG/M metagenome (GOLD analysis project Ga0114972, IMG submission 87354) | Freshwater microbial communities from Lake Montjoie, Canada to study carbon cycling - M_140807_EF_MetaG | ecosystem: Environmental > Aquatic > Freshwater > Lake | place: Lake Montjoie... | reverse complement strand
TTCACCACTGGGCAGGGGCAAGGCCTCCACGCGGAGAACAACCCCTAGGTTACTGCTGAGTACACTGAGAGCTGCTTGGTGGAGTGTTGGGTTGGTTACAGTGAGGAGGTACTCCATGCTAGACACCCTTTGGGGAACCCAGGCTAGCTCCCTGCCCAGGTCAAAGGGGGCAGAGCGTGAGAGGACCGTGGAGAGAAAGTGGCGCACAAATCCCACCATGGCGAAAGGTTGAGCACCCCTGCTATCGGGTTCGTCTACCTGGCAAGAGTAGAAGGAGGAGGAGGGGGGGGTGGGGGTCTGGGGGGTCATTCCGTACGCACCCGCTGCAAGCACAATCAGGGTCCCGTTGCCTACAGGGACTCGAACAGCCACCGCTGCTGCTGCCGCTGTCGACGAGGACGATGATGCTTGCGCTAGGACCACGGCAGTGGGGGGTAGCGAGGCAAACGCGCACAGCTCAAATGCAAGGGGTTCCGTGAGCTGAGGGGGCCGGGAACCATCAAGGAGGGTTATGACAGTGCCTGCGGGGGCAGGGGCGCAGCCCCCTATAAGGATGCCACCCAATGTTCCAATATCAAGGAGCGTGGAGGCCGTGGCAAGCACAGTGCCCCCCCCCCCTAAAAACGCGCCCAGACGTGCAGCCACACTCCCCGCCTCTGTCACAAGCCTGTGCGCTAACACCAGCGTGTCGTACGTTCCTAGAACCTCAAGGAGGGCGTCACTCATCACCACATCCGAGGAATCGCCATAGGGCGTGGGGGTCTGATAGCCACTCTCATTTCGCAGCAGGGCGCCTGCGCGGTACCCAGGGAAAATCTCATCAAACACGGCGTCCGCGAGGGCATCTGCCGAGTCCCATGGGACTGAGCCCCATGACACTGGGGTGTACGCCTGGGGGCGGGTATCACACGGGCGGGTCCATCCACCCAAACTATCCAGCATTACTGCCGTGGTAGTTATGTGCGTGCCCAGGGAGGAACTGCCACCCGTACGGTCGGCGGCGGCGGCGCTGAAGAAGGCGCGTGCCTGCTGCTGCAGCAGGCCTATGGGGGTGACACTACTGTTGCTGTCATACACTAGCTCACCCTCAAAGGCAAAATAAGCACTGTTGTAGGCAAGCTGACTGTACATGAGACGCTTCATGAGGTTTAAACTGGTGCCGCACGTGGGTGAGGAGGAGGCCTGGTTGATGCACGCCGTGTCATTCCCACCATTGTACGACTTCCTCCCGAACCAATTATAAATGGACACCTGCCCATACCACAGTTGCCCGTACTGCTTTGCAGCCCCCCGCACAAAGGCGTACAAAAGCGCAGCGTGTCCGTTACTCTGCGATGTCTCTGATCCCGCGCCCGTGTACAGGCCCGTTTTCAGCCAGGGGTGGACGCCGTAGACCGAGCTACTCAGAGCCATCAGGCGCGCACCCACCTTCAGCTCTATTGCAGAGGAAAAATCGAGGAACTTTTGATGGAAGAAGGGTCGTGAGTTGGGGCCAAGAAGGGTGCTCGCACGTTGCGCGTAGCCCCACAGGTAGCGCACGTCCTGCTCTCCCATGTCAAAGCCAAGGAGGCTGCTACCCATGATGCCCTCACCCAGTGTAAAATTGGAACCCGCTGCGCGCACATCATAGTCATTCATTCCACCAGGCACAAAACCACCAAGATCCACTGCAGGCACGCCGCGTGCCTTGAGAAAGGCGGCAAGTTCCGGCCAGAATGGAGAGAAAACTATTCCGTAGCCAGGCCACACTATGTTCGCCAAAGCTAAACCACCTTGCTTTGTGCCGTTCATGTAAAGGTCTAGCAATGGCGCCCATGTCTGGGGCGCGTAGGCGTTCAGCCCACGAATCGCTGCAAAGCCTGGGGCTAGGGTGCTTGCGTTACTCGCATAGAGAGATAACTCAGGGGGCTTGACCGTGTGACGAGAGAATAATGGATGCTCCTGTGGAGAGGGAAGCTCTGAATACACGCGCAAAGATATCACTGGCACTAAAAATAGCAGAAGGACAGTCATTAGTTTAGCGTTGAGCATTGTTTTACGTTCGCTCGTACTGTAAGCGTTGACGTTATCAACCCCACGTGATCAACCCTAGGACCGTGCCTAGGACTAGGCTAGGACTAGGACTAGGACTAGGACTAGTCCTAGTCCTAGGTCCTAGGACCACTGTCCTAGGACGGACTAGTCGACTTTTCTTAGGTCCTAGTCCTAGCTAGGACACTCCGACATCGCTAGGACTCCGGCCGACGTCTCCCTTACAGTGCCCAGGGCCCCACTGCCTTCTCACTCTCCACCCATAGTAGTGTTTTTTGGGACTCAGAGGTGCAAAGGGGGGAATCAAAAGGAAACTTTTTGGGGGGTCCCCAAACGGAGGAAGCAGGCTCCCACAGTTGCCCCCCATCCGCCTCTGGGCTTGCGCAGCATGTGATGAGGGGGAGTGCACCGTCCTCAGCACTTTGTGCCTTTGGTAAAAAGTTGGGGCAGGGGGGGGAGGGGGGGTAAAGTGGGACAGGGAAAGGAAAGGAAGGAAGAGGAGGTCGCAAAAAGAACGCACCAAAAACATAATCCATGTGGAAAGGAACCCACCCGCCTTGTTGCTGGTGACCTGAAGATTGGTAGCGGAGAGACCAGGGGTGGCACACAGGGCCTTGACCTTGGAGCCTCGGGCAGTGAGCTTGTCTGTAAGAGATGTGGTAAAAAGAGCATTGGCCAGTTTGGTTTGGTGGTACCTCTGCCAACGGCTGCCCCCGAAGAACATGGATGCCCCATCCCCCCCCAAATTTCCGCCATTCTTACCCAGGTACTGCGCACCCAGGTCCCCGGCGGGGTATTTCCGGGCTCCACTAGAGTGCTGCACTATCCTTGCCTCCCCACTCCTTTCTGCCGCCTTCTCGAGAAGGGGGAAGAGCTCCCGCGTGAGGAGGAAGTGAGAAAGATGATTTGTCTGCATTTGAACATCGTAACCATCAGGGGTAGCACAATCTGCCAAAGCCATCACCCCAGCATTGTTGCACAAAATGTCGATTCCCGTGCTGCCGAACTTGTCCTTGATGGAGACTGCTGCCTTCTTCACGGACTCAAAACTTTGCAGGTCACATTCAATGGATGAGACCTTTGCACCAGGGACGCTCTCCAGAATCTCCTTCTCCGAAGTCACACTGCGCTCAGAGGCACGGTTCAGAAGGAGAACGTGGGCGCCTTGCTTGGCTAAGGTCTTTGCACAAACCAATCCTGTGCCAGAGGTGGTTCCTGTGATGGCTGCCACCTTCCCCGCTAAAGATGGCAGCTTCGAGGTGTACTCCACATAATACTTACTCGCTACCTCTCGTGGTTTACTGTACTCGCCCCCCATTGTGGTTGTCTTTCACAGAACAAGAAAAGGAAGGAGGAAGGAAGAGGAGAAAAGCAAAGAAGAAAAGAAAGAAAAAAAGAAAGAAGAAAGGAAAGGAGTGCGACCATGCCAAACCTACTACTTGTACTACTTGTAAATTTTTTCTGCCTTTCCGCTGCAGAATACTCGCTAATTTTTCATGATGACTTTACTTCAGGGTCCATCCCTGACCCGAAAAACTGGAATATCTGGGACAACAAGACCCACGGCGACAAGGAGTGGCAACTGTATCTGGCGGATGAAGTTTATCTTGAAAATGGAGCGATGGTGATCCGTACGCGTGTCCGCGACGTGCAGTACGGCCTCAAACCCTACCACTTTACCTCTGGATGGGTGGACACGTCTAAAAAGTTTGAAAGCAACTACGGGAAGTATTCTGCGAGAATAAAACTGCCAGTGGAGCTCCCCGGGCTCTGGCCAGCTTATTGGTTAGTGCAGGATCAAACAAAGTGCTGGCCTATGGGTGGGGAGGTGGACATCTTGGAGGCTGTGGGGGGCTTGAAAAATGACTCCGTCTTTGGTACCTACCACTGGGGGACCGCCTGTGGGCAGGACGCTTGGGCGAAGGAACATCGTAATGGCGACTTCCCTCATCCTAAGGGGGGGCACTTTAGTGATGACTTTCACAATTTTACCGTATACTGGAACCGAACAGTGATCACCTGGGAGGTTGATGGGTCAGCCTACGTTTCCCGGGTGGCGGGACAACCTCAGGGCCTTTTCATACCTTCATGGAACCTTTTCACAATATTTAACACTGCCCTCTCATTTTGGGGCGTCCCACAGCCCCCACCCAGGCTTGGCTACCCTGCATTCATGCGAGTGGATTGGGTTAGTGTTTGGAAGTGGTCCGGGCCAGGGGGTGACACGGGTGACTTTGAAATTCCCTACAACGGCACTGGCCTAGTCCCTTCCTCGCTTGCGTCACCACCCGTTTAGAGAGCCACCAAAAAGGGTAAATAGATCGATATACATTTATACTTTGATGAATTCGCAACACAAACTATGACGTGAGAAAGGCTCGGAAAGCAGAGCCCTTTTTTCCACTGGGGGCCAGAGAGAAGGCGTTTTCCCCCTGGTGGTTAACACAGGTCTGATTGGCCCCACGTGTGCACAGCTCTTGAGCAATTTCTAGGTGACAGCCCTGACAGGCGCACATGAGGGCCGTTGCACCATCGGTAGATCTAGCCAAATTCAAATCCGCCCCGAGCTTGCATAGCTCACGGACTACCTCCAAAAGGCCACCTGCACTGGCTAGCACGAGGGCTGAAGAACCATCCAAGGTGAGTCGAGCGTTCAAGTCTGCATCCCGTTGGCCGCAAAGCTCACGTAAAACCTCCAAGTGCCCGGCCTGCGCCGCCACGATGAGAGGGGTGGCACCATCCTGGGTAAGCCTTGCATTCACTAGGGCACCTCGCCTGCACAACTCGCGGACTACCTCCAGGTGACCCCGCTGACTCGCCCTTATTAGGGCAGTAATACCCTTAGTCATAGCAGAATCACCACCATTCACGTTTGCCCCACGCTCACACAGCTCACGGACTACCGCAAGGTGTCCAGCCTCACTCGCCACTATTAATGCAGTGGTACCATTATCTGTCCTAGCAGCATTCACGTCGGCCCCACGCTCACACAGCTGACGGACTACCTCCAGGTGACCAGTTTGACTCGCTGCTATCAGGGCGGTGCCACCAGTATCCGTCCTAGCAGCATTCGCATTGGCCCCACGCTCACACAGCTCTCGGACAATCTCAATGTGGCCGTTAGAACCCGCCAAAATGAGGGCTGTTACACCATTATCCGTCCTAGTGGCATTAACACTGGCCCCACGCTCACACAGCTCGCGGACTATCTCCAGGTGGTCGTTTTCACTGGCGCTCATGAGGGCAGTAGAACCATTGTCTGACCTGCAACAATCTATGGAGACCCCTCTGCTGATGCACAGCGCTTTGACCAGCTCCAAGTGGCCGCCCTGACTCGCCAGCATTAGGGCAGTCTGCCCATTTTTCAGCAACTTTGCATTCACATCGGCGCCCCTATGTAGGTAGAAGAGCAGGCGCTTCAAATTCCCCCGCCAAGCTGCGTGCATCAACCTTGTCCTACCCCCCGTGACCCTACGTTGAGCGTCCTTGTATACATCCCATGTTTTCTCATCGGCCCAGCATCTACGATTTAACTGGACCAACGTGGCCACCTCCTCAAGGTATCCGCATACAACTAAACTGGGTATAACCCCCAGGAGAGCTGCTTGGTCCACAGAGCCAGGGCCTATTACACGGGATCCGCGGACCCATTTCAGCATGAGGCAATCATTCTTGTGGGAAGGCCAGTGCAATTTCTGGTGGGACTTGCCACAGTAGAAAACACTTGTACAATTAGAGCAAGTGAATTCGCTAGATGAGGCGCAACATATGCATGGATAATCCATGGGAAGTTGAAATCTCCCAAAAAGAAAAGAAAAAGAGAAAAAAAAGAAGAAAAAGAAAAAAGAGAAAAAAAGGGGAGAATTTGCTTCCCTATATTTTCTTCTGTCAGGCCTTCAGACGGATGCGTTTATTATCGCTGTGTGCAGTCATAGTGGGCGGTACTCCGCCTCGCGTGCCATCAGCTATCTTTCCGCAGCCACTGCAGGCGACTCAGTGGGGCTCCACCACACTCCCGCTGTGCGGCAGATTTTCCTTCATGTGCACTTCACCCTGCGCAGCTCCCCTGCCAGTTGCCATAGAGCGATATAACTCCATTATATTTTTCGGTGGAGCACCCAGCACCTCCGCATCTCCCTCCCTTTGTTCGCTTATAGTGACCGCCATCTCTGATACGATGCTGAGCCCGACAGTGAATGAATCCTACACGCTCTCCGTACCCGCCGACGGTTCGCCCGCCACGCTGGTGGCGGCTACGCAATGGGGTGCTCTGCGCGGTTTGGAGTCGTTTCTGCAGCTGGTGGTGTGGCGCGGGCCAGACTTGCCCACTGCCTACGAGGTGACAGCTGCACCCTTGGTGGTGACCGACTCGCCCCGTTTCACGCACCGGGGCGTGCTGATTGACACATCATTCAACTTCCTCACAGTGTCACGCATCAAGGAGGTGTTGGATAGCATGCCCGTGTTAAAGAGTAATATTCTGCACTGGCACATGCTGGACGACCCTGCGTGGCCCATGGCGTCGTCAACCTATCCTGCATTTACAGCGCCAGGCAGCGGGGGCCCTTACGCCAGTGTGGCCACCTACAGCGTCGCTGAGCAAGCTGAAATTGCAGCTTATGCCTGGGAAAGGGGTGTCATGATCCTGCTGGAGTTCGATGTCCCCGGTCACTGCGCCTCATGGGGTGCAGGATCTCCTACCCTGGTGACGGCGTGCGAGGGGCACCAGACGCTGATTAACCCCGTGGGCGAGGTGGGTACGGGTTTTTACGCCTACCTGGAGGGGCTGATGCGTGAGTTTTATACGCGCGTGGGCTCCCCAGGCCTACCTCTGATTCACCTGGGTGGTGATGAGGTCACCGACTACACCTGTTGGCTGAATTCGACCGATGTCCAAGACTGGGCCAGAGCTGTGGGGGCCGATCCTAAAGACCCCACCTCCATTAGGCGCGCATTTACAAGCAGGGTTCAGGCTGTGGCTCAAGCTGTGGGGCTGCGAGCTGCATTCTGGGAGGAGTCCTTCTTGGGTGGTTTTGGTCTGAACACGAGCGCGATTGTCACCCCCTGGGTTCACCCGGACACTGCAAGCAAGGCCGCGGCAGTGGGGCATGACGTAATCAACTACATTGGGGGATACTTGGACCAATGGGTGTCCCCAGCCCGCACTGACACTCAGTGGTACTCTGCCAATGTGTCCTATGGCTACATTGAGAGCTGGCGACTCCTCTATACATACCCCGACTTGGGTGGCATGGAGCCTACTTCTACCGCCGCCGGCCGGATCCTTGGTGGCTTCGCCAGTGCGTGGGGTGACAATGTGGATAGTTCTTTGGGTGCTGCAGGACTTCTCTTCCCAAGGGCTCTCGCAGTGGGGGAGCGTCTTTGGTCAGCTGCGGAGGCCACGCTTGTAACTGGGGGGGCACAGGACCCGGCCCTGGATGCCGTTGCTGAAAGGCTTGAGTGGGCACGGTGCAGGCTTGTACAGAGGGGTGTGGGGGCATCGCCAGTGGGCATCGCTGGCACTTATGGATTTTGCTGGTCGCCGCGCTGGGAAAAGGATGGAGGCGGGGGGGGCAGCAGTAGTAATGGGACCGCCGCCTCACCTGGCGTGTCTGGCGTGGCCCTGGCTGCGAGTCTGTTCGGCGCTACCGCGCTGGGAGCCGCTATGGCTGTACTTTGGCTTAGTAGGGGAAAAGAGGCGGCGTCCACAGCCACAGCTGCAGCCTCCACCCCCCAGGCACAGGCTAGCAACAGTGCGGAGTCGTCCAGTGAGCATCGTATGGTCGCTCTTGACCAGTTCCGCGGCTTAACCATGATGGCAATGCTTTTTGTCAACCTCTACTATGGCAGGAGCGGCCTGCCCGCCATTTTTAGCCACGGTATAACTTACATGTCGGGGCCCGATCTTGTGGAGCCCGCCTTTCATTTTTGCGTGGGGTTCGCGCTGCGCTTGGTTGCCCTCAAACGGCTTGGCAAGGCTGTGGACGCTGGTAATCCTGCTTTCTGGTCAGCACGCCTGGCGCTATTTCGCAGACTGCTGCAAACGCGCGTGATTGGGCTGATTGTGCTGTCCATGTTTTTCTCAGAGGGGTGGGGGCAGTTTGACAGCTGGGTACAGATTCAGAGACTGGGCTTTTGGGGATGGCTATTGGCCCTGGTGCAAAATGTGCAGCCTTACCACACACTGCTGCACATCGCCCTCATAACGGTGTGGACCATCCTCCCCATGACGCTGCCTGCCAAGTTTCGGGTCTTGCAACTAATAGCCACGGCCTGCCTGCACACAATCCTCCTTTCTACCTTTTACTTTCGCTGGATAGCTGACTATGGACTGGACGAAGGGGGCTACTTTGGTTTCTTGGGCTGGTCCGTTACTGCCCTCACAGGGAGCCTGTGTCATGATGTCATTATGTGGGCACGACGGCCAGGCGGGGGTAGTGGTAGGATGCAGACTGGTGCAAGTCGACCCTTGCTGCTGAATAACAGCGATGAAGAGGAATTGGATAGTGCCGATAGGGAGACCGCCACCACCCAAGATACGGATGGCTCCTCTCGCGTACCGCAGGCCCTGCGTATAATGTTTGCTAGCAGCCTGGGGCTCATGCTGCTGGCTTATCTTCTCTCTTGTCTGGGTGTGGTCCCAGCGCTCAACCCTATATGCTACGATGGCACGCGTATCTACTTTTGGGGCGGGTTTGGCCCGCCAAAGGACTGTGCGCTTGTGCCCAAGTACTTGGGCGGGTGGGCTGTGGCTCCTCCTTTTTTTGTCCCTGCCGTGGACACCAACGTCGTAACGCAGTGGACCATGACTCAGCGTGCTGGTTCGCTCACGTACCACCTCTTCACTGCGGGCACAAGCTTACTCCTCTTCACGGTTTTCTTTGTGCTTTGTGAGGTAGGGGTGGGACCCTTGTGGAGTGTGAGGAGCTCCACCTTAGACACTGTTGCGGGTTTTGTGGGGCTCACATTTTCGCCAGTGGGGGGGGCGGCGGGTGAGGGGAAGGGGCGCTGGGCAGTGAGATGGACTGCCGCTGATCTGTACGGGGGGAATAGTCTTGCGGTGTACTTGTTCAGCGACCCGCTCGCAAACAACATCTCCAACATGCTTCCCAGTGATGTTCCTGCTTGGTATTTTTTGCTGTGGGGTGAGGGTCTGTATTTTCTTATCGCCTATTTTACCACTGCGTACCTCCGGCACAATAAGCTCTTCCTTCGCCTGTGAGAGCGAGCCAGGATCACAAAGACACAACAATAATTTTAATGTGTTAACATAACTTATTAACTAACTTATTTTAATCGATCCCTGTGCGCGTTTGTAAAATTCAATCATGCGAAAATCGCTGCGGGCATTCAAACATTGGAACTACACGCGGAGCCCCAAGGCCTCTGCGGCGATTCGCACGCGTGGCTCAACACACAGTGCCCGACGGGCAGCCGCCACTGTAAGGACTCTGTCCTCTCGGTCCCCGACAGCGAGCAAAAGTGCCGTGGGGATCACACGCTCTACCACAGCAGCTTGCGCAACGTGTTTGAGAGAAGCCACACCCTTGCCTTCCTCCTCCTCTGCCAGGGCCCTTGCAACGTCCTCCCTCTCATCCCACCCATACACAGCCCGCAGGACACTACCAGCGGCAGCAGCGCGCGTGACCCCGGCCACCTCCGCTACAATACCCACAGCGCGCAGGTACAGCTTGTGGTTTGTGAGCATCATGTTTCCCATGCGATTACCTAAAACAACGCCCCTACCCAAAACATGGGCTCCTGTGCTCAGGGCGTTGAGGGCCAGCTTGAGCCCAAGACTAGCAGCCCAGGGCGCATATGTGCTGTGCGGGGGCAACAGTTCCCAAAGGCGAACATGCACACCACCGTCACCATCAGATCCACTGCCATTTCTTTTGCTACTGTTGCTGCTACATAGACTCACTATGTCGCTCAAACCAGATGAAATTGCGGTGGCTGACTCCACCTTCCTATCGCCTTCGTCAATAAACAGGTAGCGCGTTACAGCACCCCGTTCCAAGGCCAAACAAACAGCCTCGCGCAGCAGCAATATGTCACTCTCTGGCGCCGATGCCGGTGTTGCCTGTCCACATCCAACCCACAGGGCAACTACAAGGTCACTGGGCATGAGGGAGGGCACTATGTGTCGCACAAAACTGCTCAAGCAAGGATTGGCTCGCACCTGTCCACACGGCGGGGCCTGCCCTTGTGGCCCCCGTCCTCTGAGTTCCAGGGGCACCTCTGGATCCGTGGTGCCTGGGCGGACTGCCATGGCTTCCCATCCCCGCGCCACGAAACCCCTCAAGTCCCCAAAGGCGCTACCGTAGGTGTCTGTGGCCTCGCTTGCATCCACGCATCCCCAAAGACCAGCAAGTCCCGCCCCCAGAAGAAAAATGCGACCCGTCGCGGGTGGTGAGGGGGCATAACAATCTTCCGGGTCCATGGCTGTGAGGACAGAGGCAGGGGGGGAAGAGAGAGCTCTCGTGCCATCCTGCACGAGGGAAGCAATTCCAGAGAGGCTGGTGCTGTACAGTGCACGCACTGTGCACTCGGCTCGCAAGAGGCGCCGCCGCATATCCACCTCAGTGGGAGGGAGCCACTCTCCAGAGGTGTTAGCAGCTGCTATTAGGGATAACGCCTCCTCGCAAATGGCACTGCACAAAATCCAGGTTGCAGAACCGCCCTTCATGCGACTGCTGCCTGCAACTGCCTCCGGTCCTACCACAGGATTCAAGACCATGGCCCGCGTATGCTGCGCAAGCATGGATTGCAGCACGGCATGAAAGGTTATGCCAGCACCAGGCACCGCCACAGCAGCCACGGCGGGTAGAACGTTGAAGCCCATCCCAATCACGAAGCAATTAGGTCTCTGCAAACCAGAGGACAGAAGGGAGGCCACGTAGGTGGCACTCAGTCCGCAGGAAATGCCCACGAGCACGGTTGGGTCCTCAGTTTTCACACCAAATCGAGTCTCCCACTCTGCCAGGTTCTCCGCACCAGCCTCCACACTATCCTCCACAGACTCTGCGGGAATGAGCAGTGCTGTGTCACCACCCGCAAGTAAGTAGTGGAAACGCTCACCCGGATGCACCGAATTGTACATGGCGGCAAGCAGGTGAGCTAGGCGACCACTCGTCCCGCAGCCTCCAAAAATTATGCGGCCTCGGGGGTGCTGCAGCGCCAGTGCGACCTGCCCGGCTGCTCGCGCGAGCTCGCCAGCATGTTCATGAGCTGCAGGCAGGCCGTGAGAACCTGAGAAAAGCTGCGTGTCAGCACAGGATAGCAGGCGAACCAGCTCAAGCGGA
>Ga0114972_10003756_pt1 | contig 11340 bp, 6 predicted proteins | sample M_140807_EF_Meta_FD_87354 | JGI IMG/M metagenome (GOLD analysis project Ga0114972, IMG submission 87354) | Freshwater microbial communities from Lake Montjoie, Canada to study carbon cycling - M_140807_EF_MetaG | ecosystem: Environmental > Aquatic > Freshwater > Lake | place: Lake Montjoie... | reverse complement strand
GCCCGCGCCATGCACCGGCTGCGCCTGCCCAACCCCTGGGGCCCCGGACGAGGCCGCGCGGCATGAGCGAGCATGCCGAAAAACCCTGGCTGAGCCGGATCACCGGCCGGCTGCGGCGCCGACCGCATGAATCGGTGCGCGACCGGATGGAGGAGCTGATCGAGCGCCCCACCGACACCACCCCCGCCGATGCCCCCGAGCTGGATTTGGCCGAGCGCGCGCTGCTGACCAATGTGCTGAAGCTGCGGGGCATCACCGCTGTGGATGTCATGATTCCGCGCGCTGATATTGTGGCGCTGCGCGATAATTTGACGCTGGATGACGCGCTGGCTGAGATTCAGCGCGAGGGGCATTCGCGCTACCCGGTCTATGGCAGCCAGCTCGATGACATCCGGGGCATGGTGCATATCAAGGATATCATCGCCGCCATCGGCCGGGCCGAGCCGTTTTCCATGCGTGCCATTCTGCGCAAGCCGCTGCTCGTGGTGCCCTCGGTGGCCGTGCTGGACCTGCTGCTGCGGATGCGTGAGGCGCGGATGCATCTGGCGCTGGTGGTGGATGAATATGGCGGCATCGACGGGCTGGTGACCATCGAGGATCTGGTGGAAACCATTGTGGGCGATATCGCCGATGAGCATGACGAGGTGAATGCCCCGCGCATGGTGGAGCGCCCCGATGGCAGCCTCGACCTCGATGCCCGCACCCCGGTGGAGGAGTTCGAGGCCCGGATGGGCCAGGTGCTGACCGAGGAGGAGCGCGGCGCCGATATCGACACCATGGGCGGGCTGGTTTTCACCCTGGCGGGGCGGGTGCCGGCGCGGGGGGAATTGGTCAGCCATGTATCGGGGCTGGAGTTCCGGGTGCTGGATTCGGATAGCCGGCGCATCCGCAAGCTGCGGGTGCGCCGGCCCCTGCCGGGTGGCAAGGCCGCGGCGGAATAGGTGCTGACACATGCGCGAGGTTGCGCCGCAGGGTGTGCCGGGTTAGCCCCGGTGGTGTGAAAACTCTTCTTGCCCGCCTGCAAAATATGACCCGCCACCCGGCTGTTGCGGCGCTGGGCCTGGGTGCTGCCAGCGCCCTGGCGCTGCCGCCGGTGCATGCGGTGCCGGTGCTGCTGCTGACGCTGCCGGCCTTTTTGCGGCTGTTGGGGGCGGCGAAGAGCGGGCGGGCGGCGGCGGTGCTGGGGCTGGGTTTTGGCTGGGGGCATCATATCGTCGGTACCTATTGGGTTACCCATGCGCTGTTGACCGATCTTGCGCGGTGGTGGTGGCTGGTGCCGGTGGCGGCGCCGGGGATAGCCGTGCCGCTGGCGCTGTTCTGCGTGCTGCCGGCGCTGGCGGCATGGCGGGCGCCGGCGGGATGGCGGCGGTTGCTGGCCTTCTCTGGCGCCTGGGTGCTGGCCGAGATGCTGCGCGGCGTGATGTTCACCGGCTTCCCCTGGAATTTGCTCGGCACGGTGTGGGCGTTTTCCGCCTTGCCGCTGCAGCCGGCGGCGCTGGTGGGGGTGCATGGGCTGTCGCTGCTGACGGTGTTGATCGCCTGTCTGCCGGCGTTGCGGAGTTGGCGCTGGGGGGCGCTGGGGGTGGTGATGCTGGCCGGGTGGATGGGGTTCGGGGCGTGGCGCCTTGCCGATGCTGGCCCGCCGGTGGAGGAGACCCGGCTGATTCTGGTGCAGGGCAATGTGGCGCAGGACCTGAAATGGCAGGAGGATCAGCGCCTGCCGATCTTTCAGCGCTACCTCGCGCTGACCGAGGAGGCCGGGCGCGCGGCGCATGAGGCCCACCCCCATGCCCGCATTGTGGTGATCTGGCCGGAGACGGCGAGCCCCTATCTGCTGGCGCAGGATGAGCAGGCGCGCCGTGCCATCGCCGCCGCCCTGCCGGCCCATGGGGTGCTGCTGGCCGGCACGGTGCGGGCGGATTGGGGGGCGGATGGGCGGCTGGCGCGGGTTTATAATTCCCTGGTGGGGGTTGGCCCGGATGCGGGGCTGCTGACGGTTTTTGACAAGGCGCATCTGGTGCCCTTTGGCGAATATATGCCGCTGGGGGGGCTGCTGCCCATTCGGATGGTGACGGGGGGGATGGATTTCACCCCGGGCCCCGGGCCGGTTTCGATCAGTCTGCCGGGGATTCCCGCCTTTAGCCCGCTGATTTGCTACGAGGTGATCTTCCCCGGTCGGGTGGTGGGGGCGGAGCGCCCGGCCTGGCTGCTGAATGTGACCAATGATGCCTGGTTCGGGCTTTCCGCCGGGCCTTATCAGCACCTCGCCAGCGCCAGGTTGCGGGCGGTGGAGGAGGGACTGCCCATGGTGCGGGTGGCGCAGACCGGGATTTCGGCGGTGTTTGACGCGCGCGGGCAGGGCTTGGGCCGGCTGGGGCTGGGCGCCACCGGCAGCCTGACGGCGTGGCTGCCGCCAGCGGCCGCGCCCACGGTGGCTTCCCAGCTAGGCCTTCTGATTCCTGGATTTTTTGTGATGCTTGCCTTGTTCGCGAGCAATTTTTGGCGAGGTCACTACAAATCCATGCAAGAGCAAAATTAAATTTGAGACTTCTCAAAAACATTGACGCCTTCCTCCCCATAGCTTAACAAAAAGGCAACGGGCAGAATGCCGAAATTCATTTGAGGACAGGTTGGCAGGGCTCACGAGCCAAAGCTTGTGTCCTCTCAGAGAGTGGTTCGGCACCACCAAGCGGGAGCGGATGGATCGATCGATGCCCATTGGGGATACTATCGAGCGGAATGAGAAGGAGCATCGGCCCAGCCCCATCGACGTTCACGTCGGCGGACGCGTCAGGCTGCGCCGCACGCTGCTTGGCATGAGCCAGGAACGCTTGGGCGAGGCGCTGGGGCTGACTTTCCAGCAGGTGCAGAAATACGAACGCGGTACGAACCGGATTGGTGCGTCACGGCTGTTCGATCTCGCGCGTGTGCTTGATGTGCCCATCGGGTTCTTTTTCGACGATATGTCCGATGCCATGGGTGGGTCGATGGCCGTCACCCGGCGCGTGGCCGGTTTCGCCGAAACCCAGGACGGGTTTGAGGATGATACCCTGCATCGCCGGGAAACCCTGGAACTGGTCCGCGCCTATTACCGCATCACCGATGCTGCCGTGCGCAAGCGGGTCTTCGACCTGATCAAGAGCCTGACGCCGAGCGAATAGGGCTGGGCGCTGTCAGGCCCTTCATCGCGGGGGTGAATACCAGCATATCGCCGGGCTGCAGCCGCAGCGGTGCGTCAGGCGCGGCCGGGCGTGGCAGGCCCAGCGCCTTGGCTAGGCCGGCATGGTCACTCAGCCAAAGCCCATCCTGCAGGCGGGCGGGTTCTGGCCGCAGCCCATCCCGATAATCCTGGAAATCCTCGCGCCGCCAGCCGGCACAGGCGGTGATATAGGCGCGGCCCTGCCGCGGCACGGGGAAGCTTTCCGCCAGTGCCTGGCCCAGCGCCATCGCTTGGTTTTGCGGCAGGGCCGGCAGGCGCGCCGCCTCGGCCAGGACCGCCAGGGCTGGGGCGGCCGCATGCGCTGCCTCGATCACCGCGCGATAGCGCTGGGCGATCATTGCCGGGCCGAGTTGCTCGGCCACGAAGCGCTGCCCGGCCTCGCCCAGGGCGCGCCGCCGTGCCGGGGCTGCGGCCAGCCCCGCCATGGCCCGGGCGAGCGCCGCGTCGGTGACATTCTCCTCCATCCGCAGCGCCGCCGCCGGGGGCAATTCGGCCATGCTGCCCTTGGCATTGACGATGCAGGCCAGCCCGGCGGCGAGGGCATCGATCACCGCGCCGCTGGTTTCGCCCTGATGGCGGCCGCGCAATTGCACGGCGATATCTGCTGCCGCCAGCCAATCCTCATAGGCCGGGCGGGTAATTCCGCCGGTCAGGCGGATGGGCCGGTTGCTCTGCGGCCCGCCCATGCTCAACCCGCTGGCCTGGGCGGAGATTTGCATCACATTCTCCAGCCCCGCCTGCGCGGCGCCCACGAAGACCAGGATGGCATCCTGCCCCAGCCTGGCCTGCTGCGGCGGCGGCAGCAGCCTAGCCTGTGCGAAGGCCTCGATCAGCCGCAGTGGCAGCTTCTTCGGCACGCAGGCGCCAAAGCTGGCCAGCACGAGTTGGTCCTCCGCCAGGCCCAGCCGGGCCCGTGCCGCGGCGCGCCCCGGTAGGCTCAAAGGGCGGCGCAAATGCGGTACCACATGCAGATCGCGCAGCGGCCCCGCACCATGGGCGCTGCGCAGCATCTCCCGCGCTGCCTCGGAATGCACGATGCTGGCCAGGCTGCCGGCGAGCACCTCGGCCGACATGGTCAGCGAGCCTGCCACCGCATCGGCATCACCCTCCAGCGCCGCCAGCAGCGCCGGGTAGCCGTGATTGGTGTAGATTGAGGCCAGCAGCGCTGCCTCTGGGTGGGCTGCGGATTGTGCCGCCCAGCGCCGGTATTCCGGCATGGCGACATCATGCAGCACCGCCACCGCCGGGCGCAGCGGCAGCAGCCGCTGATGCTGGAAATGATGCAGCGCGCCATTGCCCAGCTGGTGCAGCAGCCGCGCCGTGGCATGCGGCGCGGCCGCCAGGGCGGCGGGCGACATCCAGGCAAAGCCGGCGGCGATGCCTTCCATCGGCCGGCTCTCGCTGACCAGGGTGATGCGGTAATGCGCCGTCAGGGCGGGCAGCAATTCGGCGGTGTAATCGGCGATGCCGCTGGCTTGAGGTGGCAGTGGGCTGGTGACCACGAGTGGCGGCAGGGCGGGGCGGGGCGGGCCGGCCCAGCCCTCCATCGCTGCCCAGCCCCGCCGGGCGCTGTCCAGCCAGCAATGCCGCGCCGCCTGGCCCGGGCCCCAGCGGCGCAAGGCCTGGGCCAGCGTGGCATCGCCCAGCACAAGGCCCATCACCCGTGCCATATCGCCGACATCGAGCGGGTCGAACAGCACATCCTGCCGGCCCGCCACCTCGGGGAGGGCGCCGGCATGGCTGGCGGCGAAGGGCGCGCCGGCCGCCATCGCCTCGGCCAGCGGCAGGCCGAAGCCCTCGGCCAGGGAGGGCAGGATGAAGAGCGCGGCATGGGCGTAGAGGGCTGGCAGCGCGGCATCCTCGACCATGCCCAGATGCAGGATTGTGCCCTCGGCCAGCCCTGCCTCGCGCGCCAGTCGTTGCAGAGGCTCAGCGGGGATGCTGCCGGTGACAACCAGGCGCAGCCCATCGCGCAGGCCGGGCGGCAGGAGGCCCATGGCGGCGATCAGCCGCGCCTCGTTCTTGCGGATGTCATTGAGGCCGAGGCAGAGGATATAACGGCCCGCGACCGGGGCAGGACCCGCGGGTGGGGCGAAGAATTGCGCGCCCACACCGCCGCCCACCGTCACCAATTGCCCGGGCGCCATGTCGAGATGCGCCAGGCCCTCGCGCCGGGTTGCTTCGGAATTGCACAGCAGCCCGTCCATGCCGCGCAGTTCCAGCAGCTGGCGCATATACCAGGGCACCAGCCCGGCATCGCGCCATGGGCCTTCCAGATACTCGGCGCGGCGGGTGAGGGGGATGAGGTCATGCAGCGTGGCCACATGGCGTGGCCGGGGCAGGGTGGCCGGCCAATTGGTCACCAACCCCTCGTTCCAGCCTTCGAAGACGCTGCCGAGATGCACCATGTCCGGCGCCAGGGCCAGAATGGCCTGGGCGCGGATATGCTCGGCCAATTGGCGCAGCGGGTGATGCGGGTCGGCCCCCGCCGCGCAGCCTTCTGGGGGGGGTGAAGTGGTGGATTTGGCCGGCGGCACCCAGCAGGGAGGTGAATTCCGCCTCCAGCATGGCGGCGGATTGGGCCTGCCCGGCATTGAGCAGCAGCAGCACCTCATGCCGCTCGCCCCGGGTGGCAGCCAGCGCCCGGGCGAATTCGAGCGAATGGCGCCCCAGCCCGGAATGGCGGCTGCTGCCCTGGGCGCCCTGTAGGTCGAGCAGCAGCCTCATGCCATCTGCGCCAGGCCGCTGCCATGGCTGGCGGCCAGGGCCCAGATGTTTTGGGCGGCTGCGGGCTGTGCTGCGATGGGCGGCGCGGCGAGGCTGGGGGGCAGCGGGGCGGCAAAGCGCAGTGCCGTCTGGGCCAGCGCATCCCAATCCGAAAGCTGCCATGGCGGGTCCGCCATGCGGAGGTCCTGGGCGATGATCCTGGCGATACGGGCCTCGGGCGTTAGTATGGCGGCGATGGCCTGGGCGGTGGCGCGGCTGTCCAAGGGGTCCAGCCCATCGGCCTCGCCCACGCTCAGGCAGGGGCGGCGGGCCTGGGCGGCGGCCAGGGCCAGTGCGGGCCAACTGCCATCGGTGGCGGTGGCCAGCAGGCATTGCGCACCGGCGATGAGCGCTGGCAGCGGGCCCAGCCCTTCGACACTGGCCATGCCGATGGCCGGCATTGGGCCATCGAGGCCGAGCAGGGCCGGCAGGTCGGGCTGCGAGGCACGCAGCAGTATCCAGGCCTCCTGCAGCCAGGGTGGAGCGCCATCGGCGATGATATATGGGCCCGGGGGGGCCTCGCCCGTTGTGTTCTGGGGCAGCAGCAGCGGGGGGGGCATGGGCAGGCTTGCCAGTTGCCCGGCATGGGCCAGGCTTTGCGAGGCGGCGGGGGGCGGCGGCATGGCCAGCAGCAGCGCGTCAAAAGGGGCATCTTCGTGCAACGCCGCTGCCAGATCGGGGGCGACGCGGTGCGGCGTGGTCAGGGCGGTCGGCTCGGCCAGCGCCAGGGTGACATGGGCGCCGCGGGCGCGCGCCTGGGTCAGCGGTGCCGGCGAGGGGCTGGGCCCCAGCACCAGGACCCTATCCTCTGGGCCGGCGGTGATGCTCTCAAGCCTGCCTGCCAGTTCGGCCAGAATCTGACGCTGGCGTTGGGGCGTGGCGTCCAGCAGGGCGCGGGCAAGGGGTTGCGGCAGGCTCTTCCATTCGCCCAGTGCCTGGTCGATCACCGCGAAGCGCAGGCCGGCCGCCGGTTGCGCGGCCAGGGCTTGGGCGAGGCCGAGGCGCCATTGCCGGGCGGCCCAGCTGCCCCGGCTGAGCCCATGGCCGAGGATCGGCGCCGGGGCCTCGGCCGGTGGCGGGGCCAAGATGGCGGAGATGTCGATGATGGTGCCCGGCGCCGGCGGTGGCGCTGCGGGCAGGGCACGCGCCTGGGCATGGGCGAGCATCGCGGGTGCATCAGGCGCGCCGAGCGCGGCGGCCTGGGTCAGGCTCTCGATCGCGCTGGTATGCTCGCCGGCCATGCTGCGCATATTGCCGAGTTGTACCAGGATCGCCGTGGCATGGGGCCGGCGTTGCAGATAGGCGGCGTAGAGGCCTGCGGCTGCGGCCCAATCGCCGGCATCGCGCACCTGATTGGCCTGGTGCAGCAGCCGCCGCGCCGGGTCGAGCATGGCAAGGCGCGGCAGGCGAAGGCGGGGCGGCAGGGCCTTGGCTTCACGCGGGGGCGGTGGCGGGGCCTCGGCGGGGGGCTGCGTTGGCTCTGCCGCCGGGGCTGGTGGCGGTTCGGGCAGTGCCGTGGCGGGCGCCTGGGCTTTGGTGATGGTGATGTGCTGTAGGGCGATGCAGAGCTGTCGAATATCGTCACCATGCTGCTCGCCCGGCTGGTCGAGCCGCAGGTGCAGCCGCAGCGTGGCGCTGCCATCCAAAGCGCCGGTGACGCTGATCTCGAAGGGGCCATTCTGTGGCACGGCATGGCGCGCGGGTGCCCCGCCCTCGATCTGCAGCGTGACTGCATTGTTGGTCTTCCAGCCGGGTGTGGTGAGAAGCAGCGTCACCGTCACGGCGGTGCTCGGCGCGGCGTTGGTTTCGGCCAAGAGCTGCGCGAAGCGGCCGCGCATCCAGGTGCCGCCTGCCTCCGAAGGGTACCAGCCGCTTGCCAGTGACACCGCTTGCGACAGGGCAAGGCTTGCGCCCTCGGCATCCTGGGCCTGGCTGGCCACGGCGATGCCGATGGTGCTCGGCTGGTTCAGCGCCAGCCGCAGGGGGATGGCGGGCGGCGCGGCCTGGCGGGCGGGTAATGCCTGGAGCCGCGCGGTCTCGCCCAGCAGGTGGCGGGCGACTTCGGGCCATTGGCGGGGGGTGAATTCCTTTGTGATGCGCGCCTGCATGGCGGCGAGCGCCGGGCGGTCGTGCAGCCAGGCGCGGATGGCGGTGATCCATGCCGGTACGTCCAGCGGGTCGGCATAGGAGACGAGGTCGCCACCCACTTCGGGCAGGGCTGCGGTGTTGGCGGCGATGCAGGCGCGGCCGAAGGACAGGCTTTCACCCACTGCCAGGCCCCAGCCCTCGGCAAAGCTGGGCATGACGGTGAAGAGGCAGCCGCGATAGACCGCCTCCAGTGCGGCATCTGACAGGCCATGGACGATCATGATGCGGCCATTGAGGTAGCGTGTGGCGTCCAACTGGCCGATGAGATCGCCCACCCGCCAGCCCGGCCTTCCCACCAGCACCAGCGGCGGCGGGTTGTCGCCCTCCTCGATCATGCGGGCCCAGGCGTGGAAGAGCAGCTGGTGGTTTTTCCGCACCTCGATGGTGGAGACGGCGAGGATGTAGTCGCGGCCCTCCAGATCGCCCAGCGCCGACGGCCAGTCACGCAGCCAGGCCGGCCGGGGCGGGCGCTCCAGGCCGAAGCTATGTGCCAGCGGGATGGCCACGGTTTCGATCGCCGGGAAGCCGCGCTCGGCGGCGATGCGGCGAAAGGCGCGGGCGGAATACTCCGAGATGGCGAAAGCGAAATCCCAGAAGAACAGGCCCTCATTGAGGCTCTGGTTGAAGTAGGATGTCGTGTCGGCGGTGGTGAATTGCGGGTGGCTGGCCGGGAACATGTCGTAGATCAGCACGCCCAGCCGCACGCCCTGCGCACGCAGCCCGGCATAAAAGCCCGGCGCGCCGGCGAAGAACCAATGGGCACCGAGCGCCAGGAAGGCGGCACCGTCGCGGGGGGTGACGCGCAGGGCAGCGGCGCGCAGGCGCTCGACCAAGGGCCGGGCCAGCGCCACATCGCGCCTGGTGCCGGTGCAATAGGCCAGCAGGGCCTGCATATCCGCGGGCTGCGGTGCGAAGAGCGCGCCATGGGCCAGGGCGGGAAAGACGGCGATACAATCCGCCCCATGCGGCCCCGCCCGGCCCTGATACACCGGGGCGAGGATGCCCAGCTGCACCCGCTGGATGCCCGAGATATTCCCGGTCTCATGCAGGAATTGCAGCAGGTCCTGGATATCGAGCAGGATGGCGGCGGGGTGGGGCGAGGGCGCCGCGCGCTCGGGGGTGATCTCCAAGATGCGGGCTTCCTCGGTAATGCCGAAGCTGTCCTCCATCGCGGCGGCGCGCAGCAGGGCCTCATTCGCCCGGTCGCCACAGCCGGCCATGCGCAGCCAGCGCGCGGCGGTGAGTAGGAAGGCCGGCTCCTCCGGCCATTGCGCGCGATGCAACGCAATAATGCGCACGGCCTCGGCCCAGTCTCGGCGTTGGGCGGCATCGCTGGCGGTGGCGTGCCAGTCGGCGCTGGAATTGGTCATCCCGCGCGGCGATTCTGGCCGGTGTTGGTGGCAATGGCGTGGCTGCTGTAAGCGCCGCGCCGAGGTATCGAGGTCATGCTGACCTTATCCGAGAGTTCATGCTTTGATATTAATATCACCGCATAAATTTTTTCGGAATAGGCGTGACGCTTTTTGGTTATTCGCCAGGCTGCTCACCTGGCTGCACCACGCCCCTGTTCCAGAAACCTAGGCGCCGAGCCGAATCCGGCCCGGATTGAGGATGCCTTCCGGGTCCATCACCGCCTTTACCCTGGCTGCGATTGCCGCCAGCGCTGGCGGTTCGGCGGGGACGACCGGTACTGCGCCGCGCAAGCTATCCGGCGCGCGGAACAGGGTGAAGCTGCCGCCGCCGCCGGCCTGAGCGGCGGCCATCACGGTGGCATGCGCGGTCTCGGTTGCCGGGCCGGCCACCCAGATCAGCCCGCCGCCCCAATCGAGCATCAGCCGAAAGCCGGCGAGCGCGGCGCAGGCGGCCGGCGCGGCGTTGGGCGGCAGGGAGAGCCGCCACACCGCCTCATCCGGCGTGGCGCCCAGCGCCGTGGCATCGCGCACCGCCCGCCAAGTGGCGAGGCCCTCCTCAGCGTCCAGCCGCCGGGCGGCGCCGAGCGGTGCCAGATCCTCGCGCAGCCGCGCCATGCGATAGGCCACGCTCTCGGCGAAATCCTCCAGCCGCAGCAGCGCGGTGGTGGCGCTGCCTTGCAGCAGAATGGCCGCCCCTGAGACGCCATAGGGCGAGCCCAGCCCGGCGCTGAGCACCCGGATGCCGGCGGCGATATCGGCGACATCCACCGCCAGGGTGGCGCTTTCCTCCGGCTGGGGCAGGACTTTGAAGGTGATTTCCGTCAGCACCCCCAGCGTGCCGTGGCTGCCGCAGAGCAGCTTGCAAAGGTCAAGCCCGGTGACGTTCTTCAGCACCCGCCCGCCCGAGCGGAACACCTCGCCATCGCCGCGCACGGCGCGAATGCCCAGCACATGGTCGCGCATCGCCCCCCAGGTGATGCGGCGGGGGCCTGAGAGGTTGCTGGCGGTGATGCCGCCCAGGCTCGGGCCTTCGGTGGCGCCGAACAGCGCGCGGAAATCCGGCGGTTCGGCGATGATCTGCTGGCCCTTTTCGGCCAGTGCGGCCTCGATCTCGGCAATTGGCGTGCCGGCGCGGGCCGAGATCACCAATTCGGATGGTTTGTAGAGGGTGATGCCGGTCAGCAGCCGGGTGGAGAGGCTGCGCGCGGCCTGCACCGGGCGCAGCATGGCGCGCTTGGTGCCGCGGCCCTCGATGGCGAGGGGTTCGCGCGCGGCATGGGCGGCGGTGATGGCGGCGACGATGCCGGCCTCATCGGTGGGAAGCAGGGTGTTCATGCGAAGGCCGGATTGCCTTCGAGCGGGAAGACTTTGGCCGGGTTGAGCAGCCAATCTGCATCAAAGGCGGTCTTGATGGCGCGTTGGATATTCAATTCGCCCGGGGTGAATTGCGCCGTCATCAGGTCGCGTTTTTCGATGCCCACGCCGTGCTCGCCGGTCAGGCAGCCGCCCACTTCGACGCAGAGCAGCAAAATCTCTGCGCCGAGTTTTTCCGCCCGGGCGAAGCTGTCCGGGTCATTGGCATCGAACATGATCAGCGGGTGCAGATTGCCATCCCCCGCGTGAAAGACATTGGCGACTTTGAGCCCGTGCTTGTCCGACAATTCGGTGATGCGGCCCAGCACATGCGGCAATTCGCCGGTGGGGATGGTGCCATCCATGCAGAGGTAATCCGGGCTGATCCGCCCCACCGCGCCGAAGGCACCCTTGCGGCCCTTCCAGATCGCCAGGGATTGC
>Ga0114972_10003753_pt1 | contig 11346 bp, 12 predicted proteins | sample M_140807_EF_Meta_FD_87354 | JGI IMG/M metagenome (GOLD analysis project Ga0114972, IMG submission 87354) | Freshwater microbial communities from Lake Montjoie, Canada to study carbon cycling - M_140807_EF_MetaG | ecosystem: Environmental > Aquatic > Freshwater > Lake | place: Lake Montjoie... | reverse complement strand
CAGCGACTCCAGCATCGCCTCTGCATTCCCCGGCGCAGACGCCATCATGAATACAGCGATCTTCCTCGGCACCTACCCCGGCCTCACCCAAGAAATGCTCGACTACGAGATTCAAGTCATCCGCGAGTTTGTGAAAGCAAAGCCCTGCTAAAAATTGCCAAATGAAAAGCCCGATCAGCATTGAAAACCTGCAAGCGTCGATTATGGAAATCAGGGGAAATAAAATCCTGATTGATAGCGATGTTGCCAAGATTTATGGCGTTGAAACCAAGCGAGTGAATGAAGCGGTTAAAAACAACCTCGACAAATTTCCGCAAGACTATTTGTTTGAACTTGATCAAGACGAGAAAAACGAACTGGTCGAAAATTTCGACCGGTTCAAGCGGTTGAAACATTCCACAACAAACCCTAAAGCCTTTACTGAAAAAGGCCTCTACATGCTTGCTACGATTTTGAAGAGTAAGCAAGCCACGCAAGCGACCTTCACGATTATTGAGGCCTTTGCAAAAATCCGCGAGCTTTCAAGCGCAATCAGGGCGCTTTCAGTAACTCAAGATGAAGCGCAGCAGAAGCCCTTGATGCAGCGAAGTGGAGAAATTGTCGCAGAATTGTTTGATGATGAACTTCAGACCAAAGACACGGAAACTTCCATCGAGCTAAACTTTGCAGTTCTAAAGTTCAAGCACACAATCAAGCGGAAAAAGTAACATTTCATTTCACCTATTTGTAATCAAACATCCAACATCCAGCCTTCAAAATTTTGACCTCCTCCGTGGTTCCTTTCCCTCTATGCGCGCAGCGCCCGATCTTTGCTAATAAATGATTGCTACCTTCAGCACCAATATAGCAGAATTAGTAAGCGATTCATGAATAACGAACAAGGTATCAAAACCCCGAATCTATGGAAAGAGCGGGTTTGCAGTGAGGACATGATGTTTCAGACTCAGTCCAAGAGTTATGAAAACTGGATGAAAGACGAAGCCTGGGATTTTGCGTTAGAGACGCTCCCTGCCTCTGCGTTACTCCCGCTGGCTGAATTGAAGGCTTGAAACCTACCTGAATAGTCCTTGAAAATATCTATTCCTCACCCCTGACCCCTTTTACTCTATGAATAGACCTAAGCTTCTGATTATTGGCAGCGGGTTTCATAAAAACATTTTAGGGAATTGCAATTCCTCGCTTTCTTGTTGGAAGACATTGCTCAAAGCAGTGGCTCAGAGGAGAAAGATCGATACGACCGATGTCCCTTTCGACCAACCTGCGTTGGCTTGGGAGTCTTTGGTTATCAATGGTGCTGGTCAAAAAAAAGATTCAAAGGATGCCTCACAAACTGAAAAAGAGTTAAGAAAAACAGTTGTCGATATCATTAATAGCGAGATGGAAGCTTATAATGATCGTTATCAACAATGCAGTTTTTCAAATTCTCTTAAGGGCTTCAAAGGTCATATCGTAAATCTGAACTTTGACCACGTGTTGGATAAACTTCTCGGACTCCAACCGATTCCAGAATCAATACCTTCCGACTCAAAAATTCCACCACTTCACAAAGCCCGAAAAAAAGATGTAAATGGCTTGTATTGGAGATGGCAATTTCCAAGAGACGATGGCGGGCATGTTACGGTGTGGCATCCGCACGGGACTGTCCAGGTGGAGGAATCGCTACGATTGGGCCTACGCGACTATGGATTTCAGCCAATTCTTTATTCTGAGGCATTTCATCTCTTTAAACAATGGGAAAGAGATGCTTGTAAACAGAACAAAAGGCAGCAAATTACAACTCACGACTACAAAAAAATTCTTGAGAAGGCCATGGCGTGGAACAATGAAAAATTGCCTTCACAATCCCATAAAAATCTTCACAATAACTGGGTGTCTCGTTTTATGCTTTTTGATGTCTATATGATTGGAGCCGGCATTTCAGAGTCTGAATGGGGGCTTCGCTGGCTTCTGGTTCAGCGTCACAGAAATCTTGCAAGGGTTGAACCTAAAAACAGACCCAAAACAGTATTTTTGGATGTCAAAGAAAATTACCCTACTGGGCTGATGGATTACAATATATCATCGAGTTGGGATCAGGCCTGGCATAAAGCACTAACCTAAATCGAAATAAAAATTCCTGAAGAAATATATGAACGCACTATCCAACTTCTGTCTCTCTTCTATTGAGCGATTTTATTTTAAATACTTTGGAAAGGCAAAGTATACCGAGTTGAATTACCGATTATTCAAAACCTTCATAAAATGTCTAGGCGTAAACAACTGGGAAAGTTCTTCTGTTAGTGGTGAAAAATGGGTTATCGACAATCTTCTGATGCATTATGGTTTTAAAAATGGCGCTGTATTTTTTGATGTCGGGTCGAATATTGGGAACTATGCAAAAGATGTTTTTGCCGCATATCCAAATACACAGGGATTTCTTTTTGAGCCTCACCCATCCTCTTTTGCAAAGCTGAACAGCGACAACACATTGAAACTGGCCAACAAGTATAATATCGCATTAGGTGAAAAAAATGAGAAGCTGAAATTTTATGACAGAGCGGATTTTGAAGGCTCTGAACATGCAAGCCTTTACAGTGAAGCTATCTCTGGAATACACCACAAGTCTGTGGTGGAGATTGAAGTAGAGGTCCAGACTCTAGACTCATTTTGTAAAAAGATGGATATTTCTCGGGTCGATTTCTTAAAAATTGATACCGAAGGGCATGAATTATCTGTTCTGAAGGGTGCGAGTCATCTTATTTCAGAAAAGAAAATTAAGCTCATCCAATTTGAATTTAATGAAATGAATGCCGTCAGTCGAACCTACATGAGAGATTTTTCAGAATTTTTATGCGATTATCAATTGCATCGCGTTCTTCCAGATGGATATTTTCCATTAACAAATTGTTTGCTGGATAATGAACTTTTTGGTTTCCAAAATATATTAGCAATACCCAAAAAATAAAAATTACTTTTCAAAATGCCCTTGCAGCAATTGTGGTTTTTGCTTGCAAACGCGTGGATTATTATCAGAAAATGCTTACGGCGTTTTCCGATAACGCATTTAACACTCGGATATGTTTGTATGCTTGGACGAGCCTAAACCTGAGAATAATTTCGCGATTTATTCTTCAGTGCCCAAAACCCTCTAACAAATTGAATCTATAATCATTCATCAGTAATTCATGTATCAAACGCCAATACTGTTTTTAATATTTAATCGTCCTAATCTTACAAAGCAAGTTTTTGAAAAAATTAGGGCAGCTAAACCCGAGTATTTATATGTATCTGCTGACGGGCCGCGAGTGCATAAGTCAGAAGATGTAGATTTGTGTGCACAAACTCGTCAAATAGTTCAGGAAGGAATTGACTGGCCTTGTGAAGTAAAATATCTATTCCGAAATGAAAATCTAGGATGTGGGTTAGCAGTTAGTGGTGCTATAGATTGGTTTTTTGAGCATGTAGAATGTGGAATCATTTTGGAAGATGACTGTTTACCCAGCAGCAGTTTTTTTAGTTTTTGCGAAGAAATGCTGATAAAATATGCTGACGTTGAAAATATAGGTGCAGTATCAGGCACGAACTTTTTCAATTCAATATCTGGTTCAGATAGTTATGCATTTAGTAAATATGGAGGCGTATGGGGGTGGGCCACTTGGAAAAGAGCCTGGATCCACTTTGATTTAAATATTTTAAATAAGCAAATTTTTCAAGACACAGATTTTAACTTTATATCAAAAAGTTTCCAAAACGAAAATCAAGTCACGGGATTAAAAAAACTATTTGAAAGTGTGGTTAACAATCGCGAGTTAGTTAATTCCACATGGGACTTTCAATGGTTTTTTATTCGTTTAAAAAATAATTTATTATCAATTGTCCCGGCAGTTAATTTAATAAATAATATTGGATTAAAAGGGGGGGCTCATTTTAAAACTGATCAAGATTATAATGAATATTCTCGATTTGATGTTAAGGCGCTGACTTTACCGGAACAATTAGCTCATCCTAAAAAAATAGATGTGGACCATGATTTGGATGATCGTTTCGGTGATTTGTATTCTTGGACAAAAAATAATAAGAACAACTATAACACCTCGCAAAAAAAATCTTTTGCCAAAGGCATATTTTTATCTACACTCCTAAAGCTGAGAAGTGTTAAGTATAAGCTTCTCTCTAGCAAAAGCATCTCAGTTCATGGAAATCCAACATATATACAGCCACTTCTTTTAGAGGGGAACGGAGAAGTGATATTTGGAAAGGGAGTGTTTATTGGAACAAGAGAATCCCCTGATTTCTTCAGTAGCTATGCCTATGTTAATATTAGGAACAATGGTCTTGTTAAGTTTGGTGATGGAGTATGGACAAATAACAAACTCGCAATAATATGTAATGGAGGTGAAATATCTATAGGGAAAGACACGCTGATTGGTTTTAATGTATCTATTATAAACAGTGATTTTCATCATTTGAGTTACTTAAGAAGAAAAGAACCATGTAAAAATTATAAAAATATATATATTGGTGACAATGTTTTTATCGGTAATGATGTTCAGATTTTAAAAGGATCAATAATTGGGAATAACTCAATTATTGGCGCTGGCTCTATCGTATGTGGTGAGATACCTCAAAACACAATTTTCAGTAGAGATAAATTAAAAAAAATCCATGTTAATCTTTAATAATATCCGTAAAATTTTAACTAAAAAAAACGTTTCTCAAAAACATATTATTAAAAACTATGTTGCGCATGATTCTGCAATTATATATGACGCGAATAAAATCTACAATGCTGGTGAACCGTCGAAGATAAATATTGGAGAGGGGTCTCACATTTCAGGTATCATTCAAGTGTTTAATAATTGCGGTTGTGTCAAAATTGGAGACCATTGTTTTATAGGTGACTACTCTCGTATCATTTCTGCTGCTAATGTTACTATTGGCAACAGGGTTCAGGTAGCACATATGTGTTCGATAATGGATAATGATGTTCACTCCATTGATTCTAGCAAAAGGCATAATGAATTTCTAACTAATGTAAGCAAAGGAGTGATTGATCTGTTTGATATTCCAAAAAATGAAATCATAATTGAAGATGATGTCTGGATAGCATCTCATTGCGTTGTTTTGAAAGGAGTAAAAATCGGTAAAGGTGCTATAGTCGGTGCTGGTAGTGTCGTTACGAAAAGTATTCCTCCCTCTGTAATTGTTCACGGCAATCCTGCTCGAATTATTAGAAATATAAAATAATCAAATACTAATTGAGCTTTTTGCAAAAAACTTCAAAAAAATATTTTTAAAAACTTATTATTATTAATTTACGCGAGAACAGGCTCTTGAATCGTAGGTTTTGCAAATATTCTACCTAATCATTCTTTATGGGTATTAAAATCAACATTGGCTGCGGATACCGATTTCATCCGGATTGGTTGAATCTGGACTTGCATGCTCATAGTCAGGGCGTTGTTGCATGCGATTTGACTAAAGGTCTTCCCGTAAAATCAGGAGAAGCATCAGTGGTCTATGCAGCGGCCGTTCTCGAACATATCCGCCCTTTGGATGTTCCCAATTTTTTGGCTGAGTGTAGTCGAGTTTTAAAAAAAGATGGGGTTATTCGTTTGGCAGTGCCCGATTTTGAACAACAAGTGCGGATATATCTCGAAACTTTGGCACGCTTAGATCAAGAAGTTAGTTCGGCGATGAATGATCGAGATTGGATGATTCTCGAAATGCTTGATCAAAGCATTCGTGAAAAGAGTGGTGGAGAAATGCTGCGCTTTTTACTTCGTGAAAATATCCCTAACCGTGACTTTATCTTGCAGCGAATCGGGGTAGAGGGGTCCGACTTGCTCGATCAAATCTCAAAGAACAGAAAATCGTGGCAGGAATCTCCGCTTGATGTTCCAAATAAAACGCAAGTGCCTTTTGGGAAAATTGGACGCATGTTGGTCAAGTGGTTGCTAAAATCCGATAATTTGGAAAAAGACCTGCAGGCACTCGAAATTGGAAGATTTCGTTTGCTAAGCGGTGAGGTGCATCAATGGGCCTATGACAGATACTCTCTTAATCAAGTTTTTGAAAATGCTGGATTCTCTCAGATTGCCAGATGCGAGCATGGGAAAAGCCGGATACCGAACTGGGAATCTTATCACTTAGAGGTTAGCGACTCGGGAATTATTGAAAAACCCGACCTGTTGGTTATGGAGGCAGTGAAATGATTCAGCTAATCGAACAGTATTGGAAAGATCGAAAAGCAATCATTACAGGCGGATGTGGATTTATTGGATCAAATTTAGCAAACCGTCTTGTCGGTTTGGGTTCACAAGTGACCCTGGTGGACAGTCTCGTGCCTGCGTATGGCGGAAACCTATCCAATATCTCACAGATCAAAGATAGGGTGGCTTTAAACATCTCCGCTGTTCGAGACAAATTCAGGCTGGAGACTATCATTTCGGAGCAGGAAATTTTGCTTAATATATCGAGGTCAAAAGGATTCTAATGGAAAAAAGAAATTATTGCACCTATTTTGACATTAATTATCTTACGCGTGGATTAATTACCTATCAAACACTGCGAGAGCATAGTTCCCGTAAAATATCACTTTGGGTTTTATGTTTGGATGATAAAGTCCATGACTTTTTAAGACAAGCCAACTTTTCAGGTATAAAGCTGATTACTTTAACCGAGTTGGAATCTGCGGATCAAGCGTTGGCCAGTGTCAAGCAGGCAAGGTCTAGGGCTGAATATTATTTCACATGCACTCCGTGTCTGGCTAAATATGTATTAAACCAAAATCCTGAAGTTTCGGATATTACTTATATTGATAGTGATCTTTGTTTTTTTGATGATCCTGAACTGATTTATTCTGAAATTGGGGAAAACTCGATTGCGATTACTCCGCATCGATTCTCCGGTTTGAATAAATTCAGAGAGAAATGGGGTCTTTACAATGTGGCTTTCAATTACTTTCGTCGGGATAATGATGGATTAGACTGCTTGAATTGGTGGAGAGACCGTTGTCTGGAATGGTGCTATGATCGGTTAGAGGATGGCAAATTTGCTGACCAAAAATATCTCGATGATTGGCCAATTAGATTTAAAAAAGTCCATGTATTAAACAATGCTGGAGTAAATCTTGCGCCATGGAATGTGGGTGATGTGGAATTTCATAAAGCGAATAACAAGATATGTGTAGATAAATCCCCATTAATATTCTATCACTTTCATGGCATAAAAAAAGTTACTCCAAAACTTTTCGATCCTAATTGGTATATCTATAAAATTAAACCAAACTTTTTACTGATAAGAGATGTATACCAAAAATATGCAGATAAGTTTGTATCTTTTGACAAAATTGCAATGAGGAATCAGAATGGTATGGAACAACTTCGCGAACACATACCCCCGCTGCCCTACTGGTTTACAGGCAAGGAAAAAGTAGAGTGCATTTATTATGTCATTTCTGGGAGATTGATATGGCTTGCGGATGGTATTCTATCCACATTATTGATAAAAACTCTTAATGCGCTAAGGGGAAACTTTGTGTTTCACAAGCTGAACGATAGGTTCTTTAGCTCTTATTTTATTTATTATCATTAATAAATGAAAATCTCAATCATTACTCCAACTTTTAACTCCGCAACCTACTTGGAGGAGACGATTCTGAGTGTCGTTTCTCAGAAAAATCAAGATTTGGAATATCTTGTAGTCGATGGGGGGTCTACTGATGAATCCTCGGCTGTGCTTTCCAAGTATTCCACACGCATCGCCTGGTCCTGTTCGGAACGAGACAATGGGCAGTATGATGCAATTAACAAAGGTTTTAGTAAATCCACCGGAGAAATTATGGGTTGGCTCAATTCCTCCGACCTGTATCTTCCATGGACACTTAAAGTCGTAGAGGAGATTTTTATAAGGTTTCCAGAGGTGCAATGGATTTCTTCACTTCAGAAAACTGTCCTAACGCCCCAAGGTTCGCACGCATCGTGGAATATCCATGGTTTTTCAGCAAATAAGTTCGCGCAAGGTTTGCTCGGTAGTGCCACCAACCCAAATTTCATCCAGCAGGAAACCTGCTTTTGGAGGCGATCGCTGTGGGAAAAAATTGGCGGGCAAATTTCAAGCCAATACCGCTATGCTGGCGACTTTTGGCTGTGGTCCCAGTTTTTTCAGCATGCCAAATGCACCGGCGTAGATGCGCCTCTGGCCGTGTTTCGATTTCATGATGACCAGCGCAGCGGTAATGAAAGCTATCTGGAAGAGGTTACAGAAATTCTTCGAGATATTCAGTCCTCCTCGAAGAGGAACCTTTATCAACCCGGTTGCCAGAATATCCTCCCCCGCTGGCAGTTTTCGCAATCGCAAGGAGGACATATCGAATGGGTCATGGTAAAGTATTTTGACGATTGGTATCTCGATATCGTCACATTCTGGGACAAATTTTTCGACAGTATCAAGTGGAAGCTTGCGAATTTAAGTTACCTGCCCATTTCGCTTCTTAAATTCATTAAGCGCGGTTGCAGGCGTGTGTAACAGCAGCTACCCTTCGGCTGCCACGCCTAGGCTCGCTACGATAGGGAATTTTGGCTTGAAGTGCTGGAACAAAAACTGAAGAAGTAACGAGTTGCGGGTAACTGGTAGTCAGTAGAAAATCTGAAATGCTGAAATGGGGAATCTTCCTACGCGCTGCGCGGCCCCGGCGTGACATGGAAGTAAAAAATTGCGGGTAAATGGTTAAGAGGCTTGACGCCGGACTCTCGTCTCTCGACACTCCATTTCGGCAAAATTATTGCACTACGAAAAGCACTAATTTTCACGAAAGACTGGTCTGGGAGACACGGAGCACGCCCGGCGGGCGCTTTTTAAAAAAATATGATAGACATTACATGTTTTAATCGTTAAAATGTCCATTGTGAAAGACAGAAATATAGTTCCGCGTCCTTGCTATGAAGACCGGGTGATGGCGTGGATGGGGCGTCCGGTGATCAAAGTTTTGAGTGGTATTCGCCGATCTGGCAAAAGTTCGATTCTTCTGCGGTGCAAGGAGCGGTTGGCGGCGCAAGGGGTGCCTGACTTCGCGATTTTGCATATCAACATGGAGTTGCTGGTCAACGAGCGTTTTCGGGACATCTATCTTCTGAATGCGGAGGTTCATGACGCGTTTATTAAAAATGGAGGGAAGGTTTATTTGTTTCTGGACGAGGTGCAGGAAATCCCAGGTTGGGAAAAGTTGGTGGGGTCTTTGCTGGCGGAGGATGTGGCGGACCTGACCGTGACGGGATCGAATGCTCATTTGCTGGCTGGAGAATTGGCGATGCTTTTGAGTGGTCGTTATGTGGAATTTCCTGTTTATCCTTTGTCGTTTCGTGAGTATTGCAATTTTTTTTCCTTGATGTTAGGGCGCGAAGCGTTTCTGAAATTTTTACAGAGTGGTGGTTTTCCCGGTTTGGCTGCATTGGATGAAAAAGAAGAGGCGCGGATGCAGTATTTGGAGGCGTTGCTGGATAGCATTGTCTTGCGCGATGTGGTTTCGCGGCACAAGCTCCGAGATGTGGACCTGCTGCGGAGGATTCTACTATCTGTGGCCGATAGTGTTGGGAGTCCAGTTTCCGCCCGGTCGCTGGCGGGATTTTTAAAAAGCCAGCGCCGTTCGGCCAGCGTGGAGAGCATTTACAACTACCTCGATCACTTGGCAGAGGCTTTCGTGGTGGATCAAGCTCCAGTTTATGATCTGCGGGGCAAGAAGCTTTTGGAGACGGGTGGAAAAATTTATTTTACCGACCTGGGCTTGCGGCATGCCCTGCTGGGCTATCGCTCCTCGGATATCGGGCAATATTTGGAAAACATTGTTTATTTGGATTTGAAGCAGCGCGGGTGGGAAGTCTCTGTGGGTCGGTTAGGCGAATGGGAAGTCGATTTTGTTGACCAAAGGGGCGCGGAGAAATGCTATATCCAAGTGGCGTATTTGACTCCAGACAAGGAAACTCTCGACCGGGAATTGCGAGCCTTGCGAGATATTCCGGATAATTACCCAAAGTATCTGGTTACGATGGATGAAATTCCGCCTTCCAGCGAGGAGGGTATTCATCGGATGTCCATTGAAAATTTTTGCTGCAGCACGATAATGCGCCTACGCTAGCGAGGGATGATGCTGGAGGACGAGGGGCTCACTATGTGTTAAACCCGTAAACGGATTTTTATACAGGATGACAGGTCTAACAACATATACAAGATGATACTCGGAATTTTGGAGATAAATTAATTTGACTGGAATGAGTTGTAAAATAAAACTCTCTTTATCAGCAGGATTGATCGCGCTGGCGATCGGTGCGGTCTTTTTTCTCTTTTATCGGGGGTGCTTCGAGCGGAATGTGCCTCTTTCTTACGAGGGGGATGCCTTCTCGGTGATGATGACGATTCAAGGCTATGCGGAAGGAGATACCAATCCTCTGACGCCTCGGTTTTTGGAGCGTCTGAATGCTCCGTTCCAAGGGGCTTGGAGTGATTATCCGCAGGAAAAGATGGTGTTCTGGCCGGCTGGGTGGTTAGTGGCTCTGTTTGGCTTGGCTCGAGGATCAACTTTGTATGTTTTGCTTTTGCAAATTGCTGCAGGCCTGTCGTTTTATCTTTCTGGGAGATGTCTTTTGCAAACTCGCGGGCGGGAGGTTTGGCTGGTGTCGGGGGCGATTTTGTTCGGGTTGGCGCCTTATGCATTTTTAAGGAATCTCCAACATTTGGCTCTAACAGCTTATTGGCCAGTGCCCTTGCTGGTTGTGGCCTTGATTTGGCTGGGTTGGCCGGAGCGCACGCGACTCGGTCTGCGTGCGGGGGCTTTGTTTTCCTGCGCGGCCGCATTTGTCGGTGGAAACTTCAACCCTTACTATCTTGGGCCGTTTTTGGTGCTGTTGACATTGCTGGCTCTGGGTGCACTGATCCAGCGGCAATGGTTGCGATCCGGCATATTTGCCCTTGTTTTTGCGAGTGCCGTGGCGGGATTTATTTTTCAGAATATCGATACATTCATCTACATCGCGCAAAATGGAAAGAATCCCGAGGCCGTGAGCCGTGAATTGTGGGGGATGGTGAAATTTGGGCTCTTTTTGCCTGACTTGTTTTTCCCTCGGGCGCATATGAGCGAGTGGGTCAGCAAGCTTTCGTGGTCACTCTATCAAGGTCATGTCCCACAACAGCTTTGGGGTGAAAGCCAAACAGCTTACATAGGCTTGGTTGCGGGTGCGGGTTTGGTGGTTTTGCTGGCCAGCGGGGTCATTCTGATTTGCGCCAAGAAATGCGACTCCGTTTCGCCATTTTTCTGGTTGTCATCTGGAGTGATCCTTTTTTCTGTGGCTGGCGGGGCGAACTATTTTCTTG
>Ga0114972_10003748_pt1 | contig 11355 bp, 10 predicted proteins | sample M_140807_EF_Meta_FD_87354 | JGI IMG/M metagenome (GOLD analysis project Ga0114972, IMG submission 87354) | Freshwater microbial communities from Lake Montjoie, Canada to study carbon cycling - M_140807_EF_MetaG | ecosystem: Environmental > Aquatic > Freshwater > Lake | place: Lake Montjoie... | reverse complement strand
CCGGGCAAAGGAAATTCTTTGGCCCGTGGTGGAAATCGCAACAATTGCGTTTTTGGCGGGGGTTCCTGGTTCATGGACGGAAATCACGGCTTCTTCAAACCGTTCGGGAATGCTCTCCAGGAGTTTTGATTCCAGTTTTTGGCTATTCACCAAAAAGGTTAACTGGTTTGCATTCAAACCTGCCCGGACAATTCGGTCAAGTATAGGTTCCAGCAAATCTGTGCGGGAGCAAAACAGGTCATCCAAAACCACAACGACCTGATCAGTGGGGGTGAATATTTTGAAAAGTGGTGGATAGGAATGGGGGTTGTCCAAGCTTTTTTCCAAAGCCACCACCGGGTCTTTTAGACCCAATGGTGGAGTGAAAATGTGGTTGACCTGGACCGGTGGGTTCGATGTTTCTTCCATCGAACCGCGGAAATCCCCGATTGGGTTATTCAAGCTTGACATCCAATTCCATCGCCTTTCCTTGGCGTAAGATTCCAACCTTTATGGTTTGGCCTACTTTTTTCCCCTGCATGGCTTCCATGTAAACTTCAAGATTTTTGATCTCCTTGCCATCGATTTTTACAATGCGGTCTCCGCCTTTGATTCCTGCCTTTGCCGCAGCTTCTCCTTCGGAAACCCCCTCAACTTCGACGCCCTTGTCGTCTTCCGCATAGCCCGGACGGAAACCGAGTTTTGGACCACTGGTTCGGGTGCCCGATTGCTTGGCAGTTTTTACCTCGATGAAATTCGGCTTTTCCTTGGTGGTCGAAAATTCGTCGATTACTTCCGATGCAAAGCGAATGATCTTTTCCATGCCATCGTAATTGATCCGATCAGGAGTATCCGTTGGACGGTGGTAATCGTCGTGGACATCTGTCCAAAGGAATAGAACCGGAATTTTTTTGCTGGCAAATGAACTATGGTCGCTTGGGCCAAAACCACTTTTTTGGCGTACGGTGGTAAATTCGTACGACTTGTTGATCCGGTCCAGCAACGACTCAAATCCCTCTGAGGTTCCTGATCCCTGAATTAGCATCCGGTCCTTTTTGGATACCTTGTCGGGGCGGAGGCGGCCAACCATATCCAGATTCACCATTGCCGCTGTTTTCTCAAGAGGGTACAGAGGTTCCTTGCAGTAATGAACTGACCCAAAAAGACCAAGTTCCTCGGCACTAAACGCCATAAAAATGATTTTGCGGCCAACACGATCCTTTTCGGATGCGTAACGCTTGGCAAGTTCCAGCATTGATGTGGTGCCAGATCCGTTATCGTCAGCACCTTGATGAATTGCTGCCACCCTGCCGGCGCCCATGCTTCCAAATCCGCCGGACCCCACATGGTCATAGTGGGCCCCTACAACAACTGCCTCGTCGGCGAGAGGGCCGCTTCCTTCCAAAACGCCAATCACATTTCGAACCGGAATGACATTTCCTCTTTTGAGTTTTGCCTCCATGGTTACCGTGACACCTTTAAGGTCCGTGCTTTGGGGTTTCAGGTCCTTGTCAATGGCCTCTTCCTTTTGTGCAAGATCACCCAAGCCAGAGGATTGAAGAAGTGAGTTTGCTAGTTTGCGGCTTACCATGAAAACGGGGATTTTTGCCCCAAAACGATTGGTTGCCAGGTAGGAGAAATCAATCAGGGGATCAGTTTCACCGGCATTTGCTTTGTCATTAACAAAAATGACCCCAGCCGCATTATGCTTTTGGGCATTACCAATTTTTTCGGTGAGTGAGGATAGAGATCTGCGGCGGTTGGGGGTTTCAAACCCGTCATCCTTTCGCCCGGCTCGCGGAGCATCACGCAAAATCATGACGATTTTTTTGTCTGCGTTGATACCCTGATAATCGTCGTAGGTTCCTTCCTTGCCCATGGTTATCCCATATCCGGCAAAAGTCAGGTCGCCATTGATTTTCCCTTCCGCACTAAGGGCAACCAAGGCAGCGTCATTGGATTTTTTTCCTGACTCAACGAGGATACTATTGGTTTTGCCATCGGGCCCTTTGAATTCGATTGAGGAGGGACCACTCATTACCACGCCACTAACAGTAAAGGGCTGGAAGTAGCTTCCATCCTTGCCAAGCGGTTTTAGGCCCAGTTCCTTGAATCGTGTCGCAATGTAATCGCCGGCTTTTTCAAGCCCATTGGTGAGTGGTCCCCTGCCTTCCCGCTCCGGAGCCGCCAAATAGTAAAGGTCGGTTTTAAGCCGGTCTTTTGTGGCGTTTGGGGAAATGTCCAGGTTGGATTTTTTTCCGGGAAATGCCCCGAAAACCAAGCTGGTCACACCAATTACGGTAACACCCATGGCAAAAAATTGTTTTCCACAGGTCGAAAAAGTGGTCATCTGGATCTCCCTTTTTTGCTCCGGTAGGGGGGGCTACCAAACCACAACGCATTAACCAATCATTACTCTAGGCTGTTTTTCGGGATCTGGCTGGGCTTTATGGATCAATTCGTGAACAAGCCAGGGAACATTGCCTTCCCCGAAAAGCAAAAATCCAAGCATCGCCTTTAGAGAACTGTCCCCCGACCACCCGAAATGGATTTCCGGGGGCCGATTGTCTTTCGCAAATTCCAAAGCAAGTGCGGCAAGAACATTGGCGATGGACGCGCACCGAGTGATTTTTAGGACATACCTTCCAGTTTCTTCGATCACCTCAAGAACCGGGCGGACCAGGAATTCACTGGCATCACCTCTTACAACTTCAACAAACAAAATGCTCACATCGGGCGGAATCCGATGGTCCTTGCGGATGATATCTTCCTTGGTGGCCAGGTCACGCTGCCCCGGCCGATGGGGAACAATTACCGGGTATTCAATGGATTTGATTGTGTTAAAAAGGAATTCAGATCTTTCGTCCTTGAATTCAAATCCGGCGAAGCGAAGTTCGGTCGAACGCATGAATCGCGAAGTAAACGAGGCGACAAAGATTGCAAGAATAAAGCAGCTTGCAATTTGGATGCCTACTGGTTTTTCCAAGACAATGGCGATTAATGTATAAAGAAATACCACTGTAACACCAATGTAGTACCATGGAATTCGAATCCAACCCTTAAGATTAGAAGAACGATAATACTCGATGCAGCTTGCAATTGCAGCGCTCAATATCAGGACAATAACGCCAGTTGCGTACGCGTCACCTTGAGCTTGTACATTTGCCCGAAAAATTAATGTCACAATCACATTGATCATGGTGAAGAGGATGACCAGTGGTTTCACAGCTTTAGCCCATTCCGGTGCCATGCCGTACCTTGGAAGGTACATCGGAACCAGATTGAGCAAGGCGGACATTGCGCTTGCTCCCGCGAACCAAAGAATGGCAATTGTTGAAATGTCGTAAATGGTTCCAAAGCTTGAACCAAAAAGGAAGTGGTCTTTACCCAACCCTGGGAACGGGCTTTCCCCGTGTGCTAGGTAGGCCAGCGCCCTGTCTTTTGCCTTGGCAGGAGATGTCTCGTCCAAGGAGCTTACCAGGTCATGAGACGGGATCAATGTTGTTACACATATTGAGGACCCCAACAAAAGGACTGACATGATCAGTCCCGCTGTGAGCAAAAGCAACCCAGTATTGCGAATTCTTCCTTTTATGTCGTTTTCATCCTTGCCCCCGGAAATCAGTGGCATGATGGCCACGCCTGTTTCAAATCCGCTAAGCCCAAGGGCCAAAGCCGGAAATAAAACCATGCAAACCAGCGCGGTACTTCCCAAGCCTGGGGTTGTCACCCATGGAACTGCTTTTTCGCGTTGCCAATCGGTAACAAACCAGGCGTTGCGCCCTTCAGGCGAAATGATTTTGGCCCACCAATCCAAAAAAGGCTCGGGGTGCTGGACCAAATATCCAAGGCATGACCCGATTACAACCACATTCAACAAAAGAAACACGGCCACAATAACAACAGCCAAACCAATAACTTCCTTGAACCCCCGAAGAAACATCGCCCCAAGCATCATCAGAAGGAAAAGTGTGATACCGATTTGCTGGCCAAAGTTTCTCCTCCCAACCTCAGCTTCCGCGATCTTTTCCAATTTTTCTATTTGCCCAACCTCATTGAGTTGGGACCAGTCGGCTCCCTTCTCCAATTCGGGTTTAAGCTCCGCCATTGTCTCGTCAATTCTGGCGCTGGGCCAGGAGGGGTTGGCTATCAGGTGCGATGTTGCATCTGCCGCGGACATGGTTTTGGTGATTACGAAGTCGGTTGCTGCAAAACCTAGAAGTGTGATGACAACAACTTTGCTCCACCAGCCCTTAAGAAGTTTCTCCAGCATTCCAATCGAACCGAGGCCGTGGGGCGATTTTTGTGAGACATAAAGATAAACGGGATAGGCACCAAAGAGGGTGACTAAAACCACGACTACGGTTGCCAAAGGACATAGGTTGCCGGTTGCGGTGTAAGCAATGGAAGGCTGATACCCTAAAGTGCTAAAGTAATCGACACCGGTAAGGCACATGGCCCAAAGCCAGAATGTCTTATGGTTGTGTAAATTCTGGGTTGGTTCAGAATGGTTTGGCGAATGGGAAAGGAAATCTGACATATATTACCGTTCAACGCACGGATACGCAAAACGGACCAGAGTAAAGGAATCCAAAATCTTTATACCCAAAACCGGAGCCACCTGGGGTTGGTTTCTATCGATTTTTTTAACGGTGGGAAAATTGGTGGTCATCCTGGTGCCCAAAACTCTTTAAAGACGGAGACGCAAATGGTTGATAGGGTTGAACTTTTGGAAAATCTCCTTCGCCTTCCGGGCAAGTCTGGCGAGGAACATGTTGTATCGGAGTATATCCAAAAAACATGCCAAAAATGGGGGATTTCCCAATCACATATTCAGGTGGACGATGCTCCCAGCCGAATTTCCCTGCCCTGCTCCACTGGCAATCTCTTTGTCCGGCTACCCGGAAATCGACCTGGTCCCACAATCCTTATCTCCTCCCACATGGATACTGTACCCCCCTGCGTTGGGGCCGTACCCTTGCGAATGGGAAATAAAATCGTTCCTGAGGGCAAAACGGCGCTGGGAGGGGACAATCGCACTGGTGTTGCGGCGATGCTTACGCTAATCCATGCCATTCAAAACAAAGATTTCCCCCATCCCCCGTTGGTCTTTTTGTTTTCCATTCGAGAAGAAAGTGGACTTCAGGGGGCGCGTTTTCTCAATCCGAATTGGATCAAGCACTGTGCTTTTGGAATTAACATCGATGGGGGAAGCTGTGTCGACGCGACCAGGGCCGCGGTTGGCGCCAATCGGTTTGTTGTGGAAATTATCGGAAAAGCCAGTCATGCGGGAGTTTACCCCGAAAAGGGCATTTCTGCAGTAATGGTTGCCGGTTTGGCATTGGAGAAAATTCACCGGGGTGGCTGGTTTGGAAAAGTTGTCAAAGGAAACAACACTGGATCCAGCAATATTGGGGTACTTTCCGATGCCTCAGGGGGACCAGTGGGACAGGCAACTAATGTGGTTACAGATTTCGTCCGTGTGAAGGGTGAATGTCGAAGTATGGATACCCATTTCGTGGAGGAAATAACCCAAGCCCACAAAAATGCATTTGAAGAGGCAGCATTACAAATTCGGGACATCGAGGGAAATCCCGCTGAAGTTATTTTTGAAACACAAAAGGAATACCGACCGTTTTCCTTGCCGGCAGATTGCCCTGTAATACCTCTTTTCGAAGAGGCGGTAAGGGCCTTAGGGAAAACACCAACTCTTAAAAATGGAAGGGGCGGTTTGGATGCCAACTGGTTTTTCGAGCATGGTGTTCCATCCCTAACGATAGGCGCAGGGCAAAACCAAATTCATGCAATCGGGGAGTGGGTTGACCTGGATCAATATCAGGGCGCTTGTGACCTTTTGGAGATAATGATCGCAAAAGCGGCCGGATAATCCGCAGATTTTAACGAAAGCTGTGCCAATTATTTCCCATGAAACTTTATGCTGGAGCTTTGCCGATCCATTCTGGACTATGCTCCACATAAGCCAGAATGGGAAGGGGAGTTGGAATGTACTCTATCGTTTTGATGGTTGCGCTAACAGGAGCACCCGAGGCACCTGCTTTTGAAGGGCCTTGGGCAACACCAGGATGGCCTTGCTACTTTGGTCAGTGCAAGGAAAAAATCTACGGAACCCCTTATTCCTATTCCGGAACCTACACATTTTACGCCGGGTATTACAGCGCTTTCGGAATATCACAATTTCCAACGCCTTTGGTTCCGGGAACAATGGGCTACCTGGCTAGCCAGTCCGGAGCGCCTGCGGACTACAAGGTCCTTAAGCCAAACGCAAGTCCCCCAACACGGACTGCAGAGCCCCCGGTTGCCCCGGTGTCTCCGGTGGTAATTCCCCAAACCAATATTAAGACCGCTCCTTCCGGACAGCGTGCGGAGGTGATTGTGGAGATCCCTGAAGGGACAACTCTCTTTGTCAATGGGTCAAAAATTGGTGGTAAATCGGGAAAAAGGAGCTTTATTACACCAAATCTTCCATATGGAAATAAGCACTTTTATGATTTGAAATGGGAAGTAGCGACCAATAACGGTATCCGGGTGATAGAGAAAACGATAGAAGTCAAGGCTGGAGCAGTGCAAACGGTCCGCCTTGAAGAAAACAATAATACAAATGTAGCAAAAACTGACAAGTAGTGTGTGAGTTTTTGAGTCAGAATTTAAAAATTTAGGGATTAGGAGATCTTGATAAATCTCCTAATCGGTTTTTTTTGTTTAAAAAAAACGAGAGAACAAAAACACTACAAGGCCAAGGCCTGAAAGAAATAGGAGCAAACGAATTTGCCACCAAATGGCATCGCGAAGGATTGCGGGCCACTCATCATATTTCGTACCGCTATACACCAGACCCACCAGCAAAAAAAGTGGTGGAAGATACCAGAAAATGTTAATCATGTGCCGGCCGTCACTTGGCCCTGCTCCTTTTTGTTGGGGACTCTCTGTCGGATTGGCCCGGGAGTGGGGAAAGTGGGGCCCGCAAAGGCATCAAAAATCACCAATAGGTTTAGTGCTCCAGCAATAACCGTGAAGATCCAGCCCAGTTCCCAAGTCTTGTCACCTTCCGTTTGAAGCTGATTCAAATCTGCTTCTGTGGGTGTCCTCATGAATGTCCCCAGCAAGGGAAGTCCTTTGCCGCCATCCTCCGGTTTATATTCAGCAGAAGTTTCATCGGCATAGGAGTACCACTGGATCAGTGCTGGCCATGCTGCGGCCCCAACACAAAATTGGCCAACAAAAGGTATCCGGTACCAAATAGGCCGCGGAATCGAAATCCCTAATCCAAGTTCATTTTTGCGGTACCGCCCCATGTCATCTGCCCGGGGCAAATAGACATTTTTCCATTGGCCGAGTGCCATTCCCCAAAAGAAAAGAGCGTGAACACATATAAAAAACAGAATGCCTTTGCCAATTTTTCCCCGTTTGATTTGTCCAAGGCCCGGGACTAGGTAGCTGAGAAAGCCAGCAACAAAATCCAATTCGGCAGGCTGTGTTTCGGGGTTCGGGGAGCTCATGCGGATTGGTTAATATCCAAATGGAAAGCCGTTAACCGGCCTTCGGCAGAATGTTATGTATAAAGTTTGATGGTATCAAACGGTCGGCCCAAGGCCATTCCATCCAATCACTTGCCACCAGAATCCCTGAATACGTTACCATGGTGATTCCGATAAATCCGAGCAGATACCTTCCGCCCCACGACATAAAAAAACGCCCGGGGGGTCCCATAAATCGAAGCGGTAGATCAATGGTCGCATTAAGTAACCAGGAAACACCTGTTTCCCCGTAATCTTCAAAATTCGCGGTAGAGGACACTGGTTTGGGAACTGGAAAAGAAGGAACGGGCGCAGGCGAGTGTCTTGATGGACTTGAGGACTCGTGAGCTATCCAGCCGGGATTGGGGGAAACGGGTTGGTTAAATGGGCCCTGCTGGTTTCGCCAGGTTTCTGCTAATGGGCCCCAGGTGGTCTGGGAGGGGTTCCAGCCACTAGCCGGGTTTGAAGGGTTTGCTTCAGGGGCCTTGGTTGGCTGGTACGATTGAAGATTAGGGGGCGATTGGGGCAGTGTGTTATGCGGGTTAGACCAATTGTTCGTTGTTGGTGGCGGGTTTACTGGTGAACCCACCCAATAAGGGGCTTGTGTCACTGCTTGAGCCGCACTTTGTTCACCTGTTCCCGGATTTTTGATCATTTTCTGAAGAATGGTTTCCAATTGGTCCAGCTGTTGCCTGGTAGGATTCCAGGAGCTTGGACCGGATTGTCCATTTGGTACTGGTCCACCACTTGGGATTTGCATATCTCTTCCCACAACTTCACTAAACCACTTTGCCAACCAATTCGAGGTATTAGCAGTTTTGTCCCACCGATTCCATGCCAACTTTCCCTTGATGCCCGGTGACGCCATTCTTGAAGGGCCAGAAAATCATCATTTGGCCAATGTTATGCGAATCCAGCAGGGGGAAACGATCACTCTTTTTGATGGTATGGGAAACAAGGCGCTCGGCATTTTGAGGCAAGTTGGCAAACGGTCGTCCTTGGTGGAAGTTGGAAAGGTTGATTTTCAGGCTGGAGTTTTACCAATCCATTTAACAGTTGCCACGGCCCTCCCCAAAGGGGATCGTGAGTCCTTTATGGTGGAGAAATTAACCGAGTTGGGGGTACAGGAAATTGTTCCCCTTCAGACCCACCGCAGCGTGGTTCATCCAAAGGATGCACAATCCCGATTGGGGCGTTATTCGCTTGAAGCATGCAAGCAATGCGGGCGAAATATGTTGCCTCTCATTCGCGAAATGACAACATTTGAGGATTTTTGTAAAGAGGATGTGGATGCTGCCAAATGGATTATGCATCCCGGAAGTGATCCCAAAATAGGTCCATTTGGATCCGCAGATTGTCAATTTGCTAAGGCAAGGGTGCTTATTGGACCTGAAGGTGGTTTTACTGACAAAGAAAGCTCAGATGCCATAGCAAAGGGTTTCAAAATTTGGTCGCATACCCCCAACATTCTCAGGGTTGAAACGGCTGCTATTACAGCGGCTTCAGGCTTTGCCGCCTTATGGGCTTTTCAGGAGTCGAGGATCAGATAATTTCGGTTAAGTGCAAAATTAAGCTCTTCGGTTTTCCAGGACATTATCGAGCGCCCAAAGGATTGCCTCGGTGGGTGCCATGGCGCCCATCCCAAAATCGCCGCACGCAAGGACTTTTTCTACAGGCAGTGCAATTTGAAGTCCTGTTGAATCCAGATTGATGCTTTCACAAATTTTAATTGAGGAATTGTTTTCCGCCGATTTTTGGCTACTCTCGGATTTCCAACCATAAAGTTTTGCAAATTCCCCCAAATGTAACGCGGTGAATGGGTGATTCCACATTCGGGTATTCATCGCCGGTGCAAGGACCATTGGTTTGCTGAAGTCCCAAGCCCTTAACATCGATGTCAAAAGGTTGTCGGAAAGACCAAGGGCAATTTTCGCAAGAGTATTTGCGTCCAGCGGGGCAATCACCATTGCATCGGCCCATTCTCCCAAACGAATATGGGGAATCTCCTGTCCCTTCGTGTATGAGTTTCCAGGCCATTCCTCACTGTCTGTCACAAATTCTAAGGAAACTTGCACCAGTTCAGCCTTTTCTTCAGCGACCAAAAAATATTGCGAATGACTTGTGGCAGCAATTACCAATTCATGTCCTCTGGCCTGAAGGGCTCGGGCCAACTCGGTTGCTTTGATTGTTGCTACAGATCCAGTTAATCCCAAGAGTATTTTTGCCATGAATTCAAACCTGAAGAATTGTGGTTTGGAAGTAATTTTATAGGTGGTTATTTTTGGATGAAGTCCAGGATCAGTGCATTGAGATTGATTCTGGGAATTGTTACCGGTGCAGGATTGACGCCTTTGGAATCGGTTCCAAATACAAGTAGTGCGGACTTTTCATGCTTTTCCCAAGTATTTCCCACTACCATGTCCGACCCATTATCCATCAATGAGCGTTTGGATTCAATCAATAGCTTTTCCTGGTCGGTTTCCAATTTAAAGGAAACAAGAATACCATGAAATTTCCATTCGGATCGGATTTTGGCAAGGAGTCGGGGCGCAGGTTTAAATACCATTCGAATGGAATCTAGGTGCCCAGATATTTTTCCAGTCCCTGGCGATTGAATTTTGGAGGGATTAAGCCCGATAGTTTCCACATAATCAAAGACATAGTCCGAAACTGCTGCCGAATGTACCAAACCAATAGGTTGACCAATTCGAATTCTTTCCCTCATTAGCTCGCCCAATTCCTCAACCGTTTCAAAGCGATGGACTGGAAAAGGAAATTTGGTTTCAGGGTAAAGGCCCCGCGCCAAAAGCAAATCAACATTCCAACCTTTTTCATAAGCAAAAACAGCTAGAGTTACACCGGTTTTCCCGGTAGAACGATTGGTAAGTACTCGGACGGCATCAATGGGTTCGCTTGTGCCTCCCGCGGTAATAAGAATGGATTTGGTCATGGATTCTGGCTGATTTTTCCTGGAATTTTGCCAAGGTGTTCGGAAACACCCACTCGCGATATCGCCTCCATCATTTCCCAATCATAGTCTCCCTGGATTGCTAGAAGTTTTTGGGCCAGCCCGGAATTTTTGGCCTGATGATTCTTATCCACCAAATAGGAGTTAATTAGGTCCTTCCCACCAGGGTGGAGCCTCATAAGCCAATATACCCATGCCCAACTTTCGCGATATTCCTCCCGTCCCATTTGTCCAACCTGACTAAGAGATTCCAATCTTCCCAGATTGGGCTGACGACCACCAACCCAGTCGCGTTGAATATCTTCAAGGTGTGCCCGGTTCAGGCCAAGACAACTTGGTTCGTTTTCAAAATATTCCGCAATTCCCTCGTCAATCCAAAGGGGAACAGTGCCGTACGCTCCATGCAATAAGGCATGGGTTAGCTCATGACGAAGATCCTGTTCCATTCTTTCACTGCGCATGGTGAGTATTTGCATTTCCTCGCCAAGGCCAGCTGCCCGTTTTTTTGCAAAGAAATAGGCCCTTCTTTGGGGGAGGCCCGGGAAGGAATTTTCCAAATGTTCCCTGAAGGATTCCTTATCAGAGAAAATGAAAACCTTTACCATTTTCTGAGAAGGAGCAACAGAAAGCTCCCTGGCCAATTCCAAAGGCAAAGCCTCCAGGGAATCAAAAACCTTTTGATCTCCAGGTTGGTCTTCGTCTACATAAATCAAAAATTGCCCTAGTCTTCTGCGCATCACACTCGGCAGATTATCCTTTGCGCCTATGCATGAACGGATAACTGCAATTTGGTTTGGAACACTCCCCTTATTTGGGGAAATACACCCGGAAATCGAAAGTAATCCCACCAAAGGTAAACAACCCAAACAGAAT
>Ga0114972_10003746_pt1 | contig 11356 bp, 9 predicted proteins | sample M_140807_EF_Meta_FD_87354 | JGI IMG/M metagenome (GOLD analysis project Ga0114972, IMG submission 87354) | Freshwater microbial communities from Lake Montjoie, Canada to study carbon cycling - M_140807_EF_MetaG | ecosystem: Environmental > Aquatic > Freshwater > Lake | place: Lake Montjoie... | reverse complement strand
GCCGGTGATCGGTGCTGATATCGGTGGCATCCCCGAGCTCATCGATCATGGATCGACCGGATGGACCTTCGAGAGCGGCCATGTCGAAGAACTGGCGTTCACCCTGTCGCATGTCGCGGCCCTTGCCGACTCGCGGCTGCAGGACATGGGCCGCTGCGCACGTCGCACCGTCGAGCAGCGCTTCGCGCCTGAGCGCTATGTGGCGCAGATGCTCGAGTTGTATGCCGGCCTCGGTGCGAGGGTCTGACATGGAACAGCGAGTGCTGCGCATTCTGGGCACCCGGGGGATTCCGGCGGCCCACGGCGGATTCGAGACCTTTGCGCAGCGCCTGGCTCTGTATCTGGTCGCACGCGGATGGCGTGTGGTGGTCTACAGCCAGGATGAGGGCCGGGCTGCGCTGCGCGAGGATCGCTGGCAGGGCATCGAGCGGGTGCGGATTGCCGTGCCGGGGCGCGGTGCGACTTCCACGATTGCCTTTGACTGGAAGGCCACACTGCATGCTGCGCAGCACCGCGACCTGTGCCTGACCCTGGGCTACAACACCGCGGTGTTCTGCGCGCTGCTCAAGGCCCGCGGCGTTCGCAACATCATCAACATGGACGGCATTGAATGGTCGCGCGCCAAGTGGGGGCCGCTTGCGCGCACCTGGTTTCGCTTGAACGAAGCCGCGGGCTGCCGCCTGGGCGACCATCTGGTGGCAGACCATCCCGAGATCGAAGCGCACCTGCGCCGTCAGGCGCCCGCGCATCGGATCACCATGATCGCCTATGGTGCCGATCGCATCGTGGATGCATCCGACGCACCGGTGCGGGCGCTGGGTCTGCAGCCGGGGCAGTATCTGAGCCTGATCGCCCGGCCCGAGCCGGAGAACTCGATTCTCGAAGTGATTCAGGGGTTTTCCCGCAGGCCTCGAGGCGTGACCCTGGCGGTGCTGGGCCACTATTCGGCAGACAACCCGTTTCATCGAGCCGTTCGGGCTGCGGCCAGCGACGAGGTGCTGTTTCTGGGGGCGATCTACGATCGCGAGGTGGTGTGTTCGCTGCGTGTTCATTCGATGGCCTATGTGCATGGCCATCAGGTGGGCGGCACCAACCCCTCACTGGTCGAGGCGCTGGGTGCGGGCAATGCGGTGCTGGCGCATGACAACCGCTTCAATCGCTGGGTGGCGGGTGAGGGCGCCTGCTATTTCAGGACGTCCGACGAAGTGGACGGCCTGCTGACCGACCTGCAGTCGCAGCCGGGGCGGCTCGATGCCATGCGGGCCGCCAGCGTGCGTCGCTTCGAGTCCGGATTGCACTGGAACGACATCCTCGCCTCGTACGAAGACCTGCTGCTGCGTGTGGCGCAACAGGCTATTCCAGAGGCGGCGGGGCAGCCCGCAGCGCGGTCTCGCTGATCGCGGCACCACCCGGGTCCTGAACACCGACATCCAGCGTGGTGAAGTTGAACGCCTGCCAATCGGCGCTCAAGCGCTTGGCCCGGGACAGGCCGACCCCGGGGTTGTAGGCCGCGGGTGTGAATGCAGAGACCAGCGTGGCGGCATTCGGGTAATAGTCGGCGCCGACCTGCAGCAGCAGGCGGGCCTGTGCACGGTCGTCGACGCCGTTGGCCAGCAGCCGTGCCTGCAGGGTGACGAAGACTGCGCCAACATCGGGCGCGTCGATGTTCAGCCGTCCGCAGCACCAGCCATGAAAGACTCGGTCACCACCGGGCACTGCGATCGATGCGCCGGCGTCGGCTGTGGGCCGCACATCGGCACTTGCCACCGCGTCGCCGCTGAGTGTTTTCGGATACAGGGCGCCTTCGATGCGACCATTTCGAGCCAGCGATTGCCACTGTCCAGTGGCTCGGCTCAGGACGAAGACCTGCATCCTGCGCACTTCAACCCGTGTGTTCATCGATGCATGCCCTTCGCCATCGAACACCACGAACCAGGGCACCAGCACCGTCCACCACTGGGCGCTTTTGTAGCGCGGGTCGGCGGGCTGCCACCAGCGCGGCGTTCGGGTGCCGCGCGGGTCATTGCCCATCACCACATGTCCGGGCCCCTTCGCCCACCCGGCCTGCTGCGGCACGCCGGCCAGGGGCAGGTCATTGGGCAGGCTCATGTCGGTGATCAGCGTTGTGAGCGAATTGAGGCGCGTCGATGCAGACGGGTCTGCGTCGGTCGCCACACGTCCGATCATTGCGCTCGGTGGATCGCTCAGAGCGCCAGCAGGTGCTTCAGCCGCGGTCTGCCCGCGGCTGCAGGCCGACAGCACCATCAGGAGCACAATCGTGAAGCACTGCGATACGCGAGGCGCGAGCATGCCCTTGCCTTAGCAAGCGCAGTGCCCGCGTTTTCATCATCATCGGGTCGGTTGAGGCCGACCCGCGCTGCCGTGGCCTTACTCGATGGGCGGGGGGTTGCTGCGAAGTGTCGCAGCCGAGACGGTGCTCATGTTGATCGCCCGCCAGTTATTGGTGACGTACTTCATGCGACCGTGTCCGGCCTCGCCGTTGTTCGGCTGACCCGCCGCCCAGCCCGAGGTCAGGTCACGCCAGTAGTCCAGCCCGGTGTAGGCGAGGAAGCGTGCCTTGGCGCGGTCATCCGGCAGGCTCGGATTGTTGACCACCAGCTTGGCCTGATAGGTCGCATAGACACCGCCGAGGTCGGCACGGTCGAAGGGCTGACGGCCGCAGCACCAGAAGTGGTAGGCGTAGGGCCAGACCGGTGTGGTCGACACGCCGCCGTCGGGCTCGGTGCGCATGGGCGCGGTCTTCACATCGTTGCCCAGCCGGAAGTCCTCGTTGTAGAACGAGCCGTCGACCGTGGTCGAGGCTCCGATCCGGGTCCAGGTGCCCTTGCTCTTGCTGAGCACATAGACCCGCATGTTGCGCATCTCGACTCGGGTGTTGGTGGCCGGGCTGCCCTCCTTGGCCACGAAGATCACCCCCCAGGGCAGCGCATATCCCCAGGCGGTGGGCGGGTTGTTGCCGTAGTCCAGACCCGGTCCGGTGAGCGTGCCCCAGCCCGGGAAGGCGATCGGGGTGCCCTCGTGAGGCAGGGTCATGTCGTCGATGATCGTGTCGATCGAATTGACTGTGGTCGGGGCCGGAACAGGAGCTGGCGTTGGCGTTGGTGTTGGTGTTGGTGTCGGCGTGGGGGTAGGGGTGGGGGTTGGTGTGGGGGTTGGTGTGGGAGTGGGCTTGGGTGTCGGGGTTGCGCCAGCAGTCAATGAATCGGCTGCGCTGTTCAGGGCGGTTGCGACGGTGGTGCTGGTATTGCCGGTGGTCAGTGCGGTTGCAGCGCTGGTGAGCGCGTTGGCCACGGTCTGCAGTGAGGCGGACGTGTCGGCGCCGCCGCAGCCAGCGAGACCGGCGGCGATCAGCAGTGACAGGCCCGAGGCGGGTCGAAACAAGGGGAAAGGACGTAGGGATCGCATGACGACTTCCATGGGTGCGGGCGCTTCGAGCCGGTGGCTCTGGCGCAGGGGGCAACCGCGGTGCGCTGTCTGCCGTGTTGGCGGACGGTGCGTGCGGACCGTGAGAAGGACCATCGGGATGGCCTCCGGAACGCACCGTATCGGGCGGAAAGCTTGGCTTAAGGGGTCGGCTGGACCGGCGGACTACCTGCGCCGATCGATGGCCGTCAAGCTTGAATTGTCAAGCTGTCAGCCTGGCCATACCGCTGTGCGGACGCTGGTCGGTGATGAACGGCGTCTCTCCGATCAGCCCCGTCGTATTGCGCTGACGCCGGCTCCGGGCAAAGCCGGTTCAGGGGGTGCAGCGCCCCGGCGGAAGGTCGCTTGCATAGCGCCTGCGGCCGTACAAGGCCGCGTGATTGTCGGGTCGCCTAGGTGCGTGGACGATCGACTCGCGAAGCCTCTCGAGCAGACCGTGGCGGCGCATCGGGGGTTCGGGCGCGGCGTCGTTGCCTTCGATGGTGAGTTCGACGCGCTGCAGGGCCTGCGATCCAGTGATCGTCCAGCCCGGGACCGAACTTTCGATGCGGAAATCACCGAGCTCGACCGGCAGTGGTGAGCGCGGCGCATCGAGCAGCTGACCGTTGCGGTCCTGCGCGAAGGCCATGACCAGCGAGCGAAGCGACCACAGGCAACTGGCCGGCCCGGAGTACGAAGCCTGCAGCGCAGGGTCGTCGCCGCAAAAGCCCGAGGTCACCCGCCCCGCCTCGAGTGCGCCGTGCGAAATGAACCACGACCAGGTGGTGTCGAGGGCGCGCAGTGCTTCGCCGCGCGCGTGTTCGGCCGCGGGCGTGCCGCGCAGACCCGCCGGCTGGCCGATCTGTGCGAGCAGCGGCACCGGGGCGGCCATGCGATAACAGGCACTGCGGCCCATCAGGGGATGGCCGCGCGGCCCCAGCAGATGGCGCCAGGTCGAGACGAACTCCGATCGCGCCGGGTCGATGAATTCCGGCTCGAAGCCCGGGTCCATCTGCTGCAGCCAGTACAGCGAGTAGTGGAAGGACCAGGCGTTGTAGAAATCGAAGCCATTGGGTGGATCCGCAAACCAGCCCTGGCCGCGGTACAGGCTTCGCAAAATCTCCCAGCTGGTCTGCATCCGCTCGTCATACCGCGAGACATCTGCGCCCAGGGCCCGCAATGCCCGGTGCACCGTCAGTGCAAAGAGCTGCCAGTTGCCGTCCCAGGCCTGGCGCTGCAGCGATTGCGACAGCCATGCCACCACCCGGGCCTGTTCGGTGGCATCGAGCCGGGCCCAAACCTGCTCGCGTGCCAGCCACAGGCCCAGCGCAATGTCGGCCGACTCGACCAGCTGCGGGCTGTAGTCGCCCACATCCCCCCAGTAGGCGGGGTGGTTCGGATCAGTGCCGACCGCAATGCCCCGTGCAAAGGCCTGCGCCAGATCAAGGCGCCCGCTTGCCACTTCGATCGAGCCTGGACGCCCGCTGGCGAGCCAGGCGGCAGCCAACGGGAAGATGCGCGAAAAGCCCTCCAGGCCGTCGGCGCTTCGACCCGCCTGGCTGGGTTCGCCCGGATAGTGCGCGCGTTCGCCGCTTGCCGTGCGGTAGTTGGCGAAGCCCTCCATCAGGTGGCGTGCCAGCGCTTCATAGTCGGATGAACCCGGATGGTCCGCGCGCCCGGGTGAAAAGCGGCGCGCCACCTCGGATTGCGGTGTGACCCGCGTGGCGATCGGCTTTGCACGCTCGTTCCAGCCGGGCACCGCGGTTCGAAGCCTGACCGCGTGCAGCAGCAGGCCTGCGCCAATCAGGGCCAGAATCAGAACGACCCGGATGCGGCGCGCGCTCACTCAGGCCGCCCTCGAAAAACGCATCGGCCCGCTCAGGTGATCGGCCAGGCGCAGCGAGAGCTGCACGATCGTCAGGGTCGGGTTGACTGCGCCGCCACTCGGAAAGACCGACGAGCCTGCGACATGCAGATTGGTCAGTCCGTGGACCAAGCCGTGCGCATCGACCACGCCGCGACGCGGGTCGACCGACATGCGCGTGCCGCCCATGTGATGGTTGCCCTTGATCTCGTCATCGGCTGGGAACATCCCCTGGCCCAGTACCCAGGGATCGAGTCGCACCCGCCCGTGTCCGCGTGCGGCCAGCGTTTCCGCCAGCAGCAGTGCGGCCCCGCGAACCGTCTGCCGATCGACCTCGTCGATGCGCCAGTGCAGCTCGGCCTTTGGCACCCCATTGCGATCGAGGTCGGCACCGAGCACCACCCGGTTCCAGGGCCGCGGCGCCTGCTCCCAGGATGCGCGCAGCAGGGCACCGCAAAACAGGCGCCGGTTCAGCCCGGCCATCACGCGCTGCCCGAGTTCAGGCGCCACACAGGCCAGTCGCACGGCCATTTCGCGGGCGGCCTCGCGCGGCCTTCGGGTCAGCCGCAAGCCGGCATTGAGCAGGCCGTGATCGCGCATGGCGGCCGCGGTCGGTGCGGACCAGGCAATGGACCAGCGATCGAACACCATGGGTGCCTGCGCCTCGAGCAGTGCTTCGCCCACGGTGAAATGCGGATGCTCGATCCAATAGCGGCCCAGGGCCGCCGGCTCTTTCACGATTCGACCGGCGTGCTTCCGATTGGCCCACAGCAGGATGCGGCTGTTCTCGATGCCACCGGCACACAGCACGAACTGCCGCGCAGCAAACCGGTGGCGGCTGCCCTCGCGACCGCAGGCCTCGACCGCCACGATGGCGCCGGCGTCTTCGTGCAGATCGACCACGCAGGCATCCAGCACCACCGTCACCTGGTCCATGCGCTTGAGCACGGGCCGGTATTTGGCTGCGAAATTGACCGGTGGCGAATAGCGCATCGTGGTCAGGCGCAGGGCCTCGCCATAGGGGCGGTCGGGCTGGTGCGCGGTCAGCTCCAGGATCGACTCGGCGCGCGCCAGGAAGGGATCGAGGTCGCTGCGCCCGATCGGCCATTTCGTGTCGATCCCGGGGACCTTGTCCTCGAAGTCGATCGCATCGAGCGTCTGGCAAAAGCCGCCCCAGTGGTTCGAGCTGCCACCAAAGCAGCGCAAGCGACCGACGTCCAGGTCGAATTTCAACGGCCCGACCACCTCGCCTTCGTACATGGCCTGCGAGTCCGGGTCGACATGGGCGCCGCCGGCTTCAAGCAGCAGGACCGACCAGCCGCGGGCGCCCAGTTCGGTCGCCAGCGTGATGCCGGCCGGGCCCGAGCCGATCAGGCAGACATCGAAGCGCCGACCACCTCGTGCGACCGCTTCGAGCGACTCGGCAAACATCAGCTGTCGTTGCGATGCAGCAGCCAGCCGTCGCGAAGGATCAGACGCGTCGCGGTGGGCTCGGCAGCAAACAGGCGGGCTGCGCCGGGCGTTGCCAGCACGAGCAGCCCGATCAAGGCGAATCGCCTGTGCCCGGAAGGGCGACCAGGCGTGCGGTCGGTCGACAGGCAGCGCAAGCGTCTGAGGCGGGTCTTCATTCGCCCGATCGTGCTGCAGATGCGCCGGCTTGGCGTTGAGCCTGCTCAGTCGGGCGGGCAGGCAGAGCCCTTAATCCGTGTGGCGTCACCGCTGGGCGCGGACCGCCCGACCGTTAGAATCCGGATGATGACTGCTGCCCAATCCTCCAACGCTGCTGTCGGCACGACTGACCGGCGCCGTCGCATCCAACGCCTGAAGCTGTTGGCCATCTTGCTCGTGTGTGCAGCACCGGTGATCGCGTCCTACCTGATGTACTACGTGATTCCCCCGTCGGGTCGGACCAATTTCGGCACCCTGATCGAGCCGCAGCGCGCGGCCACGGGCCTGCCCCTGCGCACCCTTGAGGGTGCCGAGCAGCCCTTCAAACCGCTGCTCGGGCAATGGGTCATCGTGCATGCCGACTCTGCGCTGTGCGCCAGAGCCTGCGTCGATAAGCTCTATGCCCTGCGCCAGCACCGCACCATGACCGGCAAGGACCGCGATCGAATCGAGCGGCTGTGGCTGATCACCGATGCGGCGCAACCCGCGCAGGCGCTGTCGACCGACTATGCCGGCACGCTGATGTATCGAGCCGACCCCGCCGCGCTGGCCGCACTGCTGCCGGTCGAGCCGGGCCGACGCATCGAAGACTACCTCTACCTGATCGACCCGATGGGCAACCTGATGATGCGCTTTCCGGCTGATGGCGAGCCGGCTCGTATCCGCAAGGACATCTCGCGCCTGTTGCGGGCCTCGCGGGTCGGCTGAGGCCACAGGACGGACCGATGAAGACGGTGTATTCCCGCCTGCTGCTTTTCGCCCTTTTTCTGACCTTCGACCTGATCATGTTCGGCGCCTTCGTGCGGATCACCGATGCCGGTCTGGGTTGTCCGGATTGGCCGGGTTGCTATGGCAAGGCGACGCCGCTGGGCGCGCTTGACTCGATCCGCGCCGAGGCGGCTGTCCGCCCCGATGGCCCGGTCACCGTGTTCAAGGCCTGGGTCGAGATGCTGCATCGCTACATTGCGGCGGGTCTGGGCCTGATCGTGATCGGCCTGGCGGTTGCGGCCACCCGGGCCCGGCGAGATCCGGCGGTCAAGCGCCCGCCCGGCGTCTGGCTGGCCTGGTTCACCCTGGCCTGGATCATCCTGCAGGGCGCGTTTGGCGCGCTGACCGTGACACTCAAGCTGCAGCCCGCGATCGTCACCGCCCACCTTCTGGGCGGCATGGTGCTGTTCGGCCTGCTGGTGGCGCAGTGGAGCCGCATCGCGGGGCCGACCGTGATGCACGACGCGCAGCCGCTGAGACTGCTGGCCTGGGTTGCACTGGCGGTGCTCTTTGTGCAGATCGCGCTGGGCGGCTGGGTGAGCACGAATTACGCAACCCTGGCCTGCCAGTCGTTCCCGGGCTGCCAGGGGCAGTGGTGGCCACCCATGGACTTCGCCCGTGGCTTCGAGTTGTGGCGTCCGCTGGGCGTCAGTGCCGATGGCCGTGCCTTACCGTTTCAGGCATTGACCGCCATCCATATGGTCCACCGGATGTGGGCGGGCCTGGCGTTTCTCCTGATTGGCTGGTTGGCGGTGCGTGCGCTCTCAACCCCAGCCGTTCGCCTGTACGGCCAGCTGCTGTTGGCCTTGCTGGCGCTGCAGGCGCTCACGGGCCTGACCAATGTCTTTCTCGACTGGCCACTGGTGGCCGCGGTGGCCCACACCGGTGGCGCTGCCGGCCTGCTGGGTGTGGTGCTCGTGGTAGCCTTCGCCAGCGCGGTGCCGTCACCTGCGCGTCCGGCTGAATCCCGTTTCGGCCACACGCCTCAACCCGATGCGCCCCCCAGGCAGGCCGCGTCCACCCTGCGCGCCTGACCGCAATCCAATGGAACTTCTTCACCGCTCTCAGTCATCGATCGCTCATCTGCTTGGCCAGTACCTCGAACTGACCAAGCCGCGCATCGTGATGCTCACCGCGTTTTGCGCGGTGATCGGCATGGTGCTGGCGACCTCGCAGGCCGTGCCCTGGCAGGTGCTGGTGTTCGGCACGCTGGGTATTTCGCTTTTGGCCGGGGCGGGCTTCACCTTCAATTGTCTGGTCGAGCGCGGTATCGATGCCCGCATGGCCCGCACCCGCAAGCGACCCGCCGCCAGCGGAGAAGTCTCGGTGGCTGGCACCATCGCCTTTGCCGCGCTGCTGGGTGCCGCCGGTTCCTGGCTGCTGCTGGCCTTCGTCAACGAGCTCACGATGTGGCTGACCCTGGCGACCTTCGTCGGCTACGCCCTCATCTACACCCTCATCCTCAAGCCGGCCACGCCGCAGAACATCGTGATCGGCGGTGCCTCGGGTGCGATGCCGCCGGTACTCGGCTGGGCGGCCGTGGCCAATGATGTCGGCCCGCAGGCGCTGGTGCTGTTCCTGATCATCTTCGTCTGGACGCCGCCGCATTTCTGGGCGCTGGCGCTCTACCGCGTCGAGGACTACCGCCGTGCCGGCCTGCCGATGCTGCCGGTCACCCATGGCGAGCGTTTCACCCGCCTGCACATCCTGCTCTATACGGTGTTGCTGGTGGCCACCACCTTGCTGCCCTTCATGATCCGCATGAGCGGCTGGTTCTATCTGGTCTGCGCACTGGCACTGGGTGCCGGCTTCCTCTGGTATGCCTTGCGGCTGTGGCGCAGCTATTCCGACCGGCTGGCACGGCGCACCTTCACCTATTCCATCTACTACCTTGCAGCCCTGTTCGCTGCACTCCTGATCGATCACTGGCTGTGAGCACCGGTCGTCACACTTTGGCTTCGCGCTGGCACCTTGCGGCAGGACGACTCGGCCTGCTTGCAGGATGCGCATCGATTGCCGTGGCGATGGCACTGAGCGGCTGCGATCGGCTGCCCGGAGCGTCGGGCGTGGCCTCGTTCAAATCGACCGACATCACCGGCGCCGACTACGGCAAGGTGCTCGAGCTCACCGATCACACCGGCAGGCCGCGCACGCTCGCTGATTTTCGCGGCAAGCTGGTGGTGCTGTTTTTTGGCTTCACCCAGTGCCCTGACGTCTGCCCCACGACGCTTGCCACGGTGACCGAGGCCTTGAAGCAACTCGGTCCGGACGCCGACCGGGTTCAGGTGCTGTTCGTAACCCTCGATCCCGCGCGCGACACCCCGACTGTGCTGTCCGGCTATGTCACCGCCTTCGATCCGCGCTACCTCGGCCTGTACGGCGACGCAGACGCCACCGCCCGGACCGCCAAGGAGTTCAAGATCTTCGTGCAGAAGTCGGCCGGCTCATCGCCGTCCAACTACACCCTGGATCACACCGCCTCGACCTACGTTCTTGATGGCCAGGGGCGCCTTCGCCTGTACATGCGCCACGGCCAGTCGAGCGCCGATATCGCGTCGGACCTCCGGTTGCTGCTGTCACGCAGTTAAGCGTCCAACCGGCCTTCGCCGCCGCCACAGCGGGCATCAGCCGAGCGCAGGCTTTCAGTAGGCGTTCTCATCGCCGCGCAGGGTCACCACCACCGTGCGCCACAGGATTTTCAGGTCGAGTGCGATCGACCATTCCCGCAGGTACTGCAGGTCGTAGTCGATGCGCCGCTGCATTTTCTCGACTGTGTCGGTTTCACCTCGTGCCCCGTTGACCTGCGCCCACCCGGTGATGCCGGGCTTGACCTTGTGGCGGACCATGTATCCCGGGATCAGCTTGCGGTAGAACTCGTTGTGCGCGACTGCATGCGGACGGGGCCCCACCATGCTCATGCGTCCCTGCAGCACGTTGAACAACTGCGGCAGTTCGTCCAGCGAAGTGCGCCGCAAAAAGGCGCCCAATGGGGTGATGCGCGAGTCGCCGCGAACCGCCTGGCGCACGGCTGCACCGTTTTCCGCCACCCGCATCGAACGGAACTTCCAGACTTCGATCGGCTCGCCGTCCAGCCCATAACGATGCTGGCGAAACAGGACGGGCCCAGGCATCGTGAGGCGAATGGCCAGCGCAATCGCTGCCATCACCGGCCACAGCATCAGGATCGCCGACAGGGCCAGACCAATGTCCGAGGCCCGCTTGATGACTGCGTCTGATCCACAGAAGGGGGTTTCGCACACCGCCACGACCGGCAAGCCGCCGACCGCTTCGATACGGGCCTGGATCGGCTCGGCCAGCAACAGGTCCGGCACGAAGTAAACCGATGCCGTCGTGTCACGCAATTGCCCAAGCAGACCATGGATGCGCGGCTGAGAGGCCAGCGGCAACGCCACATAGATGCGATCGACCCGGTGGCGGCTGACGAACTCAGCCAGCTCGGCGGTGTGCCCCAGCAGGGCCGCTTCCAGCCCGGTGCCCAGCCGCTGTGGCATCCGGTCATCGAAATAGCCCAGCAGGCTGATGCGATGTCGCCGATCGGTGAGCAGCGTGCGGGCCAGTGTCCGTCCCGGCGGATTGGCTCCGACAATCACCGCTCGAGCCTGCGTTCGCTGC
>Ga0114972_10003745_pt1 | contig 11358 bp, 5 predicted proteins | sample M_140807_EF_Meta_FD_87354 | JGI IMG/M metagenome (GOLD analysis project Ga0114972, IMG submission 87354) | Freshwater microbial communities from Lake Montjoie, Canada to study carbon cycling - M_140807_EF_MetaG | ecosystem: Environmental > Aquatic > Freshwater > Lake | place: Lake Montjoie... | reverse complement strand
TGGCGGGCGTCGAGGGAGTGCGTCTGCAACAATAGCGAGCCTTGGCTGAATTGCGCGTAGTTGTGAAACTGTTATTCGTTTTTGTATGGGAGCACATTTGGTTGCACAGTTCTCCTCTGTGTCTCGTTTCACTTCTGTTAATTACATGAACAAGAAAGCCCAGAAAACTTATATTCGGTTGCTGGTCTTCACTGTGTGTCCTGTTTCGCTGTTAACAAAAGAGCCCAGAAAACTTATGGAGAACGCCGCCAAAGTCGGGACCGTTGCGGTAATTGCCGCAGGCGTCGGGCTCGGATTGTACTTATTGCATCTGAAGAAGCAGAGATCCGCTAGCGCACCGCCCGTGCCTGGCGAGGCCCACATAACTACTAACGATGGAATTCGCCTTCAGTACGAATGCACCCGCCTCGCCGGGACTGCGGCCAACCGGCGATCGCCTGTGCCACCAGTTGTCCTCATACATGGATGGAGCGGAAGTTGCCGCTATTTCGACAGCACCATCGATGCGATTGCGGCGAGGACAGGTGGCACAGTGTACGCTTACGATCTGCGATTCCATGGCCGGTCGGACAAGCCTTCGTGGGGCTTTCATGTGCACCGGCTGGCAGCCGATCTGCACGACTTCTTGACAGAGTTGCAGATCCAGCAACCTGTGGTGGTTGGCACATCCCTCGGCTGCGCCATCATCTGGGCGTTCATCGAGCTCTATGGAGACGACATGCTGCACAAGTGTGTCTTCGTCGATCAGGCACCGTCTCAATGGATTTTTTCCGATTGGTCATTTGGCAGCAAGGGTATCTACGACCCGGCCTCGCTTGCCAAGATTCAGGGAGCGCTCTTCGCCGGCATGGACAGTTTTGCCCAAGGCAACGCAGAGTGCTGCCTCTCGCACACACTGCCCGGGCCGCTCATGGAATTGCTAGCTCAGGAGACGCTGCGGTGCGACCCGGAGCACTTGGCGAGGCTCATGGCCGATCACGCGTGCGCACGGCACGCGAGCTCGAACCTACTGGTTGCGATATTCATAGTGCATCTGATGGCATCTGATTGCATCCGATCGCACAGGATTGCATCCGAAAGCATCTGATTGCAACTGACAGAGCTCGACTTGACAACACTGCGTCACCCGATTCGCAATGCCCAATCTCCAACGGTCGGTCTCCCTCATGCTGAGTCTCATGCGAGCATACGCCGACTCGCGTGTCTGGCAGGCCGAGGGACTGGCGGCCAGTGCTGCGCCGCGTCAGCAGGCCGTGCCTCAATTTGTACGGCACGGACAGCGGTTGCTTCCCAGTCGAGGGCACGCGCGCCGTCGGCGAGCTCATCCCCGACTGCGAGAATGTCCCCTTCGACGGATGCAACCACTGGCTTTACCTAGAAGCGCCCGAGCGCTTCGCACAGCTCGTGGGCGACTTTGCGTTGAGGGCGTCGTCGTGAGCACTACGACGCGAGCTCGACAGGTACGCGCCGGTCCCCTGCTCTGCTCCTGTGGGTTGTGGCCAGCGCGTTTCGCCGTGGATCGAGGAGAGCCCGCATGTAGCCCGCATGTTGGCTGGGGTTGGCGCGTAGAGACCATATTTCTCCGGTCCGTCGCACATCTCGCGATACTGGGTAGATACTAGATGCTGGGCGCGACCGCGTGCGAACGTGCCGAACGTGCAACGTCTGGGGCGACGACGCCGGGATCGGCGGTATCGCCGGTCGGGTCAAGATAGTCGTCAAGAGACCTACTACCGAGACCGTACCGCGACCGTGAGCAACGTTATTTTTAATTCTTCTGGAGGTGGAGCTAGGGCCGCAAGTGGGTTAGGTTCCATCGGGCCTAGGCTGCTCGACTAGGCTGCAGTGAAGGCTGCAGCCGTGCGCCGCTCATCTGTCATCATCAACCATCCGATCCGCGCTTTGGTCCGTTCGTCGGGCGCGGTGTGGCCCTCCCCTCGTCGACGCGCCACAGAGACCGCCGCCGCTCGGCCGCCGGAAATGTGCTGTCTCCGAACGAGGCCGGCCCAGCCGCTACCGAGCTTCAGTAGCTCGGTAGCCGGCTCAGGGTTCAGTCCTGCGGAACGTACGATCGAGGAGTTCTTCCTAACCACAGGCAGACTTAGCGTCGCAAGAGTACTACTCTGACGCGTTTGACGGCGGTCCTGGCGGCGGGGGCGGCGGGTGCAGGAGCGGCTCAGCTGGCTCGCCGCGGTGCTCGGCGATGGTGGTGGGCCTGCCAGCATTCTCTCCTTCCCGATTGCGCGCCATTCGCCCAGCCGCCTTCTCAGCAAGCAGCGCGCGCATCTCCTCGGGAGAGGTTGCACTCGCGCCAGCGCCGCCTCCGTCGCCGCCGGCCGTGCGGCCAAACACATCGCCGGGTGGCGATTGCTCGAGGTACGCGTCAAGGAGCATCGCCTGCATTGGCGAGACTGGCACCTGCCGATCACGCGCAAGCGCGCCGAGCACGGAGCTGCGTACGTCGACTGCCTCGGCTGTCGCCTGCGCGATCGTAAGGGCGCTGCGTCCATCACAGAGCTCACCCGAGGCCGACGAGGCGAGCAGCGCACGCAGGTAGTCCGCCTTGAGCTGGCAAAAGAGCTGCCAGAACTGCTCATTGTGCGGCCCGATCTCATTGTGGCAGAGTTCGTGCAGCAGTGTGTCCACGATCGCCGGGTATGGGAGGAAGCCGCTTAAGTCTTGCGTGCGTAGTCGCATATGGATCTGAGCTCCCGCATTCGTGTTGTACCCGAGAAGTCGCTTTCCTTCGCCTTCCATCTTCTCAGCGTGCCGATCGTCGATCGGGTCGAGCTCAGCGAGTAAGCCCACGGTGTACTCGCGCGCCTTCATGATCGCGACGATCCCCGGGTCCTGAGCAAGCTTGAGGAGCAGCGCGCGAGCCTCGAACGCGTGCGGTGTCGAAGAGCCCGGCCGTGTGCCAAACGACTGCCATGTGCAAGGCTCGAAACGGCAGAAGCGGAACTTCGGATGCTGCGGCTGACCCCACTCGGAAAGCTCCTCCTGACCGCGCTGTTGGGCCAGATGGTGTGCGTGATTCGCTTCCTCGTTTGCAAAGCCCCGGATGGTCGGGTCCGCGCGTGCCTCTCGCACGGCGGCCACCTCCTTGACGCCGGTTGCCATAACCATGACCTTAGCTGAAGTCACTCCAACCAGTGCAGAGGCTGAAAGGGCCACACCAGGTGGAATCTGCTTGCCCTTGTAAAGGATCTTCAAGTTCTGACCCTCGAGCTCAAAGCTGCGCTCCACGGCAGAGAAGAGGCTGTCAGTGTTTTCCCCGGCTTCTATCGAAGCCGTAGCAGAGTTGCCCTTGTAGGCGAACGTGATCTCCATTGCCAAGCGCCGCGAGTGTCGTCAACAAGGATGATTTTTGCAAAGACAACAAGGAACAATCACACGTTACTTACATAACCCCCCGGCGAAACTTTTCCGCAATTTCCTCAAAACCGAAATAGAAAATCAGAAAAGGGGGTCGTGCGACTTCGAACGATAATCGCGCATTGTCTCGCGACAAGGGCGTCGTGCGTCTTGGTACGTGTGTGTCGTGTATTGAAGGCGCACAGCGTCCACAAGCTAGGAGCGTCACAGCGGCAACGATGCGGAAGCAACGCAGTACGACATCCGCCTTCAATTTCGTCACCGATCAAAGTCTACAAGCTGCAGGACCATCAACCCCATCGCTAGAGCAACAGGATGAGGGTCGAGCATTACCGCTTGGAAGGCGTCGCGCGTGCACGCCGGCATTCACGCCGATGCCATCCAATATCATTGACCAGGCCGATCAACAACGTGCGGCCATTGAGCACCTTCAGCGAATCCCTGTACGTACACCAGCATTCACTCCGATGCTCGGAGCGAGGAGCCAAGCACGCTCCGTGGTGATGCTTGAAGATCCAGTGAAGATGGACGCTGTCCGTCGGGCGAAGATGCTCACTCCGGATCTCGCCGCTCTTCGCACTAGTGACGACGCTCGCGACGTCGAATCCATTCTCCACGCTGAGGCACTGGCGGCTGAGTTGGATGAGGATAGCTCGGATGAATCAGACGCATTCGAAGGCGACTTTGACAACGAGGATGATACCTACTATGGCTATCCTTACGAGCAGCCCACATCAGACGGAGATGAAGATGATGTCCGCGATGAAGAGAACGGTGAACCCCAACCATCAGGAAGTTCCAAAGCAGGAGCTCAAGATGGAAGCAAGAGGTTTGCAGCGGGTCGCAAGAAGAAGCCCGAGGGGCAGCGTGCTGAAGAGCACGCAAAGCTTGTGGAGACTGGTTTTTCTGGTTTCAAATGTGGATGCAAGCGTGCAGATAACAAAGGGAACAATTCATGCCTCGACGGTATCAACAAGGAAGATCTGCGTGCCATTCATCGGGACACTTATGGCAATGGCAAGACAGTTCAATTGGCTGATGTCTTGACGAATATCCATCGGCTTTACTGGGATCAAGCTGTACCTATATCGAAGTCTAGAGGGGGCAGAAGTCTCGGGCCCGACGGCGAGGGAAGTACACGCAAGCTTCCCTCGCCGTTGATGTTATTAACGCGACATCCTGTGTGTAGCCGCGCTTTCGAGATGGCTGTTGGCGGCTCTCGCTTTGCACATCGATCGAAGGTTAGTCTTGTCAAGCGTGGCTTGGGCCCTACGAGTTTATCAGGCGAAGTCCTAGCAAAGGTGGAGCTTCGCGCCTTCACCGCGCGTGCGGGGATCAAGACTCGAAGGGCAGCCTGGGCTAGAACTTGGTGGGCAGATGAGCTGATACTTCATGATTGGCTGCCAAACGAAACTGCCATCCAATTCAAGGGAGTTCACTGGGACTTCCTGCACAAGCAGCATTATTGGAAGGCCGCCGCCGCAAATTCGGGTTACAAGCCCCTGAAATATAAAGCCTGGAAGGCGCAGATGATTCCTGGCGCACAGCTCCTCGCAGAGAAACTCGACCCCCCTCTGGAGGACAGCACCAGAATCAGAGTCCGAAGGAGCGCTCGGCACAGCAACTTTCCAGAATGCAACGAGTGCAAGCGACTCCGGGCCGCATACTTGGACGTGATGACCACTGCAGGATCGAGCCAAACGAGGAGGGACTCGGCACTCGACGCCCTCAAGGCGCACATGAATGAATGGCAGACGGATAGGGCAGTCGCACTGAAGTTCAAGGATCATGCTTCAGGAATGGGACGGGACACGTGCTACGAGTGTGACGACAAGTGCGGATCCCAATGGCTCATGCTGCCCGTGGCGTCGGAGGGCCGCGACACGAAGGATCTCGCGAAGTTTAAGTTCGACTTCGCGATCCAGTGCAATCATGTGGTCGGAAACGGGGGTTGCAATCGTTTCATGATCGTGCCCGCGCATGTTCGGACAGGCAGCAATTTTGGGCTGACGTGCTTCGTGATGACCTTGTATAGCGCGTACAAGAACGGGCGATTTGCTGGCGACGGCGGCAGGATAATGTTTCGGCACACAGACGGGGGGTCCGACAACCTTTCGGTGGTGACTCACGTCGTGCATTGGCTCCTTGTGTGGCTTGGCATCTTTGACGAGTTCTGGTGGTTCCGCTTCGACGCTGGTCATTCTCACACCGAAATGGCCGACCGCTTCTTCTCGATGATGAAGAAATTTTTCAAGATTGACGGGGCAGCGCGTTGCCAACGGCTCGATGGCTTCGAGGAGCTCGAGACTCACCTCCGCGCGCTATTTTCGACCTCGGATAGCAGCAGCAGCACAGTCGAACTCGAGTACTTGCTTGCTAACTGGGACTTTGACAGTTGGCTCAAGGACTGTGGTGTCAAAAGGCATCTTGCAGGCATTTCGTACGACAACGTGTTCAGGTACAAGTACGACCCGAGCTCCTGGGCCCATGGATGCGTCAAGGTGACCTACAAAGACCGTCTATCTCGTCAGAGATCGAAGGATGGCTTGGACTGCGAGTGGGGACCACTACGCCAGGTCAAGGGGAGTGACGGAGTGATCCGGAATGTGACGGATGATGTTGGTGTGACATTCATCGAGTGCCCCCCTCGCATCATGATGCGAGAGCCACAGCGGGAGAACTTTAGAGACATGGATAAGGACGCCGACGACGACGAAGTGGACAAGCCTGAGCACGCAAACGGTGAACGAGGCACAAAATCTGCTTCCTCTGCTGCCTCCACAAAATCTGTTTACTCCACAAGCAAGAGCATCCAAGACCTGGTCTCAAAGCGTGCCAAGGGGCCAGAGAAATTAACTGAAAAGGCAGTGGCGCATTGGAACGCCTTGAAGACTGCGTATGACGCTGGGCAGCGGGCAGGCGCGTTGCCTGACATGCCTGTGACGCACAGCGGCATTACACTTCATGGCTGCCCGGTCCAGCTCCTACCTATTCTCAAAGCCATGCGGCGGTTTGATCGGCCTCTGACATACTGGGACCCATTCGTGGACGAGCCACCCGCCTCCTGGCCTGATCCCGTCGCAGCGGCAGCCGCTCGTGAGGAAAGAGGGCTGCCGCATCGTGCTTCAGAAGTAACGGAAGACTCGGCACGTGCAGGAGGCGGCCCGCGCGACCCGCGACAAGCTAACAATGTCACAGGGCTGCACCTCTCGCACACGGAGAGGGCTCGTCACCTGAAAGACGTTTCGGATGAGCAATGGGTCCAGGATTTTGCAGAGGTTGCTGGGAAGAACCGCAGCAAACCAATCCAGAAGGACTCACTATATCTCATGCAGCTCGCCATCCCGGAAGGTGGCTTCAAGCTCGGATTCGCTGAAGCTGGAAAGCCACATAATGGTAACGGAGACGGAACTGAAGAGTCCCAGCATGAAGCCCGCTGGTTTGCCAAGACTGGCGACGGCAACACGTGGAGTGACAACCCTACTTTCGTCCACTACATGCTTGGATCGCAGCGTTCGGTGGAATACGTCCCGTCTGAAAGCTTCTTGATGGAGGTGGATGATCAGTGGCTCACGGAGAGCTCCGTTGCGACCAAGCACACCACCTTGCGCCTCAAAGGGGACTTCATGAGGAGGCTGCGGCTACTGAAGGAGGAGTACCCTGTGGAGTTTGGCGACGGTCTCGATCGGAGACATCAACAGACAGGAGCTCAACAGGCTGCTCCACGTGCACCTCACCGAGCCACGGATCACGTGCACCGAGCCACAGATCCCGAGGGCGAGCCCATGCGTGCGGAGGGAGGCGGCAAGAGGCCTGCAGATGGCGCGGCAGCAGACCATGCCGCGGCAAAACGGCCTGCTGCCACTAAACCCCCTGCCACAACACCCTTGCCCTCGCCCGCGCTCAACGCTGTGAACCTCGCGGTCATGGAGCTGCAACGTTACGTCCTGATGCACCTCCCAGGAGCTCTCGTTACAAAGGAACTGGGGAGCGCTGTGAGCGACAAAGAACTAAAAGGCGACGTCCAATTGCTCGTCGATCAGGGATTGCAGGAGTGTGGGGTCATGATCGGCCCGACCCACATGCGCCTTAAGCTGAGTGGTCTGAAGACAAAGACGTGGATGGTGGTCCGTGGTCCACCTTCGGCTGCACAAGGACAGTCGTCTGTGCTAGGCTTCATCGCCTATGGCAAAGCATCGTACGCAGGAAGCCCTGCCGGCTACATTCACGAGCTGCACGTTCATGCGTCTCTCCGAGGCAAAGGGGTCGGGACAGCACTAATGGTTGCTGCCGAGGACGACTTGAGGACCATGGGCCTCAGCCTCTGCTACCTCACCGTGCATACGAATAATACGCGTGCTCGATCACTGTACCATCGTCGTGGTTACCAATCGGAGCAGACACCGACGGAGACCAAGGAAAGCTGCGGCTACCCATGTCTGGAGCTCAGCAAGACTCTGGGAGCGAGGTGAGGGTATGTCGCCTGGTTTGAAATGCGACCATGCATACTCATGTACTTACTGAATGTGGCTCATGTACTATCATAACATTCTCTGTTCCTAAAACACATACTGCATTGGAGCGCCCTTGGCGCCTGAAGCAGCGTACATCCGCCGCACGCCCACTCAATTAGCGATACAGAGCGATCCTCTTCGCGTCGCAGAGTTCTACACACGGTGCAACGGTCGGCACCGTCAGCATTATCATTCGTGCATGCGCCGCACGCCCACCCAATCCCGAGTGGAAGAGACAATGGTTCACCAAGGGTCCTCAGAAGCACGTCAATATCGATCGCGCCAGTCATGTGGCCTGTCACCATGTCGCTACTGAAGCACTTCAGCCTTTCGAAGAACCTTCGATGTAACCTTGACTGGCTGAGTCCTGTGCCTAATTCCATCGCCGTGCAGTCGTGATTTCGGGCCGCCTCGAGGAGAAACTGCCCGAGCAGGACTTCGCTCGGGGGTCGGGGCCCAAAGGGCATTTTGCCGAATTTGCTTTTCCGCCAGCTCCGCTCAATGAAGAAGCGCTGCAGCGTCGCAACCTTCCTAGTCCGGCCAGTACGAATTGTGGCGCCAGCGAACCCGATGCGATACGCAGCGGACGTAGCGCGCAACCATACGAGGACTTGAGGGTTCGAGTCGTCGTCTAGCGCCTTGGAACCACCGCAGTCCGGCACGTAATCCTTTCGAAGGTCGGCGACGCCTAGATCCTTCTCATGCTCCCTCCACTCTGCAAGGAGTTCCTTCGCTTCAGCATGGCTTGTGGCAAGCGAGTATGAGAATCTCGAGGCCAACGCATCTTCGAGACATGCCCCTGTGAAAGTAACGCCTAAGAGTGGCAGCGGCGGGTCGGGCTGAGGCGCCGGCGGAGGCGCAGGTCGCGGTGATGGAAGGGCGGGCACCGTTCGAGGGCGTTTCATGCGCCCAAGTCCATCATCTGGAGCCGCACGTACCCTTAGCACCAGTTGATCACCATCTCGAGGACCTTGAGCACACGATGATGCTAGAACGTCGGTCTCGTATCCCAAGCGCGCCAGCCACGCGCCCGCATGCAGCCTGCACGCTTTCATTGGGCAACACAAGGAAAGCAAGGTCGGATGCGCATCCAGCATCTGCTGTCGAAACGCCTTGTGCAGCGCAGTCCCAGAGCCCTTTGGCAACCCGCTCCGTACTAGATAGCAGTAAACGTTCACAACCTGTGTTCCAGGATGCCAGGAGTGCCACACCACCCCTGTCAGAACGGAGGACTCTCGACGGAAATAGTACTCAATCTGGCCGTAGTCGCCTCCCATCGCCTTTCCCTCCAGAGCACACACTGCTGAGTGCATCAGGGACTTCAGTGGTGACTCGCGAAGGAACGAGTGCGTTGCATGTTCGACTGACATGCCGATCACTGAGTGCTCATGATCATTCCGATCTTGTATCAAGTCTTCGAGGTCTGAGAACCAGAGGTTAAAGTTGGCGGACACGGGGTTCCAAAGTACAAACTCCACCAAAGGCTGCTGAGGTGGCGGCGGTGGCGCTGGTGGTGACAAAAGTGGTGACCGACTCTTGGTCTTACATGGTTCCAGGAAGAAAACGGCCTTCACCACTGGCTCGGATAAGGCCGATAAGGCCGCCTCGCTCAAGGGGAGGGTTTGATGAATGCAATGGCCGAGAAACACCGACGTGTGACCCACGCCCTCGTACAAAAAGGGAGTGAAGCCGTACACGCGCATTCCCGTGATAGCATTGGAGCACTGCACCACGGCGGTACGACATTCGCAAGTGAGCCCGGTGGTCTCCTTGATATCTTCGTGCCATGCGAATTCCACCTGACGATCTTTCCAATAGATCAGACCGTGGAATGCCGCCAAGTACTTCTCCCAATCCTTCGGATCCGTTCCCAGACAAAGGAGCACGTCAGTCAGCAAGCGTTGCAAGCACGGCAAGTTCCTGATGAGGTCTTTCGCCTTCTCTTTGGTGCTTGTGGTGACGGTGTGGATGGATTGCATCGTCGCGTTGTGAGCCACAGAGAGCGTTTTGTAGTCGAAGTAGCCACTCACACTCCCTTCACCGAATCCGGGCACTTTCAGGAAGCCGGAAACGTCGCGATGCTCTTTGTTCAGCATGTACTGGGCGAATGCCTTGGCGTTTTCCGGTTGGCAGTTACACGACCATACTCCGACGTCCGAACGGAGTAAGCATGATGGAGTCAATGTAGGCTGAAGCGAGACGTGAAGCGGTTCCGAGCGCATCTTCAGGGTCAACGCCAAAGCTGAGGGTGTTGACCTTTTGAGGACTGCCAAAGCGTTGAGGTTTGCGTCATTGCTGGCAGCATCAAAGTCAAAGTGTTCCTCCAAGAACTCAGCTTGGGAGTCGGAGACGGCTCGTGAGGAAGCCATGAGGAAGCCACGGAAAAAAAAGTAAGGGATTTTGCGGACTTCTCGTTATTTTCTCGTTATTTTGCGGACTTTTCGTTATTTTGCGATGAAACTACAATTTTATGTGTTCCTGTTATTCAGCAACTAGTGAAAGCGCTGAATCACCTTACAATCGCGTGGCGCGTGTTACGCGCGTGTTGCATACGAGTTGCTTGTGTCATTAAAAGTCGTATCGTAACGTCGCGTGGCGCGTCGCGTGCCACGCGACAATGCCGCGTGTCAAGCGCGGCTCGCGTTGGTGGGCGCCAACCGGTTGCCCGGCGTGGATGACCAAGAGTGAGGTGGACGTACTATGGAAACCCGAGGACGATCTCGAGGGGGAGTTCGATAGGGCGGTAGCAGAGCAGGGTGAGTCTGCTACCGCCCGTCGCAAGCTCATGAACTACTTCATCTTTAACTCGACCGAGATTGCAGACTGGCAAGAAGAAACGGACCGCGCGTCTTGGTACCTTCGTACAACAGGCTCGCTCACGCTGCTGCTCTTGAGAAGCAAGGTTGAAACATACAAGTCCGCCACCTATGAAGAGCGAGGCAGTGAAGACTGGATGGATCGGTTGTTTGCTGCATCCTGGACCAGTGCAGTTGCGCCTCAAGCAGCGCAGAGTGGAAGCGAACCAGATGACCACCTCTCAGGCATTGACGACGACAGCCCAAGTGTGGCCAACGGCGATGACAGCTCAGTACAGATGGAGACCAATGCAGTTGCGCCTCAAGCAGCGCAGAGTGGCAGCGAAGCAGATGACAACCTCTCAGGCATTGACGACGACAGCCCAAGTGTGGCCAACGGCGATGACAGCCTAGTACAGATGGAGACCAATGCAGTCGCGCCTCAAGCAGCGCAGAGTCCAAGCGAAGCAGATGACAACCTCGCAGGCAATGATGACGACGACGACGAAATGGACGAAGCGATGGGTGCTGCAGAGCACGAGCAGGGGACCAACGTACTTCCCGTCTCGAAAGGTGGTGCCTCAGCTAGCTCATCGGCTGCTACGTGGAGCTCCTTTGCTCACGCCTCGGCTAATACCCCCTCGGCTGTCGCCTCGAATGGTAAAGCGCCTGCC
>Ga0114972_10003742_pt1 | contig 11367 bp, 9 predicted proteins | sample M_140807_EF_Meta_FD_87354 | JGI IMG/M metagenome (GOLD analysis project Ga0114972, IMG submission 87354) | Freshwater microbial communities from Lake Montjoie, Canada to study carbon cycling - M_140807_EF_MetaG | ecosystem: Environmental > Aquatic > Freshwater > Lake | place: Lake Montjoie... | reverse complement strand
CGGTTTGTTCAATGTGTAGTAATCGAGATGCGTGTCGTAAGCACCAAAGGCTGTGGTCGTCTGACCACCAGTGACGCGCGCCTCCAATCGCGCCATCTCGATCTCCGGATACGCTCGATACGTCGACGCGATCACATCCGATAGCAGTAACGCTTCCCCCATGGCCACCGCGTCGCTGCTCGGCGATGGGAGCGTCGAAGGGAGCGGTTCCAGCGGATCATCGATTCGAAGAGGAGTAACCCTGGGTGGGGCACCTGGTACCCGCTCCGGCGTTTTTGGGATTTCAAGCAACTCTCGCTCGCGCTGCAATCGACGCTCATTGATGATGGCTTCGATTTCGAGGAAACGCTTTTCACCGTCGCTGATCTCACCTTGTTGGACCGTCGGCGGCGTTTTCGCCTCTTGATCCTCTTTCGACAACCTCGCGCCGAGCTCGGCACGGCTCGCCTTCAAGTAAGCCTCGAGCTCATCGAGAGTCTTCCCTGCAGCTTGGGGTTTTGTCTGACCATCGGCATCGGATGGGACGCACAGAACAAGTGCACACGAACAAACAACAACCCACAAGAACCGGATGCTAGCTATTTGATCTTGGGCATCTTGGGATCTTTGGACTTCGACTCCGTCGGTTCGGAATCGCTGATCGTTATCGGGAAACCGTTGATTTGTCGCCATATCTCATAGCCCAGTGGGACGGTATTCAAGATTACCCATCCGTTAGCTCGAACTCCTTGCCTCAAGTATCGACTGTCGGGCCAGCGATTCTCAGGATGGTTTGTCCCATCCTCGCTGGTTTTGGAGATTTTTTCGCCTGGCACAGGGCCCACCATGATCTTGAAGATCCCCTTCCCGGAGTCGGTAGGATTGATAGCAATCACTTCGCCGGCAAAGGTTCCGACCGCCACGCTGGGCCAGCCAACAAACTGAATTGCTGGCCAACCTTCGAACTGCAATCGAACAGGATCACCGACGTGGATTAATGGCGTGTCAACACCTCGAACCGTCAACTCGACGGCGAGGTCCTCCGTTTCCGGAACAACTTCAAAAAGCTTATCCCCTTCTTTGACCGTGTTGGTGCCGACTTGGCCTCGAATTGCTTGGATGCGTCCACGGCTAGGGCTGGGAACCCGGAGACGATCGAGTTCACCTTGCTTGGTCAAAACTTCGTTGAGTTCCTTTTGGGCCGCGTTCACGTCGGTCTGCGCCTTGTCGCGGTAGTTTTGTGCTTGAAGGACCTTCTGCTCGAGGTATCGACGCTTCCCCTCCAAGTCCCGTTCTTTGGACTCGAGGTCGTTGTAGGATTTCTTCGCAGCAGCCATGGCACCTTCTAGCTTCTTGAGTTCACTGAGCTCTTTGTTTTCAAGGCTTGAAAACTCAACCTCGGAGATCAATTCCACCTGGATATCCTTGTAGCGTTCTCGTTCAAGCTTTGCTTGATTGAACTTCGGCAATTGCTCTTCCACTTCGGCAGTGGCTTTCTCCCATGCGTTGCTGGCGGAGCGGACTTCCGCCTCCGTGCTTGCGATCTCTTGAGCGACCTGCATGTGCACCGACTCGACTTGGCGAACCATATTTTCATAGATGATGCGGTACGAATCGAGTTTATCCTGTTGGGCTTTGACAACCTCGCGGGTCAAGCTAACCGCATCCTCGGCGAAAGGCTTGATCTCCATGATGATCTCACCTTCATCGACCAACGAACCTTCGCGCAGGTCTGGTCTGGTAGAAGAGATAATCCCTTTCGCTGGACTTTCGACCGCTTGAAGTCGCAACTGGGGCATGCGCGCGACGACTTGGCCTTCGCCGCGCGATGATTGCTGCCACGGTAGAAAAATCGCGGCAAACATCAAAAGTATCATCAAGCAAAGCAGAACCCGCGACAACGCTCGCGCGAACCAACTTGAACGGACCAAGTGCATTGCAGGAAAACGTTCCCCGAGCTGTTCGCTGGGGCGCAGTCGGATCATGCGTCGAGTTGTCTCTGCCGAGGATCCTGATGGGTTGGATTTCGATGCGTCTGTGGTTTGCATTAACGGAATCTCGTTCAGTCTGCCAAGTTACGAATGGTTGGGTTGCATTGGGATGACATGGGAACACGCGGCGAGGATTTCAGGATCGTGGGTGACGATCACGATGGTCCACGGCTGGGATGACTTTGACAGGTTTTTCCAGGTTTCTGAACGCATCTTTGGGGGTAGCCGGTCTAGGGTCTCATCGATCAGGAGCAACCGAGGTCTCGAGGCAATCGCTCGAGCGATCATCATCCGGTTGGCTTGAGAATGGCTCAGCGGATAACCGCCGGTTTGCAACATCGTGTCCAACCCTCGCGGAAGGGCCAAAACCTCATCCCATAATTGGGTGTTTGCCATTCCTTCGCGCACGTCACTTTGCTGGATCGAAAGACGATTGAGCGTGATACCTTCCAAAATCGTTCCGTGGAAAATCTCTATGTCGGCGGCAACCGCGACCATCGAGCCCTCGGCAAACCGGTTCACATCGCGGGAGTCGATACCACCGATCTCCGCCAATCCAGCCACTGGGAACCGGAGGCCAGATAGCGTCTGGATCAACATCGATTTTCCGCATCGACCTTCGCCCGTAATGGCAACCCGTTGACCAGCCTCGATCGTGAGATCGGGTACGGCAAACTCATGCTCGCCCGTTCCCACCTTGAGATCGCGCAACCGAACTTCGACCGGGCCGATACCTGCATCCAGAGCACGCGATGGCGGGACTGTTGGTAAATCGATCAAGTGTCCGACTTTGTCGGTGGCTGCCATCAAATCGTAGAACGACTCGAGCGACTTACCAATCTTTGAAAACGCTCCGACAATCACAGCGACCACGGAAACGCTGGCGACCAATTGCCCGATCGTGAGCGAGTTGCTCAGCACCAACCAACCTCCCAAGGAAAGGAGAGCGGATATCGATATCGCGTAGAGCATCAATGCAAAAAGTGACTGCCGGATGAGGACGATGAAGTGCTTGCGGCGAGCCGCTAGGTATTCAACGACCAACCTGTTCGTGCGATCGACCGCCAATCCATTGCCACCGTGTACCTGAAAAGCATTCGGATTGCCGATGATGTCCTGCAACCAGTGCGCGATACGGTACTTGATCAACGACTCCTCGATCGCGGTACGTACAGCGCCGCGGCCCAGGAACAAAAGGATAGCTGTCATCGAAATGATGAGCACGATGTCAAAGGCCAACAGGAAGGGGCTGTAGACGGCTAAGAGCAACAACCCCGTGATGGTCTGGATGGAGAGGGCGAGCAGATCGATGAGAAGCGAGGCCGTAGCCTTCTGCATCGTCATCACATCGAAAAAGCGATTGGCCATCTCGGGACCGTGAACTCCATCCATCGCCGTCCGCTCCAATCGCGGCAATCGTTCGGCAAGGTCTCCGATCACCCGCACTGACATTCTTCGCTGCAGGATTTCAACCACGAACAATTGAAGCGCCTTCAATACGGATGAGAGCGTTAGAATTCCGAATAGTAGGATCGCGATCCAAATAAGCGGCTGAATCACGCTCGCAAAACCGATCGTGGTCACCATCTGCTCGACAGCGAGCGGCGTCGCCAAATCGAGAAAACTTACGACGATCGAGAATACACCCAACGTCCAGATGTCGCGGGAGTCGAGCGCCAGCAACCGCAGCAGTCGTTGCTGGGGCGACAAATGCTTCGCATGGTGATCCGGATCATGGTCATCGGTCACCTTTGCAATGCGAACTTGATCGGGCTCATGGCTCGCAGAAATCACCTCGCAGGACAAAGATGGTTCGGCGATGAAGAAGATCGGCGAACGAGCCTTTAGGATCTGTGCAGCAATCTCGCGACGCGACAAGGATTCGACCCGCTGCTCCTTGCCCGTCAAATGGGTCGCATCGACCCTGCTGATCGACACCCCAGAAAAAACCCACGCCGTCGCGTCCTGCTGGCTGGAACTCTCCAGCATGGCAACCGCAAATCCATCGAGCAGCAACTCCCACACATCCGACGAGGTCAAATCGACGGGTGCCAGCCTCAGCCCGACGGCCGAGCCCGCCCGCATCATCGTCAGCAACGAAGCATCCGTCGAACCTTCCCCCCGATCGAGCGATGCATCGTTCACCGCTTGGATCGTCCGCGAACTCTCATGCGGCAACTCCAGCCGAACAAGAAGTTCTCCAAGAACGTTCCTCATCAAATCCCGATACGGATCCAGGTTGCGAGAATCGGAATCGGGTGCTTTGCTAGGCATTGTGGACGCAGGTAAAGGGTTCGTGGAAATACGACAAGGATCGGGAGCAACAAAACGATTGGAAGGATCAGGGAAATCCACCAAGGGCATCCCACGCTCGGGCGAGTTCCAACGAATTATGGGGCGCTATTTGAAGTTGCAAAGCTTATTTTTCACGTCAAACTGCGATAGATTTCTTTTTTGTAACGAAAAGCACAAATAAAGGGCCACGAAAAGCTTGCTGCATCGGGATTTCGAAAGACGAAGAACAAAATCGAGCAACTGACGATGACAAATCGTCGCAAACTCCTACAATACTTCGATGAGATTGTGAAAGATTTCACAAAGTCGCTCTGACTCAGCAAATGCACTGACGCAGGATTCGATTGTGGCCTCGCAACTACCTATTTTGATCTACTTAATCGCGGTGATTGGATTTGCCGCGGTGTCGCTGTTTCTCCCGCACTTGGTGGCGCCCAAGCGTCCTACGCGGGTCAAGGACATGCCTTACGAATCCGGGATGGATCCGATTGGGGATGCTCGAAAGCCGTTTGACATCAAATTTTATTTGATCGCCATCCTTTTCTTAGTGTTCGACATCGAGCTTTTGTTTGTCTATCCGTGGGCGGTGTCTTTGAAAGCGGAGTACGGCATTCCGGTCTCGTTCCGCCCTATCGTCCTTACTGTGTTGATGGTCCTGCTCGTCACTTTAGGCTTGGCCTATTTGGTGGCATACCGCAAAGGAGTCTTCGATTGGCGACGCAAGTAAACAAGCAATTGGGTGACAATATCTTTTTGACCCAGCTGGATGCCGCGGCCTCGTGGGCCCGTGCCAACAGTTTGTGGCCGATGCCATTTGCAACCGCATGCTGCGGGATTGAGCTGATGAGCACCGCCGCGAGCAAGCATGATTTGTCGCGCTTTGGTAGCGAGGTGATGCGATTCTCTCCACGTCAGTGCGACTTGATGATTGTCGCTGGCCGCGTGGTCATGAAAATGATCCCGGTACTTCAACGGATTTGGTTGCAGATGCCTGAGCCGAAATGGTGCATCTCGATGGGTGCATGCGCGTGCTCGGGCGGTGTCTTCGACACGTATGCGGTGGTCCAAGGGATCGATCGCTTCATTCCTGTCGACGTCTATGTTCCAGGTTGCCCTCCGCGTCCAGAACAATTGATCCGTTCGATTCTCGATCTCCAAGACAAGATCATGAAGACGGGAACCTACGACGCCCGCGAGTTCAAACTGCGAATCCTGTCGGATGGCCCATCTCGATTTGATGAAGACGAACTGTTGCGCATCCGTGAGCGCAATGGGTTGAAATTAGAAGACCAAAAGTACGACCCTATCCACTAAGCATCTATGGCCGATCCAACTTCCAATCCCGCCGGCAAATCGCCGACGGAAGCCCCTGTGGGACAGACCGCGCCGGGACAGACCACAACTCGATCGTTCATCGAATCGCGTTTAGCGAGCAGCGCGTTGACGTGGACTGAGTTCCGCGGCCAACAACGAGTGTCCGTAAAATCCTCAGACTTAACTACAGCTCTCACGGCGGCCCGAGATGCGGGTATGGATCAATTGATCGATATCACCGCGGTTGATTTGCTGGAATATCCCGGCGCCACTGACCGCTTCGAAGTGGTCTATTTATTGCTCAATACCGAGTCGGGCGAGCGATTGATCGTGAAGACGCATCTGAACGAGCCCGAGTTGAATCTCCCATCCGCAGTGCCGATTTGGTTCGGTGCGGATTGGGTGGAACGTGAGGTTTACGACATGTTTGGGATCGTTTTCGAGGGGCACCCCAATTTCAAGCGGTTGCTCCTGCCTCAAGAGTTCGAATCGTTCCCGTTGCGGAAGGACTACCCGGTCAAGGGCCGAGGCGAACGCCACAATTTCCCGGTGATCACTCGCGCCGAGAGCTAGCCCGGAAGAACCAGGAACCTAACAAGGACCATTCATTATGCCATTGGAGTTGACCGATCATCCAGGCTTGGAGCCGAATCAGCGCGAAGGGCTATGGACGCTGAACTTCGGCCCGCAGCACCCCGCAACACACACCACCCTTCGTTTGGTGCTGCAACTCGATGGCGAGATGGTGATCAGCGCCGAGCCCGACATTGGGTTCTTGCATAGCGGGTTCGAGAAACTGGCTGAGGTCTTGGACTACAACCAATACGTCACCATCGTCGATCGGATGAACTACATTTCTCCGATGGCCAACGAGATCGCATGGCATCATGCGGTCGAGTCGATGCTGGGGATCGAGCTGACACCTCGTTGCAAATACATCCGCACGATCTTTGCCGAACTGATGCGGATCCATGATCACTTGCTGTGTACTGGCACCTGCGTGCTCGATTTGGGTGGCGCTACAGCGTTTATGTACGCCTTCAACGAGCGGGAAAAGATCTATGACATTTGCGAACGGGCCAGCGGACAACGGTTCCACACCAGCTACACGCGAGTAGGAGGCCTTCTCTACGACGTGACCGACGACTGGGTTTCGATGGTTCGCGATTTCTGCCGCACGTTTCCCAAAGCCTATAAAGACTTCGCCGGTTTGGTGATGAAGAACCGAATCTTCGTCGAACGGACTCGCGGTGTCGGAGTTTTGACCAAGGCCGATGCTATCGCCGGGAGTGCGACGGGACCGGTAGCACGTGCCAGCGGTGTCGTCCGCGACCTGCGGCGCGACGAACCTTACCTCGCCTACGACGATTTAGACTTCGATATTTGTTGCGCCGACACCGGGGATTGCTACGGCCGATTCCAGGTCCGAATGATGGAGATTCTGGAAAGTTTGAAGATCATCGAACAAGCGATCGAAAAACTCCCGTCAGGTCCTGTGTTTACCGCGGGTACTGGCAAGGAAGGGATCCCGGACAAGAACGAAGTCTATCGCAGTATCGAAGGATTGATTCACCATTTCGAGAACATCATGCCGAATCGGCAAATGCATTCTCCGAACGAATCGTTCTACGCTGCCACCGAATCACCGAACGGAGAGCTCGGCTATTACCTTGTTTCCGATGGAAACTTTCGCGCCTACCGAGCCAGGACACGTCCACCTTCTTTGCTGCACTTTTCGTTGTTCAATCGCATGATCCAAGGATGCATGCTGAGTGACGTCGTTGCAGTCCTCGGAAGTATCAACATCATTGCGGCGGAGTTGGATCGATGAGCGAATTAAGTGAGAATGCAAAAAAGACCATCGCCGAGCATTTGCCTCGGTACCCAAGCAAACAAGCGGTAACGCTGCCGGCACTCCATGTGGTTCAACAGGAAAAGGGCTGCGTGAGCCGTAAATCGATTCATGAAATCGCAGACATTCTGGAACTCTCTCCTGCCCAGATCAATGACACCTTATCGTTCTACGGATTCTTTCGATCCGAAGAAAACCCGCTCGGCCAAAAACGGATTTGGGTCTGCCGATCCTTGCCATGCATGCTGCGCGGTGGCGAAGAGTTGCTCGCCGAACTGTGCAAGCGTTGGGGAATTTCTCCAGGCGAAACAACACCCGATGGCAAGGTCACGCTGGAACTCGCCGAATGCCTCGGCGCATGCGACGGTGCACCTTGTATCCTGGTCGACGATGAACTCCAACTCCGAGTCACCGCGGACGACGTCGAGAAGATCGCGGACCATCCCAAATCATCAGGAGCTAAATAGTGAGCGATTCGGAATTCAAACCTGTTCTTTTGGGACGCGTCGGACGCCCCAACAGCCAAACGCTCGCTTCGTACCGAGCTGATGGTGGTTACGAGGCGCTCGCCAAGGCCTTGAAGATGGCCAACACCGAAGTGATCGATGTCGTGAAAGCATCCGGTCTTCGAGGACGCGGCGGTGCAGGCTTCCCAACAGGCCTCAAGTGGACGTTCCTACCCAAAGATGTCAAGGGACCGATCTACTTGTGCATCAACGGCGACGAAAGCGAACCCGGCACGTTCAACAACCGTGTCCTCATCGAAGAAGATCCTCACCAAGTCCTCGAAGGGATCGTGATCAGTAGTTTCGCCACACGCTCCACAACTGCTTATTTCTATCTGCGATATGAATACGGTCGCTGCTACCGCGTTCTCAAGCAAGCGATCGACGAGATGTATGCCAACAACTTGCTGGGCAAAAACATCCTCGGTTCCGGCTACGATTTGGATATCTATCTACACCGGGGCGCTTGCGCTTACATCTGCGGCGAAGAGACCGGGCTGATCGAAAGCTTGGAAGGAAAACGAGCGTGGCCACGGATCAAACCTCCGTTCCCGGCCATCGAAGGTGCATTCCGCCGGCCAACCGTCGTCAACAACGTCGAAACCATGGCATGCATTCCGCACATCATGAAGCACGGTCCGGAATGGTTCCAAACCATGGGGATCCCCAAAGATCCGAACAACCCTCGCGATGCTGGCTCGTACGGACCCAAGCTTTACTGCATCAGTGGGCACGTCAACCAACCTGGATTGGTGGAACTGCCGATGGGTATCACTGCCCGTGAGCTGATCGACAAGCATGCCGGTGGTGTGTGGAAAGGTCGATCGGCCAAAGCGGTCATCCCCGGAGGGATCAGCATGGGCTTCATGTCGAGCTCCGAACTGGACACGCCACTCGATTTCAACGGCCCTGGCCGCGTCGGCTGCTTGGGACTCGGAACCGCTGCCGTGGTGGTGATCGACGACCATACCAGCATGGTGGATGTCCTCTATAATGCTTGCCGATTCTTTGCTCACGAGTCGTGCGGTCAATGCACTCCGTGCCGCGAAGGCACAGCGTGGTCGACCAAGATTCTGGAACGTATCCGCGAAGGACGCGGCAAACTCAGCGACATCGATACGCTTCTGGAAATCTCTGCATCGATCGGGACCATCCCAGGAACCACCATTTGCGGTCTGGCTGACGGTGCCGCGTGGCCGATTAAAACCGCCATCAACAAGTTCCGCGGTGAGTTCGAAGAATACATCAAGAGCGGTCGACGAAGCGAGAGCCCGGTGCTCGCTGGCGCCCACTGATCCAAAGATACATCATCCCTAACCCATTTTGGAAATTGCTCCCGTGGTCAAGGTAAAGGTCAACGATATTGAAGTCGATGCAGGTCCCAAGGACAACTGCATCTTGGCGGCCCGAAAAGCCGGCGTAGAAATCCCTCACTACTGCTGGCACGAATCGTTGTCGGTGGTCGCATCGTGCCGTATGTGTCTGGTGGAAGTGGGAGAGACCAAACCGGACGGCACCATTGCGATGGGACCGAAACTGGTGCCAGGTTGCCAAACACCGATCAAAGACGGCACGGTCATTCGGACAGACTCGCCGAAAGTTAAAGCCGCCCAGCAGATGACGCTCGAGCTGCTCCTTCTGAACCATCCGCTCGATTGCTCGATCTGCGACCAAGCCGGCGAATGCTACTTGCAAGATTACACCTACAAATACGGTAAAGCGCATAGCCGGCTCGATGAGCCAAAGCTGCAGCGGATGGACAAATACCATATCGGGGATCAGATCGCTCTGTTCACCGACCGATGCGTGATGTGCACGCGCTGCGTCCGATTCACGCGTGAAATCAGCGGTACCGCGGAACTTCAGGTTGTCGCCCGTGGAAGCCACGAAGAAATCGATGTCTTCCCCGAGGAGCCTTGCAACAACAAACTCGCAGGCAACGTCGTCGACCTCTGCCCTGTCGGGGCCCTCTGCAGCAAGGACTTTCTGTACAAGAAACGCGTATGGTGGCTGAAACAAGCCGAAAGCGTTTGCACGGGTTGCTCGACAGGTTGCAGCATCTCCATCGATCAAAACGAGAACAAAGTTTATCGTCTTCGTCCGCGACCAAACCCAGAGGCCCAAGGGCACTTCATGTGCGACGAAGGTCGGTTCGGTTTCAAGTACATCCACGATGAACGAAGGCTGTCGACTCCTAGGTTGTCGGTTGCACTTGCGAGCGGGATCGAATCGCAACGCAAAACGACGTCCGCGAATTTCGCGCCAGATCTGAACTTCGCCGATCTTTGGCCGACCGCCCTCACCAAGGCGCGACAAAAAATCCAAGATGCCATCAAAGCGGATCCGTCAAGTTTCGTCGCGGTCTTCTCTCCGTTCATGACGGTCGAAGAAGCTTACCTGCTCGCGAAGTTCATCAAAGGGATCCATGACAAAGCTCGGTTGGTCCTGGGACCTGTCCCATCGGTGGGTGTCGATGACAAGTACCCCAAAGGACCCAAGGGTGAATCGCCTGCCGACGGCAATGTCAAGTTCACGATCCGCGCTGAGAAGTGCCCAAATCGCCTAGGAGTCGAAGCGGTCCTCAAGCACTTCGAGGGGAGCGTTGTCCGTATCGAATCGATCGCCCAACGCCCCAATGCCCATGCGTGGTACATCGTCGGTGGCTACACTTCCGGATGGGTTACCGAGGCGATCGACAAAGCGATCGGCACGCCATCGCTACTCATCGTTCAAGACATTTTCCCATCGCCTCTCAGCGAGCGAGCGGACATCGTACTCGCGTCCGGTTCCTTCGCCGAAAAAGATGGTACCTACGTCAACCACGCAGGTTTGGCCCAATCCGCTAGCGCTGCGGTCCGCGCTCCCGGCGAAGCGAGAGCCGATGGTCGAATCCTGATGGAACTCGCTGGCCGAACGGGTTTGTTCAACGCCATGGCCCTCCGCAAAGAAATCGGCGCGGCCATCCCAGAGCTATCGGTACTCGGCTCCGGTGATCTCGGAGACCAAGGGGTCCGACTGGTTCGATTCGCCAAACAAGCTACCGCGGCTGCGACCTAAGTCCTCGTCCATCAAAGAGTTTAAAAAGCAATGCTAAAAACGCTGATCAACGAACTGGTAGAGAAATGGCCCGTGCTTTGGCCCATCCTGGCTGCCATCGCGGTCATCCTGGCTGTTGTTCCGTTCTTGGGTCTTTACATGACCTTCATCGAACGGAAACTCGCTGCTTATGTCCAAGACCGCGTGGGCCCCAACCGGGTCGGTCCATTCGGCTTGCTCCAAGCCGTCGCGGATGGTTTGAAGATCTTTCTGAAGGAACAAATCATCCCGGACCACGTGTACACGGTCCTCTACTTCTTGGCTCCAACCTTGAGTTTGATGACCGCCATGTTCGCTTTGGTCGTCATGCCGTTCGGTCCGGTACCGACAAATT
>Ga0114972_10003740_pt1 | contig 11368 bp, 4 predicted proteins | sample M_140807_EF_Meta_FD_87354 | JGI IMG/M metagenome (GOLD analysis project Ga0114972, IMG submission 87354) | Freshwater microbial communities from Lake Montjoie, Canada to study carbon cycling - M_140807_EF_MetaG | ecosystem: Environmental > Aquatic > Freshwater > Lake | place: Lake Montjoie... | reverse complement strand
GTCGATGTCTCCGGCGGCGCGCGCGCCCTCGACGCCTAGGCGCCGGGCGTAGAGCAGAGCGTCGACGTCCCGCCCGTTCTGGTGCGTGCGGTGAGGCCGCAGACGCCCACCGTCCACGCGCGAGATGTCCGTGATGACCAGATCGCCCCGCCCGGGGTAGAGCGCCTCGACGACCTGCGCCGCCCGCGTGATGCCGCGCACGGTCTCAGGCGTGCCCCACACGTCGCGGGAGCGCGCCCGAATCCCGGGCCTCGACGCCAAGAGGACGCCGTTCTCCAGTCGACCGAAGTCGACCGTACCGACAGAGAGGCAAGGCTGGGTGGCCTGCGCTTGCGCCCACGCCGCCCGAACGACCTCGGCCCACGCGCCGAGGCCCGCGGCGGCCGGCGCCGCGAGCGCGCACACGAGCGCCGCAGCGAGCGCAAGGGGGGCGACAGATCGGAGGCGGCCAAACATGAGGGGCGCGCATCATTGATCAGCGCGCGCCGGGCCGCCATCCTCTCGCGCGTTTGACCCACCCCTGCCCGCGATGGAGCCCGCACGTGACCCGCACCGGAGTCCTGATCGTCAACCTCGGCACGCCAGACGCGCCGCGCGCGCCGGAGGTGCGGCGCTACCTGCGCGAGTTCCTGTCGGACCCGCGCGTGCTCGACATTCACCCCCTGGGCCGCTGGCTGCTGCTCAACCTGATCATCTTGCCGACCCGCCCGAGCAAGTCGGCCGAGGCCTATAGCAAGGTCTGGACGCCCGAGGGCTCGCCCCTGCTCGTCCACAGTCAGGGCCTCGCGCGCGGCCTCCAGTCGGCGCTCCCCGAGACGCCCGTGGTGCTCGGCATGCGTTATGGCAACCCGTCGCTGCCGAGTGCGCTCAAGGCGCTGCGCGACCAAGGGTGTGACCGCGTCGTGGTCGTGCCGCTCTATCCGCAGTACGCGAGCAGCAGCACGGGCTCGACGCTCGAGGCGCTCTACGCGGCAGCGGCGGGCCTGTGGAACACGCCGTACTTCGACGTCGTGCCGCCGTTCTACGACGATCCCGGCTTCCTGGACGCTTTCGCGCGGCGCGCCCGCGAGGTCTTTGCGCGCCAGACGCCGGACCACGTGGTGATGAGCTTTCACGGCCTGCCGGAGCGCCACTGCACCAAGAGCGACGAGACGGGCGCGCACTGCCTGAAGAAGGCGGACTGCTGCGCGGCGATCGTGGACGCGAACCGCAACTGCTACCGCGCGCAATGCTACGCGTCGGCGCGCGGCATCGCGGAGCGCTTGGGGCTCGCCGCCGAGGACTACACGGTCACCTTCCAGTCACGTCTCGGCCGCACGCCCTGGATTCGGCCCTACACGGACGACGTGCTCCCGACCCTCGCCAAGGCGGGCAAGCGGCACGTGGCGGTGCTCTGCCCCGCGTTCGTTGCGGACTGCCTCGAGACCCTCGAGGAGATCGGCATGCGGGCCGCCGAGGACTGGCACAAGGACGGCGGCGAGACGCTGTCGCTGGTCCCCTCGCTCAACGCCGAGCCCGACTGGGTCGAGGCGCTCGCCGCCTTGGTGCGGCCCTACTGCGTCGGGCAGAGCGCCTCCCAGTCCACGGGGCAGTCATAGGTTCGCAGCCACGCACCCTCGAGCGCGGTGATTTCTCCCGCGCGGTCGCCCGCCGCGGCCTTGAGCGCGTCGAGCATCGCGTCCATGCGCGCCGCTTGCCCAACGTGGTCGGCGTAGAAGCGCGCGATGACCGCGTCCACCGCTTGGACGCCGAGCAGCTCCGCCACCGCGCGGTAGAAGTAGGCGCCCTTCATGTACGGCACGGTCGACCACAAGGGGTGCGTGCCAATGTCGATCTCGCCGCACGTGCTCGGCAGCGCGACCGTGTTCACACCGTTCGCAGGGTCACAGTCGTAGCGCAGGTAGCAGTCAAACTCCGGCCAAACGTCGACGCCCGCGCTCGCGAGCGCCCGCGCTGAGATGTACGTCGTCGTACCCTCGGAGAGCACGAAGTCCTCCCAGCAGGCGATGCGGACACCGTCGCCGAACCAGCCGTGCGCTGCCTCGTGGGCGTGGACCTCGGCGTTGCCCATGTCCTCGCGCCCAATGTGCCAGAAAGGGTGGTGCTCAAGCCCTGAGTAAGGGTCGTCCCGCCAGTCGACGGACACACTGCCGACCACGTCGCCGAAGGCATAGGCGCCGTAGGTCTGCTCAAGAAAGTCGAAGACTTGCACGAGCTGCGCGGTCCCCAGACGCGTGGCGTCCTCCTGCCCGGGCAAGTGCCACGTGGAGACACGGGTGCCCGCTTGCGTCACGCCCAGCTCGCTCCGCGTGTACTCGCCGATGGCGACGGCGGGCACATAGGACGGCGCGTCCGTCGGGATACGCTCGGGAAAGATCGCCGTGAGGGCGTCGGGCCAGCCCGAGACGCGCAGCGTATAGGTCTGCCCGTTCGATGGGTCGGAGTGACACGGGGACAGGTGCCCGCAGTAGTACGGCCACAAGTACGTCACGCCGTAGTCGGGCATCCAGCCCGCGTAGGCACCGCCCGGCTGCGCGACGAAGCGGTACCGCACCGTGAGCTGCGCGCCCGCCGCGCCGCTGCGTGTGCCGACGTCCATACGCCACCCGCCCGACTGACGAAAGCGGAGCGGGCCGTCTGCGTCCTCGACGCTCTGCACGTCGAGGTCGCCGACCTCGAAGGATGCGCCGCCGCTGTCCGAGGGCGCGAGCGTGAGCACGGCGGTCGCCTCGAGCGTGTCGAGCGCGAGCGTCAGGTCGACGTCGAGGATGTCCCGCGTCCAGTCCTCGCGCGGCGCGGGCGCGTCGTCGGGCGGGGGCGCGGCGTCTGCGCGAGGCTCGGCATCTTGGGCCGCGGCAGCGTCGTCGGGCGTCGCAAGGTCGACGGTCGTTGCGGCATCGGCGGACACTTCAGCGTCGAGCGCAGGGCGCACGTCGGGTGCGGCGTCGCAGGCCCCGAGCCCAGCGAGCGTGGTCAGAGCGCATGTTCGGGCGTTCATGGGGGTCAGCCTAACCGCGGCGCGACGACGTGTCACACGGCGTGAACGAGGTCCTCGGGGCCGGAGTCCGATGTCCAGTCCGGCGCGGTCGGGTAGCTCGTGTAGCGCGGCCCCGGCGTGTCGAGTCGATCGATCTCACTCAGCGGGGCTCAGGTGCGGAAAACGTCGCGGCGCATGCATGGCCGGCAGGTTCAGCAAGGTCCGTGCCCAGCGATTCACCGCCGCGCTGGGCTGCGCGCGTTGCGCTCCGGTGACGTGCGCCGCTCGAAGCGAGGCGGGGCGGTGCTCACGCGCTGCGTGCGCGCCGTCGCCGAGCGCCCAGCGCCAGCAACGGCAGGAGCGGCCACAGGGCGCCCGGCCCTTGCGTCTGGTCGCACTGGCACCCGCCCCCGGCTGCGAAGACCGCGTCCGTCGGCCCGCCGTCGCCCGTCTCCGGTCCAGCGTCGGCTGGGGTCGCGTCGCCGTCCCCGTGGCCGACATCGCCGACCTGCCCGTCCGCGGGTGGCGAGGCGTCGACGAAGGCAGCGTCGACAGCGGCCGCATCACGCCCCGCGTCCTCGCCTGCGTCCGTCTCGGCGTCCTCGCCTGCGTCCGCCCCGGCGTCCTCGCCTGCGTCCGCACCGGCGTCCTCGCCCGCGTCCGCCCCGGCGTCCTCGGTCGGGCTCATGTCCGCTGCCCCCAGGTCCATCGGCCCAGCGTCGACCGGCGGCGGCGCGTCGCACGCGTCTCCGAGGCCATTGTCGTCCAGATCACTCTGCGTCGGGTTCGGCGTCGCGCGGCAGTTGTCCGCGTCGTTGTCGACGCCATCGCCGTCGAGGTCGAGGTCGCACACATCACCCACGCCGTCGTCGTCTGTGTCGCGCTGGTCGTCGCTCGCGAAGAGCGGGCACAGGTCGACGTCGTCCTCGTACGTGTCGCCATCGCTGTCGCGGTCGATGTAGTCCGGCGCGCCGTCGAGGTCCGTATCCACCGGCGACGCGCCGAAGACCTCGACGCCCGCCTCGTCGAGGTCGAGCAGGCCGTCCGCGTCGCTGTCCTCGTCCACAAAGTCCGGCAGGCCGTCGCCGTCCGTGTCGCGCGGCCGGAGCGGGTCGGGCCCTGCTTCCAAGCAGTCCGCGAGCTGGTCGAGGTCCGAGTCGCGCAGGCATGCGTCGAACATCGGATCGCCCTCGTTCACGTCGAGGATGCCGTCGTTGTCGTCGTCCGGGTCGCACGCATCGCCCGCCCCGTCACGGTCGAGATCGCTCTGGCTCGGATTCGCTGTCCGCGGGCAGTTGTCCGTCACGTCAAGCGCACCGTCCTGGTCTTGGTCGCGGTCATGCCCGTCGTTCAGGCCGTCGCCATCCAAGTCGCCGGGCTCATCGGCGTCGAGCGCGCCGTCCCCGTCGCTGTCAACATCCAGCGCGTCGATGGTCCCGTCGCCGTCCGTGTCGCGCGGCCGCCGCGGGTCGACGACCTCGACGCCGTCGCTGAACCCGTCCCGGTCGGAGTCCGCGTCCGTCGCGCGGGTTCCCAGGGCCGCCTCGTCCGCGTCCGACAGGCCGTCGTTGTCGTCGTCTCCGTCGCACGGATCGCCGGTGCCGTCGCTGTCCTGGTCAGCCTGGCCGGGGTTGACCGTCCGCGGGCAGTTGTCGAGGGCGTCCGTCACGCCGTCGCCGTCATCGTCGCTCTGGCATGCGTCCCCGCGCCCATCGCGGTTCGCGTCCGCCTGGTCGGCGTTGCTCACACTTCGGCAGTTGTCCCGGCCGTCGCCGACGCCGTCGTTGTCCGAGTCGCCGTCGCGGTAGTCGGGCTCGCCATCGCCGTCGGCATCGACCGGCGGTGTGGCCAAGTCCTCGTCGCCCGCCTCGTCGCGGTCGACCAGGCCGTCCGCGTCGCTGTCGGTGTCGAGCGCGTCGGCCCGCCCGTCCCCGTCGGAGTCGAGCGCGACCAAACGGACAATCTCGTGCCGGTCGGAGATCAGGTCACCGTCCGAGTCTGCGGCGAGCGGGTAGGTCCCGAGCCGCAGCTCGGTCGCGTTGAGCAGGCCGTCGTTGTCGGCGTCCTCGTCGCACGCGTCGCCCAGCGCGTCCCCGTCCGCGTTCGCTTGGTCGGCGTTCGGTGTCCGCATGCAGTTATCGACGCGGTCCTGCACGCCGTCGTTGTCGGTGTCCGCGTCTCGATAATCCGGCACGCCGTCACCGTCTGCGTCCCCCGGCTCGTCCGCGTCGGGGATGCCGTCGTCATCGCTGTCGGTGTCGAGCGCGTCGATCACGCCATCGTCGTCCGTGTCCCGCGGCGCGAGCAGGTCATCGCCCACCTCGGTGAGGTCGTCGATGCCGTCGCCGTCGGAGTCGGCGAACTTGGGGTTCATGCCAAAGAACAGCTCGACGCCGTCGGGCACGCCGTCGTCATCGTCGTCCGCGTCGCACGCGTCCCCCGCGCCGTCGCGGTCGAAGTCGACTTGGCTCATGTTTGCGACCTTCGGGCAGTTGTCGGCCGCGTCGAGCACGCCGTCGTCGTCGTCGTCCGCGTCGCACGCGTCGCCGCCGTCCGCGCGGCTATCCGTGTTCGTCTGGTCCACGTTCGGCGTGCGCGCGCAGTTGTCGAGCGCGTCCGCCACCTGGTCGCCGTCGTCGTCCGCATCGCACGCGTCGCCCGCGCCATCGCGGTCGAGGTCAAGCTGCATCGGGTCCGCGACGAGCCGACACACGTCCACGCCGTCCGCGACGCCGTCGTTGTCGTCGTCCGCGTCGCAGGCATCGCCGCCGTCTGCCGCGGCGTCCGTATTGGTCTGGTCGGCGTTGACATTGAGTGGGCAGTTATCCGCGCCGTCCGCGACGCTATCGTTGTCGTCGTCCGCATCGCACGCGTCGCCGCCATCTTCGGCGCGGTCGGTGTTCCGCTGGTCCGCATTCGCCGCAGCGGGGCAGTTGTCCGCGCCATCGGCGACGCCGTCGTTGTCGTCGTCCGCGTCGCACGCATCGCCCCCGTCCGCTGCGCCATCCGCGTTCGCCTGGTTGGGGTTGCGCACAAAGTCGCAGTTGTCCGTCGCGTCGAGCACCCCGTCGTCGTCGTCGTCCGCGTCGCAGGCGTCACCGCCGTCCGGCGCGCTGTCCGTGTTCGTCTGCGCCGGGTTGAAGGCGACGGGGCAGTTGTCCGCGCCGTCGGGGACTGCGTCGCCGTCGTCGTCGCTGTCGCACACGTTGCCGACGCTGTCGCGGTCGGTGTCGAACTGCTCGGGGTTCGGGTCGAGCGCGCAGTTGTCGATGCGGTCGTCCACGCCGTCGTTGTCATCGTCCACGTCGCAGGCGTCTCCGTCGCCGTCACCGTCGCTGTCGAGCTGGTCCGGATCGAACACTCTGGGGCAGTCGTCCTCGGCGTCGGGCACGCCGTCGCCGTCGAGCTCGCCATCGCACTCGTCCCCCAGACCGTCGTCGTCCACGTCGCTCTGGGTCGGGTTGGCCGTGACCGGGCAGTTGTCCGCCGCATCGAACACGCCGTCGTCGTCATCGTCGAAGTCGCAGGCGTCGCCGTCGCCGTCGCCGTCGCCGTCGCTCTGACCCGGATCAAAGTCGACGCGGCAGACGTCGACGGCGTCGGGCACGTCGTCGTCGTCATCGTCCGCGTCACATGCGTCCCCCGCGCCGTCAAAGTCGGCGTCGAGCTGATCGGGGTCAAAGTCGCTCGGGCACAGGTCGAAGGCGTTCTCGACCCCGTCGTTGTCCTTGTCGAAGTCGCACGCGTCGCCCTGACGATCACCGTCGATGTCGCTCTGCTCAGGGTTGTCGAGCAGCGGGCAGTTGTCCGCCGCGTCGAGCACGCCGTCGTCGTCGTCGTCGGGGTCGCAGGCGTTGCCGACCGTGTCGAGGTCGGTGTCGTCCTGAGCCGGGTTCGCGACCACGCGGCAGTTGTCCGCCGCGTCGAGCACGCCGTCCTGGTCGTCGTCTGCGTCGCACGCGTCGCCGCCGTCGGCGCGGCCGTCCGCGTTCGCTTGGTCCGCGTTGACCGCGCGCGGGCAGTTGTCCGTTGCGTCGGCGACCCCATCGTTGTCGTCGTCCGCGTCACACGCGTCGCCCTGCGCGTCAGCGTCCAAGTTCGCCTGGTCTGCGTTCGCGACCACGCTGCAGTTGTCGGCGGCGTCCAGCAGGCCGTCGTCGTCATCGTCCGCATCACACGCGTCTCCCCCGTCCGCGCGGGCGTCCGAGTTCGTCTGCGTTGGGTTGGCCGTCGTTCGGCAGTTATCGGTCGCGTCCGCGACGCCGTCGTTGTCGTCGTCCGCGTCGCACGCATCGCCGCCGTCCGCCGCCGCGTCCGCGTTTGCTTGGTCGACGTTCACGACCGTGCGGCAGTTGTCCCCGACGTCGAGCACACCGTCGTTATCGTCGTCCGCGTCACACGCGTCGCCGCCGTCCGCCGCGCCGTCCGAGTTCGTCTGGTCCGGGTTGATCACCAGCGGGCAGTTATCGACGTTGTCCGCCCGACCGTCGTTATCGGCGTCGGTATCACACGCGTCGCCCTGTGCGTCGCCGTCCGCGTTCTCTTGGCCGGCGTTCGCCACCTCAGGGCAGTTGTCCGACGCATCTGGCACGCCGTCCCCATCGCGGTCGACGTCGCATACATCGCCTGAGCCGTCGCCGTCGCTGTCACGCTGGTCGGCGTTGCTCGCCACTGGGCAGTTGTCGGTCGCATCGGCGACGCCATCGTTGTCATCATCCGCGTCGCACGCGTCCCCACCGTCGGCGGCGCCGTCCGAGTTGAGCTGGTCCGCGTTGCTCGCCAGCGGGCAGTTGTCCACGCCGTCCGAGCGGCCGTCGTTGTCGTCGTCCGCGTCACACACGTCGCCCTGAGCGTCGCCGTCCGTATTGGTCTGGTTCGCGTTCGCGAACAGCGGACAGTTGTCGACCGCGTCAAGGCGCAGGTCGTTGTCATCGTCCGGATCGCACGCGTCGCCGCCATCCGCCGCGCCGTCTGTGTTGAGCTGGTCGGCGTTGCTCACCCGCGGACAATTGTCCGACGCGTCCGCCACGCCGTCGTTGTCCACGTCTTGGTCGCAGACATCGCCGAGCCCGTCGCCGTCGGTGTCTGCTTGGTCCGCGTTGCTCAGGAGCGGGCAGTTGTCCGCGCCATCGAGCCGGCCGTCGTTGTCGTCGTCCGTATCGCAGGCGTCGCCCTGGGCGTCTCCATCCGTGTTGAGCTGGTTCGCATTGCTGACCAGAGGGCAGTTGTCCGCGCCGTCGAGCCGACCGTCGTTATCGTCGTCCGTGTCGCAGGCGTCCCCGCCGTCTGCCGCCCCGTCCGTGTTGGTCTGGGTCGCGTTCGCGTTGAGCGGGCAGTTGTCCACCGCGTCGGCGGCGCCGTCGTTGTCATCGTCCGCGTCGCACACATCACCGCCGTCCGCTGCGCCGTCCGTGTTCAACTGGTTGGCGTTGCTCGCGAGTGGGCAGTTGTCCGTCGCGTCCGCCACGCCGTCGTTGTCATCGTCCGCATCGCACGCGTCGCCGCCATCTGCCGCGCCGTCCGAGTTGGTCTGTGCCGCGTTGCTCACGACCGGGCAGTTGTCTGTCGCGTCCGCGATCCCGTCGTTGTCGTCGTCTGCGTCGCACGCGTCGCCGCCATCCGCAGCCCCATCCGAGTTGAGCTGGTTTGCGTTGCTCGCCAATGGGCAGTTGTCTGTCGCGTCCGCCACACCGTCGTTGTCGTCGTCCGGATCGCACACGTCACCGAGCGCGTCGCCGTCTGTGTTGAGCTGGTTGGCGTTGCTCACGACCGGGCAGTTATCCGCCGCGTCGAGGCGCCCGTCGTTGTCGTCGTCGGTATCGCACGCGTCACCGCCATCCGCTGCGCCGTCCGTGTTCGTCTGTGTCGCGTTGCTCACGACCGGGCAGTTGTCCGCCGCGTCCGCGACCCCATCGTTGTCATCGTCCGTGTCGCACGCGTCGCCGCCGTCCGCCGCGCCGTCCGTGTTGAGCTGGTTGGCGTTGCTGACAATCGGGCAGTTGTCCATGGCGTTGGTCACGCCGTCGCCGTCTTGGTCGAGGTCGCACGCGTCGCCGAGCGCGTCACCGTCCAGGTTCGCCTGCCCCGGGTTCACGACCACGCGGCAGTTGTCGCTCACGTCGAGCACACCGTCGCCGTCGTCGTCGTCGTCGCAGACGTCGCCTGCGCCGTCGTTGTTCGTGTCGAGCTGGTCGAGGTTGTCGACGACCCGACAGTTGTCCATGTCGTCGAAGACCGTGTCGTTGTCGTCGTCGTCGTCGCAGCCGTCCCCGTCTGCATCGGCGTCGCTGTTCGTCTGGTCGGGGTTCGGCACGAGCACGCAGTTGTCGACGCGATCTCCGAAGCCATCGAGGTCCGAGTCCGTGCCCTCGGCGACCCACCGAATGGTGTTCGCGAGCATCCGCATCGCGGGGGCTTTGCCGGTGCTGGTCGCAGCGGGCCCATTGAAGGGTCCAATGCGGCTTGGCTGGAGCGGGTCGAAGCCCACCCAGGCGATGCGACCGGGCTTGTCCTCACGGACGCCGAGCAGGATCTGGTTGTCGTTATAGGCGACAACCGACACCGCCCCGCCTTGGATGCGGGCCATGTTGTTGACCGGGTTGCCGGTCCGCCACGAAGAGACGCTGAAGATGGTGCCGTCGCCGTCCGTGTCCGTTACGTCGGCGAGCAGCGAGGGGTATCCCTGCGCCAAGACACCGGCCGGCTGAAACGAGCCCAGCGAGTTGTACCCATCCGTCACTGGCGGGACGATCCGATACGGCGTCGCCGGAACAATGGGCGCGGCGGCGTTCACCGGCCACGCGCCGCCCAGTGTATAGCTCGACATCTGCGCCGAAACTGTCTCGACCACGCCAGCGCCGGAGTTCACGAACGCTGCGAGCAAGTTCCCCGCGTTGATCCAGTTGTTGTAGGTACACGTGCCGCCAAAGGTCGGACCAATGCCCCCGAAGACCACCGCGTCGTAGCCGTTCAGGTCCGCCGCAACGTCAAAGTTCGCGATCGTCAGCGTCGAGATCTGCATGTTGGGGAGCAGCGGCGCGAGCGTGCCCGACAGCGTCGTCAACGCCGCCGCCCCACACCCGATGATGAGCACACGCTGCTGCGCCTGAGCCTGCGCCGGCGCGATACGCCCACCAAGCGCCAGGCACAGCGAGAGCAGCATGAGGCCGAGCGAGCGTGCGAGGCGGTTTCCCATAGCGCCACTGTAGCGCGTCGTCTCGGTTCTCCGCCAATGCGCGCAAACCCGCACGATAAGCGCGGATCAGCGCGATTGAGCGGCGCGACAGGCCCCGATCGCGAAGTCGAGCTGCGCGCGCCATGCCGGACGCGCGTTCCGGTCCCACGGCAGCGCGTGGAACGCGTGCACACTGCCGGGGTAGTAGCGCGCCTCACACACGCCCCCCCGAGACCGGGCGGCGCGCTCGAGCCGGCGCGTATCATCGAGCAGCGGGTCGGCCGTGCCTACGATCGCCATCATGGGGGGCAGCGGGCGCGCCGGCGCCTCGCGCTCGATGACCACCAGCGGGTCGGCGAGCGAGCCTGCGTCCGCGCGCAGGCCGGGCGGCAAGTAGCCCTCGGAGCACTCGTGCAAGCGGTCGCGCAAGAAGACGGACAACGGACGGCGTCGCGCGAACCGCTCCGGCTCGGTCGCCTGCAGCACGCCGCACGCGGGCAGCGCGGCGACAATGCGCGGCGCCGCATCGAACACGGCGCGCGCCCACGGCTCGGGCCGCGCATAGGTCGCGGCCACAGTCGTCACCAGCGTCAGGTTGCCCCCCGCGCTCTCGCCCGCGACCACGATCCGATCAGGATCCGCGCCAAAACGAGCGGCGTTGCGCTGCACCCACAGCAGCGCGGCGCAGGCGTCCTCGGCCGCGGCTGGGAACTTGTCGCGCGGCGCTAGGCGATAGTCGGCGTTGAACACCACGAACCCGCGACGCGCGAACTGGATGCCCATCAGCCAGTGCGTCGTGCGTGACATGAACTGAAAAGCGCCCCCGTGCAGGTACAGGAGCGCGGGCGGCGGTCGCCCGTCATCGTCCACGTCGCCGGCGCGTGCGGGCGCCTCGCGGCGGTAGATATCGAGCTGTTGCAGCGGATGCGCCGCGTCGCCGTAGTGGACGCCGTGCTCGACCGCCACGCCGTAGCGCGCGGGGTTGGCCAGCGGCGTCATGCGCCCGAGCGCCGAGAGCGTCTTGAACGCTGTGATGACCGCCGCGCCGCCCGCCTTGCGCCGCGCGAGCGCCGCGCGGGCCTTGACTCGAGTGCCGAGGCCGCTCACCGCGGCGCCGGCGCGCGGTACTTGGCGGCGCCGTCGCGGTAGTGGCGCCACGAGTAGGCGATCCATTCGACCTCGCGGGGGGTCACCGGGCGCACGACCTTGAAGGGGTT
>Ga0114972_10003739_pt1 | contig 11370 bp, 9 predicted proteins | sample M_140807_EF_Meta_FD_87354 | JGI IMG/M metagenome (GOLD analysis project Ga0114972, IMG submission 87354) | Freshwater microbial communities from Lake Montjoie, Canada to study carbon cycling - M_140807_EF_MetaG | ecosystem: Environmental > Aquatic > Freshwater > Lake | place: Lake Montjoie... | reverse complement strand
TGCAACAATTACAGTTGATGTGCAGTCATCCGAATTATCAGACATAGACATACGTTGTGAGTTATTTGCCGGTGGAAAAACCCTGAAACTAACTGCTCCAGAGCCGAAGAGTCCCGGTTTACATAAAGCCCATACATTGGGCTGGGAGGCAGCTCAGTTACCCAGTGAAATCTTCATGGATCTTCCTGGTGACGCCTCATTCGATCTAATCGGGGAAAGAGTTGCTGACCTATTGGAAATCGCATTCGCTCTACCCGCTGTTCAAATTCGGATTTTCTAGGCTATTTATGGCTATTCGACAAATCAATTCCGTAAATGATGTCAAAGGGCTTGTCAGAGACCTGACTGATAAGAACCGAACCAAACCGATCTGCCTAATCTCCACGGAATTCAATTCCACCAAGAGCGCATTCGATCTGGATGAATTAAAGCAAGAAATAGGCCACATCGCCGAACTAGTGTTAATTCCTACCGGTGCGGCAACTTTTGAACTCGCTAATAATTTGGCACCGGGTCTTCAGGTTTTCGGTGGTGCGGCTCGCGTTTATCCAATAAATTTCAATCTCAACACCTCCGAACACATCCCTTTGATTTATCCCGACAAAAACGGAACAAAAGCTCTAGTATCACAGGTCTGGTCATCGGCAAACATCCAAGCGCTGAAGCGAGAGCAAGTCAAAAATGCTCGAATGGATGTTGCGACAGTGAAGCAAGTCTTTGCCTTTGATGACCAATCAAGGGCCGTTGTCGAATTTTCTGATGGAAGCAGATCTACCATTAGGCAAGAACTCTCGTTTCCTAATATTCCATTCGACTGGATGTTCAAAATTGGCGACAAGATTTCAGGTCTAAATGATGTGGGCAGTGCATCCTTTGTGCCCACCTTCAGATTTACCAAGGCTTCAGAATTGTTGGCAGAGTATGAACTTGAAAAATTGATTCCAGTGCTAGTAACCAAAGTTGAAAGAAAACGTGCAACTTGTTGCCTATTCCCAGGAATAGAAATAGAAATCACGCTACCGGAAATCTCTGGCAACGAGTTGGACCTAGTTTCGGATTTCCTCGTGTCCGGTGACGTGTTAGCGATGCGCCTGTACAAAAATGCACAGGGAAAGATTAGTCTGCGCATGAATGACATCGATGACGATGAGACATGCGTTCAGGCGGTATCCATTCTTGACTCTGGCGAACCGTGGCTGATTGAAGGCCGTGATGTGCCGAAGGGTTCGCAACCAGAATCCCAACCTGTGCCGCACGTCACCGTTGCAACGAGTATTGCTCAGTATCTTGACTCTCCAGAAATTGAAGTTTCAATTCCTAAACCAAAGCCTGGTAGCTACTCGCCTCCAGTAACTCCAATTCCGTCGAAACCGATGACAGGGAAAGAGAGAAGTGATTTAGAGTTCGAGATAAAAGTACATAAAGATCGAATTGTATTCCTTACTGGTTCCATCGAAGCGCTTGGAAACGAGCGTGATGGTCTATCAGCTGAGTTGAGCCGTGCTTTGAACGACCTAGCAGGAAAAAGGGACGAAATTACACAGTTAAAACAGACTGCAACATCCTTGAGAAGAGCAGGGGCTAAACAACAAGTAAATAAGTCAACGGTCCTGTCAAGAAGAGATCGATTCTCTTCGGACTCGGATTGGTTCAATGAAGAACTTAGAAGAGTTTGGATCTCCACTTACTCCCCAACAGAGAGAGTGGAGAGATACCCGTTGGATCCAGAGAAATTGGATTACGGAAGTAGATTTTTTGAGTCTTTGAAAATAACTCAATGCACTGATAACGACCTAAAGAAAGTTCTCCGATGCGCTCTCGACATTGTTACTGGAAGAGAGTCCGTAGACGCAAGACATCAAGTTCATCCGATTCGAAATGGGGCCGGGGCTAGCAGCCAGGACATTGTTGCGGAAGATGGATCCATTGCACTGAGAGCTTATGTGGAAGAAAAAACAGCGGCGGCAAAGCGCCTGCATTATTGGGTGAGTCCATCAAAACGAATAACACTGGAACGAGTCGTGATCCATGACGACTTCAAACCTTAGGACACCTAGAACGGTAGAGGGCCGCTGTCTGAAAAGTCGTCCAGCCGAACATTTTCCTGCCAATCTTCGAGATCCGGTTCTTGTGCCTCGGCCTTTGGTTTGAGATCATTGCTGAACCAGAATTGAGTAGTGTCGGCTGATACTCCATATAGTGTTGAGAGTGCTATCCCGCCGACATTCCAAAGTCTTTCGTATAGAAAGTTATAGCTCTCGTGTAGGTCAGAAATAATGCCTATGCGGTGGTTATTCTTGAATATCTTTATCGAGAATCCCACTCTCAGATCTTCGTTTCTAGAATTCAATTCTCGCCAGTCGACAAGCTCCAATCTGACAGTTTCTGGACCGCAATAACTTACGAAGTCCGTACTCGAAACTTGCTCGGTTCTCCATTGAAGTTTGTCCTCATCGAGATAATGTGCATCCTGTGGTTGACCATTCTCAAATTCAATCTGCGGAATTTCTTTCGCGTCAAGAATTGGGAGAGCGGATAAATCTAGCTCAAATGGTGTTTGAGCAAAGAAACGGATTCGATACTGGCCTAGCGCACTTACAAACCTGATGGCCGCATGTACCCAAATACCATTCTCGTAATCAAGGAGAAATTTGCTAAACTCCAACGCTTGATTTTTAGGTACGTAACCCACTTTCTTTTCATGCACATAGACAGCTACGGCATTTGGGTCAAATGTATTCTCTGGCTCGCGCTTTAGGAAGGCGTCAACTACTTTGAACTGATCAGGTTTACCCCCGATAAACTGGCAAATCTGTTCTAGCTCTTCCCTGTGGAATGTTTCTCCGTTAACCTCGAACGAATTTGCCGGGAAGAAGTCGTCTAGCAGTTCGGATAGATTCGAACCAGGATTTAGCCTTCGTAATCTACTGGGCAGTGTCAATGACATTACTCGTCACCGCTCTTATCCTCAAGCTCTTCCACAACGCCTTCACCCAAAAGCTGCAGCGGTTCAACGCCTGAGAGTTCGCGACTCATCGACTTCAGGTGACGGTTTAACTCGCCCCAAAGGTCCTCGGATTCAATCATGATTTTCCCTGCCTCAGTCTTGATTCCGTCTGCAAGGCTGATCAATCGCTTGAATTTCTCAAGCTGTCTCAGAGACTGATCAACAAAGAGGCGCATTGCTTGTGCATTGATTTCTCCGCCGTTCACCTGTGCTGTGAGTGTGTGCATCTTCACAACCTGGTAAACCAGAGCGAGGAACTCTGTCGACTGGTTTGCTTCTGGGTCAAAGCAAACCACTAGCTGTCGACCCATGTCGTCGAGTGCGACGAGTTGGACTCCTCCAGGCATCTGGTCAATCGTCTTGGCTACTCCGATGAACCCGTGCGCGTCTCTATTCTTCATAGAGCCGGCAGCTTCTTTCTGCCATGCCTTTATTGTCAACTTCTTGTTCTTAGCTTCCACGGCAACTCGAGCAACTGGAGTCAGGCCTTGTCGCAAGGTAACTACAACATCCCCCATCTTGTCGTAAAGACCTAGGTCATCGCCTGTGTGTTCCGCATCATCACCGCTACCTGTTGCAATAGAGGAAACTATGTCTGCAACTGCCTTCTCAAATGTTCTGCCCTTTGCAGTTCCCTTTTTACCTTCGATTTCAGCGGCAGTCTTAGCAACCATTGAGTCGTTTAGATCCTTCACGGCAGTTTCCACTTTTTGAAGTTGTGCAGAGAAAACTGCAAATGGAGAGCCTTCATTGGCAGGGTTGAGAAGTTTTTGTAGCTCGGTCTTTTGGAGGTTACTTTGTGATGTGAAGTCTGCAAGCAACTTCTGGGACATGTCTAGAATCTGCTTCTTAATTCCCGCTCTAATAGGAGAATCTTCGTCTGCGGTGAGACCCTCAATTTGCTCGGCGAAGTTCTCGAGCAATTCGTTCACCTGAGTTGCGAGAGGGCTCTCTTCGCCGGTCAGCTTTTCGATTGTCGATGAAACGGCCTCATTCAACTTGGTTGTTGACTTCACTAAATCTTCGTCAAACTTCTTCGAGTTCTGCTCCATAGTTTCTTTAGCAGCTTCAATGATGTCCTTCAGTCTCTCTACACCGGCTCCAGCGTTGGCCGCACCTAAGGTCTTTGTACCGATTGAAATTACGTTTTCCAGGAAAGTAGCTAGATCTTCGCCATTATCCTCGGCGTTCTTAAAGACAGCGGCTACCCCTGCATCATTAAGAGTGAAATCCGTGATTTTCATAGTGTTTCCATTAATGGAAATCTGTTTGCTAGTCATGTTTATCCTTACGTTTTTTGGAGAATTCATTATCTAGAACTCAACCTCATCGACAATTGTTCCCCAATGTATACGCTGGAGGCGAACATCACGCGAATAATCGGGGAACAAAATTGGGACGCCTCTGGTTGCTACTCTCGGGCCATGAATTCCCGAATAATGTCCCATGTCAGTGGCATCATAAAGACAACATCGAAAAGGCGTGTATGTACATAAACAGTCAGTCCCTCTGGGGCTTCAATACTAGGGATCTCATGCGTGCGTCCTCTTGTGACCACTGCACCATGATTTCAGTTGCCCGAAGTCTAGGTGTGGAGAGCGTTCTGCTAAAGCTCGCCGATTGGAAGCAACCAGAGGAACAGTCGCTTGCCCAAAAGTATGGAGACATATTTGAGTCAGCACTTGTATCTGAGTTGCTCGCCTCAACCGACCCCGATGTGGTCAGAAGACCCGACTTAGATGGTGATATGGGGCAAACTCTTGAGCTCATGCGTTCTGGTATCCCAATTATTTATCAAGGCGGGCTCAAGAAGGAGTTCGGGAAAACCATATTTAGTGGCCGACCAGACTTTTTGGTTCGCGAAGATTGGGAACTGTTTTTCAGCGATGGAAAACTTTCAGCCAAATTGAAGGCAGGCAGCAGCGGAGAGCTAACCTCGTTCAAATACACAGCCTGGGACGCTAAGTACGGTGGCCAGGCAAAGCCTGCCTATCTATTGCAGGTTGGGCTCTACGTAGATGCTTTGGACTCCTTGGGGTTCAAAGCAGAAGGCGAAAAGCATGGCCTTATTTTAGGCTCCAGAACAATCGAGTCATTTGAGGAAATTGAAATTGTTCCTGCGATGAGGCTTGCTCGCCAAAGAATTGTAGATGTCATCGATGATGCGCTGATTGCAAAGCATGACGGAGATCTGTCTCGTTTCTCTGCAGAGGAATTAGTTTGGCATTGCCCGTCCAAACAAAACTGTGAGATTTGCGAATACCCCGACCTGTGTGCTGCGGATCGTAAAGCTACCGATGATTTAGTGCAGGTTTCAAACATTACGCAATCCCAGATTGCAAAGCTTGCTACTACTGGAGTGACAACCATGCGTGCTCTAAGTGTCGCTAGTGACGAAGCCCGACCATATCGAATGCCTCAAGAAACATTTGACAAGCTTCGATTGCAGGCAAAGGCACAAATTGAATCCAACGACAGCGGACTGCCAGTCCAGTATCTTCTGGCAGATCCAATGTTGCAGTTTCTCCCGCCTAAATCAGAACTTGACATTTTCTTCGACTTCGAAGGATTCCCATATTTCACAGAGCGAGGTGGCTTGGAGTACCTATTCGGAAACTATGAGTGGGGTACAGGCGTCAACGAAAAGAAACCAATGGACAATCTGTTCACTGAATTCTGGGCTCACGACCGTGATGAGGAGAAGGTTGCTTTTTCAGCCTTTATGGCCTGGGCTATGGCACGGATGGAGAGCGACCCTAACGCTCACATCTACCACTACGCAAGCTACGAAGCTACAGCTTTGAAGCGTTTAGCAAGTAGACACTCGATTTATGAGAAGGAAGTCGCTTGGCTAATTAGCACTGGGCGACTTGTGGACATGTACAACATCGTTCGAAACTCAATGATCATTGGTGAGGAAAGCTATTCCATAAAAAAATTGGAAAGACACTATAAATTCGTTCGTAGTTCAGATGTCCAAAAGGCATCGGCGAGCATTGATGAGTATGACCGTTGGCGAGAGTTAAACTCCCTAGCTAATGATCCAGAGATCGCCATGGATGAACGCAACAAAGTTCGAATGGAGGCTGACCAGGTCTTCGGGGAGCTTCGTCTTTACAATTTAGAGGACGTGTGGTCTACGCGCGAGCTATACAGGTGGTTAACGAAATTTGAAGGGGCTTGCACTCGGTATGGTGAGTCTCCACCTGATGAAGACTCCGAAGAGGAGGGTGATCGGAAACCCAGTAAGAGCGAACGTGATTTAGAGGAACTCCAGGCACAAACAAAAGAGTTATTTGACAAGGTCTCCTCTTGGGAGTGGGGGAAGAACGCCGATGCTGATTACCGGGCACAAATATGGCTAGCGCTCACTCACTCGATTCTCTTTTACAAGCGTGAAGAGGTCATGTTTTGGGCGGACATCGCCATTCGCATGGGGATGGATGAGGAATCCCTCGAAGGAGAGAGATCGGCAGCCTCAATCACTGAGGTGACTGAAATAGAACGCATAACAAAAACTCGAAAGTCTGACGGCTCTAATTATGAGGTCATTACCTATAGCTGTTTGATTGATGACAACGATCTGTACCAGCCTGCTGTTAAGGACAACCTAGTGGTTCGGTATAAAGGTCAAGGAAACCGTCAACTAAGAGATTTTGGAGAAGTAACTTCGGTCGAAGGGTCAAGAATAACTTTCACTCGTCAGGTCAGAAAAAATTCCGACCAATTCCCACCAAACGCAATTCTGGACGCAACCTATTTTTCTCCAAGCTCTAAACAGGCAGCATTGCTCGAACTAGCAAACCAAATTGCCGCAGCTTGGAAAACTCCTCTCGATGCCGCGCCTACAAGTCCAGCCATAATGGATCTACTGATGCGACGAACTCCAAGACTAGATAGGTTGTCTGAGCTTCCAACAGCTGATCCAGATAACTACCTTCCTGCAGTCAAGGAAGCAGTTAAAGCGCTGGACAATTCTGTTCTGGCAATCCAAGGTCCCCCTGGATCTGGCAAGACTTACCTTGCGTCAAGAACAATAGTGGATCTAATTACCTCGGGTAAGAGAGTCGGGGTCACGGCAAACTCACATTCCGCAATTGAAAACCTTCTCGAGGCTTGCATTGAAGCAGGAGCGGATCCAGATCTAATCATGAAAATCCAACGAGAAGGTGACGGTAATCGCCCATGGGTCTCTAAGAACGCAAATGGCACTGCTGTGACTTGGTTGAAACGACAAACTGGTCCATATATTGTTGGGGGAACCCATTTCTTCTTTAGTAACAAGGATGTCCGAGAATACAAATTGGACTACTTATTTATCGATGAAGCTGCACAATACTCTCTTGTTGATTGCATGGCCGTTAGCGGAATAGCTGACAACTTAGTTCTTATGGGTGACCCCCAACAACTCGCTCAGGTTGTTACTGCTGTTCATCCAGGTGGTGTTGAAAACTCTGCTTTGGGTCACTACATGGGAGACCATTCAATTCTTCCTGCAAACATGGGTTACTTCGTTGAAGTCACTCGTCGCCTACATCCAGATGTCAACCATGCAGTCAGCTGGCTGGCATATGAAGGAAAGCTGCGTTCTCATCCTTCAACTGAAGAGAACATCATCAACGGTCACGAACAAGGTTTAATTTCGATTCCAGTTCCACACCAAGGTAATTCAACTTCAAGCGAGGAAGAAGCTGAAGTAGTTATCACACTAGTCAAAGCTCTGCGCGGTGATGAAGACCCATCAAACGTGTTGGTTGTAGCCGCTTATAACGCCCAGGTAGACCTGTTGAGAGCCAAGCTTGACGAGGCTGGATTTGAGAAGGTGCTAGTTGGAACAGTAGACAAGTTCCAAGGCCGGGAAGGTATGGCAGTCATCTACAGCTTTGCCGCATCTTCAAGCATGGATGCGCCTAGAGGCCTGGAATTCCTACTTGATCGGAACAGACTAAACGTTGCTATCAGCCGAGCGAAGGCTACTTGTTATCTGGTGTTTGGAGAAAGCCTGCTCGAAAGCCAATTCAAGACAGTAGCTGAGGTAAAAGCTGTTAGCCGATTAGCTGGGTTATTAGAGATAGCGGCTAAATAGGCTCTTTACCGCAGTCGAACATGTCAACTCTGTGTTTACAGGACTTATCGAACACAATCCAGCTGCCTTTTGGCGCTAACTTTGCTGCTTGAGTGTGTGGATCACACATGAATTCGTATAGTTTGCATTCTGGGCAGACTAGGCGATGCGTTGCCTTACCATCACAATCTAAGTAGTCGCAGGTCAAATTGAAATCCAGATGATCGATAACAGAGGTGTCATCTAACGTGTTGGTTTTGCCCATTGACTTCCTATCGCCACTAATAACAACCTAGTTGCTGGTTGCGGCTTACTCAAATCAGACAACAGCTATAGATCTTTTTCAAGTATTAGCCCAAAGATTGAACCGTTTGGATTACCGTCATCTTTCTTCAGTCTTTTTAGTACACCTAATGCATCTACCTGGTCTGGAACACCCATCTCGCCGAAGTTGAAGTAATCGGTTTCGGTGATGCCGTAGATCGCAGTCAAAGTTGTTAGGAAGAAGTCGGCTACCTCATCTAGGTTCGGCTCGGCGTCGTAGTATCGAACGAAGTTAGGGTTAAGTCCCCCAGCTTCACCGTTCCTGTACTCCTCCGGGGTTACCTCAGGTCTAGTCCAACCTATAAATTCCATTTCTTTGAACTGCTCTTCGGTTAGAGGTGGATTGCACATTAGATTCCCCGAAGCTTCAAGTTGCAGCTGGCCATCGTAACTCCAAGTTGCTTGAATATATGGAGATCTGTCTGGGCTTAGGTTGTATTTCAATCCATAGGTATTTAAGTGGAAGTTTCTACCTGACTCAGAGTCAAGCAGCATGCGAATGACTCTAACCAGAGGCATCCAGACTGGGCCTAAGAAAGGGTTTTGATCTATACCCACTAAATCACAACCGTTCTGATTGAATTCTCAAACCATTCGTTTTCATCTTTACTGAGATTCAACGCTGCTCTAGTTGCTTGGTTACTGGTTTGATCGAATGGCTTCTTCGACTTTGCGTCCACTGCTTTAACCCGAGAAATGTTGTTATTGTCTGCGCTGTCAGCAATTTTCACGAGACGTGACTCCGGTCGTTGATTGATTTGCTCCATATATGATTCAAAGTCTCTCTTCTGTTCGGTGAGAGTCACATACTTATTCAGATCGTCACAGATCCATATCTGGTCTGCTGTAAAGCCCCATTCAGCTAGGTCAGAAGGCAAGACCTGCCCAAATGCGTTATCGCCTGAATCTTCAAGAACATCGTGCAGCCAGGCTCCAATCTTGGTATCTGTTTGTGCCTGCTTACTCAACTTTGAAAACCCAGGGATCTGTGACACATTCTCAAAGACTCTTCTCGGGTGATCGATGTAATCTCTTCCTGCTTTATCATCCTGTCCCGTGTGTACTAGTTTGGCCAGCGCTGCAGCGGCTTTCACTCTGTCAGTTTCAGAGATAACAAGTGACTCGACTTGCTTCATATCTTTTTCACTGAATCGAGGTTTAGCTGCATCGCCGAAAGACATGGCCGGAATGACTGGGGAGATGCCTACAAGCTCAACGATGTGTTTGTATCCCTGCAAAATCAGGCTGTTGAGGCTTGGGGTATTCCCATTGCATGGGAAGTCAACCCACTTACCATCCTTGAACCAAATTTCGAAATGGAATCCCTCTCCATCGATGAATTGCCAGTAGTGATCAACGATGTCATTTTCACCACCGAGATCAAACAGAAGTGGCCCTGTTGGTTCTTCCTTCAGAACTACAACCCAGGTCTTGCTTACTTCTCCCATACTCTTTCCCTCTCCTCTTTTCTGCTTGTAATCTACTTCTTATCGTTCCCGAAGCACAACAATAAGACTCGCTAGATCTTCTCCACACCGCATTCCATTTGTTGAACCATGTGTTGACAGGTCACGTTGAAGAGAACTGACTCACCAATTGGAGCTTTCTTCACCATTTCAGTGTGAACATCACACTGGAGCTCTTTCGCTGAACAGATCGGACAAACAAGCCAGTGTGTAGCTGGCAGAGAGCAAGGTGCCCATTCGCAATTCTTGTCCTCCAATATTTCTTGGATAGTGATGATTGGCTCTAAGAGTGTGGTTCCTTCATGTTTAGTCATTTCGAGAACCCTCCTTGTCTTCATAGAACAAGTCGTATGGGTGCGAACCCTTGATTCCAAAGATTGCCGCTTTAGAGTTGTTTCCGCTCGCTGCATAGCGTTCTAGGATATCCAAGCTGTGAATAAACTCGTGCTGACCGCGGTTAGACCCAAAGAAATACTGTGAACCTGGTTCGATCTCATAAATCATTGAAAGAAGTAATAAAGCGAGTTCGACAAATTCCTCTGGCTTTTCTCCGTTGCTAAACACTCTTACGAACTTCCGGTTACAACTTTCTGACATCTCAGATGGGTCAATAGTGATTTCGTCGTCTTCATTCCTTGGAACCCTGAAGTCCATAAACGCCATCGACTGATAATGCTCAAGAGTTAGCGGAGACGACAGATCTGCATTTGCGAAAGCTGTCATGAGAACTTCTCCGCTTGAAAGGAATATGGCTTTGACAGTTGGGCCGCGTTTACCGTCAATCTTTTTGTACTTAGACGAGTAGGCATGGATGGATACTTCATCCCCGAGTCGTTTCTCGTGCAGAGCTAATAGCACCTGAGCTACCGGCAGCCATTCCTCACCCAAAAACGGATTCTCGATAATGTTCTTCATCTCTGCCCTCTCTTGTTTGTCTAAAAGTTGTCTCCTTGAGTTGGTAAGTGCTGCTTGGTTAGAGCAGCCCCTCCCTTTCAAAGAAGTCAAGTACGTCAGCCCAGGTTGCGTATCGGCCGTCTCGACCGCTCTTCTCATCCTTCTGACCAAAGTGAATGTGTAGTCCATCGAAATTGTCTGCACCATTCTTAGTGCGGTCATCGATAAGAATTGCACCCTTGTTCAGGTTCTTGTGGTGAGTAAGAATCAGCCTCTTGTGTAAGTGATTTGGCTGTGTTTGCGCCTCATCTAGGTACTTTTCCTTGCCAAAGTGTCTATGCACCCATTCGACTTTGTGTTGCCAGGCTGAAGGATTGTTCCAAGGAGCTGTTGAGAGAATGTAGAGCTCAATCTTTGGAGACGCCGCAATCTTCTTCACTGCCTCAACGGCTCCCTCAACAGGATCCATAAGAGCGAATATTCCATCTACCTCATCGAACTCTGTTGTTACATCTCTAACTTCCTGAGGAAGTTTGTTGATGCCACTAACGAAGTCCACAAGAACGTTGTCCATGTCTACATATACGGTTTTTGGTTGGGTCATTTGTTTCTCT
>Ga0114972_10003738_pt1 | contig 11371 bp, 9 predicted proteins | sample M_140807_EF_Meta_FD_87354 | JGI IMG/M metagenome (GOLD analysis project Ga0114972, IMG submission 87354) | Freshwater microbial communities from Lake Montjoie, Canada to study carbon cycling - M_140807_EF_MetaG | ecosystem: Environmental > Aquatic > Freshwater > Lake | place: Lake Montjoie... | reverse complement strand
GCGCCGTTGGGTCCGATCAGGCCCACCCGTTCGCCAACAGAAAGATCAAAGGACAGATCGCGAAAAAGGGGTCGCGGGCCAAAGGCCTTGGTCAGCCCTTGGACTCCCAGTAGCACACTCATTCACAAACCTCGTCCGCGAAAGCCATTGCGGGGCGTTGTGCCCCACAGTTAATTCTACGGAGTGTGCCGGTGACTTGGTTCCCGGGCTTATGTGGAAGTCCATTCCGCCTACTTTAGGCGTCCAGCCATCTTTTCAAAGCTCATTTCCATTACTTGATAGCATCCATCCTCAAATCCCAATCGGCGATAGACTTCTTGTGCGTTTTGGTTTTCCAGTTCGACATAAAGCCTCAATGCAACGACCGGGACCCCTTCCCGCACGGAAAAATCGAATGCATCTTTGCAGATGCCATCCAAAAGCGAGGCGAAAACCCCTTTACCCCGCCACGATTCGGCGACAAACACGCTTTGAAACCACCAGACCCAACCATTGCGCCAATCGGACCATTCCGGGGTGGTCATGGCTTGGCCAATGATCCGATCGGTTGTTTCCGTTGGGGTTTTTGGGGTATAGGCGGGGTGTTTATCTGCTGTTTCGGTTGTTTGGAGTGCTTCGGCAACCCAATAGCGAACATGGGCGGGGTGTTCGAGGGCGCCTCGGACTCCTGCGGCAAGAATCGCCGAATCGAGCACTTTGTCCTCGGTTTCCAAGGCCATGGCTGCGTTTTGGCGTGCAATAGCGGCCACATCCTTCCACTCGGCCCTACGAATTACCCAATTTTGGCCCATTGCGACCCTTCCCCTAGGAATTTTTCAAATGATAAGGTATAATTGCCTTTTTACCGAACCAGGGATTTCGGGGCCCCAGGCCCCACGTTTGAGGTTACCATGGGACATCGCAAGACCACCCGCGACCTGACCATTTTCGATCAAAAAGTCTCCCGTGTCGTCAATGGCAAGGTCAAGATTAAGGAGCGCGAGCGTCGCCACAACCGTCTTGTGGGCGCCCTCAAGGAAGGCCAACGCACTCCTACCGTTCTCAGCTGGTTGTCCCAGGAAGTGGGAATCCCCAGCCGTCAGCTCACCGCCGATCTCGTCGTAGAATATCTCAAGAGCGTAGAATAACGCTTGGTGCAAAATACGATTAAATGGGCCTGGGGTTTCCCCGGGCCCGTTTTCGTTAGTGGATACCATTGGCAATCTCCAAAAAAATGTTGCAAAATGAATCGAGTACACTTTCTCTTTGGATCCACCTCGGACCCCGAACTTTCATGAACGCCTTTAATTTCGATCGCCGCCAATGGCTTGGCGCGGGTATTGCCTATGGACTTCCCTTGGCGTTTGCCGGGCTGAAGCCTTTCCCTGGCCGAGCAAGCCAATCCCCTTCCGAAGTCATCCGCATCGCTTCTATTGGAACTGGCGGACAGGGTGGCTCGAACATGGGTCACCAGCTCAAAAACATCATCGCCGTCTGTGATGTCGATCGCAAACGCCTTGCGCTCGCATCGGATCGGGTGCAAAAGTCCAGCGGAAAGGCTCCTATTTCTGTGGGGGATTATCGCCGTATCCTCGATAACAAGGACATCGACGCGGTCATTATCTCAACCCCAGACCATTGGCACGCCCGCATTGCCGTCGATGCCTGTGAAGCAGGCAAACATGTCTACTGCGAAAAGCCCCTTACCCTCACCGTCAAGGAAGGCCGCGCCATCGTCAATGCCGCTCGCAAGCACAAGCGCATCGTCCAGACAGGAAGCCAGCAACGCTCGGGCAAAAATTTCGACATCGCCTGCGCCCTGACCCGGGGCGGGGCCCTGGGCAAAATTACTACCGTGGAGGTGGGAATTCCCGATGTCAATTTTGCCGGGCCTCCGGTCGCGGATTCGCCCGCTCCCGCCGAGCTTGACTATGATCTTTGGCTCGGGCCCGCCCCCAAGCGCCCCTACAACTCCAAGCGGGTCCACTACAACTTCCGCTTTTTCTGGGACTATTCCGGCGGACAGATGACCAACTTTGGCGCCCACCATCTGGACATTGCCCAATGGGGCCTTGGCATGGACAATTCGGGCCCCGAACTGATCACCGGAACGGTCACCTATCACCCCCAAAACTGGTACGAAGTCCCGATGTCGTCCCGGGTCGAATATGTCTACGCCCCAGGAACCAAAATCGTCCTTGCCCAAGGGGACAAATTGATCCAGGGCGGAACCAAATTTATTGGTGAAAAAGGGTGGATCTTCGTGAACCGGGGTGTGCTCAAGGCCTCGGAAAAATCCATTCTTGGCGATGTTCCCAAGGATGCCCTCAAGGCGGATGCCAGCGCCGATCACCACAAAAATTGGCTCGACTGCATCAAGTCGGGTAAGCTCCCGGTCGCCGATGCCGAGATTGGCCACCGTAGCGCGACCGTTTGCCATCTGGGCAATATCGCCTCGCGTCTGAAGCGCCCCATCAAGTGGGACCCCCTCAAGGAGAGTATCCCCGAGGACAAGGAAGCCCAAGCGATGTTAAGTCGCCCTTACCGTGGTCCCTGGAAAAACCCGGAATAAGGCCTCTTTTGTTGTTTTCCAAGGACTTTTCGTTAGGTCGCAATCAGGGGTAATCCCAAACGACCAGGTTCCCATCGCCTCCTGATCAGGGTTGGCGACCCACTCCAATAATCTGGAAAGTGCCAGATCATAGTAAGTAATCCGGAAGGCTCACCACAAATTACCCTCAAACGGATTGCGGTAACCCTGGAGGTTACCGCTCAAGGGCGGGAAACCTCCCAGGGGCTGGAATCCGAATGGCCGGTCGTTTCCATGCTATCGGCGACCGCTTACTGGGTAAGCCCTGTGCGGGTGCGTGCGGCCAGCATCTCACGCGCAAGTGCATATTCGGTTTCCAGGGCATCATAGGCTTCACGAAAGCCACGGCGTTTCGATGTCTTTTCAACAAAGGCTTTTTGATTGTGAGGCACGGGAACATAATTAAGATTAGGCATCTTGTACCTCTTTCATTCGCTTGCGTGCCAGGAGGGTTTCCTGCGCTGGTATTTCCTCTGTTTTTTTGATAAACGCGTGCAGGATCACGACCCGCCGTCTAACAAGGAAACAGGAGAACGCCCTGCCAATCCCCGATTTTCCCCGTGGGCGTAACTCAAACAAGACCCACCGAAAGCGCGTGAATGGGGCAATCGCAAGTTCGGGCCATGTTCCATCAGGAGTTCAATAATCCTCGCGTAGTCAGCAACACCATCTACCGGCCCGGCTTCCATCGTGGCTTGCACTTTTGCATGAAAGTATTCGCTGGAATAGTGCATGTTTGATGGCTAGCAAACATGCTAACCTGGGTCAATGGACGGTGTACTGCTTTTTGAGGACCTACCCGAATGTCACCAGGTCCGGGGGGCCCTGACATTCCCGTCCACCCCATCCGGTCCAAGGTTGAGCAAGATGCGAAAATGGCGCCGTTTCCTACGGGATTGGGATTCTGAGGAATTGTTGAAGATAAAGTTAAACCTTATTTTTTGTACTTATCAGGGAACTCACCTGTCCTTTTTGCGTCCAATCGGCAAATTTGGGTTTCTTTGGAAAACCGATTTAGTGAGTTAAAGGATTTGGTTTTTTCGTTGCAATGGAGGTGGATATGAAATCGTTCTCCCACAGGAATGTTTTCCATTGCCTCCTGGTCAGCGTTTGCGATCCACTCCAATAATCTGGAAAGTGACAGTAATCCTGAAGGATCGCCGCCAATAAAAACGCCATGACGACTTGGAGAGATCTCCAGATTTCCAGTTATTTTGGGATAACCGGAGTTATGATTGACCCAAGGTTCTTTGGCTTTTTCCGCTTGTCGATCCCCCTGATAAACGGTGTCCCCGGTTGTAATTATTTGGCAGGACTTGTTGACTTTCCGGCCTTTCGGGGCGAAACTTGAATGAAAGGACTGGGGAACCCGGTCGGCATGTGGCCTCGGCGGAACGCCGGGGCCATTGGCTTTTAAGGGTATGTTATCAACCCAATCCCCCCAATTTGGCCCGACGGGGACCTGTCCAATTTCTTCTCAATGATGCCAAAGGCCCGATTTTTTTGGGTTGGGTTCAGGATATACCTTCCCACAGGTCGAGCAGTAAGGTCCGCTAACTGTAAGCCGGATGAATTGATCGGTTTGGGCGCAAAGACAATTTGAAATGGCAAGAAATCATTTCGGTAATTCTCACCATCGCAAACCCGCCGGAATTCAAGCTCCAATTCGTCATCTTCCCTTTTACCCCGAGCTTCAAAAATAACATGCGTAGTGCCCAATTCTGGCTCAAGCGTCCGAAGATGTTTTTCAGCCTGTTCCAGGCCAAGTCGCATTGCAAAGTGATAAGGATTTCGGCCGGATGCGTGCTTTTTGGCAAAATCCGCTTTGCGAATCACCACGGCTATGATCGTGAATGGACTTTGATTCACCCAGCCATCAAGATCCGCCATGAATTCCTGACGCTTTGAGGTATCGGTTAAAAATGTAAATGGGCCAGAGGCTTTGCGGATTTCCCTCTCGTGAAAAACAACCATGTCATGACCGAAGTGTTTGAACTTGATTCTTTGCAACGCAGGCACAATCTGGTTGATGTACTCATCCTTCCGAAAAATGCAGAAGGTCAGGACAAAGGCAGGGAACTCGGGATTGAATTTGACCAGACTGTGGTCACCGCTTTCATCAACATAAAAGACATAGTTACTAAACGGTTTAACCTGGGCATTCATTGTTGTCCCTCCATTTGAGTTGATGGTTCTGATGATGGGATAATCCAATGTGTCAAACCGCTTGTGATAGACCTCCGGTTTGGACAGGAAAAGGATGGATTCTGGACAAATCCTCCGCGAGTTCATCTCTTTTCTTTTCGAGATCATAATGTGTTTGGATATTGATCCAGAACTCGGGACTTGTGCCGAAAAATTTTGAGAACCGAAGCGCGGTGTCCACCGAGATCGAGCGCTTTCCCCGAATGATTTCCGAGATTCGGGTCTGATCAAGCAATGTACTTTTGGCAAGCTTGTAGGCGGAAATCCCCATGGGATTCAAAAAATCTTCCAGAAGTATCTCTCCTGGATGAATGGGGGCAATTCTATCTTCCATGTCCGTCTCCTAGTGGTAATCCACAATTCCTACATTGAGCGCATTTCCATTTTCCCAAAGGAAACAGATCCTCCCCATTTGATGGTTATTGGAGTCATTGATCCGGATGCTCCATTCGTCTTTTCTGTCGCCCAATGGTTTTCCAACCGGTTTCCCGGGGGTATCCGCAAATCGGTAAGGGCTATTGCAGAATGGATCTGGATCAGTTTCCGCTTCGCAGTCCGCTGAATGTCCTGCGGCAGAAGTCTCGAAAACCTTCTATTCCAGATGGTCTCTGTCTCGGAATCCGCCCAGGAAAGGATCATTATCCTATAGTATTGTTTTGCAATAGTATTGTCAAGCATTATTGCGCTTGGTGGACCAAGGTTGCTTCCGGGGAAGCAGACTCCCCGGCATTACCTCCCCGCTTCCGATCCATGCTTGACTCCCCGGGCCCGGATGGGCTAGCCTCAGGAGGATCGGGAGGGTACCGGGGCCGATTTTTGCCTTTAAAGGCCCTCTCCCAAGATCGATTCAAGGTCTGTCGCAAGGAAGGACAGGGTCCATGTTTCCGGCCGAAATCATGGAGGAAGTGCGCCAGCTGTCCCCCGGAGCGCTCTGGACCGGTGTCGGCATCGCCGTTGTTTTCCTTCTTTTTGGGTACCAGCTTTACAAGTTTTGGATCGTCCTTGGATCAACCGTGGCCTCGGGATTTATTGGTCTTAACCAAGGGCCAATCTGGGGCGTTCACCCGGTGGTTGGAGCCGTGATGGCGGGTTTGGCGGGGGGGATTTTGTCCCTTTCGCTATTTCGTCTTTTTGCGTTCCTTTCCGGAGGCGCTGCTTTGGCACTTGTGACCGGTCTGGTTACTCCCGGACCTGGGGAACTCCTCGTTCTTTTTGTGGTGGGGGGGCTGATCGCGCTGCTTTTGGAAAGGCTTTGGATGGCACTTGCCTCGAGTTTTCTTGGAGCGTGGCTGTTGGGATATGCACTGTTGGGTCTGCTGGACCGGGGTCAAAAGATCGATGCGCTGAAATGGATTGCGGAAAACCACAATCTATTGCCGGTGCTGGTGGGCACGGGAACGCTTATGGGGGCGGGGGCTCAATACTGGATCTATCGCTGGACCCATGCCCGAAATCCCCAATACAACGACCTGGGTCAACCCATACAGGGGATGCCTTCCGGGAAATATCCTGCCCATTATTCTGGTTCGGGTTGGGGAAACACCCTAGGACGCTGGGGGCGTCATTAGATAAAATTCTCCATATGAGCAATCCCATCCGATTCGTGGCGGCCAAGTTGGCTTTTTCCGAGACCCTTCGGAGTGGCGTCGTGTTTTTCCGCCGGGCCTTCTGGAGTGTGTTGTTGCTTTGGGCAATGTTCGCGCCCCCAAAAGTCGGCGCGCAGAATGTCATGCATGTGCCCACACCCACGGACAACAAGCCGGCCATCAAATCGGAATTGGCTCCGGAACCTGTCGGTTCTGAAACTCCCCCAACACTTCGCATCGTCATTGCCTTGGCCCTGGGCGCGGCGGTCGTTGCCGTGGTCTGCATTCCCAGCCGCAAGGGTGGCGGCGACGAACGCTAAGGGTTTCAGGGGGTTGGCCGAATCGGCGGGTTTCCTCGCTCATCTCTCCAAAGTTCGCGGGCCCTTGGGCCAATCTTCGCGCGCCGGATTGCAACCGGAAAGGGTCCCTTTTCATGCACAAACTCGACGAGATCCTGGAGGAGGCTGATGCGGGAGCGGTAATGGTGGCAAGGCCTGTTTTGGACAGGCTGCTTCTCATCGCCTGGAAACAGCCGCCGCTTGTCGGCCAGGTTCCCCATCGCGATTTTGTCGTCATGGATCGCCAAATCCTGGTCAGCCGTGTCGATTCTACCGAACTGCTCATACCCTCTGATCGCAATTTGCCCCGCGAAGTCCTTGTACTGGAGCGTCCAGGCGAAGAGGAGCTCGCTCTTTTGCGCAAAAATGATCCGTTTGGTCCGGCAATCATCCGCTCTTCCAGGGATCTGAACACCTTCGACAGCGACGAACACGAAGTGCGGCGGCGTCAGCGTGTTGTGCTATTTGCGGTTTGGAAAAGACTCTTTTTGGCCATGGTCGACCGGACCCTTCTCGAATGGGAAGCCGACCTGGCTTTGGTACAGGCGCCCCTCGCCGGTTCCGCGTCCGGCTTGCCCTCTGTGCCAAGTTTGTCACCAACTTTGTCAGTAGCCAAAGCCCATCTGTCCGGCCCGATGGGGAGGCTGGAATCGCTGTTGCCCGAGGGCACGATCGAATACGAGGAAATTTCCCGAGTGCTTCTTCGGGAGAAGTGCGTCTTGCCCGATTCGTCCCGACCAGTCATCCTGCGGGAATTCGCGCTCCTTTTTCTTGGCCTTCGCTGTTTCAGCCCTCAGGCGTCGGTGTATTGGTTTCCCGCGCTTTCCGCATCAAGACAAGACGCCCTGTTCGCGGCCCTTGATGGCGAAATCCCCGTCGCCAAGCTCCTCTTGCAAAGTCGTCCAGCCCCATGGCTTGAGGCGGCCTCGGACAACGACGACCTCCAGTCCGAAGCCAACCAGTACTTCATTCGCCTGCAACGACTGGCGGATCAATCGCTTGAGAAAAACCGTCTGGTCAATGCGGCGATCCTTAGGGTTATGGCTTCGCGGGTTGCCCCGGCCCACAAAACAGAACCCGCCCGGAAAATGGCCCGGGCCCACCTGCGCCAATTGGTCCTGGCGATTCACCAGCGCCTGGGCCTTCGCGAAGATCAGGTCGACGAAGCGACCGCGGTGTTGGATCCGCTTTTGGAAAAAGCCGACCAGGGACACAAAAACCGCGAGGAAAAACTCTTACACGAGCTGGAGAACATTCACGACGATGTCGTGAGCCCGCCCCAGGCGCTGGACATCATGGGGTGGATCCTATCGGGTGGCGTGAGCAGACTCAGGCGGCCGATGATTCTTGTCGATGTGATCCGGGCGACGCGCTTTTTGCGCATGGCCCAGCAACACCTCACCTTCACCCGTATCGACAATTCCGCTCGCCAAAGTGTCGAATCCTTGTTGCGCACCGCGCGCCAGTCGAACGAGGCCGAGGTGCGCGCCGAGATCGGCCCCGTCCTCTCCGAGGCAATGGTAGACGCCGGATTCAGCCCCACCAGCCATCTGGGCAAGCTTGCCTTGGGGCAGATTGTCGAAACCCTGATCGACCGCATTCTGGAACAGGGTTTTCTCACCTTCCAAAACCTTCGCGACGCCTTGGCCGTAAGCCCGGTCAAGATGCCCGACCTGGCCGATTTTGCCCAGTGGGTCCGGGGCGATGAACTTCTCCTCCTTGATCGGAGGCTTTCATCGCTGCTTGAGGGGATCTATCAACCCAGCGAGCTTTATGGCGCGACGCTCGAGCGGGCGACCGCCGCGTTTTTCGGAACAAGGACGGGGCGGTTCATTTCGCTTTATCTGATGTTCCCGTATCTCACCGCTTTTGTGGTGGTTGCTTTTATTTACCACCTGCTCAAAACCCTTGAACACAACAATCTTGGCCCGGCCACACCTGACCGGGACATGTCCGAACTCATGGTCCTTGCCGCCGCGTTTGGCACGGTCCTATTGGTATTGGTTGCCCGTCCCCGTGTCCGGTTGTTGGCTCGGCATGTCCTTGGGAGAACCTACGATGTACTCTCCTGGACTTTCTGGGAGATGCCGCGCAAACTCTCTTCTTCGGAGTTTGTCCGCAATGTCGTGCTTGAGCCCCTGAGTTGGGTTTTGGCCTATGGCGTGAAACCGATTGTGGCCTGTTGCCTGATGCGACTGGTCCAGCCTCTCTGGTTTGAGGAAGTGGCTGGGTGGGTTTTATGGTTTGCGCTCTTTAATATAGCGCTTAACACCCGGCCGGGTCTTATGGCGGGAGCTTTGGCGGCCCGCTCCGCCCGACGACTGGTTGCAAGTTTGGGCAACGGTCTCATCAGTGGCGCCGTGCTCATCTGGCAAAACATTCTCAAGCGGATGATCACGGGAATCGATACCCTGATCCTTGGGGTCAAGGAGCTGATCTCTGTCCGCCAAAAAGACGAGCGCATATGGACGACGGTCCAGGCTCTATTGCAAACTCTCTGGTTTCCGGTCGGATATGCCCTGCGGTTTATGTTCATGGTCGTGATTGAGCCTTTCCTCAACCCGGTCAAATTGCCTGTGTCATTTGTTGCAATGAAGATCTTTTATCCGGTGATTGGACCCCCTTTGCATCTAGCGCTGGACAACACATTCAACTTTTTCATCGTCGAGGCGTTTGTCTGGTTTATGGATTTCATTATCCCTGGCGCTTTCGGGTTTTTCTTCTGGGAGTTCCGCGAAAATTGGCGCCTTTATGAGGCTAACCGCCCCGCCCGCATGCCCGCCGCGATGTTTGGACCCCACGCCGAAACCATGCGGGACCTTCTTGAGCCGGGGTTCCACGCGGGGACACTTCCCGCCGTCTATCGCAAACTGCGAAAAGCCTGCGACCTGAGGTCCACCAGCAACGACCTGCGCCTCGAGCGTGCCTGTTTGCGCGAGATCGGTGAAATTGGCGAAGATCTTGCCCAGCTCGCGAGGCGACAGCTTTTTGATGTGTTGGGATTATGCGCCGCATGGCGGGATATGATGGCCAAAGACGAAGGTATGCGTCCGGACCATTATGCGGATTCCAACCCCAAAACCGCGATTCCCAATAACAATGGGGCAATCCATCCCACCGGATTCTCGGTGCGCAATCCTATATTGGCAACTAATCGGATAGAAATCATTCTCGATTGGAAACATTCCCGTCTCAATCCTGAGGAAGCTCCCCTTGCCATAGACATCGAATTCATGGCGGGCAATCTCTTCGCAAGGGTCGGACGCCCCCCGTGGCTTGGTCGCGTCTCCGCCGAGGCTGCCCGTTCGCTTACCGCCTCGCTTGCCTGGTTTTTTACCCAGACAGGTATCGGCATATCCATTCAACATCTCGAAGCCGGACTTCCATCAGGCTTTGTCCGGGCGGCGTTTGAATCCCGGGCCATCACACTTTTTCCTCCTGAACATACCAACGGGTCGCCTACAGATTCCCTCTCCGAAACAGCGACTCCGGTCCGGTTGCGCATGGATTGGTCGGGCGAGCGCCTTCTTCCCGTGCGCCGCGATCCCCGCATTCCCGGACCCATTCCCGCTGGCATCATGATTTTCGGTTCTGTTCCAGTTGCCTGGTCTGATTTTGTCGGCTGGTTTGATGCCGAAGCCAAAGCGCCCAGCCGAGATCCCCTCTTTGTGGGAAAATTCCCATTACACCTTTTGCCCGCGCTTCGTCAAAGGCTGGTATTGGTGACAGGTGAAACCGGTCCCGCCGAGGCGTCCTGATTCCAATGCTTTAGGTTCCATGGCTCTTGGGTGTCCCTTTGGGAATCCCTTTTTTTGGACATTCAAACTTTCAAAGGGATACCGGCATGACTTCGATTGTTTGCAACAGTTGTGGTCAGACACTCGATCCGGACCAATCGGGTGGCAAGCCCAAGATGCGCTGTCCCGGATGTGGAGCGCTCGTGGATCTGCGGGATTTTTCGGGGTATGAGGCGACAAAAAAATCCAAACCTGCTCCCGAATCGGTTGAAGCGCCGGTTCAAATCCCCGAGGACAATCCGTTTGAATCCCCTGTCGTAACCAGCCAACCAAAGAAACAAAAAGCCAAATCGGGAGATCGCCCCGCCCGAAAAAAACCGGTTCCGACGATTGATGGCGAGGCGGCCCCACCCCTGTACATACCCGCTCAGCCCCAATTCGAGACATCCAATGAAGATGATGGCAAAGCTTATGCCATGCCCGGGGGCGTCGATTTTCCCTGTCCTGGTTGTAGCGACCTTCTTCCCCAGGGGACGATCCTTTGCACCCGGTGCGGATTTGACCTGCGCACGGGAAAAAAGAAAAAAACCACGGTCAAACCGGTAAGTCTCCATTATGGACCGAAATTTTCCGGAACCAACCGCATGGTGCTATGGGGACTCATGGGGCTTCCCCTTGTGCTACCCTACATCTTTGGATGGGTTCCGCTTGCGGTGAATACTTTTTTTCTGACGCTTTTCGCGTGGATTTTGATGGCATTTATTTTGGGAACCTGGGGAGAACTCTCCGTGGAGCGCAAGGCGAACGGAAGGACACTTTTGACTCGGGTGATTCGAGTCGGGTTTGTTCCTTTGGTGCCCCAGACATTCACCTCGGACAAATTCATTGGCATGAAAGCCGAACTTCGAGGCGAGGTCACCATGATCGATTACATCG
>Ga0114972_10003733_pt1 | contig 11377 bp, 13 predicted proteins | sample M_140807_EF_Meta_FD_87354 | JGI IMG/M metagenome (GOLD analysis project Ga0114972, IMG submission 87354) | Freshwater microbial communities from Lake Montjoie, Canada to study carbon cycling - M_140807_EF_MetaG | ecosystem: Environmental > Aquatic > Freshwater > Lake | place: Lake Montjoie... | reverse complement strand
TGTTTTAATTGTTATAAAATTGCAGGTTATTCCACAGGATTTGATGTGCAACGCATTCTTAATGCAATTAAATTAGTGGATTCTAATTCCCAAAAATTATCGTTATCTCCTCAAGTCTTAGCAGAATACCGTTCAGAAAATATTATTCGGCGGTGGCAAAGTATTCTGGACGAGTTAAACGAGTTTTTTGATTATAAACCTTTGCATTCCAATGATATTCAAGACTTAAATTCCTGGAAAATTACTCAGTTGCGATCGCAGAGAGTCCTGACAAAGTTACAAAAATATTGGCCTTTTCGCGATCGTCGAGGGGGGTGAAATTGAGAGGCGATAGGAAATGCCCTTTAATTCCTTACAATGAAGATAGCTAACCTTGCGCCCCTGTCGGCTGAGAGAGGACAAAATCAATGATTGAAATGAGAGTGGCTGGGATTGCCTTGGATGCTGTAACCCGTAGTCCGATTGTATTGCTCAAAGATGGTTCACAAAGGCGTGCGCTGCCTATTTATATCGGGCAAGATCAGGCCAGAGCGATTATCGCGGCCCTAGAGGAGAAAAAACCGCCCCGTCCTCTGACCCATGATTTGATGATTAATTTCTTCACGACTTTGGGCGTGGATTTAGAGCGCATTATTATTCATTCTTTGCAGGATAATACCTTTTACGCCGTTCTTTGCATTGTTCAGGGAGAAGTCAAAAAAGAAATTGATTGCCGTCCGAGTGATGCGATCGCGATCGCTGTTAGATTAGGAACTCCCATTTGGGTGATGGAAGAAGTGATTGCAGAAGCCTCTATTCCAGTGGATCGGGATGCCGATGAAGAAGAAAGACAGGCTTTTCGAGATTTTGTCGCGAATCTGCGGCCTGGCGATCTCATCCAACAGGCAGGTTTAACCACCGAAGAAAGTCAGGAAGAAAATTAATTTATTGATTGATGGCTTCATGTTTTATCGTCGTTTTGGGAAAACGAATCTTCAGCTTTCTGCTTTTTCCTTGGGGACTATGCGTTGTTTAGCTTCAGAAGCGGTGATGGAAGAAACCGTTAATCTGGCGATCGCGTTAGGGATTAATCATATTGAAACGGCGCGGGGCTACGGTAAAAGTGAGCTTTATTTAGGAAATATTTTACAAAAATTAGACCGAGAAAAACTTTATATAACGAGCAAGATTTGTCCAACGGAAACTGCGGAACAAATGCGATCGCAAATTGAGGAATCCTTAACACGGTTGCAGACTAATTATTTAGATTGTTTGGCGATTCACGGCGTTAATACAGAGGAACATTTCAAAATAATTACCGATCCTAATGGTTGTCTGAAGGCAATTAAAGAAGCGATAAATGCGGGAAAAATTCGTCATTTAGGATTTTCGACTCACGGTTCCCTAGAACTCATTATTAAAACGATTCAGACTGATTTATTTGCATTTGTTAATCTTCATTATTACTACTTTTTTCAACGTCACGAAGCCGCGATCACCTTAGCCCAGGAAAAAGATCTGGGAATTTTCATTATTTCTCCGACGGATAAAGGGGGAATGCTCTACACACCACCCGAAACTCTCACCGAACTCTGTCAACCCTTTACGCCTATGGAGCTAAATTATCGATTTCTCCTCAGCGATCGCCGTATTACAACGTTAAGTATTGGCCCTGCAAATGCCGAGCAATTAATTAATCCCCTACAAATTGCGAATCAAGATTTTCCCCTGACCCCAGAAGAAAAATTGATTTTTGAGCAGCTAGAAAAGCAGGAAACGGAAACATTAGCAAGCGATCGCTGTCGTCAGTGTTATCAATGTTTACCCTGTCCTGAAGCGATTAATATTCCCGAAGTTCTTCGCTTGCGAAATCTGGCGATCGCCTATAATATGACGGAGTTTGGACAATATCGCTATCAAATGTTTGAAAATGCGGGTCATTGGTTCCCTGGCAAAAAAGGAAATCGGTGTACCGAATGCGGTGATTGTCTGCCTCGTTGTCCTGAACAATTGGAGATTCCTAAACTTCTAAAAGATAGTCATCAACGTCTCAATGGTTCCCCTCGTCGTCGGTTATGGGAAACGTAATATGAAAATTCATTTATCTAGTTATTTTAAAATTAGTATTAGTCTAGGACTGATTTTTTCCCCTTCACCCTTGGTTTTAGCGCAATTACCTGTTGAAAATTTAATCTGTGCCTCTTCTCCCGAAGTACAGTCTATTTCCGAAAATTCGATTAATCATAAATCTAAAATTATTTCTAAAGAAATTATCAAAAATAAAGACTCAATTCCGCCGAGTCTCTGGTGGGCTAAGGAGCAATTTGATCTCTTTGATGGACGTTTAGTCACTAATTGGATTGCGGATACGGAGCAGAAGAAAATTGATATTATTGTTAACCGTCAACTCTGGTCACTTTTAAATTATTTGGAACGCTACCGTTTTGTGAATAAGTTTGGAACAGTAGCACGGGAAAATCAATATAATTTAAGGATTTTTAATCAACAACAAAAATGTTTAGTGACGTATTTATGTGATTTTCAGATAACTCCTTCTCAATGTAAGATGACTTTTGAATCGACCGAGGTAACAGGTTTTCAGATTTATCAACCTAAGCCAGGCGAATTCGATTTTGGCCCTCAATAACTAGATAGACGCAGTTTTTCAATTCTGTAGGTCAATTTCCCAGAAAATTAATTGCGCCTACCTACTTAGTAATCCTAAACAGGTTGTAAATTTGTAAAACCACGATCCAGTCTGGTTAAAGCTTCTGAGCCTGTCATTCATCACAAATCATTTAGGATTGCTATAGCACTGTTCTATCAATCATGGAAAACCTTTGACTTGTTTAAACTTTGGATTCCCTTCACGGTAAGTATTCAAGCGGTTAGTAACTAACAGAAAATCAAATTCTGAGTTTCTATCAGAAAAGGGGTTAGTGATCGGTTACACATCAAGGTATTCAGGGTTTTGATTTAAAGAAAACAATCCTAGAGTGATAGAACAACGATAGCAGTATTCAGTTGTATTAAGGTCAACAAAATTACCGAAAGGCTTGCTGTACAAGACTCAAATACGTCTCGCTCATGTGATTACTTCTATAAAATCAATACCTTAGCCAATTTATCAGAGAGAATAGATAATGCTCTAACGGTAAACTCCCTTTTAAGCGAGGTTTGGCAAAAATAGTAATTCTTAAAAATCCCGTTTAGGGTTTTCCGAAAGATATTTTTCATGTATTCCTTGCCGTATAAGGGTTTGAGTTTTGAAGCTACTTTTCAAATTAAAATCTTATATATAGGGACTTGTAGCAGTTCTGCCAAAATTTTTGTAGGCTTTTATTTTGGTTAAGGTCTTGTAAATTTTTTACTCTTAAAAATCCTCATTCAAATATTGCTCAACGTCAGCAATATCCTGACCATAAAAATTTATTTTACTTCCATCTTTGAGAATAATTGTCAAACACTTCTCATGCGAAGGGAATGAGATAGGAGAACCATTAAAAACAGGAATTGATTGTTCCATCTCGTCAATGTCCCAACGATGAATTTTGTGTGGGTCTATAGAGATAGAGGAGCTTGTAGAAATAGATAACGGAATGCCATTGTCATCATAATGTCTTGAAAAAGTCTTCATGCTCTCGAAAATATTTACAGAGATTGACATTGTTTAGTATATTTTGTATATTCAAAATTGTCAATCAATATATTTACAGGAAATTGCCTTCTGATTACGGACAAAACTTTCTAGGGACATGGTATACTCTCTCCCTACCCTGTACGGAATTTAACCACAAAATGCTGTATCATGAATCTAAACTTTTGAGCGAAATATAATTTAGTTAATTGTTTTTTTATCAAGGTATTTTTTACTAATGTTTCTTTCTTAAACTAACGTCTTGCATTGTCCTTGAAAACCCTAAATTTGTCAGGATAATGTTAAGAAATAGTGATCGCCTTTGTAGGAGAATTAATCCCCAGACGACCATATTTGTAATAGGCCGCACAAGCTCCTTCCGAGGATACCATGCAAGCCCCAATAGGATTTTCTGGAGTACAAGCAGTCCCAAAAACTTTACACTGCCAAGGCTTCAAGACTCCCTTGAGAATTTCACCACATTGACACGCCTTATGATCCGCAACAGCTTGATAGGAGACAGGAAATTTTACCTCGGCATCAAAATCCGCGTATTCAGGACGCATTTTCAAGCCTGATTCGGGAATATCGCCTAAACCCCGCCATTCAAATTGCTCTCGAACCTCAAACACTTGATTCATCGCCTGTAACGCGATCGCATTTCCTGAATTTTGTACCAGACGAGTATATTGATTTTCGATTTCACAGCGTCCTTCTGCTATTTGTTGCAACACCATCCAGAGAGCTTGTAAAACATCCAATGGCTCAAAACCCGCAACTACTAACGGTTTATGGTACTTATTGGCAATAATTTCGTAGGGTTCTGTGCCGATAACCATACTCACATGACCAGGCCCGACAAAGCCATCTAGTTGCAGATCGGGATTATCTAACAGAGCTTCCATCGCAGGAACCACTCGGACATGATTACAGAATAAACTAAAATTTTTGATGCCTTCTTTTTCTGCTTGTAAAACTGTGAGAGCCGTACTAGGAGCCGTCGTTTCAAATCCAATTCCGAAGAAAACAATCGCTTTTTCAGGATTTGCTTTAGCGATTTTTAGGGAATCCAAGGGGGAATAGACCAAACGAATATCTGACCCCAATGCTTTAGCCTGTAAGAGATTCTGTTTTGAGCCTGGAACCCGCATGGCATCGCCAAAAGTCGTCAAAATAACGTCAGGATTCTGGGCGATCGCGATCGCTTCATCCAATTTTCCCCTGGGCATGATGCAAACAGGACAACCTGGCCCATGCACTAATTCGATCGCTTCTGGCAATAGGGACTCCAAACCCGACTTAAAAATGGCGTGGGTATGACCACCACAAATTTCCATGATTTTGATGGGACGAGTCGGAGCCAGTTGGCGGGTGACTTTTTCAATTTGCTTTAACAGAGCTTGCGCTTTGGCGGGATCACGAAATTCATGCAGGTATTTCATTGAATTTAAAGGCTTCTAATTTGTCTATTTCAGTTAATTGTTGTAATAATGCTAAAGTTTCTGCGGCCTCAATGGGATCAAGGCGATTCATCGCAAAGCCGACATGAACCAAAACCCAATCTCCGACACAAGATTCAATGGAGTGTTCTTCATCCACAATACAAGCAATATTAACAGGACGTTTCACCCCACCAATATCGGCGATCGCAAGTTGTAAAGATTCATCAAGGATTTCAGTGATTTGGCCTGGAATTCCTAAACACATAAGCTTAATTAATGCTGATTTTCTTCAATCTTAGCTGACTTGATTCAAACTTAACCAAAGAAAGCCACGACCTCGTTTTGTCATCTGCTAGAATAATAGGTTTAAATAGGGATAAAAGCGATGACTCAAACCCCTACCGCCCTAACGTTATATGATCGAGATTACTTACTTTGGACAGAAGATACAGTCAGTATTGTGGTGAAATGATGAGCAGAGAGTAGAAAGAGATAATTCTTTGGGTCGCGGATCAAGGTAGAAGAAAATTTAAAAGACAAGTTGGACTGGCTCACCGCGTATCAAGATTCTCTCCATACGACTGTATACCGCTATAAACAAATCAAAAAAATATAAACCCTACCCTCTTACTATTCGATTTCAGCAGTATGTTACTTTCTCAAACCGTTCCCCAATCTTCATCCCTAGATTCAACTCTTCCCAAGATTTTTTATCAAGTGTCCATGTCTCAGCCGACTTCACACCTTTTTGAAGTCACCATAACCATTGATAATTGGCAAGAAAGACAACTTAATTTAAAAATGCCTGTCTGGACACCAGGTTCCTATTTAGTGAGGGAATATTCTCGTAATCTTCAAGATTTCATCGCCCAGGATAGTCAAACTAAGGCTAGGTTAATTTTTGAAAAAATCAGTAAAAACCATTGGCAAATCAAAACGGAAGATGCAACAAGTATCACTATTTTTTATCGAATTTATGCCCATGAATTATCCGTTAGAACTAATCACCTGGATGATTCTCATGGTTACTTTAACGGGGCGGCTCTATTTTTATATATTCCTGGCTTGGAATTTTTACCCTCTGTTTTAGAAATAATTCCTCCCCAAGCTGACTGGAAAGTAACAGTACCTTTAGAACCCTTAAAAAGCCAAAAAAATACTTTTTTAGTTCCCGATTTTGATACCTTAGTCGATAGTCCCGTTGAAGTAGGTACTCACCAATGTTATGAATTTCAAGTCCGCAAAAAGATTCATCGGTTGGCGGTGTGGGGAAAAGGAAATATTGATGCGGAAAAAGTGATTAGGGATATAGAAAAAATCATTGAAGTAGAAGCGGATCTCTATGGGGAATTGCCCTACGATAACTATGTCTTTTTATTGCATTTATCCAATAATGTTTTTGGTGGATTGGAGCATAAAAATTCTTGTACCTTAAATTATTCGCGCTTTGGTTTTCGAGATCCTGAAAAATATAATCGTTTTATTCAGTTAGTTGCCCATGAATTTTTTCATCTGTGGAATGTGAAAAGAATTCGTCCTAAAGCTCTAGAAAAGTTTGATTATGAGCAGGAAAATTATACGCCTTCCTTGTGGTTTTCTGAAGGGACAACGAGTTATTATGATTTACTGATTCCTTTGTGGGCAGGACTTTACAATAGCAAGGCTTTTCTAGATAACTTAAGTAAAGAAATTACTCGTTTTTTGGTTACGCCAGGACGAGAAGTTCAGCCTCTGGCAGAATCCAGTTTTGATGCCTGGATTAAACTCTATCGCCGCGATAATAATAGTGATAATTCTCAGATGTCCTATTACCTCAAAGGTGAACTCGTTTCCCTCCTGTTAGATCTCTTGATTCGCGATCGCACCCAAAATCAGCGATCGCTAGATGATGTGATGCGTCAGATGTGGGAAAAATTTGGTAAAACCGAGATAGGATTCACCGAAAATCAACTTCAAGAAGTGATCGAATCCGTTGCCGATAGGGATTTAACAGACTTTTTTCAAGATTACCTCCACACCACGAAGGAACTACCCTTTAATGACTATCTCGAACCCTTTGGCTTGAGATTACAAGCTGTCCAGGAAAATAACGCAATTCCCCATACAGGTTTGAAAGTACAGTCGGAGAATGGCAAAGAGATGATCAAATTTGTTGCCGCAAATTCTCCCGCCCAGGTCGCTGGGATTAGTCCTGATGACGAATTATTAGCCCTGAATGGTATTCGCGTCACCGCAGAACAGTTACCTGAACGACTCAAAGATTACCAAGCAAATGATATGATCGAATTATCTCTGTTTCATCAGGATGTCTTGAAAACTGTCCAGCTTCAATTGGCAATTTCCCAACCTAGTCGTTACGAAGTTGTTCGCATTCCCAATCCCAGCGATCGCCAAGTTCAAAACATTGTGGGTTGGCTTGGATCGAATTAATACAGTGACAAAACTCCTATTCCTAAAGGAATTTTCTCCCATTGGCTCTCTAGATCAGTTGATCTATTGGTTTGAATAAATTTATCTTAAAATCTCTGCAATGCACCAATTTCTGCCCATCGCTTATTTTGAAAACAACTTTGTTCCCTTTGAAAAAGCAACTATTTCGGTCGCGACCCATGCTTTACATTACGGAACTGCCGCCTTTGGCGGACTACGAGGTATTCCCGATCCCCAAAATCCCCAACAAATTTTACTCTTTCGTCTAGACCGTCATTGTCAACGCCTCAGCCAGAGTGCAAGTTTTTTAAATTACGAAATTTCTGCTGAGAAAATTAACCAAGTTATTGTTGATTTTATTCAAAAAAATAAGCCAAATAAATCTTTTTATATCCGCCCCCTCGTTTATAGTTCAGGTTTAGGAATCGCGCCCCGACTACATGAAATTGAAAAAGATTTTTTGGTTTATGGCTTAGAAATGGGCGATTATATGTCGGCAGAAGGAGTCAGTTGTCGCATCAGTTCCTGGTATCGTCAAGAAGACCGTAGTTTTCCCCTCCGAGGAAAAATTAGTGCGGCTTATATTACTTCTGCCTTAGCGAAAACAGAAGCCGTTGAATCGGGTTTTGACGAAGCGATTTTGATGAATTCCCAAGGCAAAGTTTGTGAAGCAACGGGGATGAATATTTTCATGATCCGTCAGGGGCAATTAATTACGCCTGGCCCAGAGCAAGATATTCTAGAAGGCATTACGCGAGACAGTATTTTAACCATCGCTAAAGATCTCGGTATTCCCACCGTTCAACGACCCATTGATAAATCAGAATTATTGGTTGCTGATGAGGTTTTCTTAAGTGGTACTGCGGCTAAAGTTACGCCAGTTAAACGAATCGAAACTTTTAGCTTTTCTTCTGATCGTCCTATTACGAATAAACTCAAAGAAATGTTAGCAAACATCACCGAAAACCGCGATCCAAAGTATCAAGATTGGGTTTTCAAGGTTCCCTTATTCGGTTAGAATACCTTTAACTATTCTGATTAACTTTTTTGGGAAAATATTCTGAATGAATTTTAAACCTAGTGTTTTTTCGTTAAAATCCTTGGGAACACTTTCCCTGACAACAGTATTGTTATTAACGGCATTGGGTTCCATTTCCTTGGCGGCTAGGGAACGTTTATTGGGGCAAACTCGTATTTCCTTTGGGACGGATTTTGATTATTTAGCGATCGCCAACGACTGTGATCGTCCCTCGGTTTCGGCGATGAAAATTAAAGTCCTCAAGGCTCCTGCCGAAATTAATTCAATTTCTATCCGATACGGCAACAATAAAACGGAGCAATTGCCTGTACGGAAAAATTTTGCTAAAAATAGTGAATCCAAATGGTTCGATCTCAAAGGCGATCGCCGTTGTGTTAAAGCCGTCGCCGTTGTGGGTAAAACCAAAAATCAAGCCTCTAAACAAGCCTTAGTGCAATTCTATGGGCGTTAATTTGGTTAATTAAAATTGTGGTAATCGGGAAAGCAGAGAAAAAGCTCCAAAACCGATCAGTAAGGTTCCACTAACAGGATTAATCCAGCTAGACCACTGGCGTAATTCTAATAACTTTTTCAGAGAACCTGTAAACGCTCCCACTAAAATTAAGGGCATGACATAACCAATGGTGTAGGCCAATAGTAAACCCGCTCCCAATAATAAATCCTGACTACTGGCAACCCAAGCTAAAAGGGAGGCAAGCACGGGAGTACTACAGGGAGAAGCGACCAAACCAAAGGTTAATCCGAGCAAATAGGAACGTAATCCTGCTGGAAAATCGGCTTTTATCCAATCGGTTGTTCCTAATGTGGGGAATCGTATGGGTAAAAGCTCTAATAGATTTAAGCCCATCAAAATAGCAATCATACTAACGATAATGGGTAATCCGACCCCAATTTGCCCATAAACCCTACCGACGGTCGCGGCAATAATTCCCAATCCTGCTAAAGTCGTGGCTAAGCCCAACGCAAACCAACTCGATTGAATCAAGGATTGAAAGCGACCCTGATTTTGATAGCCGCCAATATAGGCAACAGTAAGGGGCAACATCGACAACATACAAGGGGTTAAACTCGTCAATAGTCCCGCCATCAAAATAACACTAAAACTTAACCAATTTAAATGAATTAATTGTAAAGAAACGAGGGTATTGGCAAATTGTTCGAGGGAATATAATTGGAGTTGTAAGGTTTCTAACATAGGATTAGAGGTAGTGTTCTGAACCTGTGGAATGATTAATATATAGTAATATATCGATAAATGTAATTCATTGTAATTTTAATCTTTGCCCAAGTATTGTTCAAGAGTCACATAGTCGCCTGATTGATATTCATCTCGAACTTTTTGCAGTTCTGCTAGAGTTTCTTCGTCATCTTGATAGGAGGCTTCTTCTTCAAAAATTTGTTGTTCTAATATTTCTAATAATTGCTGTTTTTGCGATAAGTTTAAGGAATTAATGACTTCGCTTAGGGATTCAAAGGGAATTTTTAGATTAATTGTAGCTGTCATATTTTTTTCTTGTTAGAAGCTTATATTTTCTGAATTTGTAAACCAAAATAAAAATTTATTGAATGGGGAAGCCTCCATGATTTTCAATAGTTTGATCAATATTTGTTATTAATTCTATTGTGCGTTGGAGAATGGCGACAATTTGGGAATAATGTTCAAAGTCATCATCAGCAAATTCTCGATCTTTATCGCGTTTGAGGATTTTTGGCTCGGCGATCGCGTTTCATGGTGTTTACTCGGCGATCGCCTTTAGATTTTAGGGTTTAGGGGAGTTAGAGTTTTTATCTGTGTTTAATAATTTCACTAAAAGCGCGATCGCAATGATAATGCCGACGGGGCCATTAGCATCAAAGTTGGGTACATCAATTGTAATTTTGATCGGTTGAGTTTGGATAGCTTGAGTTTGGATGGCTTGAGTTTGAGGTTGTTTGAGTTGAGTTTGCATAATTTACTTATCTAAAGTTAAAAATAGGTTTTCTTGTTGGTTGTTCACTGTGGAGTGATAACCGCTATAGTTCTACAATGAGCCATAAATCCTGAAAAATGGTCAAAGCCAGTGTTTAAGTTGCGGTTAAAGTTGTTAAACTTGTTAAAGTTCAATGCAAAAAACAATTTTCATAAAAGAGAGGGCAGGCTAGAAGCCCACCCCACAGAAGAGAAAAAACAATGCCCATGATGGTGGAACAGGCATCTTGCCTGTAGATGATTTTGATTTCTCTATTTTTTAAGGATGGTAAACAAGATGGGACGGCGCACATTACAGGCTTCTTCGGTAGGGATTCAGGCAATTAAAAGAGCCATAAAACGTAAAAAGTGGTCACAGGATCTTCTAGCAGGTCGAGTTGGTTGTGTGCGACAAACGATAGGACAGCATTTATACAAAGGCGATCCCATTGATGAGGATTATTTTCTGGCAATCTGTCAGGAATTAGGTTTGGATTGGCAAGAAATTATTATTAAAGAAGCCGAATTATCTGAAGATGACCTAGAAATTAAGGATTTAATCGCGGATATTCGTCAACGCATTGAACCAATGGTTAAAAAAGAATGTGGAAAGATGCGGGTTTTGGATATGGAGCAGGATATCGCATTAGGGGAAATTTATACGGATGTGAATATTCTGGAAAATCTTACCGCCAAGCAACGTTTGGGTTTAGAAGAATTGCATTGTTTGTTCCATAATGAGTTAGAAGACTTTGAGCGGTTGGGATGGGGTAAAGCACAAAAAAGAGTATCGGGATTAGAGGACGTTTGAAAAGTCAAAAGCCCACTATGGATAGTGTGTTAACATGGATGTCCAAATAAAAAAGGAGCTAAAATTATGACCCAAAAAACTTATCCAGGGG
>Ga0114972_10003732_pt1 | contig 11379 bp, 14 predicted proteins | sample M_140807_EF_Meta_FD_87354 | JGI IMG/M metagenome (GOLD analysis project Ga0114972, IMG submission 87354) | Freshwater microbial communities from Lake Montjoie, Canada to study carbon cycling - M_140807_EF_MetaG | ecosystem: Environmental > Aquatic > Freshwater > Lake | place: Lake Montjoie... | reverse complement strand
AGAAGGCGATGTTATAGGTGTAAATGATAGTAACACTAATATAATAACAAGTACTTTTGCACCAAATCCTGTATTTACAGGAAATGAAGCAATGACAATACCAAGTGGTTTTACTGCTCAAAGGCCATTAAATGCAGTTTCAGGTATGATCAGATTTAATAAAGAAATATAATGACTAATATATTAAAATTTCGTATAATTATAACATATAATTAAAGTGAATGACAAATGAAAAATAATAAAGAACCAGAAGAGATCAACAATATTGTTGAACCAAGAGGTGTTTTACCAACGGGAAGTTTAGAATTTGCAGACAGTGGGAATTGGTACAAATTAGCAACTGAAAATTTTGTAAACGTAGTTGCTAAATTACCTGTTGCAGCAGCAACTACAACTGACTTTTCAGCCACTTATAATAATGGAACTTCTGGAGAAGGTGCTACTTTAACGTCTTCTACAAACGCAGCTCTTGTTGTAGATAATTATGTTGTTCAAACAAACGATAGAATTTTAGTAAAAGATTTTAGTAATCCAGCTGGAAATGGTGTTTATGTAGTAACAAGCACTGGTAGTGCCTCAGCACCTTGGATTTTAACACGAGCTAAAGATTTTAATTCGTCTTATTTATTTAAAAAAGGTGTTATTGTACCTATTTCAAATAACGGCACTAATTTGTCTAAAAGAATCTACATGTACACTTCACAGGATAATCCTATTATAGGTACAACAGGATTAGTATTTGAATTGTCTACATCAGGAGGAGCTTTAACAATAGCTGGTACAACAAGTCAGATAATAATTAGTGGTTCAGCAGCTAATCCTGTCATTGGGATTGCAACAGACCCATATTTACCGGGTAATGGTGGTGTTAGAATACCTGGTGGTAGTTTGGCTGAAAGACCAGCTGCACCGAATGCTGGGACATTAAGATATAATAACAATTTATAATATAAATGTTTTTGTAAATGGCAGATGGTTTTGAGTACTGGTCAAATTCAGGTCAGTGGGTAACTATAGGAGCAAAAGGAGATATTGGACCACAAGGTCCTCAAGGTCCACAAGGTATAAAAGGAGATATTGGACCTCAAGGTCCTCAAGGACCGCAAGGTATAAAAGGGGATACTGGTTTAACAGGTCCTCAAGGTCCTCAAGGTCCTCAAGGTCCTCAAGGTATACCTGGAGTCGTAACTTTACCTTTAAATCTTTATAGTTCAGCTCTTGAGACAGGTATATTTATAAACAACTCTAATAATTCAGCTCAAGGTACATCTTATGGTGCGTTTAATCAAAACAACGGCAAAGGTGTTAATTTTGGTTTTAATAATAGTACTAATGAAGCTTATGTATGGACATATGGATTATCTAGTTTAAAATTTGGGACAGACACTACTTTAAGAATGGAAATTTTAAGTAACGGTATTATTTCTGTTTCAAATATGTTGTTTATGAACGACAACTTAATAAAAAATGTTGCTAACCCAATTAATAGTCAAGATGCTGCTACTAAATATTATGTTGATACTTCTAATATTAATGTATCACGTATATCAGGTTATCCTGCAGATTCCTCCAAATTTCTAATAGGAAGTGGTTTATGGACTAATGTTTTAACAAGCAGTGCTTCTACCTCAGGATTAGTGTTAAACAATACTAATAATATATCTACTGGAACTAGTTTTTCTGTGTTTAAAAATGGAAGTATTGCTTGTGAGTTTGGTTATAATAATTCTACAGATGAGACTTATGTAACAGCTGTTGGGTCATCTTTTTTAAAATTAATGACAAGTGGTAGTTCGAGGATAGTAATTTCTAATATAGGGACAATTTCTATATTAGATACTATTATCATGAATGGTAATTTTATAAAAAATCTTGCTAACCCATTCAACAGTCAAGATGCTGCTACTAAATATTATGTTGATACTTCTAATATTAATGCATCACGTATATCAGGTTATCCTTCCAATTCGTCTTTATTTCTCAATGGAAATGGTTCTTGGTCAACACCGACCGCTTCTGTAACTTTACCTTTAAGTCTTTATGCCTCAGCTGTTAATGACGGTATATTTATATTCAACAATAATAACTCTTCTTATGCAACTTCATTTGGTGCAATTAATCAAAACAACGGCAATGGTGTTTATTTTGGTCTTAACAATAGTACTAACGAAGGTTATGTTTGGAGTTATGGATCAACTTTAAAGATTGGAATAGATAATACGTTATTAGCTAAATTTTTTTCAGATAATGCTATTAATTTATTTAGCTATAATTGGTTTTGGAAATCTTCTGTAACAAAATCCAGTGTTCAGATTTTTGGACTTGGTAGTAACGCATTGATATTAGAAAATTTAAATGGTGAATCAGCTGGTATAGGTTTTGATGGAAATAGTGATGGATGTACTATTTGGACAGCTGGAGATACAGGAAGCTATTTAAACATACAAGATGAAGATGCACCAAATAGTAGATATGCTTATGTTGCTACAAATGGAACGTGGACAGTTGTCAGCTCAGCAAAAAGAAAACATTCTATTAAAGAAAAATCAAACAATAATGTTTTAGATCGTTTTTTAAAATTATCAGTAAAAACATATGGTTATAAGTATGAAGAAAATGATGAATTTTCTGAAAAGAAAAAAGAAAGAATAAAACGTAAAACTAATAAAATGTCAACAGGGCTTATATTAGAAGAACTGTTTGAAATATTTCCAAACTGTATCCCTGACTATTACAACGAACTTTTTCATAAAAAAGATGTTAATAAAAAACTTAATTTAGAAAAAGAATTAAAAGATGTTACTAATTCAGGGATAGATTATAACACTTTACTTTGTTACTTTATAATTGCATTTCAAGAATTTGTAAAAAAAACTAACGAAAATATTTCAAAAATACAAAATAAAGAATAAATTTTTATATACATTGTAAAAAAAAACAAATATAATGTGTTAATATTTAATTGTTTTTGTAATGGAAAATAAAATGAACGAAGAACGTAAAAAAATAGCAGAACAAGCTTTTGGTTTATTTAATTCAACAATAGCTAAACATGAATCGTTAGCTACTTATATATCAGTATATTTTAGAGATCTTGATAAAGATCATAGTGGTATTTTAGAAAATATTATGTTAGAAAATATTATTTTTATAAAAAACAATCTAAGTGAGATTGAAAAAATATTAAATGAAAAATATCAAAACTAGTTATAGAAAAGGTTTAGTGATGCTTTACCCGAGATCTATCGAGATGGAATATAAACGCAAACTTCTAATATATGTTAAAGACATAAAATTAGCTGTTCGTGATTATATTATAGGTAGCTCAAGTTTTGCATCATCTTATCAATTTGCAATTAGAAAAGATGATATTAATGATGACTTAGATAATATAATTAAGGCAATTTTAGCTTATGCATCCACAAAAGCATTTATGTTAATATCAAGTCTAAATTCTTTAGCAAATAAAATTAATATATTTAATCTTAATATATTTAAAAAGTTTATTAAATCAGTACCTGAAATAACAGATAAAATAAAAGAAGAAATCAAAATGTGGGTTTCTGAGAATATTGACTTAATTGTTAATATTCCAGTTCTCATGATGACCAAAATTAAAGATACAATACATAGTTCAGTACGTGAATCTGATAGTATGATGTCTTTAAAAGAAGGTTTAAGAGCTGTTGAAGTATCAACAGAAAAGAGAGCTAAATTTATAGCCAGAGATCAGGTCGGTAAACTAAACGGAAATATTGTTCGTCAAAGAAACCTAGGACTAGGTATCACTGAATATGAATGGTTGACAAGTAGAGATGAAAGAGTTCGCCATTCTCATAAAGTATTGCAAGGTAAGATCTGCTCATGGGATAACTTAGATATCTATAAGAATAAGTTTAACGATAAGAAATGGAATAAAAGGTCGTCTATTGGTGGGGTGCATATGCACCCAGAGGAAGACTATAATTGTCGCTGCACAAGCATTGCAATAATACCATCTTTTGTAGGTAGTGTATGAGTGAGAAACTAGCTAGGTTTGATAACCTAGTATTTCCAAAAATGACAAAAACTAAAGAAGGTTACTTAACAGGATCAGCTACTGTTACTAGATGTGGTGTCCTACCTTATATGGATGTGAAAGGTAATACTCGCCATGAACTAAGACATGAGGACGATGTTTTTAAAACAGATAGTCTAACAACAATGCTCATGAAACCTGTAACAAATGACCACCCTGACAACTTTGTTGATTCTGAGACTGCCAAGAAACATCAAGTAGGGTTCACTGGTGAGAGATATGACCGATTAGGAGACGCTGTTGTGGTTAGCATGACCATAACAGATAAAGCTACTATTGATCTTATTGAAAAAGGTAAAAATCAAGTTTCGATGGGCTATAGCGCAAAATTAGTTCCTGAAAATGGCATTTACAAAGGACTTAAATATGATTTTCGCCAAACTGATATTGAATACAACCATATATCTATAGTGGGAGCTGGACGTGCTGGTGACAGCATAAGAATACGTATGGACGGAGCTTGTATTTTAAGCGACGTTCTACAAAATGAAGAAACCATAATTAAAAAGGATAATTTTATGACAAATGAAATAGAACAAGCTCGTTTTGATGCTCTAGAAAGCAAAAAAGACGCTCTTGAAAAAGATAATGAGCTTTTGAAAACTAGGTTAGATTCAGCTACGGCTAAACTAGCTAACGTTGAAACAGCTTATAATACACTTAAAAAAGACCACGACTTAGAAAAAGCTAAAAAGACAGATTCAGTTATTAGAGACGCTGTTAATAATAAAGTTGCTGTATTAGTTCAAGCAGCCCCGTATCTTGGTGATATGAGAGCCTACTTTGATCATTCAGTACGTGAAATTCAAATTGACGCTATCAATTCTAAACGCACAGATAAAATAGATTTCACAGATAAAGACGATAGTTTTGTTAGTGGTTTATTCTCAGCTCTCGTTGATACTAACGAAGCTAAACGTGCAGATTCTAAAACAGCTTTTAGCGTTCTTAAAAACCATTTTGACATGTCACAAGAAAGCTCTTTAAGTGATAAGATGGTTGCAACATTACAGAACGACTACTATGCAAATCGTTTAAAAACAACAAATAATGTAGGTAAATAATATGGCTCAAACATCATTTCAATTATACTCAGATAAATGGGCTGTTGGTCAAATAGCAGATAATTCATTGAATCAAATAGACTCTTTTATAGCTAGCACAAAAATTCCGTTTGGAGGTGTTGTTACAAGAACAATTACAAATAACGTTATTAGTCAAAACAAAATTTCATGGGTTTCAACAGCATTGCCAGCAGCAGGTTCTGTTATAGGTATTGCAATAAGACGTGAAATGGAAGTTACAGGTCAATATGAAATAGGACATCAAGTTGATGTTTTAAGACTTGGTAGAATAATTGTTATAGTACCAGAAGACAGTAATGCTAAAGTAAATGATTCAGCTTACACATATGCTGATGGGGCAATAAACAATAATTCTGACAATGGTAGATTGATAGGTAGGTTTTTATCAGATGCAAAAGCAGAAACAATGCTTATAGACGGCGTGTCAAAAAGTGTAAAATTAGCTGAATTGCAAGTTAATCTATTAGAAAACAAATAATTAAATCCTAGTAACTACGGACGTCGGCAAACAGAAGGTAGTTACTAGCTTAATTTTTAAAACATTTAAAAGGTAATAAAAATATGACTTTACAATACAATACAGGCGGTGTTCCGTCAATGGTTTTTAGGAGCGATTCTGTTCTTAATGGAGGTGGTCGTTCTCGTAGAAACGATGCAAATGGTATGGGAGCTGTTGACGTAGCTTTTTTTGCCAATCAATTACAAGGATATGATGAGAGAGCTTTTAAAATAATTAAAGGTGATCTTATTGCCATGGATTTATTCCCAGTTAAGTTGGTAGATAGAGGAATGGCTACGTATTCTTATCAAATGTATAATTCAACTGGTACAGCTGAATATAACACATCTAAAGCTAAAAATGCACCTTTAGTAAATACTTCAGCTGCTTTAACATCAACTAATATTGCTACGTTAACTGTTGCATATGAGTTTACTGTTGAAGATATGGAAGCTAGCCAGTTTGCTAATTCAAGACCAAATTTACCTAACTATGACCCTATTACAGCATTACGCGATCAGTGCTTAAGAGCTTGTATGGAGAGAATGGATGCTACTGTATTCCACGGTTATTCTGATTTAAATCTCAACGGGTTCATCAACAATCCAGCTATAACCAATACTAAAGATGTTGCTGTAGCTTGGAAAGCAGCAACACCAGAGCAAATATTACTTGATTTACAAGATGCGTACCAAAGTTCTTATGTTAATACCTTAAACAAAATCAAACCTGACACTTGTGTCATGGCACTTGCTTTGTTTAATCAGATTCAAAATCAAATATTCAATACGTATTCTGGTCAAACAATTTTACAAGTATTTGAAGGACAAACTAATATTAGAGTTGTTCCTGCTGCTGAACTTAATAAAGCTTTCAACATCGTAAATGGTTCTGGTAGAGATGGTTTCTTCATGTTCAAAAATGACCCTATGTGTATTGAGCATGTAGTATCTATCATGTTTGAACAAGATGCACCTATTAGAAAAGAGTCAGGTTTTGCTTACACTGTTCCTTGTAGAGCAAGACACGCTGGTCTTGTTATTAGACAACCTTTGACATGTTCTATTAGAAAGCAACCACAAGCTCAAGGTAATTCACTTAATATTGATACAAACAGTTCTAAACAAAATAAATTTGATAAAAAAACTGAAGAAAAATAAAATAGTTAAAAAATAAATGGACATCTTAACACGCTTATTAGCTATTGCACCAGAGTTTGCTAGTCGCCCACAAACAGAGTTACAGAACTATATCGCAATAGCTAGTGAACATGTTTTGTATAAATATTTATCTGATATTCAGAAAGACACTTTAATAGCTTATTTAGCTGCCCATCTAGCAACACTTGCTCTTAAAAGACAAGGTGCTAGTGGGGCAGTTAGCAATGTTGTTGAAGGTAAGTTGTCATTAACATATAGAACAACTATTTCAACAATGAAAGATACTTACGATTTAACAGACTATGGTCAACAATTCAAAGCCTTAGTTAATAGTTATATCATACCACAGCAGAGAAGTTATGTCAGCTATCGTCAACGATAAGGGATTCAATAAGATAATTGAGAACTTAGAGAGACTAGCTAGAACTGAACTAACTGTTGGAATATTTGAAGGTAGCGTAAATAGAGATGGGATTGAAATAGCTCCCTACGCTTATCGAAATGAATTCGGACTTGGAGTTCCACAGCGTTCTTTTATGAGATCTACTTATGAAGAGAAGAACGGATGGAAGAACGGAATAGAGCAAGTTTACGATGAAGTAATACAAGGTCGAAGTGTTGAGAGCGCAGTTGGTATGTTAGGTGAGATAGTTACTAATGATATTAAAACAAAGATTAGTAATAATATACCACCACCAAACGCAATTGAAACAGTTCGTAGAAAAGGTAGTAGTAAAACACTTATTGATACTGGTGCAATGCGACAATCTGTTAGACCTGTAATTACAACGAGGTAGTGTGTTTGACGTATTTAGGAGACAACTAACTGTTAGAAGTAGTCCTGGAATATATGGTGAAGATGGCATATGGGTAAATTTACCTTATGTACAAAGTACCATAATAGCTAGTGTTCAGTCAGTAGATGACGATGTTCTTGCTACGTTACAAGAGGGTTATAGAACAAGAGATAACTTTTTACTTATTACAGATACGTTCTTAAAGTTAGCTGTACCAAATGAGAGTAGGGCAGATGTAGTTTTAATAGACGGGTTTTGGTATCAAGTTGTTAAAGTTAAAACTTGGAAAAATACATGGCAGGAAACCAAGCATTGCGAAGCTATTGTTATAAAAATGGATGATGACGATGTTAATTAGCGAAGCTTATTTTTTATTGCAGAAATTCTGCGTACAAGCTTTGAACGATCCGTTGATAAAAGTAACAGAAGGTGATCAATTTTCACCAAGACCAAAGAAACCTTGTGTAGTTATCAAAATTGATAATTGCAAGGAAGTATCTGCATTTAGTCAATTTGTAGATAGTGAAGGTTTAAAAACCTACGATATTTTAAAAACTATTGATGTGACGTTTACAGCATATTCAGACAAGGATTTAGCAGCTGATGATATTCTTTGTACTATTTATAATATGTTTTTCACAGAACTTACATTTGATATTTTTGGACGTGATTTAGCTCTTTTAAAGAAAATAACAGATATCAAATGTGAATCTGTGGAAGTGGCTAGCAAAATAGAAGATAGAGCAATGATGGAGCTAAGATTTAATATAGTCCAGACTGCTAAACATAATACTGGTCTAATAGAACACGTTGAAGTTCACGATCAGATAAACAACGAAGTCTACACGATAGATATTTAAATTAACAATAAAAAGAGGAATGAATGAGTTTAATAGATGAGATTGCTAGAGTAAATATTACAATGGCAGATCTTGGTGTTACCACAGCATCTTACGATACTATGTTGATAATAGGTAGTTCTAATACGTTAAAACAGCCATTTAAAAGAGTAGTAACGTATGGAAGTTTAAGTGCTGTTGCAGCTGATTTTGCAGCTAACACACCTGAATATGAAGCTGCAAGTGCTGCTTTTAGCCAAGTTATTCAACCTGTTAGAATTAAGATAGGTCAATTAGCAACTGTTGAAAACGTACTTGAAACTTACAACGTAGCTTATAATGCAATTAAACTTGTTGATAATGCTTGGTATGGAGTAGTTATTACATCAAGACTAGAAGCAGATCAATTGCTTATTGCTAATGCAACGGCAGCAGATAATAAGATATTTGGCATATCATCAGCTGATACAAATTGTTTAGTTAGTACAGATGAAACTAATATAGCTTACAAATTATTTGCTCTTAAAAGCGATAGAAACTTTTGTATATATTCAAGTGCAGCTGCAACTAAATATCCAGAAGCTGCTTGGTTCGGTTTAATGTTAAGTTATCAACCAGGTAGTGCTAATTGGGCACACAGACAAATTCAAAATATACAAGGCGATAGTTTAAGTGATGAAGCTAGAACAACATTAGAAGCTATTAAATGTAATTTTATAGCATCTTTTGCGGGTCGCAATATTGCATTTTGGGGAACAGCAGCAAGTGGTCAATATCTTGATTTAGTTTTAGGTAAAGATTGGTTAAAAACAACTCTCCAAGACAGAGTCGCAACAGTACTACAATCTGTGTTGAAAGTTGAATATACAGATGTTGGTGTTGAGCAAATAACAACAGCTATTAGAACTGTATTAGAAGAAGCTGCTAGCAATGGTTTTGTAGATAAGAATACAATCAAAGTTACGGCGCCGTTAGTATCCACTGTTAGTACTACAGATAAAATAAATAGAATTTTACCGAATGTGTACGCAGAGGCTGTCTTAACAGGGGCTGTTAATAAGATGAAAATGGAAGTTGTTTTAAGTATATAATAAGAGGATATAATGGCTAAAGATAAAGTATACGACCCGAAAATAGTAAGTATAATTGCAGGTGCTACTCCAATTAGAGGATTAGATCCAGATAGTATGTTAAAGATCGAAAGGGATGTGCCTGAACTATATCGAGATAATGTAGATGCTTACGGCACTCTAACGAGGTTTAAAGAAGTAAATAACACATGTAGTGTGACAATTACTTTAACACAAAGCTCAGATGGTAACGATACATTTTCTAACTACATGCAATTAGATAAACAAAGTGACGCAGGTACATTCCCACTAAGTATTAACGATAGAAATGGTAAGAGCCTATTTTTCAGTAAAAGTGCTTACATTTATAAAGCTCCTACTGTTGAGTTTGGTAACGACAATAAGAGTCGTGAGTGGGTTCTTAAGGCCACTGAAATGGATATGTATGTTGGTGGTATTTCATGAATAGTTACACCAAGAAAATAAAAGATACTACTTATACAGTAACTCTATTTAATGCTGTAACAGGTCTTACAATAGCTCGCAAACTATCTAGTATATTAGCTGCTACTAAGATTATTCCATATTTAGATACGTCTGAAACTATAGACAAGTTGATTGAATATGACAAAGACCTATCATTAACAATGGAACTATTAAGTAATACTCTTGTTGATGGCAGAGCTATCGAACGTGAAAACTTTAACCAGCTATTCACTGGTAAATTAGGCGAGTACGTAGAGATATTAATGTTCGTGGTTGAAACTAACTTTAGGGATTTTTTTTCTACAATCAAATCTCAAATGGAAAAGTTTCAAGCGATAGAGAAAACAGAACTAGTAGAATAAAGTTAACTTTAGAAGAACAAGAAAGTATATTTTTATATAGAGGTATACTTTCTGGTAAAGTTACTTTTAGTGAGATTAACAGTTGTGTTAGTTTAAAAGACCTTTGTTTACTCTATAAACTTCTTGATTATCAAGATGAGTGCGAAAGGCAGCAATTTAATAAAATGAAATAATGGCAACAGTTAGAGAGCTTGTTACAAAGCTTAGTTTTAAATTAGATAATAGTGGATTAGTAGAGTACTCTAAGAACATGAGTGCTTTGCAACAACGTGCTAAATCTGTTCAAAATGCTTTTCAATCGAGCTACGTTGGCCAAAGCTTAAAAGCAATCAAAGATAAATTTAAAGGTACAATTGAGCCTGTAGAGATTTTTAAATCAGATGACAGTGAATTTAAGAATGCTGAAAAAAAGTTTCATGATTTTAAGAGAAATACAGGTGCTAAATTACAACGCTTAAAAAATAATGCGTTTGGTACAAATATTTCTTCACCTGAAAACAAAGAAAAAGATAAAAATGAGTATTTTGATTTTCTAGCTAAAAAATCTTATGTTGAGGAAAAACTTCGTAAGAAAATGGAAGATGAAAGAAAGAAATTAACTGAACAAAACAAACCTCGTGTTTCTAATGTTTTTCAAGACACATCGTCTGCAATAAATAATAAAATAAAAGAATTAACATCTTATAAAGATGAGTTAAAAGATTTAAGTGTTTCTGAACGCAAGGACATCTTAGACTTAAACAGAATAGAAAAGCAAGCTACTCGCGAAGTTATGCTTGAGCAGAAGAAAGCAGCTGCAGAAAAGAAAAGACAAGATCTAGAAGAAAAAAGACGCTTAAACGAAATTAATAGAGAACGCAGACGCACTAACCTACTCGAAGGAATGGGTCGTGTAACAAGGTTTGCAAATAGAGCTTTAACTGGTATATTCGGAACAGCTGCTACTTCTTTCGGATTTAGCTATAAAGAATTCAAAGATTATCAGAAGAATAAGGTAGCTGGT
>Ga0114972_10003729_pt1 | contig 11385 bp, 9 predicted proteins | sample M_140807_EF_Meta_FD_87354 | JGI IMG/M metagenome (GOLD analysis project Ga0114972, IMG submission 87354) | Freshwater microbial communities from Lake Montjoie, Canada to study carbon cycling - M_140807_EF_MetaG | ecosystem: Environmental > Aquatic > Freshwater > Lake | place: Lake Montjoie... | reverse complement strand
TTCAGCCGAAAGCCTGGACCGTTCCGGCTGCCCAGCCGCGCTTTTCTCGTGAAAAAGCGCCGCCTTCGGTGCGTCCTGCTCCCGTGGTAGGCCGAACGCTCTTCGAAGGCGCGCCGCCTGCGCTGACAAAAAGCACCACCAAGACCCCCGGTGGCGTTCCCCTGGAGCTTGTGCACATCGACACGCGCCAAGTCGAACTGCGGCTCCATGCAGGCCAAAAGCGGCCTCACGCGACGACCGGTCCGGGAGGAAGTGGCGCGGTGTTGGAACACGAACTCAAACGCCTGGTGGCGCGTCTCGAGGCGCATCCGTTCGCAGGGCACGGCAACGGTTTCATCGAGGAGCGCCGGACGCTCGTTCCGCCGGGGGAGCGACCGACCCTCGCGCTCGATGACTCCGGCGCGCTCTGGTTTGGCACCTCGACGAGCCGCCTTGCCACGCTCGACGTACGCTCGCTCGTGCAGAGCGTTCCACCGAGCGACGCCCGCGAACACCTCGCGATGCTGTGCCGCACGGAAAACGGACAGCTGCTCTATGCGCTCGCGGGCGCAAAAACGACCGTCGCAGACGTCGTGGCGGGTCTTGGCGAAACGTGCGCGGCCTCCCTCTCACTCGAAGCGGGCGACCGACCGCTCGAGACCGACGAAGCACGGCTCGCCGACGCCGCGCCTTCCGACGAACCCTTCTTCACGCTCCTCAACCGCGAGCCGGGACCCCCGCTCGCCGGGTCACTCAGGCTCGTAAACACCGACGGACCCGCACCACCTCCGAGCTGGCTGCCTACGGTTCAACGCGCGAAGCGCGAGCGAAAAGACGGGCTTGTGGAGTTTTTTTCGATCGACGTCACCCGCTTCGACTGGCGCGTCCTCCCGGGCCGTGCGGACGGCGCCGGGCACACGTGCGACGACGCACTCGAGCCAGCCGACCAGCAACGCCTCGTGCTCGGCTTCGGCTTTGGCTCGAGCGATCCGGAAAACCGACGGGGCCTCGCGATCGACGGTGCGGCCGTCGAGCCGTTCCGCGTCGATCACGGCGTCCTTTTCACGCCCCCGCGCCCGCCTGCTCAAGACCCTCGCGCGGCGCTCACACTCGCGCTCAGCGTCGATGACCTCACGACCTCGGGCGACGCCCTCGAGCTCGTCCTGTTGGCAGAGGCGGCGACCCTGCGGAGCGAGGCCCGCGAGCTCGGCGCACCGAAGCCGCGCGGAGCCCTGTGCATGCCGTCGCCTCGGCAGCTTCTCTACGCCGAAGGTCGTTTCGACAGCCCCGAGCCGATCGCCGAAGAGCTGCTCGCGGCGGGCTGCCGACGCATCGTCTCGACCGATCGCGGACGGCAAAACGCGGCGCTGTTCTACCGTGCAGGGGTCAATGGCACCGCAGCGCTCGAGGCGAACGAGGTCGCGCTCGTGGGGCTCGCGCGCGAAGCGCCGGGCCGCACCAACCTTATGCCCGAGTGATGCTCCTTCCGACGGGTGCTGAGCCCTGTGCAATGTGATACTGGGTCCATCTTGCGCCTGGTTTCGTCATGAAGTCCTCCCACCTTGCCCAGTCCCTCGCCCTCGCGTCCTTGGTCGCCGTTGCCTTCGCGAGCTGCGCGAAGGGCAACACCGAAACGGACGGCGCGGGCGGCAGCCTCGCCGCGACGACGTCGGGCGGCGGCAGCGGCGGAGCAGGCGGCACCATCGACCTCGGCCCATGCGGCGTCGACTGCAGCGCGATCCAGACGCCTGAATGCCAAGTGGCCGTCTGCAACGAAACGACCAAGACGTGCGAGGTCCTCGTCGCGAAGGACGGCGCAGCTTGCGAAGACGGTCTTTTCTGCACGGCGAAGGACACCTGCCTTGGCGGTTCGTGCAAGGCCGGCGCTCCGAACACGTGCGGCGTGGCTGCGCCGACGTGCAACGAGATGACGTGCGACGAGACGACCAAGACGTGCACGCCGACGCCACTGAAGAACAACACGTTCTGCACGCCCGAGGACAAGTGCGAGATCAACGGCGCGTGCAGCGCCGGCTTCTGCATCGGCATCCACAACGACTGCGACTCGTACTTCCCGCCCGACGATTGCCACATCGGCGTTTGCAACCCGGCGAATGGCAGTTGTGAACCGAAGCCAGGCAATGAAGGATTCGGCTGCGACGACGCGATGGACAAGTGCACGGTCGAGAAGACGTGCAGCGCCGGCAAATGCATCGGCGGCAAGCCCAAGAACTGCTCGGCGCTCAGCAAAGGCTGCTTCGCGGGGGTCTGCAACACGAGCACCGGCGCCTGCGAGGCCGATCCGCTTAGCCCCGGCGACCCGTGCGCCGAAGCGACCGATGCGTGCAACAGCGGCACCTGCGACGTGAACGGAAAATGCGTGGCGGCTGCCATCAACGAAGGAAAAACCTGCGACGATGGTCTCGCCTGCACCGCGAACACGGTGTGCACGAGCGGCGCGTGCAAAGGCGGCACCTCGAGCATCGACGTCTACTTCTTCGATGAGTTCGCGAGCAACGCGGCAGGCTGGACGCTGGGTGACGAGTGGGAGATCGGCACCGCGCAAGCCTCGGTGGACGAGGAGTACGGAAACCCCGATCCTTCCGTGGACCACACGGCCGCAAACGTGAACAACGGCGTTGCGGGGGTCGTGCTCGGTGGCAACGCCTCGACGACGCCACACGACTTCATCTGGCTCACCAGCCCTGCCGTGAACACCGCGAACGCGCCGAGCGTCTACTTCGAGTTCTACCGTTGGTTGAACAGCGACTACACGCCGTACATGCAGAACGCCGTGGAAGTCTGGAACGGCACGGCGTGGGTGAACCTTTACTTGAGCGGCGGCATCCCTGGAGTGCAGGACGCGAGCTGGACCAAGGTCAGCTACGACCTGACGATGTACAAGAACGCGGCACTCCAAGTGCGCTTTGGCTTCAAGGTCGGCTCCGCCGCGTACGACGTGTCGCAGTGGAACATCGACGATGTTCTCATCGCCTCGGCCGAGTGCAAGTGACGAACGCGCACCCAGCCTCAACGCGTGGTCACTCGCCGAGGACGAGCGGGTCGAGCACGGCCCGTAGCGAGGCGGAAACCTCCTCGAGCGACGGGTCGCCGTCGATGTGCACGATCGCATCCCCGGGGGTGAGACGCTCGGCATCGCGGTAGAGCGCCGCGAGCTTCCGCTGGAGTTCGGCAACCTCGTAAATGTCGGGTTTTCCGGTACGCGAGCGGCGGCGGCGCTCGGCCAGGTCCGGCGACACGTTGACGACGACCGTGAGGTCCGGCCGACGCGCGAAGCGATTGAGCGAACGCACCCAAGACTCGAAGTCGACGCGCTCGAGCAGCTCCGCCGGCGCGGTCGCCGTTTGGTAAGCAATGCTCGAAAGGTCGTAGCGATCGCAGAGCACGACAGCGCCATCGCGCAGCCAGGGCTCGATCTCGGTCGCCAGGTGGTCGAGCCTGTCCGCGGCGAAGAGGAGCGCCATCAGCTCGGAGTGGTAGCCGTTTCCGAGAGCCATCCGGCCGCCGAGCGCCTGGCGAAGCATCGAGCCTATCGGGCCCTGGCTCGGCTCGCGGGTAACGTGAACCAGACGCTTCGCCTGCCGCAGATGCGCGGCGTACCGCTCGATTTGGGTGGTGGTTCCGGCGCCGTCGATTCCCTCGACGACGATGAGTTTTCCTTGGAGGTTCATGATCGGATCGGAGCGGGCTCCTCGCCCAGAACGACGTTGTCGATGAGGCGCGTCGCCCCAATTTTTAGGGCAATCGCGACGAGCGCGCGTTCTCCGACGAGGGCACCGTCTTCGAACGGAACGACGCGGTCGGGGTCTGCGACCGCAACGTAGTCGACGACGTCGGCCGCGGGCTCGACCAAGGCGAGGACCTCGCGCCGAAGCACCTCCGCCCGCCGCTCGCCCTCATCGAATGCCCGCACCGCACGCGACAGCCCGCGAGCGAGCGACAGCGCCCGCTCGCGCTCGCTCTCGGAGAGGTAGCGGTTGCGGGAGGACATGGCGAGTCCATCGGGTTCGCGCACCGTAGGAAGGCCCATCACCTGGACCGGTAGCATGAGGTCGTTCGTCATTCGCAGCAGGACACGCCACTGCTGGTAGTCCTTTCGGCCGAACACCGCGACCGAAGGCCCGACCAGGCCAAAGAGCTTCGCTACGACGGTACAAACCCCCTCGAAATGCCCGGGTCGGTGGGCCCCACAGAGGTGCTGCGCCGTCACTCCGACGCTCACACGCGTCTCGTCGCCCGGCGCGTAGATCGCGTCGGCCGCGGGCGCGAAGATCGCATCGACGCCCGCCTCCTCGCAGCGTGCACGGTCGTCGGCGAAGGTGCGCGGATACCTGGAAAAATCCTCGTTGGGACCGAACTGCGTAGGGTTGACGAAAATCGAGACGACGACGAACTCCGCGTGCTTCTTCGCCTCATGAACGAGCGCGAGGTGTCCCGCATGCAAGGCCCCCATGGTCGGCACGAACCCGACCCGTGCGCCACCTGCGCGAACGCGATCGCAAAGCGCACGAAGCTCGGCGGGGGTTTCGACGATGTTCATCGCAGCTCTCAAGGTGCGCGACGGTAACTCCATCCTAGGGCCCAGCTAGGGTAAAAGAGCGAGCCTGCAATCACCGTCATGACCGCCACACCTCCCCCCCCACGCGAGCGCGTTCTTCGGCTCGCCCTCGCCGCCGTCATCGCCTTTTGCGGCCTACAGATCGCGCTCTACCACCACGGACGCGATCAAGGGATCTACGCGCTCGTCGCGCGCTCGGTGCTCGAGGGAGGCATGCCCTACCGAGACGCGTTCGACTTCAAGCCGCCCGGTATTTTCCTCATCTACGCGCTCGGTCGCCTCCTGTCGGGCTCGGGCGAATGGGGCATCCGGGTCGTCGAGGTCCTTGGCCTCTTCGGCATGGTCGCAGCGATGCTCTCAATGGCGCAGCGCTGGTGGGGCAACCGCACGATCGGCTGGCTCGCGGGAGCGCTCACCGCGCTCGTTCACGCTCAGCTCGAATTTTGGCACACCGCGCAACCCGAAACCTTCGGCGGCATGCTGTCGGTCCTTGGCGTTTGGTTCGTGTGCACGCCAAACGGGCGCACCGAGCGCGAGGACACCCTCCCCGGCTGGCGGTACGTCGCAGCAGGGGTCCTGTTCGGCGTGACGGGCCTCTTGAAGCCCCCGCTCGCGGGCGGCGGCGCCGTGCTCGGGCTGTGGGCCGCGGCGGAAGCGAAGCGCGGCGCGAAGCCCTGGCGCACCGTGGTCCGGCCCGTCGCGCTGGTGTTCCTGGGCGGGGTGCTCCCGTTCGCGCTGTGCCTCGCGTGGTTCAAGGCCAAAGGCGCACTCGGAGCGCTTCACGAGACCTTGTTCGTCTTCACGCCGCACTACACCGAGCTCAGCTGGCGCGACCGCACCCTGCGCGGAATGCTCTACCAATCGCTTACCGAATGGCTCGTCAACTACGCGAGCATCGTCACGATTGGACTCGCGCTCGGGCTCGCGTCGTGGCGAACGGCGTGGCAGCGCACCGGGGTCACGATGATCGTCGGCATCATCGGGGTGCAGCTCGTAGGCGTCGCGCTTCAGGCGAAGTTTTTCCCCTACCACTACGGCGCGGTTTGGCCGTTCACGGCGCTGCTCGCCGCGCTCGGTTGGCACCAAGTGTGGCTGTGGGCGAACGGCCATGCAGGCGACGACGGCGCGAACCGCGGTCTTCCCGTCCCCTTACGTCTCGGGGTCTTCGTGGTGGCTCTCCTCGTCGGCGCGCAGCTCCGCACCGCGACCAAAGATCTCTCGGACAGCTTCTGGACCCGCTCGGGGTACCGGCTGAAGCTCCTGTTCGAGGGCTGGAAGGACGACGAGAAAAAAGACGGACTCGCGACGGTCGCGGACGTGAACGCGCATGGGAATCGGACGGTGGCTGCGCTGCTGGCGAAGACCGTCCCCGCCGGGGGCTCGGCGTTCATCTGGGGTTTCGAGCCCGTCATCTACGATCTCGCGAACGTGCGCTTCGCGAGTCGTTTCATCTACAACGTCCCGCAGCGGGTCGCCTGGGCAAGCGAAGCGTCTCGAAAGGAGCTTCTTTGCGAGCTGTTCACGAACCGCCCCGAGGCGATCGTGGTCGCCTCGGGCGACGTTTTCCCGGTCGTAACGGACAACGTGTTCGGCTCGGACTTTGTCCTCGACCACGAGTTTCACGAGCTGCGTGCCTTGCTCGACACCCAGTACCGCAAACACTCGAGGCAGGACGACTTCGACGTCTACTTCAGGTCCGACCTCGGGCACTGACCCTTCGGCACGCAGTCGCAGGACTGCACCGTCATGTGCCCCTCGGTGGACGCCCTACCGAGCGCGACGTGCGGTGCCTCCGCAGCCAGAGCGCACACCTCGAGTTCGACGGTGGTCGGCTGGTCGGTGTCGGTGAGCGCGGCGCACCGACAACCGAACGCGGTAACGGGCGCCGCTCCCGCATCGCAACTCAACGCACACAGGGCCGCGCACACGCGCGACACAATTCTCAACCGCGAGCCCATCCGAATAGGATAGGGTGCGTCTCCCCATAAACGCCCCAGGGAATCGGCCGCTTGACATGGGACCTCTACCCGTGTTCAAGTGCGTCCCCCTTTCCCTCTGGGACGGAGTCCAGTCATGAAGCGCACGTATCAGCCACACAATCTCAGCCGCGCCCGCACGCACGGCTATCGCAAGCGCATGAGCACCACCGGCGGCCAGAAGGTTCTCAACAACCGTCGCCGCAAGGGCCGCAAGCGCTTGACCGTCTCGACTTGGAAGAAGTGACCCGCGCGCGGGAACCCTCCGGTTCCTCGGCGAGCTTCTCCAAATCGCAACGAATTCTCAGGCGAGACGAGTTCAACCTCGTTCAACGAAGGGGCGTAGCCGCTCGATGCAGCTACGCCCTTGTTGTCGTTCTCCGTTCCGAATCGAACGCGCCTGAACAAGCGAAAGCGCGGCTCGGGATCATCGCCTCGCGCAAGATGGGCGGAGCCGTTCAGCGAAATCGCGCAAAGAGGCTCGTCCGCGAGTGGTTCCGACACAAGGAACTTCCAAGCGACGTCGAGCTCGTGGTCGTCGCGAGCGCGGAAATGCAAGGCAAGAGCGCGCTCGAGGTCGCAAGTCAGCTCGACGCGGCCCTCAACCGTGCTCTCGCAAAAGGCAAGCGCCCCACCAAACCGAAGCCCGCTGGCCCCCCGACCCAAGCCACGCCCTGAGCGGAACTTTCTTCGATGCGCTGGCCTCTGATGTTTCTGATTCGCGTCTACCAGTGGACGCTCTCTCGACTCCTCCGCGCAACCCTCGGAAACGTGTGCCGGTTCGAACCATCCTGCTCGGCCTACGCCTACGAGTGCCTCCGGTTGCACGGTGCTGTCCGTGGAGGCTTGCTTTCGGCAAAGCGACTGGGTAAGTGTCACCCGTTTCATCCGGGCGGCTACGATCCTCCGCCGCCCGTCCTGAAAGAGGGCTGATTTACCAAGGTGACTGCAGCTCATCAGGACCACGGCATCAACCAATCCGCCGTGTGTGCGTAGACCATGGAAGAACGCCCTAGCTTGACGCGATGGCTGCTCCTTGGAGTGGCCGTTTTCCTGTTCGTGACCTACGGATGGCCTGCCATCACGGGGAAAACGAGCAAGATTGCGGTCCAACCCCTCGGGCGCGCCGACGATACCGCTCCCGCAACGGACAAGCGGACCGAAGAAGCACTTTGTGCACTCAGCGGTCCTCGTTTCCATGCGGTGCTGACGACCAAAGGCGGCGCCCTTCGGAGCTTCGTCCCGGACGACGCGAAGTACAAGCAGCGCCACGACGGCGCCACGACGGACCTCGTATCGACGACGCTGCAATCCAGGCTTCCTCTGCGAACGGATCTCCGTCTGCCTGCGGCGGGCGGCGGCGCACCAGAGCAGGTCCCGTTCGATGACGTGGACTGGAAGCTCGAGTCGATGACGGACAAGAGCTGCACCTTCGTCTACGAGGACGATGCGACCCGTGCGACAAAGACGGTCTCCGCCACCCCGCGTCCCTTCGAGCTCGAGGTCGCCCTCGCCGTCACGAACAAGGCGAACGAGACCCGCGCCCACCGTTTGACGGTCGAGAACGCCGAGTGGTTCCGCAATGCGGACGCGAAGAGCTCCTGGCAGCGGCAGAGCGAGTACCAGACGCAGGTTGAACTGCACGCTGGCGGCAAGATGGTCCGATGGGGCATCGACGATTTCGAGCCGAAGGACTTCGAAGGGGAAGGATTCACCGCCGAGAAGTGGCGTACCGCCCCGGGAGATTCGGCCTTCGCTGCCGTCTCGACGTCGTTCTTCGCGAAGGCCCTCCTGCCACTCGAAGGCGGCAAAGCGACCGGCGAGACGTTGATCGAAGAGATCTTCGACGGCGTTCATTACGCCGAAAAAGACAAAGATCCGCAGTTCGGACACACCTACCGCTCGCGCCTCAACTACGGCACGCGCGCGCTCGCGGCCAACGAGACGGTCGCCTACCGCGTGCTCGCGTTCGTCGGCCCGAAAGAGCGTGAGGTCCTCGCCAACATCGGCGGCGGCGTTTACCCAACGACCGACATCCTGAACCTCGGGACCTTCGGGGCGATCGGCAAATGGCTGATCCGCTACCTCTACCTCTTGAACAGCATCGTGTCGTCGTGGGGCTGGGCCATCTGCCTGCTCACCATCACGGTCAAACTGCTGCTCTTCCCGCTGAGCATCGCTCAGATCAAGAGCACCATGGCAATGCGTCAACTCAAGCCAGAGATGGACGCCATCAACGCCAAATACAAAGACGACGCACAGCAGCGGGGCCTCGCGCTCCAAGAGCTGTGGCGCAAGAACAAGGTGTCGAACCCAATGCTGGGTTGTCTGCCCGTGCTCTTGCAAATGCCGGTGTGGTGGGCGCTCTACACGTCCCTCCAAACGGCAGTCGAGCTGTACCACACGCCGTTCGGTCCGTTCGTTCCCGACCTTTCCGCTCCCGGAAAGTACTTCATCATCCCCGCGATGCTCGGAATCTCAAGCGTCCTGCAGCAACACATGATGCCAATGCAGGGCGATCCGGCGCAGCAGCGGATGATGAAGTGGATGATGCCCACCATCTTCACGGTCATGATGCTGTTCCTGCCCGCAGGCCTCGGCATCTACTTCTTGACCAACACCTGGCTTGGCATCCTCCAGCAGTTCTCCGTGGAGCGCTATTTCAAGACGCAGGAAAGCTCGGGCGAACCGACACCGGCATGACGACGACCGTACGAATTTTCGAAAGGGAAGAATGACCGTGTCCAGCAACGTGGATGAGACGGCAGAGAACGAGGACCTCGCAACCGCGAAGGCAGGCATCGACGACGACGGCGACGAAGGCGGCGGTGGCCAGCAGGAAGAGTTCGTCGAGGACGGCCGTGCCGATCGCGCGCTCGACCTGATCGTCGACGTCCTGACCCGCATGGGGATGGATTGCACCGTCGACCTGATGGAGAACGAACCGGAGGATCCGGCGAGCGACGTCCGCATCGAAATTAGCGGCAAGGACGCCTCGCACCTGATCGGCAAGAAGGGTGAGACCCTCGCAGCCCTCCAGTTCATCTGCAACCGAGTCATCAACCGCCCGACCCTGTCGCGCCGCCACGTCCTCATCGACGCGGACGGCTACCGGCAGCGCCGCGAGACCGCGCTCGCCACGATGGCGAAGCGGCTCGGCAAACAGGCCGTCGACGAAGGAAAGATCATCACCTTCGAGCCGATGACCGCCCAAGACCGACGCGTCGTTCACCTCGCCCTGGCGAAGTTCCCGGGTGTCGTGACCAAGAGCGAAGGCAAGGGTGCCGCTCGCCGCGTGCAGATCATTCCCGTGCGCGAAGAAACCTGAATTCGCGCTTGGGGCGGGAACACCCCTCCGACCCCACGGCGCGAGCGACGACCGCGAAACGGCGTGATCCTGAAAAGGGTCACGCCGTTCGTCGTTTCGGCGTCAGTGCGGCACCTCGACGGCAACGAACCGTCCGCCTCGAATCGCGTAAGCGCTCTGCACCGACCGCCCCGCGGTGCGCGCAGTGACGAGCACCTCCGCTTTGCCGTCGCCGTCGAGGTCGCGCGCCAGCACCGACTCGAACGACGAGCCGTCACCGTCGAGCGTTATCGCGGCAAAACTTTTTCCGCCCCGGAAACCAGGGCCGAAGAGGACGAGGTCCGCTCCATGCACGACGAGGCGTTCGGCGCGTGCGTCTTCTGCAAAATCCGCGGTGACGTCGAAACGAGGCGCTCCCTCGACCGCACGCCGCTCCCTGTAGAGCGCGTACACCGCGTCGGCGTCGCTGCGCGCTGGCGGCGTCGCTCCCAAAAACACCGTACCGCTCTTGGTGTCCTTCACGTCGGTCACGCCGCGAAAGACGGGCACGGCGGAGGTGATTGCAGGTTCGCTTGCGACACCAAACGACGGCCGCGCTTCGGTCTGCGCCGTCGGGGCAACGCTACCTGAGCGTGCCATCTTGGTGGACGCAAGCGAGGGCACATCGGCCCCCTCCGCGTAACTCCACACCTCGACCCGCTCTCCCTCCGGTACGCGCTGGTGCACGACGATGTCGTCCTTGCGGTCACCGGTGGCATCTTCGAGCGCGAGGCGGAGAAGGTCGCCGGTTCCGAGATCTTTGTAGAAGTACTCCGTTCCCGCACGATAACCGGGCCCGAGGACGACCAGGTAGCGGTCGTAAACGAGCACGCGCTCCATCCGGCCATCGCCCGCGACGTCCGCCAAACCGTTGAAGCGCGGCGGCATGCGGAGACCGCGCTCGCGAAGGAGGCCCGCGCCGAGGCTGAGCTCGGCCTCCATCGAGACAGGCGGAAGACCTGCATACGCGAGCGTATCGCTCGTCGCGACGACGGACTCAACGCTGCGCGAGCCGTCTGCATCGTGAAACGCGATCGCGCCTCGATAACCTACGCGGATGCGATCGCTCTTGGGGATGGCGCTCCAAGGAATTCTTGCCTCGAGCGACCAGCCGTCCGCCGTTGGAGCCTCGACGACCCGCGCGCCTTCGACGATACCGCCGTTCGCACGCTTCGCGACCCCTCTCACCTGCGCCGTGTCGCCCGGAAAAAGCCTCACGCGCTCGAGCGTCCCACCTGGAACCCCGAGAATCACTTCGACGAAATCGCCACCGGCAACCAACCGATCGTCGGTGACATCGGCGGCGACGTAGAGGTAGTTCGCATCGTAGGCGATGGCGGCTCGGCCTCCGAGATCGCGGGCGTTCGATGCCGGGCCCTGCGGCGTGAATTCAAGGTCGCGGAACTCGGCGTCCCACTCCCCCGGGATGCCGTCGAGCTCCGGCGGAGAACTCGACAGCGTCGCCCGAAGGCCTCGCGGCCGCGCCTCGAGCGGCGGGGCCGAGA
>Ga0114972_10003728_pt1 | contig 11390 bp, 8 predicted proteins | sample M_140807_EF_Meta_FD_87354 | JGI IMG/M metagenome (GOLD analysis project Ga0114972, IMG submission 87354) | Freshwater microbial communities from Lake Montjoie, Canada to study carbon cycling - M_140807_EF_MetaG | ecosystem: Environmental > Aquatic > Freshwater > Lake | place: Lake Montjoie... | reverse complement strand
GATCCGACTGATCCGACTGATCCGACCGATCCGACCGATCCGACCGATCCGACCGATCCGACTGATCCGACTGATCCGACTGATCCGACCGATCCGACTGATCCGACCGATCCGACTGATCTGACTGATCCGACCGATCCGACTGATCCGACTGATCCGACTGATCCGACTGATCCGACTGATCCGACTGATCCGACCGATCCGACCGATCCGACCGATCAGTCTGGAATCGAGCCTAGTTTTCTAAGCGAGCAGGAGTTGCTTTGTATTCGAAAAAGCATGGATTGGATGGATCTCAAGAATGTTGGATCGGATTGGATCTCACTGGTTCGTTGCATGCTCTTTAACGTCTCGATCGCCTCGGATACGTTTCCAGATTCCGCGAGTTGCAGCGCCATGTCGATGCGAAATGGTGTCGCAACCTCGGGGTAGGCGGCTATCGCATTGCGGTAGCTCTCAATGCATTCCTGGAATCGTCTCTGCCTTGCCAACGCCTCGGCGAGCCAAGTGTGGAGCCTCATTCGCTCAAGCTTGGAAAAGCCGGTCGCGTCTCTCAAAGCATTCGAGCAAAGCTCCTCGACAGCGTTCCAATTTTCGGAATCCCGTGCGCAGACGATTTTTAGAAGTTTTGCATCGGGCTCGCGCTCGTCGACTTGTCCGATCAATTCGCTGGCCTCGCGGTGGCGATCCAGTGCCATGAGCTTGGCAGCCCGGTCGAGCCTGGCGGTATCCGACAGTCGGCTTATCGGTGAATCACACTCTTGCTCAAGTCTCTGTGTGGTCTGCATCAGCTCAAGCAGCACCTGCTTGGGTGGCTTTCCTGAGACCATGATCGTATCGTCGATTTCAAGGATTTGTTCAAGCATCAGCATCCCCTTTTTTGGCGACCTCGAGATGTCGATCTGCGAGAAATTCTTTGTTAGTTGATCCAGGTGATGCCATGAGTAAATAAACGTCGGCACACAAGCGAGGATCAAAGCGAGTATCCAGCGTTGCAATGCAATCGGGATACTGGCAATCGGTGCGCTAATGGCCCAAGGAAGAATGATTAGACTCGCGATGCATGTTCGGATGAACCATCGCCCGGACAATCCCAAATCCAGGGGGATCAATAGATTCGATAGCCATGATAAGGAAATCTCTAGCGACGCGATCCACAGCACCGAAACCATCGCAATCCATCGAGCTATTCCAGGTCGAATCTTCAAACAAGACCCAATGCATGTCGCCAGAGGAACCACCGCCAGCAGGTGGACTATGAGCAAGCGAGGATTTGCGAATGCAGGAGTGGGGTTGGGGAGTTGAGCTAGTAAAAAAACGCTGATTCCTGCCATAGCCCCCCAAAGGACCCAATCGGTGGTTCGATTGGCTTTGCTCCCTGGATTGGTTATCGAGGCGCTCTGGATCGGGCTAGTTGCCCTGCGGTTGGGACCGACGGTTGATTTTGCGATCATGTTGCTCCGAGGGCCTGCGCGGTTTCAGACCGACGCAGTTTCCATATCAAACCGTCCCATGCATAGTGGGTGAAAGCTGCCCAAAGATTGAGCCCCTGCCATGCTAAGTTCAGTTCCACGGACCGTTGATTCATCCAAAGTCCAAAGGATCCTAACAGGAGCATGAAAGAGATGAGTATCAGCGGCCAGCGCGGACTCATCCATCGCATCGTGCCCGGAGAGCCTGCTGCCCCTCTCCGCATTGCGTAGTGACTCACAATGGCTAAATACTCGACTGCATGGAATAGGGATGCGGCGGTCGCAAAGCACAGGATCCAACCGGGGTTCATCGAACGGAACGAAAGCAAGTATCCTGAATACAGGAGCAACGTGCTCAACAGGTAGATGATCTTCGGAGTTCGACGAACATGCCAATCGGTAAGATTGGTCACGAGCAATGCCAACGGGATGATCATCACGATCAGATCGATCCAAAGAAGCAGATGGTTAGGAGGGCTCGGAAGCCAGGATGCGTAGGTCATGCTATTGGCCGTGCGAAGGATGACATAGGTGATCATGGTTCTCATTCCCCAGCGCTCGAGAAACGGAACCCCCCCGCCGGATTTTTTCGAATAGATACGCAAGACCCCAGAATGCTGGCTGGCAAAGTGCCAACCATTCCAGATGTAGTCGATCACACCAAGGCACAGAAATGCATCGGAACCGATGTAGACTCCTGTGACGACGGCCGCGAAAAGAATCGCCATCGCTACCAGGGGAAATCCGATGTTGACGCGTCGATCGGGATCGATCGCCACTAGGAAAAGTGTCAGCCACCGATGCGGTAGCGTGAGGAAATAGACTTGCCAAAACTCGATTGCCGTCTCACTGGAGCTCGAAAAGCCCGGGATCAGCAGCAGAGGCCATGCGACGTTGGCTATAAACAGCAAGTCGAACGGTCCCGACCGAATCCAGCCTTTCGAATCAGTATCGGTCATTGAACAATAGCACTAACAATTTTCCAACTGCCATCGACTTTCTTGAAATTCCACTCTCGCTCGCCAATGGGGGTCCCATCGGCTCGCTCGACAAGAATCTTGCTCGTCGCAGTGTCGCTCGCAACGGCAGGCTTGCCAACGACATAGAACGAGTATTTGTTTAGTTCTTGAGCCGATGGCAAGCCATCCGATTTCGCGAATAGCATCGGAATCTTTTCATCCCGAGCTTTGTAATCATTCAGAAGTTCGACCACCTCTGCGATGGCTTTTCCTTCGTCGCCACCCATATCGCTTAGGTCTTTCGCCCCACAACCCGCAAGCAAGAGCAACCCGACGAGTGCTGGAAACCATACTCTTTTAATCATGCTCGTTGCACTCCACAAAGGTGGTTGTAGGGAGAATCAAAGGCGAAAGGGAACATACGTGAGACTCGGCTGAAGGTCAATCCTGGGCTTGAACTACTTCACCGCCCGAGACTGTGCACAGGGCTTGCCACGTGGTGCGGTCGATGTTGTTGGAAATGAATCGCATCGATCCATCTGCGTACGTTGCATTGACACCGCCGCCGTGTAAGCTTCGAGCGGCAACTTGCCACTGCCCACCGGTTATCGGATCAATGTTTCTGTCTTGCGTGCAAAAGGCTGGATCGGTTGAGGGATAGGCACCCGGATCGGTTGCGACTGGGCAACCGTTCATTACGTCCGTTCCCGCTGAGTTCGGGGGAAAGAATCCGGTGAACGAGTTTCCACCCATCATCGGGGTCAGGAGTGCACCGCGAACATCCCGGTTCATACCGATCGGCGCTGTACTGCTCGTGCGTCCATCCACTTTGATGTTCGGCACCACTTCGCTCATCATGACTGCATTCGAGGAGCCGTCGGTAATGTCTCGGAACCGCCGCCCCTTACCCACGGCGAATCGCCCACCGTATGGGTACTTGTCGACGCTCTCAACGGCACCGAACGCTCCTCTCTTGTTAGTCTGTCCTCGGGCGGTTGCATCGCGCATGAATTGGCCACCAAAACAGGCTACGTAATTTGCCTTGTGCAAGTTTTCCAAGCTCAGGTCGTTGTAATGGATTTCGGATGGGGGCGAACTCGGACAGGACATCGCCGAGCGGATGTAGGTCTGGGTGTCTATTTCTGGGCGACGCAGAGGCGTTCCATCGAGATTATCCCAGGGGCAAGCCTCATCGACGTCGTTTGAAGCAACCCCTTGGTCAACGCGTTGACTCAAGGTGGCTTGTTCCATGAATGCATAGACATGCATAACCCACGCTGGACCGAAGACTTCTGCTCTAGGTACCATTCCTCCTCCTTGCGATCCGGTCACGACGAACGCAGGGAAGTTCGCAGCTCCGGATGCCGAACTGCCATTTGAATAAGTGTTGTTTGGCGCAGTGGTATAGCGTTCGGAGAAGGTGACATATCCAGGGGGAAAGCTCTTCGTTGCGCTCTCGATGTTATGGCAGGCCATCGTTAGCTGGCGAACGCGATTGGAGCAATCCATACGACGAGCAGCTTCCCGGGCGGCTTGTACCGCCGGAAGCAGTAATCCAACGAGCACGCCGATGATTGCAATAACGACGAGCAGTTCCACAAGCGTGAAGGCTCGCCTATTGGGACGAATTAGAGACATGGACAAACCCTTAGAAAAATTATGTATCTTGGAAAACATGACACCGAGAATAGTAGGGAGAAGTCGCCCAAAACGTGTTAGAAGCAGGTTCAATTATGATGAAGCAAATGTTACGTTTTCGCGTAGTTTTGTTAGCAATCCCCCCGAATGGTTTTTTCGCTTTTTTGCCAAAGAATTCATGGAGCCGATTCGGTTCGGCTCGGCTCGGCTCGGCAAGCTGAGGAAGCCAATGGAATCGCTGGGAAAACTGGCTACCACGTTATCAAATCCAAGTGGAATCCTCATGGTCCATTGCGAGTTTCTTCGATAGCCAGTACGCCTACGGCTGACTGTGAAACAACATCAGGCGCCCAACTCGAGTGCCAATCGAGGAATTGTCGTCGTGGAGTCGAATCTATGGTCGCTTGCCAATGCACCAAAGGTGCTTTTCACCACGAACAAACAGGCACCCATCTGCAACGGCGGGGGTGGTTTGCACAGGCTCGTCTAGCTCATTGACTGCTAGGACGGAGTAGTCGGCATTGTTCTCGAAGACCGTGCATTTGCCCGTGTCATCAAACGAGTAAAGTTTGTTATCGATTCCGATTGGAGAGCTGTAGGTGTTCCCGCCCTTACGAAGGTTTTTCAGAACTTTGCCCGATTTCGGTTCCATGCAGGTGTAGATTCCGGCGTCATCGACAATATGGAGATAATCACCGTAGAGCAGCGGTGTGGGTACATAAGGCATTCCCCGTTCGCGAGTCCAAACGACATGCGATTGTGTGATATCCCCTCGGCCGCCGAGCTTTAATGAGAATGCGCGTGTATCAGGCGATCCACCAAAGGCAAAGACTTGGCCATGTCCAACCGATGGGGAGCAAACCACCTTCTCGGTCGGTCCTTCTGCGAACCATAGAAGCGTTCCGTTTTGAGGATTCAGACCGATCGTTTGCTTTGCTCCAGAGAGGATCAGCTGCCGGGTCCCTCCTTCACTCGTAAGCAAAGGAGTCGAGAAAGATCGCAAGTCGGTTTCAGGCTTGTACCTCCAAATCTCGTGTCCGTCGTAACGATCGAGCATGACTACAAATGCTGATCCATCTTGTTGACCGTTGACGACGATTCCTTCCTCACACACGATCGGCGATGCGGCGAACCCATGTTTGGAAAAGTAGGCACCAGGGGTTTTTTTCCAAAGGATGGCACCCTGAAAATCGACCGCTGCAGCAACCAACTTCTCGTCGTCAACAAAGGTGCAATACACGCGTTGCCCGTCACAGGCCGGGGTGCTCGAAGCGCTCGTATTGAATTTATGCTGATTCTCGATCGGGCCGGTGTGTACCAATGTGTTCCAGACGATGTTGCCCGAGCTTTTTTCAACGCGCAGGAGGTGCCGCGATTGCGTTTCAGGGACAACACAGGTCACAAACACAGCGTCCGCTGATACGATCGGAGAGGAGAGGCCTTGGCCGGGCAGAGCGACTTTCCAAACGATGTTCTCGGTGGATGTCCAACGCGTTGGCACCCCAGGGTCATCGCTGATTCCATCGCCGCGTGGGCCTCGCCACATGGGCCAATCTTCAGCGCGAGACATTTGCTGAGCTGCACCGGCGAGAGTTGCTGCCACTAGGGAAACATAAACCAATATTTTTTGCATGGAACGGTTATCCTACGAGACCGAGGCGGGTCGACCTTCGAGCATGGTCGCATGTGAACGATGATTCGCAACGCGAAGTGGATAGAGTGCTATTTCGACTTTGGAAGGTGCTGGTCCTTCCTGTGTTGCAACTCCTGCTGCCTTAACCGAGCTTGTTGGATGCTGAGCATCTGTTGCAGCCGAGCCGCAGTTTCCTCGAGTTGACGTGTGGTTTCATACGATTGTTCGAGGGCCCGCTGCACGGATTCGAGTGACCGCTTTGTCTCGTCGATGTCCGTGGTCGCCGTTGGCTCGTCAGAGCTCGATGCCCCAGCGACGAGCGTTTTCGATGGCGATGGTTCCTCCTCAGGCATGCTTTGGAGCTTGCTCGCCGTTTCGATTTGGCTTCGTTTTGGCTCACGCGGTGCGATCGATGAGAAGGATCGCTGTGGATGGTAGGACGGAATTGCGAGCTTCACAAAACTGGGGGGATTCTCACGATTGCTACTTCCATCGAGAAGACCCACGTAAACGCTACCCGTAGCATCCGTTACTGCGATTGTCTTTCCGTGATTGCCCACACCGCCAGTGATGATCTCATCATCCATCGACTTTTGCCAAAGGAGCGTCGGCAAGGCATCGGATTCGTAGGGACTGCTCCAAGCGCTGACGATGCCGTTTTTTCCGAGGGTTACTAGATCGCCGCTCGCTAGCATGCCAGCGGTTGCTACCCCTTTGTCGTGTGCCAGCCACGATTTCAGTGGCGAGGCGTCATGCATGTTCCAGACCCGAATCGACCCGTCGAGACTCGAGGAGAGCAAGCAATCTCCGTTGGGTGACCAATGGATCGAGGTGATCATCCCCGAATGTCCTCGGAGGGTTGAAAACTCCGTCCCAGCGACCGGATCCCAGGCGATGATGCTCCCGAAACGATCTCCGCTGGCAACCAAAATTCCATCCATGCTAAAGGCGGTGCTCGTGACCCAATCGGTATGTTTGGCTAACGCTTTGTCCGAATCGCCTTCACTCGAAAGGACTTTGAGCAATCGGCGTGTCGTTCCGATAGCAACCTGTTTGGAGGTTTGAGACTCATCGAGCGTGCTGATGGTATCCGCTTCATTACCCAAGGACCCAAGATACCTTTCTTCCGGTATGCTCCAGGAATGCAGCGAACCTGATTCCGCAGGAGTGCCGGCAGCGATCCAAAGCCTCTGACCATCTCTGGAAAAAACAATCGCTGAGATTTCCTGATCCCCCACGTCGATGGCCCGATCACTCAATGTATTGGATTGTGCGTCCCATAAAAGGACTTGGCCATTTCCCGCGATGGCCACCAGGGGTGCGATTGGTGAGACAGATACAGCACGAATGATGTTCTTCTCTGAAAGTGGACGGACTTGTGCGAGGCGAAGCGGAGAGGTTCCCTGCGGTGCGCGGGTATTGTCGCCTCGGGTGTCGATGGTCGTGTTCGACGGATTCTCTGGTGTGACAGACGGAATCGACTGCGGGGCATTGAGCCCACCCATTCCTTTGGCTTCATCGCTTAGGCCGGTCGAAATCCATTTCGAAAGTTTCGTCAATTCGCGTTGAGATAATCGCGGCTTGTTGGGAGGCATTTTTGGGGATTCCAAATGCGCCGCGAGAAGATAGAGCGGACTTGCTTGGGGATTGCCTGGAACGACAACCGGCCCCGATGCGGAGCCAGCGAGGATCTTGTCTAAAGATGTTAAAACCAAATCTGCTCGTGGTTGATCCTCGTTGTGGCAACTGGTGCAATGCTGCCTTAAGATTTCCTGAACGGAATCGTATCCAACATCGAGCGATTTGTCCGACGTTTCCGCTCCAACCGATGGCGTCATCATCGTTTGGGCTTGGACAACCATGCTCAGCAAGATCATCGCGAGGAATGCCATCGCAACGATACGAAGTTGCGATAGTTCGCAAATACTGCGATTCGATGTCATAGCGCAACTGTCGGAGCGATGGTATGGAGGGATTGGTGATGCACGGAACAAAGTAGCTGTACGGAACAAAGTAGATATCCTGGGAGGATTGTCATTAGGTAATTAGTGATTGAAAACAAACTCATTGCTGTTGAGCACAGCCCAGAAGAAATCTTCGAGTGCTAACTGGGGGTCGGAATTGTTCGCTGTCATCGCATCGATCTGCTTCAATTCCTCAGCGCTCGGTTCGCGGCTTAGGCATCGAACGGTGATTTGACGCGCGATTTCATGTGGGGACAGTCCATTTTGGAGCCAACGGCTGACCGTTGCTCCTTCTCGGATCTTGCCACCGGTCGTCTCGCTATTGAGCAAGTGGAGTGCCTGAGAGAGGGTGGGGGACGTTTTCGTTTCGCAAGTGCATGCCAAGCTTCGATTCGAACGCCCAAAGGTCGTCAGGAAGTAATGCGCGGCTTGTCCGTCTGCGACCTGGACAGCTCTGCTGCCCTTGGGAAGTCCTGGCAATCGTTCCGTCGTCTCGGTGACCTGGCAAATGCAATCGAGCAAAACCTCCGCTCGCATACGACGGATTTTCTGATGCGAGAACTCCTTTTCATCTAGCTTGTTGGATTCGTTCCGGCGCGTAGCTGTTTGGTAGGTACGTGAATTACAGATTTCTCGGATGAGCGGTTTTAGTTCGAATTTCTCATGGATCAATCGTTCGGCAAGATAATCAAGAAGCTCAAGATTGGTAGCTGGATTGCTGATCCGGACATCGTCCACCGGATCGATGATCCCCACACCCATGAAATGCGCCCATACGATGTTCGCGATATTGCGAGCGAATGATTTGTTCTCTGGGGAGGTTAACCAATCCGCAAGCACCTCTCGATAGTCTTTGCCGTCGACCATCGCGGGTAACTCCGCTCCTAAAAATCGCGGTTTCAAATCTTTCTTGCCCAAAGGGTGCACTATTTCACCTTCAGCCAAGTTGTAGATAGTTAACTCGCGGGGATCTTCTCCCTGCTTATAACCGATTTGACTGAAGAAACTGGCGAAGCCATAGTAGTCATCCATGGTCCAACGATCGAACGGGTGGTTGTGGCATTGCGCACATTGGATGCGCGTACCGAGGAAGACCTGTGCGATGTTCTCGGCCATCAGTTGCGGGGTGGTTTCCGTTTGGAAATAATTCGTTGCTGGATTTTCCAAGGTACCTCCATTTGCGGCCAATGTGTTCTTGACAATGTTGTCGATGGTCTCTCCACGGTGAACAGCGCTTCGGAGCCATTGATCATAGAGGCGAAGCGCTTTGGGGCTGACACCATTATTGGTCCTGATTTGCAAGAGTTCCGCCCAGTGCATCACCCACTGGTCATGGAACTCTGGGCGATCGATCAAGCGATTGATCCAACGGGTTCTTTTGTCCTTTGAAGTATCCTGTCGAAACTCTGCGTATTGACTCTCGGTCGGTAAAAGCCCAACCAAATCGAGCGATGCTCGCCTTAAAAATTGCTCGTCCGACGCTAGATCGGATGGGGACATATGGAGAAACTCGAGGCGTTTGTCAACAAGCTTATCGATCGGTGAGAGCACAGGAGCGTCCGGATATTGGAAGTCATTTCCTGAACGGACGATGATGGAGGCTCCAGAGGTGAATTGGTCGAAGCGGGCCAGCACAAAAGCGACTCCGGTACCGCGAGAGACGACCATCCCTGATTCATCGACACTGGCTGCCGATTCGTTGTTGCTGATGAAGACGGCCCGCGCTGTCACGTCCTGTTCGGATCCATCGCTGTAACGTGCAACGGCAATGAGCTTTTGCGATCCGCCCGGTTGAGAAAAAACGGCTTGTTCAGGATAGACGCGGATCTCTTTGGGAACTCTCGCGGTCGCTGGATCATCGTTGCTGCATCCCTCTGCGAGCCATTGCATGAGGATTTCATGAGCGTACGAGTTTTCGGCAATGGGGCCACCGCCGGTGTGATCCACGTTACCGGTGGCTTTGAGCAGCAGCAACGATTTCTCGGGTTGGTTCCAATGAATGCGTCGACCATTGAGCTCCCGCGTCAAACGGTAATGATCTCCTTGGGGATCGTATCCGAACAAGCTCAAGCGGAATCCATCCTTGCCCGTTGCCGAACCATGGCACTTGCCTGTATTGCATCCAGCTTTGGTGAGAACCTGGAGAACTTCGTTTCGAAATTCAATCTTGGGTTGCGATTCGGTGCCCGATACCTTGGTGGGAACGGCTAATTGGTGTCCTGCGTATTGGACAATCAGCTCTCCCGATCCGTCGTGTCCAGGGATAATCGTTTCCGACAAGTATTGAACCAAGTGGTTTGGATACGCTTCTACGGTGCACTCGCTAGTGACATCTTGTGTGCTGCCGTCTGCATAGGTGGCTGTGACGACGAGTGATTGCTGATCACGCGGCGAATTTAGTTGGATCGCTTTCGGGTAGACTTGGATCGAAACCGCTGCGGGCGAATCTGCATCGGATGCGATGGATGCTACACAAAGCGCAACGGCGAAATGTAAACTCATCGCGAGCGCAAAAAGATTGGCAAAAGTGCTGTGCATTCTGATTCTTATCCGAGGTATTCGTAAGTGGGAGTCGAAAAGCATCGAGCTGTCGTGAGGAGGGATTTCATTTACGAGCCTGACTTCAATCGTTGCCGACGAAGTGCCTCGAGCGGGGTAAGAGGGATACCTGCTTCGTCTTTTTGCGATTTGCCTACGGGCGATATAACGAGCGCTGTCCTTCGCGCAATGCAATAGGAGGCCTGTTGCCCCATGCGTTCTCCGCTGAGGCGGACAAGGATGTCCGGGAATGTACCGGTTGGTGCATCGGCTGCTACGCGAAGCTCAAACTCCAAGCTTCGCTGGTCCTCGCTAATGGAAACGGCAGGAGCAGTAACTCGGTTGGGCAAGCCTTCCAATTGTGCGGTAAGTGGTCCGGCGAAGTCTGGGTCGATCTCAAATTTCAAAGGCAGGACGATTTCTTGACCACATTCCACAGCGATGGACTGGAGCTTACCGGAGACTGGGCTAGGACGAATCTCCAACTCTCGAAGAGAACTGCATACCGAGGGGTTCGTCAGTGGGGCAGCCGTGGGCATTCGGTCGATAGCGCCGACTTGGGGCTCGCCAGATTCCGATCGGCCCGAAGCGATGTTCGCTTCGACGACCAGCGGCCACCGCTGTGGTAAGCATCTCGAATCGGCCCGCAATCGGATCGTTGCCGTGGACTGGTCGGCTTCGACGCGGGTTTTTGCAGGCCCATCGACGAACTCTGGAAGCAGAGGAATGGTTAGATCGATCGGTGAGGAAAAGCCTGGTTCCCGGTGAACTTGTACGATCAGGTCCAAGGTGCCGTCGACACTTAAAGGATTGCGAGGCACGTCGAGTTCAATGGAATAGGGGAGCGGTTCAGTGACCGAAATTGCTAAGCGGTCCGTGGTAACACTGGTGTAAATCGCATCTGCCGGCCCGTTGACCAAGTCGATCGTCTGGCGAAATTTGCCCTGTTTGCTCTCGGCGATTGCGACCGGTTGAACCAGTTGTGCGCCCAGAGGAGATTCCGTTGAGGCTTCCAACACGACGGGCCTAGCGAAATCGCTCGCTTCGAATGGAACGCTGGAGGTTTGGATGTGGTTGGGCATTCGATCCCATCTCAATCTCACCGTGCTTTCGATACCATCCCTTTGCACGGCCATGATCGCGAGCGATCGATTGCCTCGAGGCACCGAAACGGTTTGCTTGCCCT
>Ga0114972_10003727_pt1 | contig 11391 bp, 8 predicted proteins | sample M_140807_EF_Meta_FD_87354 | JGI IMG/M metagenome (GOLD analysis project Ga0114972, IMG submission 87354) | Freshwater microbial communities from Lake Montjoie, Canada to study carbon cycling - M_140807_EF_MetaG | ecosystem: Environmental > Aquatic > Freshwater > Lake | place: Lake Montjoie... | reverse complement strand
TGTGCTGGTGATCTGATTTTTACAGGAACCCCAAAAGGAGTGAGTGCAGTTGAGCCTGGAGATGCCGCTGTGTTAAAATTTGGTTCAATTGAATTCAGTGTACTCTGGCATGCACTTAAACCATAAAAAAACAGATCTTTTGAAGGCTTTGCAGGGCAAATTGCCCGATGACGCTATTTTATCGACTAAAGAAGATTGCGCCCCTTACGGCGGTGATTGGACTAAGCTCAAGGGGGAACCTCTCCTCGTATTTCTTCCTAAAACCACAGAACAAGTTGCAAATATCTTGAAACATTGTAACCAGCTGAAAATGGCTGTGATTCCTTCGGGGGGACGGACGGGGCTTTCTGCAGGTGCAGTTGTGACCGATCACGAAGTGGTTTTAAACCTTTCGCGAATGAACCAGATTTCCCCCTTAGATACTTTGGGGAGAACGGTGAGAGTTCAGGCTGGAGCAGTAACAGAAGCAGTTCATGAGCATTGCGCGAAGGATGGGCTGTTTTGGCCCATTGATTTAGCTTCGAAAGGTACCTGCGAAATCGGCGGAAATCTCGCGACCAATGCTGGCGGCGTTCGGGTGATACGTTATGGCATGGCTCGAAAGTGGGTTTCCGGCCTTCAAATTGTAACTATGAATGGGGACATCATTGAACTCAATCGCGGGCTTGAAAAAAACAACACCGGTTATGATCTGATTCAGCTTTTAGTGGGGTCCGAAGGTACTCTGGCAGTCATTACAGAAGCCACTTTAAAGTTGGTTAGACTACCTCAGAAAGAGAAGGTCCTACTTTTTTCGCTTCCGAGTTTACAAGCTATCAGTGATCTTTTTCAAAAAGCTAGAAAAGGACCATTTGAGATTTTGGCGTTCGAATTTTTTAGTCAGCGTTGTTTGAAAGCAGTTGAAAACAAACTCAAACGCAGATCTAAGCTTGAAAAATCTTCAGAGTTTTATGTTCTGATGGAAATTGAGATGGGAATCGGCTCAGAATCTGAAAATCGTTTAGAGGAATGGTTAGAAGATGTGTTGAGCGCCGACTTCGTGGTCGACGGGCTAATGGCTCAGTCAACCGCTGAAATGAAAGATGTCTGGAGTTTAAGAGAAGGAATTACGGAGAGTATTGCTCTAACTAATGAAGTTAGAAAATACGACACTTCGGTCGCAGTCAGCCAAGTTGTTGGATTTGTCACAGCTGCGGAGAAGCTTTTTTATTCGATGAATTTGGGTTGTGATCTTTACCTTTTCGGGCATTTTGGGGATGGAAGTCCTCATTTGAATGTAGTCCGAAGTGACACGGCGGATCATGAAACTTTCATTCGAGATTGTGAGTTATTTGAAAAGGAACTCTATCTTTTGATCAAGCAGTGGGGAGGAAGCGCTTCCTCTGAGCACGGGGTGGGACTTCTTAAAAAAAGTTGGGTTGAGTTATCAAGAACCCCTCAAGAGATGGCTTTGTTTAAGGCTATTAAGACAGCTTTTGATCCTAATCATCTACTAAATCCAGGAAAAATTTTTTCGCTTTAAAAAGAAAACTATCAACTTTCTTCAATTTCACTATCAACCGGTTAATTTTTTAGGTCTCAAAAAATCAATTCAGATCAACTTCGTGTGAATTGAATGATCGTATCGGTTAAGTTGGGATAAGAAGCTATTAACTCCCTGCGAGAGGCTATTTCCAAATCTTGATCTTCAAAAGCGGGGCTCACAGTAGCTCCTAACAAGGCCCAGTTTCCCCCGGGAGCAACTCGAGTGCCTTGCCAAGTTCCCCCTTCAACTACCACTTGAAGTTGATGCCCTTGAGATAAGTTTTGGCCCAAAATAAGAGTTTTCAATTCCCCGTCTGAGTTTATTTGGACCATTTCAACTGGGGACCCCAGATAGAAATGGTAAATTTCGAACTGGGGAATTCGATGTAGGGCAGAGAATTGATCCTGAGTCACTAGGTAAAAAATGGAACTGCTGGCTGCTCGGCTTATCTGACGGTTTTCTGAGGCTGTAAAATCAACGGAAAGGCGGTCCTTAAAAGTTTGTCTAAAGTATCCCCCTTCGCCTCTCAGAGGAACTAAACTTAAAGCTTGAATAATTTCTTGTGAAGTCACTATTAAGATCGATTTATTCGGTAATTTGGTCTGCTATTTTTTGCGCCTCGTCGGTTGTTTCTTGAAGGCTTTTTAATCTGCCGATTAACATAGAAACACTGGCTTCCGATTGTTGTTTATCTCTTAAAACCTCAAGAACTTCCTCAAGCTGGGCCATTTCTTTTGAGTTTAGTCTTTTAACTACATCATAATGGTAGTTATTATAATCTAGTTCAGCCTGAGCTATCCGCAAAACTAATTTAGCCATTTCAAGCTTTGCTTTCCAGTCATCCGCATAAAGTTGAGCTGCAAATTTTACTGAGATCTTTTTTCCCTCCCAGGCAGCTAAAGTTTGTTTTTTGATCTCGATATCGATGAGTCTTTCGCGAACTTTTAAATCGGCTGACATGACACTGGCAGTATGAACAATCGAATTCTTTTCCGATTTTTTCAAGTTCAACTCAGTTAAAGCCCCTTTTGAAAAGAGCCGTTGGTCCATTTGGTATTGAGTTAACGCTAGTTCGGCTTCGAATTTTTCTCGGTCCAATTCCAACTTAAAAAGCTTAATGCGATCTTCGCTCTCTTTAAGGTCGTTCCAATGGAATAAGACCTTCGGGTCCATTGCAAAACTGGATAAACTACTCACAAGTAAGCTTAAAAATAAAATGAGTTTTGGCATGCCGCGACGTTACCCGATCTTGGGTTTGGGATCAATAAAAAAGAGGCCTTAAAGCGGCCGCAAGCAAGCCTAAGCAATTGAAAATATTGAATATGGCGGAGAGGGGGAGATTCGAACTCCCGGAACCCTTACGAGTTCAACGGTTTTCAAGACCGCCGCTTTCGACCGCTCAGCCACCTCTCCATTGAGTCGTCCACTCTAATACAGGATTCGTTGGATTGCGAGAGTCACTATGCTATCTTTCGCCTACTTTATGGACGCCACCCACAATTTCGAATTTCCCTGGCCAAGTGTCAATGTTGTTCTCGAAGGGGGATCTATTTTAGATGTTCCCCGGCTGGAAATTAAAACTATTGAGGAAGCTACCAGTTTTGTCCAAGCCTACGGATTTGATGTCAATAATCCGGATGATTTATTGCTGGTTTGGCGCTTTTTTCAAGATGCGGTTCAGTTCATTGAAAAGACCCTCTGTGACCCTGATTACCCTAAAGTTCCAGAGCATCTCAGGTCGGAAAAGGCTGTGAGTGATATTCGGCGGCTTTTTGTTATAGCCTCCGAGAAGAGTAACTCTTCCGACCAGATTTATGCATGTGCGATTTTAAGAGTCATGCACGTAATGATTCATCTTTCTTATGATCCCAGGTTGAAGTTTTTTCAAGCAATGCAGACCCAGGTTTTAAATCGATTAGATAAATACATTTATTTGGACCCCAATAATGGTGCCACTTACCTGGGAAAACAGGAAGATGGGCAAGGGATAAAACTTTTGTTTTTTAAGAAAAAAGAAAGAAAAGATCCTAATCGAGAAATTATTAAACTGTTACATAAAGCCGATAGTGTCGTCGAAGAAATCTATGATCGTGTGGGACTTCGTCTGGTAACAGAGACTAAATTGGATGCCATAAGGGCTGTGAGATTACTGTTAGAAAAAAATATTATTAGCTTGCCCAACATACGTCCGGGCAGATCTCGCAACCGATTGATCGATCTGAAGAGGTTGCAGTTTGAACTTGATCGCATAGCTACCCACTTAAAGAAAACTCCCGAGCCAGCTCCGTATATTGATCGAATGATTAAGAGACTTGAAAAAAGAATCCCCCATGGTCGAATGGGTAGAAGCCTCCTCAATCCCCACAGCAGTGAGTACTATCGAGCGATTCAATTTACCTGCCGAGAACTGGTTAAGGTCAGAAGTTCACAGCATCATTTATACACTCAGCTAACTGCTCAACTTGCGAACATGTCTGGTGGTAACCAGCTTTTGCACGAGCTTTTTCCAACAGTTCCACCCGCCTTTGAATATGGCTTTTTCCCCTACGAAATTCAGATTATGGATGTGAAAGCCTACGCTGATAGCATTTTTGGTAAAAGTAACCACGAAGAGTATCGTAGAAAACAGCTTAACGCCGCTAGACAAAGGGTTTTTGCAAAAAAAGCGTAGAGTCTAAGTTTTTAAAGGTTAAATTTGTTATAATTTAACTTACCTATGTCGGAAACCGCCAAAAATCAGGTTGAATATTTTTTGGGTATTGAAGGGGAACAAAAAGGGCCCTACTCAAAAGACAGTATTCTGGAAATGCTCTCGAATGGGGAAGTGACAGAAGAAACACCCATTTGGTTCCAGGGGATTTCAGATTGGACGTCAATCGGCGATTTGGACGAGTTTAAAGTTTTTCCATCTCAGCCCACCCCTGAAAATCCGCCCCTAATGGAATTTAAAAATGATAAGGAAATAGAAAGTCCTAAGTCATCTTCGGTTAAAAGAATGATTCCGGAGCCTCCTTTTGAAACTATTTTTTCGGACGATGTTCGTTTAAAGAAGTCAAAAACTAAGGACCCCACTTATCGTCTAATAGTTTTGGGACTTGTTGCTTTGTCAGTAGGGGCTGGAATTATTTTCATAAACCAAATGCAAGACCCCAAACCGCCGGAATTCAACCAAGATAAAAAGAGACTGACGCAACTGCAAATCCGAACTTTGGAGTTAAGTAGGTTGCAAACTAACTTTAATAAGGATCCGGCAGCTACAATTCCTGGAATTCTAGAACTTATAAAAGCAAATCCAAAAGACAATGTGGGATTGGAAGCTTTAGAGATTCTGCTTACCCACTATCGACAACAACAAAAATTTGTCGATGCTGGGAAAGCCTTAATGGTCGCGAATCGACCGATCGAAGCGTTGGATTTCTTCTTGAAAGATCCCCCTGATTTTGAGGAGGTAGCGAAAGCGTATGATGGGGCTGCCAATTCTTCAAAAGGGGTACAGAGAAGAGAGTTTTTAATAAAAGAAATTGAAGTGCTGATAGGTCGTTTGGGAAACCTAGACAAAGCTATTGAGCAAATCAGATTATTGGACAAAGAGTTCCCGGGAGTATCCCATCCATACCAATACTACCTAAAATCTACCGAAGAAAGAATGGCCGACATTTTTTCGAGGATATCTTTTTATTTTACCGACACATTAAATACATACACGAATGGAGAATTGCCCCAAATTCAGTTTTCTGAGAAACCGTTGGTACAGATTATAAAAGATAAAAACGGGGCCTACCGATTGGTGGGGTCTTTCAAGGGTCCCATTAAACTTCGTAACGATAACTTAGCGAATATCTTTTTTGTTTTTTGGTGGCGAAATGAACAGTGGATAATTGTCGATACCAACCTAACGAAGGAAAGAGAAAAATTCGCTCAGCAAGAACAGAAAAAACATCTGGCAGAGGTGATGACTGCCACCGAACTCCTGAGAACCTTGGAGAATATTTTCAAAACCCAGTTTCCTGGAAAAGGCCTTCACGAACAGGTCTCTGCTGCCAAAAAGAGCCAACCTGTAACTATTGAATAAAATTAAATTCGGCCGCTCTTGACAGGCCCAATCCGACCACCATAAAAAAACCGCAGTTTGATTAACTGGTGCTTTCTATTAGTATCAGCCTGATTAATAAGGATTAGGTACCATTGAATAAAATTTATCAAATAATCGACAATTTGTGGGGAACGTTATCGAAAGTTGTTTTTGTTCGATTTCAATTTGAAATACCAGCGGAAGAGCTTCGTGAAATTCAACAAAACGGGAGAGTTATTTTTGCTCTGACTAGCGGTGGAATTTTTGAGTGGCTTATCTTGTCCAGCTGGTGTCGAACCCAACAACTGGGTCCCATTCTAGTGGGCAACAGAAAAACTGTATTGGCGCTATCGAGGCCCATCTGGTTCCTTAAGCTTCTTCTTGGAAAAGCGAAATATGCCGATTACTTTCTTTCCGAGCAATCCGGTCCTCGAATTTTGTTTTGCCCCTCAAAGGAAAGAAAAAAACTATTCAAGCCAACCTCCGTCGAAAGTTTGCTGGCGGAAATCAGTTCGCTCTCAAGTTCGGCTGAGAGTAAAAGTTTTTATATAGTTCCGGTTCTGATTTTGTGGAGGAAGTATCTAAGGGGCGAAAGAAGAAAATTCTCAGAACTTTTATTGGGAATAAGTTCAAATCCCAACTGGATTGGAAAGCTATGGTATCTACTCAGGAAAAGGCACGATTCGAGTGTTAAAAGCGTGGCTATTTTTCCATTGGTAGACCGCGAAACCGTGGGTGCAACTGAGGGAGCCGATGCTTTAGACGAGGGAATAAATCTAAGGATCGCTCGGACAACGAGAAGAAAGATTTTAGTTTTAACTCAGCAGGAAATGCGGGTCGTTTTGGGTCCAAGATATTTATCTCCTACCTCAGTCAAAGAAACCCTGATGCGCGACGAAGAAGTTCAAAATACAATTCGTTTAGTGGCTCAAAAAGAGGGCATAGATCAGAAGAAAGTTATGATGTCCGCCTACCAATATTTGACTGAAATGGTAGCAGATTACACTTATCGTTTTATCGAAGTGATGGAAGTTTTTTTGAGTTGGCTATTTAATCGTGTCTTCGAGGGGCTTGTAGTCAACCGGGACGACATCACTCGACTAAGAGAGGTTATGAAAACGAAGCCGATCGTTTTTGTTTCCTGCCATCGAAGCCATTTAGACTACTTAGTTGTGCCTTACGTCCTTTTTACCGAGGACATGGTAACTCCTCATATTGCGGCGGGGGTTAACCTCTCTTTCTGGCCTGCGGGTTACTTTTTGAGAAAAGGTGGAGCTTTTTTTATTCGCCGTTCTTTTCGAGGCAATGACCTCTACGCTCTGTTATTGAAAAAGTATATCGAATTTCTTCTTAAAAACAGGCACAACATAAAATTTTTTATAGAAGGAACGCGTAGCCGCTCTGGAAAAATGCTTCCGCCGGCCTTTGGGATTTTGAAAATGATAATGGAGAGTTATCGCAGTCGAACCTTGGATGACATTGCGTTAGTGCCAGTATCGATTTGTTACGATGAAGTTTTTGAAGAGAGTTCTTACTCGAAAGAGGTGCAAAGCCGGAAAAAGGGAAAGGGAAAGCGCTAAGGGCCTCATAAAATCTAGAAAAATAATCAAAAGAAATATCGGGAAGGTATATGTTAGGTTTGCAGAGCCATTCTCGGTTCGTGACATAATTCAGAAAGCTGATGATCAAAAAGTTGATCCAAAACTGGCACTACAAAAAACGGCTTTCCAGCTTTGTAAGTCTATTAATGATGTGAGTCCCATTACTCCAAAATCTATTGAGGCCGGAATTCTACTATCGCACAGAGAGCCCGCGCTTCCATTGAGTGAAATATTAAGGATGGCGGAGAGAATGGCCGACTATGTGACTTATTCTGGAATGAGCTTGAGCACAAATCAAAAAAGCGGATTTCGCGCAGCCGTTGAGAGCACTGTAAAAAGTCTTCAAAAGAAGGGTTACGTTTCGGTGTCCGAGGGAACACCTAGGTCTTATTCAGCAGAGTTCAAGCGACGAGTTGTTTTAAATTTTTATAAAAATAATTCTATTCACTGTTTTGTCATTCCCGCGATATGCGCAATGGCTTTTTTGGATACAGTAAGAAAGAGAAAGGAAAGCAACCAACGAAACAATCTTTTCTATTCCGATTTTCTACAAAGTGCTTTAACGCTGAGAAATATTTTAAAATTTGAGTTTTTCTTTAGTCCCAGAATTTCTTTCCCAGAAGAATTGAAACGGACCTTGGGCTTTTTTTCGAATGGAACCGATTGGGAACGCGCTTCAGATTTAGAGTGGATAGGGGGTTTTCATAACTATTTTCAAGATTGGGATGAGGCGACAGTTTACGCGGGCCTTTTGGGAGAGTTATTGGAAAGCTACCAACTGCTAATGACCTATCTTAGGGGATGTCCCGGGGAAGAGTTCGACAAGAAGGGCCTAATTTCAAAGCTGGTTAGATATTCGGAGAATAAAAACCAGGAAGGGGATATTAGTTATCCCGAATCGATATCAATTCAAAATTTTTCAAATGGCCTGCTCTCATGCGAAAACAAAAAATATATTCTCAATGAGAAGCTCGAAGAAAAATCGCTTTTGAGAGTTGCCCCATGGAACTTCGAAACTGAGGAGATGTTACGCGATGTTCAAAGGTATCTAAGCCTTCTTAACGACCGTCCCTCCGCAATCGTGCAATAACAAGAATAACCGTTACGCCGCCTGATTTTCGGGTTTTCCGGGTGGGGTTGTGGGAGGTGGAGAATTTGGATTGTTAGCCTTTTTGAAGAACATTTCCTTGGGAAATGGCAATTGATTCACTTCGATTTCTTTCATAAAGCTAGGAACATTTCCTGTAGGATTTATTGAGCCAAGGACTTTCCCGTCTTTATCTCGACCTGTTTGTTCAAAAAGGTAAATATCCTGGACTTGATAATTTCCATGAACGTCCATTCCGATTCCCTCGGAGATGTGGGTAACCTTTCGCGACCCATCTTGCATTCTGGAAAGTTGAATCATGATATTAATAGCCGAAGCAACCTGGGATCGAACCGCTTGGATAGGAACGTCCGATTCAGTCATCATAGCTAAAGTTTCAAGACGGGTGAGACACTCTTTTGGATTGTTAGAGTGAACCGTTCCCATAGAACCTGAGTGACCCGTGTTCATGGAGCTAATAAGATCCATCGCCTCACCACCGCGAACCTCACCAACGATAACTCGGTCAGGGCGAAGTCGAAGTGAGGACTTTACTAAATCTCTCAGGGTGACCAGTCCTTTACCATATTCATCAGCGGGTCTGGCTTCGAAGTAAACAACGTGAGTGTTATGAATTTTTAATTCTGCAGAATCTTCGAGCACTAGTATTCTTTGGTTGGGCTGGCAGCGACTTGCTAGGATGTTCAATATTGTAGTTTTCCCAGAGCCTGTTCCTCCTGAAACTATTATGTTCTTTTTGAGATATAGGCAGACGTCAATGAAACGGGCGGCGTCTACAGTGAGAGCCCCTTTCGCGATCAGGTCTTTCATCTCTAGCTTTGTTTTTGAGAATTTCCGTATGGCTACTGTGGTTCCATTTTTGGCAACAGGCGGAACAACAGCGTGAATCCTGGAGCCGTCAGGAAGTCGGGCGTCTAGGAAGGGACGCTCTTCATCGATAGGTCGCCCCACGAATTGCGAGATGTTTCTCACGGCAGCGATTAAAGCACCCTCATCATCGAATTTAGCATCTACCTTTTCGACGAACCCTTTTTTCTCGACGAAAATGTTTGAGGGTCCGTTGATCATGATTTCAGTAACAGAATCATCCTTTAAATAAGCTAAAACGGGGGCAAGAAAAACCTGAATGCTTGCATCAAAAACCGACATCTTAGGGCTCCTCGACAGAGATTTCCCCAGAAGCCCCAGTGATGACGTCATGAAAACCGTATACGCCGGGTTTAGGGTCAAATTCAATTTCAGTGACACGATTAAATGATAGTTCTCTATTTACTTCAAATTTAGATCGATCTAGTTCATTTTTTTTATTGTTGTCCGGTTCTGAAGAAACCCATCTTTGAATGTTGAGTTTTTCGATCACTAAGGCGGAGGATTTTCTGTTGGTCGTTGTAAAAAGAAGGCGGATATTTGACCCTGCTTTCAGAATTACTTTGGACGGATAAAATTCGTTGTTTGAAAGTATGATTGAAAAATCTGAAACTCCCTTCGGTGGTCTTGAGGGCGTGGTCGGTGGTAGCGCAAGTCTAGCAATAAACGTATCTACTGGAATTAAATGGGTAGAATCGGCCAACATTTGATTAAGTATCTGCGGAGCTAGAACGAAAACTGGACGCTGAATTTTTCTTGGATATGGGTTTGATGACTCCGGTTGTTTCTCTGGTGATGCCGCAACCTGTTCAGTCAGTATGGGATCTGGTGGAAGAGTGGGCAAGACAACTTTCTGTGTTTTTTCTAGTTCGGATTTATTAGTCTCTGCAGTTTTAGCTTCGACAGGTTCCGGAAGAAGCGGAGGGACCCCTTTTTCTTTTTTGGTCTGTTCTAATTTTATTTCGGTTAATGACTTAGGCTTTGGAGCAACATAACTGGGGTCAGGTTGAGAAAGTTCAGCGTCGATCTGAGCTTGAATAGATCTTGGAGATTTTGAGCTGAGTTCAAGCGGTTCGGTTGGGAAAAGAGGGGTCATCGGTTTTTCTAATTCAGCGTCTCCCGTTGTATCCTTTGATTTATTCTCAGATTGGTTTTCAGGAACCATATTAGGTGTCGTTTCAATCGATTGAACCGACCGTTCCTCTTCAGATTTTGTCGTTGGAGGCGCAACGGTTTCAATCACAACCTGAGGAAGTTCATCGGGTAGAGTATCCGGAGAGATTTCGTCCTCGTCGGCCCATCCAGAAATACAACTCCAAAGACAAACCAATAAAAGACTTTGCCTCAAAATTTTAAGTTTTGTTTTGGTCATATGGGAGATCTCTCCCTAACTTATCGGAAGATTGGGAATAAGATTAAAACACAATCTTAGAGCGGCGAGCCACGCCGATTGGCTATCTGAAAAGCATTGGCTTTAGGTTTTACGAAATGCATTAAGTTATTGATTGTTTGAATTTTTATTGGCTCTTTTCTCAAGGGGTGTCTATTAATTCGTCACTTGTTAGTTTTTCAACGATTGTCAAAAAAATGGATAAGAAATGAAAAAGCTACTGAAATGATAGTCAATTTTTAAAAGGGTTTGAACTTGGCTTTTTGGTTGCATTTTAAGTTTCACGCAAGACTTAAAAAAATTGGGCAGTCAAAAAATTTATTTATATCGTCGTTATTTCGTGAACTTTGGGTTGGTTTTTTCCTCTTCAAGCGCGGGACGGAAGACACAAAGGCGAGGAGTGGAGTGGTTCTACTTCTCGCCTTTTTTATGATTAAGTAAGACACACTGACTACAACTTCCTCACTTTTCATAATGATTATTCGTTCGACATCTAGCTTAAGCTATTGAAAACCTGAAATTATCCAGAAGTCATTTTTAAAGTTTTCTGGCAAGAGACCTGCATTTGTTAAGTTTCGAATAAATAATTTATGAGACCTATTAAGAACATTTTTATAGGGCTGTTGTTGTTTAGCTCCTTCTCTTTAGCTCAAGAGGGCTCGACTCATGGCCGTGGCGCTTTAAACAACGGCGGATCGTTTGGCGGTGGATTCGGCGGTATGGGCGGTGGATTCGGTGGCATGGGCGGTGGATTCGGTGGCATGGGTGGCGGATTCGGCGGTATGGGTGGCGGATTCGGCGGGATGGGTGGCGGTGTGGGTGGCGGTA
>Ga0114972_10003724_pt1 | contig 11398 bp, 9 predicted proteins | sample M_140807_EF_Meta_FD_87354 | JGI IMG/M metagenome (GOLD analysis project Ga0114972, IMG submission 87354) | Freshwater microbial communities from Lake Montjoie, Canada to study carbon cycling - M_140807_EF_MetaG | ecosystem: Environmental > Aquatic > Freshwater > Lake | place: Lake Montjoie... | reverse complement strand
GCGCGCATCGACTGGCCCGAGAGCTTCCACCGCACCGACATCGGCTGGCGCGCCCTGGCCCCGAGGGACTGAGCCTCAGCCTACGAAGTCAGTCTGGGCCAGGGTCACGAGGCCGCTGATCTCGATCACCGTGTCTATGGCGTTGTCGCTGTCGGTGTCGGCGAAGACGTAGGTCAAGGTGGCCCCCGTGTCTTTGATGGCCACCACGTCATCTGTTCCGGCCGAGATCACCGCCGCCGCCGCCGCCTGGGCCGCGGCGTAGGAGGCGGCGTCGGCTCCGGCGCTGAAGCCGGCCGGGCCCGTGCCGCTGTTGGTCGCGCCCAGGCCGAAGGAAATCTTGTCCGTGCCCCCCGCGAAGTCGGTGATGACGTCCCGGGCAGTAGCCGTGGAGGCGGCGTTCCCGAAGGCGAAGACGTCCGCACCGCCGCCGCCGGTCAACCTGTCCTGTCCAGCGCCACCGTTGAGGGTTTCCGCACCTGCCCCGCCGACCACGGTATCGGCTCCGTCATCTCCTGCCAGGCTGGAGGCCCCAGCGCCGCCAGACAGGCTGTCGCCGTCCGCTCCGCCGCTGAGGGTGTCGGCGCCGCCACCGCTGGAGAGCACGTCAGAGCCCGCCCCGCCCATCAGCGATTCCGCGCCCCCGCCACCGGCCAGGGTATCGCCGCCGGCATCTCCGGAGAGGGTGGCCGAGCCGGCACCACCGGACAGGCTGTCGGTGTCGTCGCCCCCGGACAGGCTGTCGGATCCGCCGCCGGTCGAGAGGATATCGGCTCCCACGCCGCCGCTGAGGGTTTCCGCACCGGCCCCGCCCACCAGGGTGTCGGCCCCGGCGTCGCCGGTCAGGCTGGCGGCCCCGGCCCCGCCCATCAGGCTGTCGCCATCATCGCCGCCCGCCAGGGTGTCGGCGCCGCCGCCGGAGACCGCCGTATCCGCGCCCGCCGCGCCGATGAAGTAGTCGATGCCGCCGGCGCCCAGGAGGCTGTCGGCCCCCGCCCCGCCGTCGGACAGGACGGAAGAGCCGCCGACGGAGCCGGTCAGGTCAAAGGCGTCGTCGCCCAGGCCGCCAATCAGGGTCGCAACTCCCGCGGAGATCATGGACTGGGTCAGGGTGTCATTCCCTGCGCCGCCATCCACGGAATCCGCGCCGCCGCCGGCCATCAGGCTGTCGTCCCCATCGCCGCCGAGCAGGCTGTCGCCGCCGCCGCCTGCGACCACGGTGTCCGACCCCTCGCCGCCCAGGACGCTGTTGTCCCCAGCCCCGGCCAGTATGCTGTCCGCTCCGGTGTCCCCCGAGACCGTGTCCCCGCCAGTCCCCGTAGAAAGGGTGTCAGCGCCGTCGCCCAGGCTGATGAGGTTGGCACCGCCCGCGTCGGTCACGCTGTCGTCTCCGGTGCCCGCGAAGATGCGATCCGCCGCCGATCCCGCGACAATCCGGTCATTGCCGGTACCGCCGTCGAGGGTGTCCGCGCCGCCCCCGCCCAGGAGCGTGTCCGCGCCGTCGGCCCCCACCAGGGAGTCGGCTCCGGTCCCCGCAGTGACGGAATCGTCGCCGAGGTCTCCGGACAGGTAGTTGGCACCGTCGCCGCCGGAGAGGGTGTCATTGCCCTGACCGCCGAGAAGGGTATCGGCCCCGCCCAGTGCAGTGATGATGTCATTGCCCAGATTGCCATGGGCGAAGTTGACGCCCGCGTCGGCGACGATGCTGTCGTCACCCTGCCCGCCGAGCAGGGTGTCGCCGGCGGTCCCGCCGACCAGGGTGTCCGCGCCCTGGTTGCCGTTGGCGATGTCAGCGCCGCCGGCCCCGAGGATTAGGTCATTGCCGTCGCCGCCGAACAGCTGGTCCGTGGCGGTGGTCCCCGACAGGGTGTCGTCGCCCAGGTCGCCGGAGAGGTAGTCGCCGCCGCCGCCACCTGTGAGGCTGTCATTGCCCTGGCCGCCCAGGAGGGTGTCTGCGCCCGTGCCGCCGATCACTGTGTCCTGCCCGAGATTGCCCTGGCCGTAGTTGAGGCCATCGCCCAGGGCCAGGGTATCGTCGCCCTGACCGCCCAGGAGAGTGTCGGCACCGCTACCACCGGCCAGGCTGTCATTGCCCTGGTTACCCTGCAGGACATCGTCGCCGTCGAGCCCCACCAGGGTGTCGGCACCGTCGCCGCCGTAGAGGGCGTCGGCCGTCGCACCGCCGGATACGGAATCCGCGCCGAGGCTGCCGATGAACAGCCGCGAGCCATCCGGAAAGACGATCTGCCCGGCGAGGGCACCGCGCCCAGCGATCCCGGGCGGCGTAGACCCCGCGCCATCGAAGACCAGGGTCTTGCCGGCGAAGCTGAGGGTGACTGAGGGCGTGGATCCCACGAGGCCCAGGAAGAAGTTGGGGGCCACATAGGGCACCAGGGTCACCGCCACGGCCCGGGCGGTGGCGCCGGGCGTCGAGAAGGTCAGGGTGTCCGTCGAATTGAAGCCGGCGGCCTGCTCTGGCGTCAGGGTCTCGAAGACATAGTTGGCCATGCGGGATCTCTTGGAAATCTGGGGCTGAACCTGTCTTCCTCATAAACTGCCCAAGGTTAATGAATTCCGGCCTGCCGCCCCGGTGTCACCATGCTTGCCGCAGCCCCCCGCCGTTCGCTAAGACTTTGCCTCAAGACCAAGGAAATCAGGGGGAGCGAAGGCCATGGCCATGACGCCGGAACAGGAACGTGAGACCGCCAACACCGGAACCAAGCCGGTGATCGACTCGCACCGCTTCGACGAGGCCTCCCTGGCCGCCTGGATGCAGGCCAATGTCGAGGGCTATACGGGGCCCCTGGAGGTTCGCCAGTTCAAGGGCGGCCAGTCCAACCCGACCTACCAGCTGGTCACCCCGCACAAGAAGTACGTCCTACGCCGCAAGCCGCCGGGCAAGCTCCTGCCGTCGGCCCATGCGGTGGACCGCGAGTACAAGGTCATCACCGCCCTTTACCCCACCGGCTTCCCGGTGGCTCGTACCTATGGCCTCTGCACCGACGAGTCGGTGATCGGCACCTGGTTCTACGTCATGGACATGGTCGAGGGCCGGATCCTCTGGGACCAGACCCTGCCCCAGTGCGAGCCCGCCGAGCGCCGGGCCATCTACATGGCCAAGATCAAGACCCTGGCCGACCTGCACAACACCGATGTCGAGGCCGTAGGCCTGTCGGACTTCGGCAAGCCCGGCAACTACATGGGCCGGCAGGTCGACCGCTGGACCAAGCAGTATCGCGCCTCCGAGACGGTCAAGCTCGACACCATGGAGAGCCTGATGGACTGGCTGCCCCGAACCCTCCCGCACCAGGATCGCAGCACCGTGGTCCACGGCGACTATCGGCTGGACAACATGGTCCTGCACCCCACCGAGCCCCGGGTCATCGCCGTCCTGGACTGGGAGCTGTCGACCCTGGGTGATCCCATGGCGGACTTCACCTACTTCCTGATGCACTGGGTGAACGGGACCATTGCCGGCATCCCGGACCTGACGGCGCACGGCATTCCCACCGTCGAGGAAACTGTGGCCGAGTACTGCCGGCTCACCGGGCGGTCCGAGGTCCCGAAGGTGGACTGGTTCTTCGCCTACAACCTTTTCCGACTGGCGGGCATCTGCCAGGGCATTGTCGGTCGCGCCCGGGACGGCACCGCCAACAGCCCCCAGGCCGCTGCCATGGAAGAGCGCGTGCCGCAGTTGGCCACTGCGGCCTGGCACTTCGCCCAGCGCGCGGGCGCCTGAACCGTTCAGCCCGGCGGTAGCCGGGCCAGGAGGGCGTCGAGGTCGGCGGGCGAGTCAAAGCCCACCTCGACTGGCCAGGGCGTAACCCGGTCCCGCCAGTCTGGCGGCAGGCGGACCCAGTCCTTCGACGTGGTCACCAGGCCGGCCCCATGGGCGGCGGCAAGGGACTCCAGGGCCCGCAGGCGCGCAGGCGTCCAGGGCGCGTGGTCCGGGAAGGCGGCGAAATCGGCCAGGTCGCATCCGGCCGCCCGCAGGGCCCTTTCCACCTTCCAGGGCTTGCCGATCCCTGCAAAGCCGACCTGCCGGCCAGGGGGGGGTGGGCCTTCGGGCGCCAGGCGCGCCGTGAGGAGGGGGGGACCCGACAGGGCCGCCAACAGTTCAGGATCGGGCGCCGCAATGTCTGCCGGCATCAGGAGGATCACGGCGTCGGCCCTCGCAAGACCCACCGCCAGGGGCTCGCGGAGTGGGCCAGAGGGGAAGACGCCGCCGTCCCCGAGGGGCCATTCCCGGTCCCGCGTCTCGCCGTCGCAGACCACCAGGGACAGGGTCTTGCGGACGGAGGGGTTCTGGTGGCCATCGTCCATCAGGATCACGTCGGCGCCACCCCGGGCTGCTGCCAAGGCACCCGCCGCTCGGTCCCTTGACACCCAGACAGCGACGCCGGGCAGGGCGGATGCGAGCATCAGGGGCTCGTCACCCACGTCACCGGCTGCGTGGTGGGTGGGGTCGACCTGCACCGGACCTGTCAGTGACCCGCCATAGCCCCGGGACAGGATGGCGGGCCGACGTCCCGACTGCGCCAGCCGCCTCGCCAGGGCTGCGACCACGGGGGTCTTGCCGACTCCGCCGAGGGTAAGGTTGCCGACGCAGATCACGGGGACGCCGGGGTCGACGGGCCGCCCACGGGCGAGCCTGCGGGCACCTGCAGCCGTCCAGATCCAGGACAGGGGCTTCAGGAGGAGGTGAAGCAGGGGGCCGGGGCCACCCTCCCGCAGATACCACCAGCGCGGCGTCGGGAGCTTCATGCCTCCCCTGCCTTGCCTTCGGGCGGTGGGAGCAGGACGGCGATCGCCTCCAGGGCCGTCTCGAGGGCCTGACCCTGTCGACCGGCGTAGGCGAGGGCGGCCTCGCGCATCCGCCGGCGCAGGACCGGGTCGGCGACCAGACCGGCGAGCTTGCGGCGCAGGTCGGCGCCGTCCCGGGCCAGGAGGGCGCAGACCTCGTCGAACATCTCGGCGTAGACGTCCGCGGAGTTGGCGATGTCCGGCCCCGTGATCACCGGTATGCCCAGCCGGGCTGGCTCCAGCGGGTTGTGACCGCCGATCTCCCCAGGGAAGCTGCCGCCCATGACGACGACGTCAGCGAGGCGGTAAAGCAGGCCCATCTCGCCCAGGGTGTCAGCGATCCAGATGGCGTCTCCCGGGCCGGGGATCTGCCCAAGGGCCCGGCGAGGGGCGCCGAGATCCTGCGCAATAGCCGCGCCGCGCTCCGGGTGGCGGGGCGCGATGACCAGGAGGGCACCCAGGCCTTCGGCGGCCCGGGCGATGAGGTCCTCCTCGCCGGGATGCGTGCTGGCGGCCAGGATGACGGGCCGGCCCGCCGCGGCCCCCCTCAGCGCCTCGAGGGCCTGAGGGTCGAAGGGCAGGGGCGATCCTGCCCGCTTCAGGTTGAGGATTTCGCCGCAGGTCCCGCCAAGGGCCGACAGGCGGTCCGCCGAAGCCGGGTCCTGGGGCAGGAGGATCTTGAAGGCGGACAGGAGCCGCTGCGCGGTGCGGGGCACCCGGGACCAGGACCGGGCCGTAGCCTCGGTGATCCGGGCGGAGACCAGGGCGAGGCGGACGCCCCGCCTCCGGGCGCCCTCGATGAGGTTGGGCCAGAGCTCACTCTCGGCGAAAATCCCGGCGTCCGGCCGCCAGTGGTCGAGGAAGCGCCGTGTCGCGCCGGGCGTGTCCACCGGCGCGTACTGGTGCAGGACGCTGGCTGGCAGTCGCCGCGCCAACAGGTCGGCGGAAGTCCGCGTTCCCGAAGTCACCAGGAGGGTGAGATCGGGTCGAAGGTCCACCAGGGCCTCCACAAGGGCCAGCAGGGACAGGGTCTCGCCGACGCTGACCCCGTGCAGCCAGACGAGGGGGCCTTTGGGCCTTGGCCAGGACGTCCGCCCGAGCCGCTCTCCGATCCGCTCGGGGTCCTCCCGTCCGGCCCTCGCCCGCCGCGCCAGGAGGGCCGGGACCAGAGGGGAGGCCAGCCCGGTGGCGAGGCCATAGAGGGTGAGGGGAAGGGTCACACGACCTCGTCCGGCGCCAGGTGGCAGTCCAGGGTGCCGGTCTCGACCTGCAGGGTGGCGTGATGGATCCCGAAGGTCCCGGCGAGGGCTTGGCCGGTCTCGGATAGGAAGGCGTCCGGATCGCCGTCCGCGGGACGGACCAGATGGGCGGTGAGGGCGACCCGGGTCGTCGACAGGGACCAGATGTGGAGGTCATGGACTTCGGCGACCCCCTGCCGTGAGGCCAGGAAGGCCCGGACCTCGGCTGGATCTATGCCCGGTGGGGCGGCATCCATGGCCATGGCCGCGGACTCCTTCAGCAGGCCCCAGGCCCCGATGAGGATGACAGCGACGATTCCCAGGCTGAGGACCGGGTCGAGCCACTGCAGGCCTCCGGTGAGCAGCATCAGACCGGCGCCGATCACGACGGCAGCCGAGACCCCGGCGTCGGCCATCATGTGGAGAAAGGCGCCCCTCACGTTCAGGTCATGCTGGCCGCGCATGAAGAGGAGGGCCGTGGCGGTATTGATGACCACGCCGATGGCCGCCGTGATCATGACCGGTCCGGCCGCTACCGCGCTGGGGGACAGGAGCCTCTGCACAGCCTCCCAGCCGATGGCGCCGACTGCGGCGACCAGCAGGACGCCATTCGTCACCGAAGCCATGATCGTGGCCTTGCCCATGCCGTAGGTATGCCGACCCTTTGGGCCGCGGCGGGCCAGGACGGTCGCCGCCCAGGCGAGGATCAGCGAGAGGACATCGGCTGCATTGTGCCCGGCGTCCGCCAGGAGGGCGAGGGAGCCCGTGGCAAGGCCGACCCCCGCCTCCACCGCGACAAAGCCGGCGTTGAGGACGATCCCGATGGCGAAGGTGCGCCCGAAGTCGGCGGGGGCGTGGTGATGCCCATGCCCTCCATGACCCCCATGCCCATGCCCATCGTCGTGAGCAGGGTCCCCGGGGGTTGTCTGGCGAGCGTTGGAAGCGGACATGGTCCCTGTCTCTCACCCGCCCGGCGGCGGATCAACCGGTCGCAGGCCCAGTTCCGCCTCGGCGCGGCGGCTCGAGGCCGCCATGCGGGCGGACCAGTCCAGGCGCAGGCTGTCGATGAGGGCCTCATCTGCGTCTGGCGGGACGTGGAAGGGCCCCTCCCAGATGCAGACGCCCCGGCCAAAGGGCGCAGCAACCATGACCCGGTCCCAGAGGGAGGCCAGGCGTCGGGAGGGGGTGACGGCCAGGCCTGTTAGAAAGACTGGAGCGCCAGTCCGGCGTGCGATCTGCAGGGCGCCTGGCGCGATCTCCTCGTTCGGACCCCTCGGCCCGTCCGGCGTGATGATCAGGACCCCACCTGCCGCGACATGCTGCACGGCCTCCCGGAAGGCGGCGACGGCCGCCCGGGCCTTGGCCGAGTCGCCCTTCTTGGCGGTCGACATCCGGATGGCTGGAAACCCTGAATGGTCCAAGGCCAGGGCCACGAACTCGCCATCCGAGGAGGGCGAGACCAGGCAGCGTCGGCTCGACTTGCGCCACCAGGTCTCGGCCATGCCCAGGCAGATGGGAATCCGGCCATGCCAGAACAGGCCAATGGCGCCCTGGCCGGAGGCGAACATGGGCTCGAGGACTTCAAGGCCCTCATGTCGCCAGCGGGTCGTGCGGCGGATGAGGATAAGATAGCCCGCGAGGACCCGGCCGAGCGCGGCCTGTACCCAGGTTCGCCGAAGAAAACCCTTCACGTCGCCGTCTCCAGGTCGGGGGCGCCGGCGAGGCGGGCATAGAGGCCGCCGGCGGCGACGAGGTCGTCGTGCGTACCGGCCTCGACGATCCGCCCCTGGTCGAGGACATAGATTCGATCCGCGTTGCGGACCGTCGACAGCCTATGGGCGATGAGCAGGGTGGTTCGGCCCTCCATCAGCCGGGACAGGGCGGCCTGGACCTGGGCCTCGCTCTCGGCGTCGAGGGCGCTGGTGGCCTCGTCGAGGAGGAGGATGGGCGCATCCTTGAGGAAGGCCCGGGCGATGGCGATGCGCTGCCTTTGCCCGCCGGAGAGCCTCAGTCCCGCTTCCCCGGCCTGGGTGTCGTAGCCCTCGGGCAGGGCCAGGATGAAGTCGTGTGCGGCAGCGGCCCGGGCGGCGGCCTCGATCTCTTCCTGGGAGGCTTCGGGCCGGGCATAGGCGATGTTCGCCCTCAGGGTATCGTCGAAGAGGAAGGGCTCCTGGGTGACGAAGGCGATACGCTGGCGCAGGGAGGCCAGGGTCAGGTCGCGGACGTCCCGGCCATCCAGGGTCACCCGTCCCCCAGTCACGTCGTAGAAGCGCGGGATCAGGTTCAGGAGGGTCGACTTTCCCCCGCCGGACGGGCCAACCAGGGCCACGATCTCCCCGCGCTTCACGGCCAGGCTGACGCCCGACAGGACCTCGGGGCCCTCGCCATAGGCGAAGCGGACGTCCTCGAAGGCCACGCGGCCGTCGCCCCGGGGGGTTTCGAGGGCGCCCGGCCGGTCGCCAACCTCGGGCTCCACGTCCAGGGCGGCGTAGAGCCGCCTTGCGGCAGATAGGCCCTCGGCGAAGACTGTCTGCAGGTTGGCCAGCTGGCGCAGGGACTGCGACGCCAGGGCAAGGGCGCCGATGAAGGCGACGAAGGCGCCGGGGTTCATTCCGCCTCCCTGGGACCGCAGGCCGGCCCAGGCGATCACCGCAGCGGTGATCAGGGTCATCAGGGTCTCGGTGGCCGGCGCGGCGCGCGCCCTGGCGTTGGCGCCCCGCATCAGGAAGGCCTGGCGGCGGTGCACCACGTCTGCGACCCGGGCCTCCTCGAAGGCTTCCCGGTTCTCGATCTTGACCACCCGGACACCATCGAGGCTCTCCATCACCGCCGTGGACAGGGCTGAGGTCTCGGCCATGGCGCCCTGGGCGGCCCGGGACGACCGCTTGGCGTAGCGCCGCATGATCAGGCTGGCGACGGGCACCGCCAGGATCAGGGCCAGGGACAGGACGAGGTCGTTGGAGACCATTACGCTGATCGCTCCCACCACGGTCAGGGCGTGCTGGGTGTAGTTGATCAGGCCGGCGGTGGCGGCCTCCCGGATCAGGCCCGCGTCATACAAAACGGACGAGACAAAGGTGCCCGAGTGCTGCGACCGGAGCCGGGCCAGGTCGGCCCGCACCAGGCGCCCGAAGAGCTGGACCTGGACATCGCCCACCACAGCGTTTCCGATCCGGTTCACCAGGGTGGCCTGGAGCACCTGGGCCAAGCCTCGGCCGATGGCGAGGCCGGCGATGGTCAGGGGAATGACCAGCAGGGCGCCGGGCTTGGGCTTGCCCAGGAGATCGTTGATGGCGGGCTCGAGGATCTGGACAAGCTGGGCGCTGAATGCGGCCACCGCCACGGCTGCAAGGGCTGCAAGCAGGAGACCCGGCCAACGGGGCGCCAGGTAGACGCGCCAGGTCCGCGCAAGGATGTCGCGGCTGGAGAGAGTCTTCGGTTCCGCCGGGGCGCTCATTCCGCTGGCGTCGGCCCTCAGGCCGGGGAAGTCAAGATGCCGGCCGGGGCCGGGCGGTCGCGGGCTTTGCTGTGCGGCGTCGGCGCCCTAGACAGGGATACAGTCATCAGGAGCCCCGACTTGGCGGATTTCGACCTCACGACGCCGGAGGGGCGGCGCAGGACTTATATCGACTACCTGCTCAAGGACCATGCCTTCCTGAGGCTGAGGTTCTCCAACGCCCATGCTGTCTCCGAGGAGCTGTACCGCACCAACCAGCCCTGGCCCTTCCAGCTCGAAGACTGGAAGGCCCGGGGAATCCGCACGGTGGTGAACCTTCGCGGCGGCTTTGACGCCAGCTTCTACGCCCTGGAGACCGAAGCCTGCGCCCGACTGGGCCTCAACCTTGTGAATTTTACCATCACCTCCCGGGAAGTCCCCAGCCGGGCAAGGGTGCAAGGTGCCAAGGACCTGTTCGAGACCCTCGAGTATCCCGCCCTGATGCACTGCAAGTCGGGCGCGGACCGGGCGGGCATTATGAGCGTGCTCTACCTGCACTTCCGCAAGGGTGTGCCGATCCGCGAGGCCCTAGCCCAGCTGAGCCTAAAGTACCTGCACGTAAAGGCAGGAAAGACCGGGGTGCTGGACTACACCTTCGAGCGCTACCTTGCCGAGGGCGAACCGGCTGGCCAGACCTTCCTGGAATGGGTCGACAGCGCCGCCTACGACCCCGCCGCCATCAAGGCCGACTTCCGCTCCAACATGTGGGGCCGACTTCTGACCGAGGGCCTGCTGCGCCGCGAATAGCTCAGTGCGCGTGGTCGTCTTCGTCGGGGTCCAGCAGCTTGTGGGCGTGGATGACGAAGTAGCGCATGTGGGCGTTGTCCACCGTCGACTGCGCCTTGGCCCGCCAGGCGTCGACCGCCTCCTGGTAGCTGGCATAGGCGCCGACTAGGTCGATCTTGCTCAGGTCGCGGAACTCGACCGTGTCCAAGTCGATGAGTTCCCCGCCGATGACGAGGTGAAGCAGCTGGTGCTGGGACAATTCAGTAGCTCCTGGTTCCCGTTCTTCTCGGGCGCGATAGGCTAGCCGAGGTTAAGGATCAATGGATTTTGCCTGTTTTCGAGGCGTGCAGGCGCCTGGCAACCCCAAACCGGGCCTGTGGTGGCCGTCGCGTCCCCGGACGGACGGGGGCCGGATCTACTTGCCGGCGATGGCCAGGCCGTCGACCAGCAGGGAGGGCGAATTCGCCGAGCCCCGGTTCTCGAGGTCCGCGCCTGGTACCAGTCGGGCGTAGATATCGGGCAGGCTCCCGGCGACGGTGATCTCGGAGACCGGGTAGGCGATCTCGCCGCCCTCGAACCACAGGCCTGAGCACCCCACAGACCAGTCGCCGGTGTTGGCGTTGAGCGAGGGGCCAAACATCGAGGTCACCAGCAGGCCAGCGCCAGCGTCGGACATCAGGCCCGCCAGGTCCTGGGTTCCCGGTTGCAGGGTCAGGTTAGTGGTGCCGACGCCCGAGGGTCCGGCGGAGCCCCGGGAAGCATGGCCGGTCAGGGCCATGCCCAGCTGGCGCGCCGAGGCGACATTGTGCAGCCAGGTGGTGAGGACCCCGGCCTCGATCAGGGCCATGCGCCGGTTCACGGCGCCTTCGTCATCGAAGGGCGCAGAGCCCAGGCCCCTGGCAAGGTGGGGGTCATCCACCAGGGTGACATCGGCGGAGAAGACCGACTGGCCCAGCCTGTCCTTGAGGAAGGAGACTCCCCGCGCCACGGAGGGACCGCTTATCGCGCCGAGCAGGGGCCCGATCAGGGCCATGGCGATCCGGTTCTCGAAGATCACCGGCGCTGTCGTCGAGGCGATCTTGCGCGCGCCAAGTCGTGCGGCCGCCCGCCGTGCTGCCTCGCGGCCGACCGCCTGCGG
>Ga0114972_10003723_pt1 | contig 11398 bp, 12 predicted proteins | sample M_140807_EF_Meta_FD_87354 | JGI IMG/M metagenome (GOLD analysis project Ga0114972, IMG submission 87354) | Freshwater microbial communities from Lake Montjoie, Canada to study carbon cycling - M_140807_EF_MetaG | ecosystem: Environmental > Aquatic > Freshwater > Lake | place: Lake Montjoie... | reverse complement strand
TGCCACAGCAGCACCAGCTCGGCCCCTTACTGTCGCACTTCTTCAATCATCAGACTCATCAGCGCGGGCGGCTCAGCACCCTGCTGCAACAGGCGGGCGTTGAAGCCGGTCTGAGCGAACTGGTGAGGATGCCCGGCTTCGACCCGTTCTCGCCGCTCGACGGTGAGGCGGCTCCGAGCGACCCGCACCCGGCCCATGCCGTGGCTCAGTCCCGCTCGTCGATCCAGGCCTGCTGAATCGCCTCGAGGATCTTCTCGCCCGAGCGATCGGGCGCATCGTCAAAGTCGGGCAGCGCCATCACCCAGGCATGAAGATCGGTGAAGCGGATGCTGATCGGATCAATATCAGGATGCGCATCGGTCAGCGCGATCGCGATATCCAGCGTGTCGGTCCATTTCATCGCCCTACTCCCTGGCGTGATTGATGGTGTAGCGCGGCAGTTCGATGGTCAGATCGACCTCGACCGGATTGATCTGGCACGACAGCCTCGAACTGGCAGTCAGCCCCCAGGCCTTGTCGAGCATGTCGTCTTCCTCGTCGCTCGACATCGGCAAGCGATTGAAGCCTTCGCGCACGATCACGTGGCAGGTGGTGCAGGCCGCCACCATGCCGCAGGCATGTTCGATATCAATCCCGTGGTCGAGCAACTGCTGACACAGGCTGACGCCTGAACTGGCTTCAAAGCTCGCGCCCTGCGGTGCGAGACTGTCGTGGGGAAGAACGGTGATGGTCGGCATCATGCTTGTCGGTATCGGCGCGAGCGAAGGCTCATGCAATGTCGTCCAGACGCCGGCCGGCCAAGGCCTGGCGCACCGCCCGATCCATGCGCCGCGCCGCAAAGGATTCGGTGCTGCGTGACAGCGCATCGACCACTGAGGCGATCAGATCCGAATCGTCGCCGCGTGCCGCAGCCCGAAGCGCGCGCATCTGCTGACTGATGTCCTCGAGCTCGGCTGCGTCAAGCAGATCGGCATCGGCGTCAAGGGCCACCTGGGTGGCCTCGAGCAGCCGATCGGCATCGACCTGCTGCTCTCGCAAGGCTCGTGCTTTCATGTCGACATCGGCGCTGCCGAAGGAGTCTTTCAGCATGCGGGCAATGTCGTCGTCCGACAGGCCATACGAGGGCTTGACCTCGATCGAGGCCTCGATGCCCTGCGACTGCTCGCGGGCGGTGACCGACAGCAGCCCATCGGCGTCCACCTGAAACATCACGCGAATCCGTGCCGCGCCTGCCGCCATCGGCGGGATTCCGCGCAACTCGAAGCGCGCCAGCGAGCGACAGTCTGCAACCAGTTCGCGTTCACCCTGCACCACATGCAAGGCCATCGCGGTCTGGCCTTCCTTGAAGGTGGTGAACTCCTGCGCCCGGGCAACCGGGATGGTCGAATTGCGCGCAATGATGCGTTCGACCAGCCCGCCCATGGTCTCAAGGCCGAGCGACAAGGGCGTCACATCGAGCAACAGCCAGTCCGGATCGGCGCCGGAATGATTGCCGGCAAGCAGATCGGCCTGCATTGCCGCGCCAAGCGCCACCACCTGATCAGGGTCGAGATCGGTCAGCGGCGCCTTGCCAAACAGCTGTGCAAGCGCCTCACCGACCTGCGGCATGCGGGTCGATCCGCCAACCAGCACCACACCGGCCACGTCATTGAGCGACAGGCCCGAATCGCGCAGCGCCCGGCGCACCGCATCGAGCGTGCGATCAAGGAGATCTGCGGTCATCGCGCGGAACTGTACGGCGCTCACCGGCGTGACGAGCAGACCCCGGCCGGCGATCGACGCTTCGATCACCGCCTCGGCCTGTGCGCTCAGCTGTTCCTTGCACCGACGCGCGGCCATCAGGACTCGCCGCAGATCCTGAGGCGCAAGCTCATCCAGCGCATTTTCCTGCACAAAGAATTCGGCAAGCCGCCGATCGAAATCATCGCCGCCGAGCGCGGTATCTCCCCCGGTTGCAATCACCTCGAACACGCCCCGCGCCAGGCGAAGAATGGAGATATCGAAAGTGCCGCCGCCAAGGTCATAGACCGCGTACACACCTTCGGACCCATGATCCAGGCCGTAGGCAATCGCTGCGGCAGTGGGCTCGTTGAGCAAGCGCAGAACGTCAAGACCGGCGAGCCGCGCCGCATCCTTGGTGGCCTGGCGCTGCGCATCATCAAAGTAGGCGGGCACGGTGATGACCGCGCCAACCAGTTCACCGCCGAGCGCCGCCTCGGCACGCAGTCGGAGCGCGCGAAGAATTTCGGCCGAGACTTCGACCGGGCTGCGTTCACCCGCGACAGTCGCAAGCTTCACCATGCCGGGCGAATCAATGAAGGTATACGGTGAACGATGACGACGAGCGTCAGTCAGGCCGCGCCCCATGAAACGCTTGACCGAGACGATGGTGTTGCGGGGATCTTCGATCGCACCATCGAGCGCGCCTTGGCCAACTTCAATCTGGCCGGCCTCGCGATAGCGCACCACCGACGGCAACAAGGGCGAGTCGTGGGCATCGCGCAGGGCCTCTGCCACACCCGACTTGACCGCTGCAACCAGCGAATGCGTTGTCCCGAGGTCGATACCAACCGCCAGCCTCCGCTGATGCGGCTCGGGCGACATGCCGGGTTCTGAGATTTGCAGCAGGGCCATCCGGAATCCTCAAGCGGCGAGTGCGTCCTGGGCCGCAGCCACTTCGGCGCCGAACTTGTCGATGAACATCAGTCGTCTTACCGCATCGGCAGCACGCGGGTAATCGTGATCATGGTCGATGGCCTGCGCAATTTCCCCATGCAACCGAGCCCGATGATCGCACAGCAGCCGATCGAGCCCTGCGAGCGCAACAGGGTCTTTGGACTCGCGCGCCTCGTCGAGCGACTCACGCCAACCCATCTGCTCGATCAGGAAAGCGGACGACATCGAGGTATTGGTGTCGGCCTGAATCGGCGCACCGTGCAGCTCGCAGAGGTAGGCCGCACGACGGGCCGGATCGGCGAGCGTGCGATTCGCCTCGTTAGCCTGCGTGGCCAGCTGCATCGCAATCCGGTGCTCGGCACCGCCCGCGCGCGCAAAGCGATCGGGATGCACCGCCGCCTGCAAGCGCAGATAGGCCTGTTGCAGGCGTTGAAGATCGAGCTGATACGACTCGGGCAGGCCCAGAAACTCGAAGTGACTCTTGCTGCGAAAATCCATGCTGCGGCGTTCAGATCTTGAAGGACTCTCCGCAGCCGCACTCGCTTTTCACGTTGGGATTATTGAACTTGAACCCTTCGTTGAGTCCTTCGCGAACGAAGTCGAGCTCGGTGCCGTCGATATAGACCAGGCTGCGCGGATCGACCAGCACCTTCACACCATGACTGTCGAAACTCACATCCTCGATCTGCGGCTCATCGGCATATTCGAGCTTGTAGGCCAGACCCGAACAACCCGTGGTTTTGACGCCCAGCCGCAGGCCGATCCCTTTGCCACGCCGTTCAAGATAGCGCGAGACATGCTTTGCTGCCGCTTCAGTCAGTGTGATCGCCATGCTGCCCTCCCCCTTGCGCCGCTCAGGCTGCCTTAGGCTCGGCGCCCGACGCCTGGCCGTGCTTGGTACGGTAATCATCGATCGCCGCCTTGATCGCGTCTTCGGCCAGAATCGAGCAATGGATCTTGACCGGCGGCAGCGCGAGTTCTTCCGCAATCTGGGTATTGCGAATGGCCATCGCCTGATCGAGGGTCTTGCCCTTGACCCATTCGGTCACCAGCGACGACGACGCAATCGCCGAGCCGCAGCCATAGGTCTTGAACCGTGCATCCTCGATGATGCCCTGGTCATTGACACGGATCTGCAGCTTCATGACATCGCCACAGGCGGGCGCGCCGACCATGCCGGTGCCGACCGACGGATCGGCCTTGTCGAGCGCGCCGACATTGCGCGGATTTTCGTAATGGTCGATGACTTTGTCGCTGTATGCCATATCAATCCTCTCTGCGGTGAATGTTGAAGCTTGAAAGCTGTGACAAGCGGCTCAATGCGCCGCCCATTTCACGGTATTCAGATCGATCCCGTCTTTAACCATTTCCCAGAGCGGCGACATATCACGCAGCTTGCCGACCTTGTCCTTGAGCAGCGCGATCGCGAAGTCGACTTCCTGCTCGGTGGTGAAGCGTCCGACTGAAAACCGGATTGAACTGTGGGCCAGCTCATCACTGCGCCCCAGCGCACGCAGGACATACGACGGCTCGAGGCTCGCCGAAGTGCAGGCCGAACCGGATGACACCGCGAGGTCTTTGACCGCCATGATCAGCGACTCGCCCTCGACATAATTGAAACTGATGTTCAGGTTGTGCGGCACCCGATGGGCCATATCGCCATTGATGAAGACCTCCTCCATCTCGCACACGCCACGATAGAGCCGGTCGCGCAGCATGCGCACGCGCTCGTTTTCAGCCGCCATTTCGAGCCGCGCCAGGCGAAACGCCTCGCCCATCCCCACGATCTGATGGGTCGGCAGCGTGCCCGAGCGCATGCCGCGCTCATGGCCACCACCGTGGATTTGTGCTTCGATGCGGATCCGCGGTTTGCGACGAACGAAGAGCGCACCCACGCCCTTCGGTCCGTAAGTCTTGTGAGCCGAGAAGCTCATCAGGTCGACCTTGAGTGTGGACAGATCAATCGCGATCTTGCCGGTGGCCTGGGCGCTGTCGACATGAAACACAATGCCGCGCTCACGGCAGATCTCGCCGATTGCCGGGATGTCCTGGATCACGCCGATCTCGTTGTTCACAGACATGACCGACACCAGAATCGTGTCGGGACGAAGCGCTGCCTTGAACACGTCGAGGTCGATCAGCCCGTCTTCGCGTACGTCGAGATAGGTCACTTCGAAGCCACTGCGCTCGAGTTCACGCATGGTGTCGAGGGTCGCCTTGTGCTCGGTCTTGACCGTGATCAGATGCCGGCCGCGCTCCTTGTAGAACATGGCCGCGCCCTTGAGCGCCAGATTGATCGACTCGGTCGCACCCGAGGTCCAGGCCAATTCACGGACATCGCAATTGACCAGCGCCGCGACTTCTTCGCGCGCGGTTTCGACAGCCTTCTCGGCATCCCAACCATAGGAATGGCTGCGCGAGGCAGGATTGCCGAAACGTTGGGACAGCCACGGAATCATGGCATCGACCACGCGGGGGTCGACTGGCGTGGTCGCGGAATAATCGAGATAGACCGGCAATTGCATCGCCCGCTCCTTTATGTGTTGTGAGACGTTGTCAGGAAACCGAGGCCCGTCGCGAGCCGTCGAAATCGATCGGCTGCAGCGTGGAGGTCGGAAATTCGAGCGCAGCGCGATGTTCCCTGAGCACAGAGACCTGCCTCGGGGTCGAAGGCGACTCGCGCAGCAGTTGCTTGTCGACCAGTTCCCGAAGCGAGACCCCTTCCAGAAACTCGATCATCTTCTGGTTCAGACTGGTCCAGAGTTCATGGGTCATGCACGGGCCGTCTTCAAAGCAGTTTTCCTTGCCGCCGCAACTGGTGGCATCGATCGGCTCATCGACGGCAAAAATGATCGCCGCGACCGAAGTGTCGGCCATCGGGCGACCCAGGGTGTATCCGCCGCCCGGTCCGCGGGTACTTTCGACCAGGCCGTGGCGGCGCAGTTTTCCAAACAGCTGTTCAAGATAGGAAAGCGAGATTCGCTGGCGCTGGCTGATGCCGGCAAGCGTCACCGGACCATTTTGCTGGCGCATGGCCAAGTCAATCATGGCAGTCACAGCGAAACGGCCTTTCGTCGTCAATCGCATGGTGTCGGCTCCTGTAAACCCGAGTAAGACAGTCGAGAATACCTAAAGCCGACTCTTTTTGTCGAGTATCCGCACAACAAATGGGGCCATGCGTCAGGATGGACCTGCCGGGATGCCAGCCAGACTGCACCTGACCGAGAGGCAAGCCGGCAGGCCGTTCCTGAAGACGACCCGCCGATTTTCAACCGAGACGCAAATCAGGCGGCAGCCACCTGGGTCGCCCGACGACGCGCGACATCAAGCAAACCCGCACACGCGTCCTCGATCAGATCAAGCGCCTGATCAAAACCCTGCTGCGCGCCGTAGTAGGGGTCAGCAATCGTCGCCGACTCATGTTCAGTCGCAAAACGCATCAGCAACTGAATCTTGTGGTGATCCTTCTTGGGCGCCATCTGCTGCAGCAAGCCCAGATTGTCCCAATCCATGGCGAGGATCAGGTCAAACGAATCGAAATCCTTTTCGCTCACCCGGCGTGCGCGCATGTCCGAGATATCAAACCCACGCTTGGCCGCCGTCGCCTGAGCGCGACGATCGGGCGCCTCACCCACATGAAAAGCATGCGTACCCGCCGAGGACACTTTGACGACGTCTTCGAGTCCGGCCTGGCGAACCAGATGCCTGAAGACGCCTTCGGCCATCGCCGACCGACAGATATTGCCCATGCAGACGAACAGCACACGGGTGTTCATTGCCATAGAAAGGGGTTCTCGCTTTGCCATGTCTTCTTCCGCGCTTGAATCAATAAAAGGTTGATGGTCGATTAACCCTGATCAGGCTGCCTTGCCGCCTGGAAAGGGAACCACGTTGTCGTTTCCGCCCGAACCGAACACCTGCTCCTTGAGCCGGGTGAGCTGATCCCGGGCGTGTGCCGCCTTCTCGAATTCGAGATTACGGGCGTGTTCGAGCATGAGTTTCTCGAGACGCTTGAGCTCACGCGCAGCGCCTTTCTCGCCGAGAGATTCGTACTGAGCACGATCTTCCGCAGCTTTCAATTCCTTCTTTTCATGCGACGGATCGTAGACACCGTCGATCATTTCCCGGACTTGCTTGATCACGCCCTTGGGCACGATGCCGTGCTCGGTATTGAAACTGACCTGACGCACGCGACGCCGGTCGGTCTCGTCGATCGCCTGCTTCATCGAATCGGTGATCCGATCGGCATAGAGAATCGCAGTGCCGTTGAGGTTGCGTGCGGCTCGGCCAATGGTCTGAATCAGACTGCGTTGCGAACGCAGGAAACCTTCCTTGTCGGCATCCAGAATCGCCACCAGCGACACCTCGGGGATATCGAGACCTTCGCGCAGGAGGTTGATGCCCACAAGGACATCGAACACACCGAGCCTGAGATCACGGATGATCTCGACCCGTTCGACGGTATCGATGTCCGAATGCAAGTAGCGAACCTTGACGCCGTGCTCTGACAGATAGTCGGTCAGATCCTCGGCCATCCGCTTGGTGAGCGTCGTCACCAGGACGCGCTCGTGCCTGGCGACCCGAAGATGAATTTCGGACAGCACATCATCGACCTGCGTCGTGGCCGGCCTGACCGTGACCGCAGGGTCGATCAGCCCGGTCGGGCGAACCAGTTGCTCGACCGTCTGGCCGCTGTGTTCGGCTTCATAGGCCGCTGGCGTCGCTGACACGAAAATACACTGGCGCAGCTTGCCCTCGAACTCCTCGAACTTGAGCGGTCGGTTGTCGAGCGCCGAAGGCAGCCGAAAACCGAAATCGACCAGGGTTTCCTTGCGTGCGCGGTCACCGCGATACATGCCGCCGAGCTGGCCGATAGTGACATGCGACTCATCAAGGATGATCAGTGCATCGGTCGGAAGATAGTCGACCAGCGTAGGCGGCGGCTCGCCCGGCGCAGCCCCCGACAGGTGCCGCGTGTAGTTCTCGATGCCTTTGCAGAATCCGAGCTCGGAGAGCATCTCGAGATCGAAGCGGGTGCGCTGCTCGAGTCGCTGGGCTTCAACCAGCTTGCCGCTGCCACGCAAGGCTTCGAGCCTCGCAGACAACTCGATCTTGATCGACTCGACCGCACGCAACACCGTGGCTCGTGGCGTCACATAATGCGACGACGGGTAAACCGTGAACCGCGGAATCTTCTGGCGAACACGACCGGTCAGGGGATCGAAAAGCTGGATCGACTCGACCTGATCATCAAACAACTCGATTCGCACCGCGAGCTCGGCATGCTCGGCAGGAAAGACATCAATCGTATCGCCCCTGACCCGGAAGGTACCCCGGGCGAAATCAGTCTCGTTGCGCTTGTACTGCATTGTGACAAGACGCTGAAGAATGTCGCGCTGGGACAGCTTGTCATGCACTCGCAGCGTCATGACCATCGCGTGGTAGTCCGACGGGTTGCCGATGCCATAGATGCAGGAGACGGTACCGACGATCACCACATCGCGACGCTCCATCAGTGACTTGGTCGCCGACAGCCTCATCTGCTCGATATGCTCGTTCACCGACGAGTCCTTCTCGATATACAGGTCGCGGGACGGGACGTAGGCTTCCGGCTGGTAGTAGTCGTAATAGGAAACGAAGTACTCGACAGCGTTGTTCGGGAAAAACTCGCGCATCTCGGCGTAGAGCTGGGCCGCAAGCGTCTTGTTGGGCGCCAGCACCAGTGCCGGACGACCTGTTCTGGCGATGACGTTGGCCATGGTGTAGGTCTTGCCCGAGCCGGTCACTCCCAGAAGCGTCTGGAAGGCCAGGCCGTCTTCGACGCCTTCAACCAGGCTTGCGATTGCCTGCGGCTGATCCCCCGCCGGCTCAAACGGCTGGTGCAGCTGGAAAGGGCTGCCGGGATGGCAAAGGAGTTCGGGGGTCGCTTGCACTCTGGTCACTGGGGTTCTTGAAACACGCCGCGTGCTAGACTTTGCGTTGCAACAATTCTGTCGTGTTCCATCCGACGATTATCGCCTGAGCGCACCGGAAAAGCCAGTATCCTGCCTATTTATTAGGCATCTAATTTTCCGGACGTGCTCAGCCTCAAGAGCGATTCCTTTTAACTTACAAACTGTTACGATGAGTTTCTCACTGTTTACTTCACTTCCCATGGCTGCCCGCGATCCGATCCTCGGGCTGAACGAGGCCTTCGCGGCAGACCCGCGTCCGACCAAGGTTAATCTGGGGATGGGCGTCTACAGCGATGACACCGGAAAGATCCCCCTCCTTGGCGCGGTCAAGCAGGCAGAAGCCCAACTGAATGCGGCAAGCATGGCGCGCGGTTACCTTCCGATCGATGGCATCGTGAAGTACAACCTCGCGGTTCAGACCCTGCTGTTCGGTAGCGACTCGCCGCTGATTAAGGCGCAGCGGGTAGCCACCGTCCAGGCGCTCGGCGGCACCGGTGCGCTCAAGGTGGGCGCCGACCTGCTGCGCCGCTTCGTCCCGGACGCCCAAGTCTGGATCAGCGACCCGAGCTGGGAAAATCACCGCGCTCTGTTTGAAAGCGCCGGCTTCACCGTCAATCACTATCCCTACTACGACCCCGAATCGCACGGCGTTCGCTTCGAGGAGATGCTTGCCACTTTGCGCAGTTTGCCGGCGGCCTCCGTCGTCGTCCTGCATGCCTGCTGCCACAACCCGACCGGCGTCGATCTGTCGGCCGAACGCTGGGATCAGGTCATCAAGGCCTGCGTTGACGGAAAGCTGGTTCCCTTTCTCGACATTGCGTATCAGGGCTTTGGTGACGGCATCGAGGCCGACGCGGCGGTGGTCCGTCAGTTTGCGACCTCCGGCATCGACTTTCTCGTATCGAGCTCATTTTCAAAATCCTTCTCGCTCTATGGCGAGCGCGTGGGCGCCTTGTCGGTGGTCGCCCAGGACAAGGACGAAGCTGCCCGAATCCTCAGCCAGCTCAAGCGGGTGGTTCGCACCAACTACTCGAATCCGCCAACCCACGGCGGCTCGGTGGTCGCGGCAATCCTGACCAACCCCGAATTGCGGGCCCAGTGGGAAGCCGAGTTGGCAGTCATGCGTGATCGAATCCGAGCGATGCGCACTGGCCTGGTCGAGCGCTTGACCCAGCGCGGCGTCAAGCGTGACTTCAGCTTCGTCACCCGTCAGCGTGGCATGTTCTCGTATTCCGGGCTCACGCCCCAGCAGGTCGATCGCTTGCGGGATGAGTTCGGCATCTATGCCATCTCGACCGGCCGGATCTGTCTGGCCTCGGTCAACAGCCGCAACATTGATGCCATCGCCGACGCGATGGCTGCGGTCATCGCTGACTAGCTGTATTTCAAGCCAGATCGGCCTGAACCGGTGGAGGCCGGCGGGGGCCGCTCAGCCCCGGCCGATGAAGGGCATCTTCGTTGCCATGATCGTGATGAACTGAACGTTCGCGTCCAGCGGCAGCCCGGCCATGTACCGAATCGTCTCGCCAACATGGGCAACATCCATCGTGGCTTCCGCTCGCACCGAGCCGTCGGGCTGCGGCACCCCGGTTGCCATCCGCGCCGTCATCGGGGTGGCGGCGTTACCAATGTCGATCTGACCGCAGGCGATGTCGTACTTGCGACCATCGAGCGAGGTCGATCGGGTCAGCCCGGTGATCGCATGCTTGGTCGAGGTGTAAGGGGCCGAATTCGGGCGCGGCACGTGCGCCGAGATCGATCCGTTGTTGATGATCCGCCCGCCACGAGGCGACTGATCCTTCATGATCCGGAAGGCATGCTGCGTACACAGGAAAGCGCCAGTCAGATTGGTATCGACTGCGGCCTTCCATTGAGCCAGCGTCAGATCTTCGAGGTTGATCGGCGGAGCGCCAACACCTGCGTTGTTAAAGAGCACGTCCAGCCGGCCGAAGGTCGATGCCGTGCGCTCGAATAATGCTGCAACCGAGTCGGGGTTCGCGACGTCGGTCGCTACGGCCAGCGCCTGACCCGCAGCAGCACCCGACTCGGCGATGACCTGCTCGAGCGCGTCAATGCGCCGACCCGCCAGCACCACCCGATACCCATCGGCGAGCAGCGCCAGCACCGCAGCGCGTCCGATCCCTGTACCCGCCCCGGTAATCAGGGCCACTTTGTTGTGCGATGCCATTGCGTCTCCCGCGAGTTGTTTCCAGAACCGCGGATCCTACCGTGCCAGCCGCCAATCCGCTGGGACGGGCTGCGGCCGACTGGCATCGAATGACAGTTGCGATATACTTACGGGCTGTTCCCTGATAGCTCAGTCGGTAGAGCGACGGACTGTTAATCCGCAGGTCCCTGGTTCGAGTCCAGGTCGGGGAGCCAGTCAATTCAAGGCCCTGCGCGCGAAAGCCCGCGGGGCCTTTCCGTTTTTGACGCTTAGAAACGAGACTTATCGCCGTGCTCAGCGGTGTGCGTTCGGATGAATCGCTTGATGCTTTGGCAAGCCCAGGGTGTCGCGCAGGGTCGTTCCCGGGTACTCACTGCGAAACAAGTCCCTGCGCTGCAGCTCGGGCACCACCAGTCGGGCAAATTCCTCGTAGCTTCCGGGCACCCGCGTGGCCACGACGACAAACCCGTCACAGGCCGTGTTGAACCAGGCTTCCATCTGATCGACCACTTGCTTCGGGGTACCCCAGAAGGTGAGGCTTTCGTCGATGGTGCCGCGGCCAGAAAAATCAACGAAATCTTTGACTGAGGGATTTTTCTTG
>Ga0114972_10003721_pt1 | contig 11399 bp, 9 predicted proteins | sample M_140807_EF_Meta_FD_87354 | JGI IMG/M metagenome (GOLD analysis project Ga0114972, IMG submission 87354) | Freshwater microbial communities from Lake Montjoie, Canada to study carbon cycling - M_140807_EF_MetaG | ecosystem: Environmental > Aquatic > Freshwater > Lake | place: Lake Montjoie... | reverse complement strand
TCTCGAGTCCCGACGCCTGGCGATCCTCTCAAGCATCACCGAACAAGGTCAGATGACCGATCCGCTTCGCCTCGCGATCGATGAGGCGGCGACCAAGCAGGCACTCGAAGACCTCTATCTGCCCTTCAAGCCCAAGCGGCGCAGTCGCGCTCAGGCGGCGCGTGAAGCTGGCCTCGAGCCGCTTGCCGAGGCGTTGCTGGCTGATCCCGAGCTGGTGCCCCAGCAGGCGGCGTTGCCCTTCGTGAATGCCGAGCTTGGTATTGCCGACGTCAAGGCCGCGCTTGATGGTGCCCGCGACATCCTCTCCGAAGGCTTTGCCGAGCGCCCTGAGGTGCTCACCGCGTTTCGGACGTTTCTGTGGGACGAGGGCGTGATTGGCGCCAAGCTGGTCGAGGGCAAGTCGACCGAAGCCGAGAAATTCCGCGATTATTTCGACCATGCCGAGCCGATTGCCACCACCCCGTCGCATCGGGCCCTGGCACTCTTTCGTGGCCGACAGTTGGGCGTATTGTCGCTGTCGCTGGGGCTGTCGCCCGAGCGCGAAGCCTTGCTGCCGCATCCTTGTGTGGCGAAGCTTGCCGGCCTGGTCGAGCTTGGGCGAGTGCTCAATGCCGACGCGCCGCCCGCCGATCGATGGCTGGCCGAGGTCTTGCGCTGGTGCTGGCGCGTCAAGCTGCATCTGCATTTCGAGAGTGAGCTCTTTGCCCGACTGCGCGAAGCCGCCGAGGCCGAGGCCATTCGCGTTTTTGCCGCCAATCTCAAGGATCTCCTGCTTGGCGCTCCGGCTGGCCATCAGGCGGTCATGGGGCTCGATCCCGGGATCCGGACTGGCGTGAAAGTCGCGGTGGTCGATGCCACCGGCAAGCTGCTCGACACCACCACCATCTATCCGCATGAGCCGCGTCGCGACTGGGACGGATCGATCGCCACGCTGGCGGCGCTCTGCGCCCGTCACGGCATCGGCCTGCTTGCGATCGGCAATGGCACCGCGTCGCGTGAAACCGATCGGCTGGTGGGCGATCTGCAGCGCCGTCATCCCGAACTTGGTGTGCGCAAGGCGAGCGTGTCGGAGGCTGGCGCTTCGGTTTATTCAGCCTCGGCCCTGGCCGCACGCGAATTCCCGGAGCTCGATGTCAGTCTTCGCGGTGCGGTCTCGATTGCGCGTCGTCTTCAGGATCCCCTGGCTGAGCTGGTCAAGATCGAACCGAAAGCCATCGGCGTCGGTCAGTACCAGCACGATGTCGATCAGCGGGCGCTGGCCAGAAGCCTGGACGCGGTGGTCGAGGACTGTGTCAATGCGGTCGGCGTCGACCTGAATACCGCATCGATTCCCTTGCTGGCCAGAGTCTCTGGGCTGGGGCCGGCAGTGGCCGAGCGGATTGTTGCGCACCGCGATGCCAACGGCCCCTTTCGCAGCCGTGAGGCCTTGCGCAATGTGCCGCGGCTCGGCGACAAGACCTTCGAGCAATCGGCAGGCTTTTTGCGCGTGCTCGATGGCGACGATCCGCTCGATGCCTCGGCGGTGCATCCCGAGGCCTATGCGCTCGTGAACCGCATCCTGGCCCGACTCGGCCGTCCGGCCGCGGAAGTCATCGGTCAGCGTGGTGCCTTGAGCGCGCTCTCACCCGAGCCATTCATTGACGAACGCTTCGGATTACCGACGGTGCGCGACATCTTCAGCGAACTCGAAAAGCCGGGGCGTGATCCCCGCGGCGACTTTGTCACCGCAAGTTTCAAGGACGGTGTCGAGCGGGTCGCCGATCTGCGGCCCGGAATGGTGCTCGAGGGCATCGTCACGAATGTCGCCAATTTTGGCGCCTTCGTTGACATCGGCGTGCATCAGGACGGACTGGTGCACGTCTCGGCGCTCTCCGATCGCTTTGTGCGTGACCCTCGCGAGGTGGTGCGCGCCGGTCAGTTGGTCAGGGTCAAGGTGATCGAAGTCGATTCTCCCCGCCAGCGGATCGCGCTGACGATGAGATTGGCTGATGAGCCGAAGGCGGCGGGCACTCGCGACGTGGCGGGCTCGGGCGCACGGTCCGCCAGATCGCGTCCGGCGCCTGGTGAATCGGGCCGATCAGCCCAGAGCAAGCCGCAGTCCAAAGACGGCCAGACCGCGATGCAGGCGGCGTTCGCTGCGCTGAAAAAGGGCTGATCGAGCGCCGATTATCTGCGCTCGATCGACGTGGTGAGCGACGCCGCCTAGCGACGCCGCTTAGTCACTCCGCTTAGTCACGCCGCTTAGTCACGCCGCTTGGTCACGCCGCTTAGCCACGCCAGTCGGGGCCGTCACTGGCCCACAGACCTCAGGCCGCCTGATTGGAGACGCCATGCACCACATGGCCTGTCGGTCCGGCGCCAGCGGCAGACTCGCAATGCCGGGTCTGATCATCGAAGAAAAAGTCGGGCTCGAACGATCGCAAAAACGGCCCCTTGTCGAGTCCGCCGAGGAACATCGCTTCATCGACTTCGACTTCCCAGGCCATGAGCGTTCGCACTGCGCGCTCGTGCGCCGGCGCGCTGCGAGCGGTCACCAGCGCGGTTCGGATGCGCATCGCGTCGACCGCCTCGCTGCGCAACGCATGCAGCGCATGCAGCAGCGGCTTGAAAGGGCCGGGCATCAGAGGCGTGCGGGCGTTCGACGACTCGTGGCGCTGAAACGCATCCAGCCCCTGATCCTGGAAGACCCGCTCCGCTTCGTCCGAAAACAGCACTGCATCGCCATCGAAGGCGATCCGGACCTCATTCGGATGGGATCCGCCGGCACGCGCCGAATCGGGATAGACCCTGGCGGCAACGAAGCCTGCCAGCAGCGCGCTGCGCACGTCGTCTTCGTTGGCCGACAGGAACAGATTCGCCCCGAGCGCGCTCAGGTAGGCATAGGGCGAGCGGCCGCGTGTGAACACACCCCGTTCGATGGCGAGGCCATGATGCTTCGCCGAGCGAAACACCCGCATGCCGCTGGCGGATCATTGCGCGACAGGATGACCACCTCGACCCGATGCCGATCTGCGCTGTTGAAGCCCAGCAGTTTTCGCACCAGGGGCAGCGCGCATCCGGCCTGCGCTGGCACCTCAAGCCGCTCGAGCTGCAAGGCCATATAAGCCCGGTCGTCGCCGTGCTCGAAGAGATGGTTTTCTTCCTCGAAGTCGAACAGCGCCCGCGATGAGATCGCGACGACCAGCTTGTCCTGCAGCGAAATCGGCATCGGATGTGAATTGCGTGGTGTTGGCAAAGTCGTGGCAGACCCGGGCGCCAGCGTGTTCTCCTGCGCCACAAGCTGCTGATTCTACTGGCTCGGGGGTGACGCGGGCACCCGGAAGTGTGTTTTACTTCCGCCCGATTGTCGTTGAGCAAGTGTGCTTGGCGCGCGCCTCGGAGAGCCTGCAATGAAGTTCCGTTTCCCTGTGATCATCATCGATGAGGACTGGAAGTCCGAGTCTGCCAGCGGTCTGGGTATTCGAGCACTGGCCAAGGCGATCGAAGATCAGGACATGGAAGTCGTTGGCGGCTTCACCTACGTCGACGTGAGCATGGTCGCCAATCAGGCTGCGCGTGCCTCGGCCTTCATCGTCTCGATCGACGATGAAGAAATCAACGAGGAAGGTCCCGAGAGCAAGGCGATCGAGGATCTGCGCCGGTTCATTCGCGAGACGCGCAATCGCAACGCTGATATTCCGATCTTCCTCTTCGGCGAAACCCGTACCTCGCAGCACATTCCGAACGAGATCCTCAAGGAACTCCACGGATTCATCCACATGTTCGAGGACACACCCGAGTTCGTCGCGCGCTACATCATTCGCGAAGCGAACAAGTACATGGGTTCGCTCGCGCCGCCGTTCTTCAAGGCACTGGTCCATTACGCCAACGACGGCTCCTATTCTTGGCACTGCCCGGGTCACTCCGGTGGCGTGGCCTTCCTCAAGAGTCCGGTCGGTCAGATGTTTCACCAGTTTTTCGGTGAAAACATGCTTCGCGCCGATGTCTGCAACGCGGTCGATGAGCTCGGCCAACTGCTCGATCACACCGGGCCGGTTGCGGCAAGCGAGCGCAATGCGGCCCGCATTTTCAACGCGGATCATCTGTTCTTCGTGACCAACGGCACCTCGACGTCGAACAAGATCGTCTGGCACTCCGCGGTGGCCACCGATGACATCGTGCTGGTCGATCGCAACTGCCACAAGAGCGTGCTGCACGCGATCATGATGACCGGCACCGTGCCGATCTTTCTGCAGCCGACCCGTAATCAGCTTGGCATTATCGGGCCGATACCGAAGCACGAATTCAGCCCCGACAGCATCCGCCGCAAAATCGAGGCCAATCCGCTGGTCAAGGACAAATCCGCTCGTCCGCAGGTCATGACGATCACCCAGTCGACCTACGACGGCGTGCTCTACAACGTCGAGACCATCAAGGAGTCGCTTGGCGACTTTGTCGAAAACCTTCACTTTGACGAAGCCTGGCTGCCTCACGCCACCTTTCATCCGCTGTACCACGAGATGCACGCAATCGGCGAGAACCGCCCGCGCTCCAAGTCGACGATGGTGTTTTCGACCCAGTCGACGCACAAGCTGCTGGCGGGCCTATCGCAGGCCTCGCAGATCCTGGTGCAGGAGCCGCTCGATCACAAGCTCGACACCTATCGCTTCAACGAGTCCTACCTGATGCACACCTCGACCTCGCCGCAATACGCGATCATCGCGTCCTGCGATGTTGCGGCCGCGATGATGGAGCAGCCCGGGGGCCGTGCGCTGGTCGAAGAGTCGATCTCCGAAGCACTCGACTTCCGACGCGCGATGCGAAAGGTTGATGACGAGTTCGGCGACTCCTGGTGGTTCAGAGTCTGGGGCCCCAAGTCTTTCGAACACGTCGGCGCCGGTCGGCGCGAAGACTGGATACTCAAGCCCACCGATGCCTGGCACGGCTTTGACGGTGTCGAGACTGGCTTCAATATGCTCGACCCGATCAAGGCGACCCTGATCACCCCAGGCTTGGGCATGGACGGCGGCTTTTCGTCCTGGGGGATCCCGGCCTCGCTGGTGACCAAATACCTCTCCGAGCACGGGGTGGTGGTCGAAAAAACCGGGCTCTATTCCTTTTTCGTGATGTTCACGATCGGCATTACCAAAGGCCGCTGGAACACGCTGGTGACCGAGTTGCAGCAGTTCAAGGCCGACTACGACAGCAACCAGCCGCTTTGGCGGGTCATGCCCGATTTCGTGGCCAAGTTTCCGGCTTATGAGCGCGTCGGTCTGCGCGACCTCGCACAACAGATTCACGAGGAGTATCGGCGCCACGACGTCGCCAGAGTCACGATGGACATGTATTTGTCGGTCATGGAGCCGGCGATGAAGCCGTCAGACGCCTTCGAATGCCTTGCTCACCGCAAGGTTGACCGCGTTCAGATCGATGAACTCGAAGGCCGGATCACCACGATGCTGGTCACGCCCTATCCGCCTGGCATCCCGTTGCTGATACCGGGCGAGCGATTCAATCGCACGATCGTCGAGTATCTGAAATTCGTTCGGACCTTCAATGAACGCTTCCCGGGTTTTTCAACCGATGTCCATGGGCTGGCGGTCGAAACGAAGAATGGCGTGAGCAGCTATTTCGTTGACTGCGTCAGGACCTGATCGTCACCAGATCAGCGACGCAGCCGTCGATCAAGGAGCAGCCTGGCTGTCGATGACCAGGCGTGTTCCTGATAACTGGTCAAGCAGGGTCAGGCGTCGCGGTGAAACCGCCGCCCAAGCGAAAGACAACGCCCACAGCAACAGCCAGAGCGGACTGAACGCATAGGCCAGCGCTGCCGGAGCGAGAACGAGTATCCAGACGAGCCCGCATCGAATCGCGGCTTTCTGGATTGTCAGTGGCTGACCCTGCTCATCGACCAGCCTGATCGCGACGGTTTTCATCGGCAGGCTGCGACGGCCTTCGCTCCAGAACCCGATGAAATAGGCTGAAATCACAGCGAACAAGAAGCCCTGAAAAAACCAGCGTGCCGCGCCTGCCTCACCGTGGTACTGCAACAGTGCTGAATAGCCGTAACCGAAAAAGATCACGACGCCGAACAGGATGACGGCTTCATAAACCGCGCCCATGAAGCGACGCCAAAGACCGGCGACAGCCATTGCGCCAACTGGCAAGTCGGCATTCGGACGGCTGGCTTCCAAGGCTCAGGGACGGGGGTTTTTTCCGACGGTCGGCACAACGCCCGACGTCGCAGCGGGTGAGTTGTCGGTGCCGATCAATACCGGACGCCGAGGCAGGGGCTGCGCGGCTTCCTTGGCCAGTCCGGTGGACGAGCCGGCAAAGCGTGCCGCGGTGTTACTGGTACTGCCGGCGTTGCCCAGCACCGACTTCTGGTCGCTCGTCAGGCCTTGATAGGTTTCCCACTGAGCGGCAACATTTTCTCGACCGGCCTGCTGGGCGAGGCGGTAATTCGCTCGCGCAACCTGCCGCTGTGCCGGGCTGAGCTCCGCCCACTCAGTGATTCGTCTTTGCACCCGGGCCTGCTCGTCGGCGCTCATCTTCGGAAAACGGCGCGCGATATCCGCCCATGCCCGCTTCTCGGTCGCGGGCAGTCCGTTCCATTGCGACGCGAAAGGATCCAGTACCTGACGCTGTGCGCTGGTCAGATCGGCCCAGAGCGGTTGCGCCAAGGGTATGGCCGACGCACGCGGCGGGTCGAGTTTGAGCGGTTCGGATCTGGGTGGCGAAGCTGGGGGCGCTTCGGCTGAGATTGCTGGCGCGGTCGACGGGTTGGCGGAGTCTTCGGCTGGCGCTGTGCTGCTCGCCGACTCAGCAGGCGAGGAGGGGGCTTCCGGCGCGGACGCTGTCTGGGCATTCGCGCTCAATGCAAGCATGGCGCTCAAAAGCGCCACCGATGACAATTTCAACCATCGCGTCATCACAGCACGCCCACTCACTGTCTGGAGTTCTTCAGGAAAACGCCAAAGCCCTTGTCGGCATAAGCCGAGACCGGCACATCGTCGTCGGCAAGCAGCAACTCTGCATCGATGTCTGCGGTTTCGGCGGCTTCCTCGGCGTCGTTCCAGGCGTCGATTCCGTAGAGGCCTGCAACAACCAGCAAGATTGGCGCCAGCGTCGACAGAAGTCGAAAATACACTGACGGGCGGTGATCGCCATGAAGCGCCACCGACATTGACGATGCCCGGTTCACCGACAGTTCGGTCTGGGCAGGCATGGCGCGTGCCACCGCTGCCATCCGCGACTGCTCCAGTCGTTGTGTAATGCGAAACGGCAAATGATCGGCTGACTCATCGAGAGCCAGCCTGATTTGATGCGCGGTCAGTTGTTCGTTATTCATAACGTGATTCCCTTGGCTCTCAAGGCCGTCGCCAGGGTATGTGTTGCACGGGAACAGTGAGTCTTGACGCTGCCCTCGGAACAACCCATCGCAATCGCGGTTTCCGCGACATCCAGATCCTGCCAGTAACGCATGACAAAGGCTTCTCGTTGACGCGTGGGAAGTTTCTGCACTTCGTCGTCGATCATCCGAAGAATCTGATCCCGCTCAACGAGTTGCGCCGCGCTCTCACCCTGTCGCGTGTCGCCTTCGACTTCCATCGACTCGAGCACATCCCGATCGGCATCGCCCGAGTCATCTGACGGGTGCAGCGCAGACAGCAGCGTCGTCCAGAGGTTTCGAACTTTCTGTCGCCGGAAGTGATCGTGAATGGTGTTCTGCAGGATGCGCTGGAACAGCAAAGGCAGTTCAGCCAAGGGCTTGTCAGCATACTTTTCCGCGAGCTTGAACATGGCGTCCTGGACGACATCCAGTGCTGTTTCATTATCGCGTACGGCGTAGACGGCTTGCTTGAAGGCGCGGCGCTCGATCGACTTCAGAAATTCTGAAAGTTCTTGCCGTGAGGCCATCCTCGCGCTTGACCTTTTGAATATGCTTCGACGGTGTGGCTGCCGATGCTAGCAGAAGCCATGACTGCGCGATTTTCGCTTGTCTGCCGGCCCGCCTCGCCTTGACCGGCGAATGATTTCGAATTACACTTTTTTGATACCCAAGCGACATTAGCGTTGCAGTCCCGTAACGCCTGAGCGTCCAATCGTGTCCTTGCCGGCCCATCCTCCGGCTCGAAATCTTCAGCGCATGCCGGTTGCCCCCTTCACGAGAGGGAGCTTAGGCGTCCGTTCAACCTCACAGGTCCCGTTTCGAGGCCTGCGTCGATGCGATCAACCGATCGCGCTGGCGCCGGCGGGCGGGCTCCCTGGATCTTGAAAGGAATACAGGTCATGGAACTTACTGGCGCAGAAATTGTCGTGCGCTGTTTGCAGGAAGAAGGGGTTCAACACCTCTTTGGCTACCCCGGTGGTGCCGTCCTGTACATCTACGATGCCATTTTTCAGCAGGACACCGTCCAGCATATTCTCGTCCGCCACGAGCAGGCCGCAGTCCACGCTGCCGATGCGTACGCGCGCTCGACCGAAAAGGTCGGCGTTTGCCTGGTGACCAGCGGTCCGGGTGTGACCAATGCGGTGACCGGCATCGCGACCGCTTACATGGATTCGATTCCGATGGTGGTCCTGACGGGGCAGGTGCCGACCCACGCCATTGGCGAAGACGCTTTCCAGGAGTGCGACACCGTCGGCATCACGCGGCCCTGTGTCAAGCACAACTTCCTGGTCAAGGACGTCAAGGACCTGGCAACGACCATCCGCAAGGCCTTCGTCATCGCCTCCACCGGCCGTCCCGGTCCGGTACTGGTCGACATTCCCAAGGATGTCACCCGCGACAAGTGCCGCTTTGAGTACCCGAAAGCCGTCCCGATGCGCTCATACAACCCGGTGGTCAAGGGCCATCAGGGTCAGATTCGAAAGGCGCTGCAGTTGCTGCTCGGTGCTGAGCGCCCGATGATCTATACCGGTGGCGGTGTGATTCTGGCCAACGCCGCCCCTGAGTTGAACAAGCTTGTCGATGAGCTCGGGTTTCCCTGCACCAACACGCTGATGGGCCTCGGTGGCTATCGCGCCAGCAGCGATCGCTTTGTCGGCATGCCTGGCATGCACGGGACATACGAGGCCAATATGGCCATGCAGCATTGCGACGTGCTGCTGGCGGTCGGCGCGCGTTTCGACGACCGCGTGATCGGCAATCCCAAGCACTTCGCCCAGAACCCGCGCAAGATCATTCACATTGATATCGATCCTTCGTCGATCTCGAAGCGGGTGAAGGTTGATGTGCCGATCGTCGGTGATGTGCGCGAGTGCCTGACCGAGATGCTCGCCCAGCTGACTGCCGCCATCGATACCGGAGCCCGGGTCCACAAAGGCGTGGCCGCCTGGTGGACGCAGATTGCAGAGTGGCGCAAGAAGGATTGCCTGAAGTACGACCGCAACGCCACCGATGTCATCAAGCCGCAGTTCGTCATCGAAAAGCTCTGGGAGGTGACCGGTGGCGATGCTTTCGTGACGTCTGACGTCGGTCAGCATCAGATGTGGGCCGCCCAGTTCTACCGTTTCGACAAGCCGCGTCGCTGGATCAATTCTGGCGGTCTCGGCACCATGGGCGTGGGTTTGCCTTATGCGATGGGTGTGGCGCTCGCCAATCCGGGTTCGCAGGTGGTGTGCGTGACCGGTGAAGGCTCAATCCAGATGTGCATCCAGGAGATGTCGACCTGCAAGCAATATCACATGCCGGTAAAGGTGGTCAGCCTCAATAATCGCTACCTGGGCATGGTGCGCCAGTGGCAGGAAATCGAATACGGCAGCCGTTATTCCGAGTCCTACATGGAGGCGCTGCCCGACTTCGTGCGCCTCGCCGAGGCATACGGCCACATCGGCATCCGCGTCGACAAGCCGGGAGATGTCGAGCCCGCACTGCGCGACGCATTCGGCAAGTACAAGGATCGGCTGGTGTTCCTGGATGTGATTACCGACCAGACCGAAAATGTCTGGCCGATGGTGCAGGGCGGCAAGGGTCTGACCGAGATGATTCTCGGCTCGGAAGACCTGTGAGGCACGCCCCATGAGACACATCATTTCTGTCTTGCTCGAAAACGAACCGGGCGCACTGTCCCGGGTCGTGGGTCTGTTTTCTGCGCGCGGGTACAACATCGAAACGCTGACGGTCGCGCCGACCGAGGATCGCTCGATGTCTCGCATGACCATCGTCACCAGCGGTTCTGACGATGTGATCGAGCAGATCACCAAGCATCTCAACCGCCTGATCGATGTGGTCAAGGTCTTCGATCTGATCGAATCGCCTTACATCGAAAGAGAACTGATGCTCATCAAGGTTCGCGCGGTCGGTAAGGAGCGCGAAGAGGTAAAGCGAATGGCGGATATCTTCCGCGGTCGCATCATCGACGTCACCGACAAGAGTTACACGATCGAGTTGACCGGAGACGGAACCAAACTCGATGCATTCATCGATGCGCTCGATGCGAGCATGATCATGGAGACGGTTCGTACCGGCGCCTCCGGGATCGCTCGCGGTGAGCGCGTTCTCAAAGCCTGAAAGGAAATCCAATGAAGGTGTTCTACGACAAAGACTGCGACATCAAGCTGATCAAGGGCAAGAAGGTCGCCATCATCGGCTACGGTTCGCAGGGTCATGCGCATGCCCAGAACCTGAACGATTCCGGCATCAAAGTGGTGGTGGGCGTTCGCAAGGGCGGCCCCTCCTGGGACAAGGTCAAGAAGGCCGGTCTGAAGGCCGAAGAGATCGCTGCGGCCGTCAAAGGCGCCGATTTCGTCATGATGCTGATGCCTGATGAACACATCGCTGCCACCTACAAGAGCGACATCGAGCCGAACATCAAGAAGGGCGCAACGCTCGCCTTCGCGCACGGCTTCAATGTGCATTACGGTCAGGTTGTGCCTCGCGATGACCTGGACGTGGTGATGGTCGCGCCCAAGGCGCCCGGTCACACCGTGCGATCCACTTATGCTCAGGGCGGCGGTGTTCCGATGCTGGTCGCGATTCATCAGGATCGCAGTGGCGCGGCGCGCGACAATGCACTGTCCTATGCCTGTGCAATCGGCGGCGGTCGCGCGGGCATCATCGAAACCAACTTCCGGGAAGAAACCGAGACCGACCTGTTCGGTGAGCAGACGGTCCTGTGCGGTGGAACGGTCGAGCTGATCAAGGCAGGTTTCGAGACACTCGTCGAAGCCGGCTACGCGCCTGAGATGGCTTACTTCGAATGCCTCCACGAGCTCAAGCTGATTGTCGACCTCATTTATGAGGGTGGCATCGCGAACATGAATTATTCGATTTCGAACAATGCCGAGTTCGGCGAATACGAAGTCGGCCCGAGAATGATCACCGCGCAAACCAAGGCGGCGATGAAGGATGTGCTCAATGACATCCAGACCGGCGAGTATGCCAAGCGCTTCATCCTCGAGAACCGGGCTGGTGC